>Ga0210065_1000114_pt1 | contig 24342 bp, 28 predicted proteins | sample Muzzi_PWB_D1_FD_185533 | JGI IMG/M metagenome (GOLD analysis project Ga0210065, IMG submission 185533) | Wetland microbial communities from San Francisco Bay, California, USA, that impact long-term carbon sequestration - Muzzi_PWB_D1 (SPAdes) | ecosystem: Environmental > Aquatic > Marine >... | reverse complement strand
CTTGCTCATGAACCTGTCCATGACAAAGGCCGCGCGCGCCATGTAACCGGTGCCCTCGAGGATGGCGATGGCCATGAACAACAGGACGATGTTGGGCAGAAACACGATCACCCCGCCCACGCCGCCGATGATGCCGTCGACGATGAGCGACCTCAGCGGACTGGTGCTGCCGAGGGTCCACAGCCCCGAAACCAGGCCCGAAAGCTTGCCGAAGCCGATGTCGATCAGGTCCATCAGGGGGTTGCCCAGACTGAAGGTCAGGGTAAAGACCATGTACATCAGGGTCAGAAAGATGGGCACGCCCCACACCGGGTGCATGGCGATCCGGTCGATCCGGTCGCTGGTGGTGATCAAGTCGGAGGCCGGGGCCCTGAGAACACCCTGGCAGATTCCGGAAATGAATTCGTAGCGCAGTCGGGCCAGAAGGATATCGGGCTCGTCGATGGAACTGTCGGCAAACCTGGCCGCCAGACCCGTCACCGCTTCCCGGGCACCCGGGGCCACCATCTGGTCGATGACCTTGTCATCTCCGGCCACCAGTTTGACCGCCTGCCACCGGCGCGAATCGCTTTCCGGCAAAATGTGTTCGATTTCCCGGATGACCTTTTCAACCTCGGAGCCATAATGGACACGCGCGGGCCCGCCGCGCTTTTCCACCGCGGCCAGCGACGCGAGTCCCGGCCCCGACTCGCGGCACAGTCCCGCCGGCCCGGGCAGCGACGCCTGGCTGACGGCCACCTGCATGACGGCCTCGACCACCTCATCCATGCCGACGCCCTTGTTGCCGATGGCCGGGACCACCGGCACGCCGAGTTTTTCGGCGAGGCGGGCGATATCGATGCCGAGGCCCCGGTCGCGGGCCACATCGGTCATGTTGAGCACCAGGACCAGGGGGCACCCGATCTCCAGCAGTTCGGTGGTCAGGAACAGATTGCGCTCCAGGTTGGACGCGTCGACCACGTTGACCACCACGTCGGGAGACGAATTCAGGAGGTAATCACGGGCGACCAGTTCCTCTTCCGAGAACGCGGTCAGGCTGTAGGTGCCGGGAAGGTCGATGAGGTCCAGTTTGATGTCGCCGCGTCTGTGCGTCCCCTTTTTCCACTCGACGGTCACGCCGGGATAGTTTCCCACACGCTGCCGGGCGCCGGTCAGGTTGTTGAAGATGGTCGTCTTGCCGGAATTGGGATTGCCGGCGACCGCCACGTTGATGGTCTTTTCGAGCGTCGTAGCCACTATTCCACCGCGATGCGCGCGGCCATGCCGCGGCCGATGACGATCCGACTTCCCTTGACCGCGACCACGAAGGGGCCCTGGCCTGAATTCTGGATCACTTCGAGTTCCGCCCCCGGCAGAAGCCCCAGGGCCGCCAGACGAGAGCGCAACTGGCGGCCGCCCTCGATGGAAAGAAGCACCGCCTTGTTTCCCTCGTTCACCATTGTCAAAGGCATGATCATTCCTCCGCCTTGGTGTCGTTTCCGTCCCCCTGGCCGGTCAATTCGACCGGCAGCGGAATGTTGAGGCTGTGGCCGCAGACATCACGCCCGCACGAATGGCCATCCTTTTCCTTGTCGCTCTTCCCGCAGAAAAACCCTTCATCCTCGTCCCACATGACGTCGTTCACGGGACAGTTTTCGAAGTATTCCACGAATTTCACCAGCCGATCCAGGATCGGGGCGTTGATGGCGTGTTCCATGCGGCAGGCCCCTTCGTCGGCTTCAGGGGCGGGAAGACCGAGAACCTTCTCCAGGAACTCCGACAGGGTCTGGTGACGTTTGATGACGTCCAGGGCGATGCGCTCCCCGGAATCGGTCAGCGTGATCACGTCATAGGGGGCGTAGTTGACCAGCTTCTTCTCCGAAAGGGAGCGCAGGGCCTGGGTCACGGAGGAATTGTGCACGCCGAGGCGAAGGACCAGGTCCTTGGCCCGGGCGGCGCCCTTGGCTTCCACCGTGTGGTAGATCGCCTCGAGGTAATCCTCAAGACTGGAACTGACCTGCGATTCTCCGGCCAACATGCGTGACGCCTTCCATTCGGAGGGAATCAGCCCTTAATTCAAGAGTGATTCCCATTTGTTTTCCAAGCCATGAAATGTTTTTGTCTACACAAAAATTTATTCCATTGGCCGAAAAAGTCCAGCAAAACATGGGGATTTGGCGTCAATTGCCCAAAATTGACCGGTCATGCAACCCTGGGGGCCTTTTCCGTGTCATTATGGGTGTCCGAACGCATGCCGAAGACCTTCGCGTGGAGAAAAAGTTGAACGAACGCCGCCTGATCAACCGGACCCTGGCCGGAGACCCAGCCGCCGAAAGGCAGCTGTACGATGCGCACGTTGATCGTGTTTTTCGTCTGGCCTACCGGATGACCGGAGACGCCACCCAGGCGGAAGACCTGACCCAGGACACCTTCATCAGGGCTTTCGACAAGCTGGCGGAATTCCGGGGTGACGCGCCGTTCGCGGGATGGCTTCACCGGGTCGCGACCTCGGTGATCCTGACGGGGCTTCGCAAGCGGAAGCGGGTGCAGGAAGTGGAATCGATCCGGGAGGACCTGGAATGGGTCGCCGGTCCGGAGCCGGCCCCCGATCACGACCTGAAGCGCCATCTCACCCGCGCCGTGGAGGGACTGGATGACAACCATCGCCTGGTGTTCGTGATGCACGACATGGAAGGCTTCACCCACCAGGAAATCGCCTCGGTCATGGACGCCCCGGTGGGAACAATCAAGGCCCGGCTCTCGCGAGCCCGGCAGAAATTGAGGGACGCGCTGGGCGGTCCCGAGTTGAGCATGGAGATAAAATGATGGACCCGAACAACGAACAGGACCGGGAAAAGATGGCCCGCCTGCACAATCCCCCGCCCGAAGTGCCCCGCCAGCGGATGTGGGCGCGGATCGACGCCGCGCGGGCCGACCGCCGGGGCGTGGTTCAGCCCGACTTCCGGCCGCGACGAAGGCTCTTCCCGCCGGCCCTGCGCCTGGCCGGGGCCATCGCCGCCCTGCTGCTGGTGGGTTTTTTCATCGGGCGGGTGACGCAGCGGGCGACCCCCGTCCCGGGCGGCGATCCGGTTTCCGTCGCCGCGGTCCAGGTCCCGCCCGTCAAGGGCGACATCCGCAAGGAAGTCTACACCCTGGCCGCGCGCGACCTGTTCGGCCGGGCCGATTTCCTGCTCACCGATTTCAAGGTGCGCTCCTGCGATGCCAACGGCCTGTCCGCAACTCCGGAATGGGCCGGCGACATGCTGGTGAAGACACGTCTGCTGATGGGCACGTCCGTGGCCGAGGACCCCGCGATGAAAAACCTGCTGGATGAACTGGAGCTGGTGCTGGCCCAGATCGTCGGCCTGTCGCGGGACAACTGCGCCCGGGACATGGCCTGGATCCGCCAGGGCCTGCAGGAAAGATCCACCATCGACCGCCTGCGGACCGTGTCCGCCGGTTCGCCAATATGAACAGCAAGGAAGGAACAGTCATGAATATCCGGAACATCGCGGGGTTTGTTTTTCTGGCCGCCGTCCTGGCGATCGCGGGCTACGCCCTGGCCGACCAGCAAACCGAACTCAAGGTGCAGGAAGCCCGTGAAGCCCTGAATCAGGCCCGCTACGAACAGGCCGCCCGGTTGTTCGAAGAGGTCTACGAAATGGAGCAGGGCCAGGCCGGGGCCGGCAACGCCCTGTATTGGCAGGCCTTCGCCCGCTACAAGATGCAAAGGACCCAGGAGCTGAAGATTGCCGCCGAACTGTTGAACCTGCAGCAGGAACAATACCCCGATTCCGAAACCGCCGGCGACGGCGAAGCCCTGCTGGCCCGGCTGTACGGCGAACTGGCCGAGCGCGGGGAGGTCGAGGGCGTGCGTGAGATCCATGAGCTGTCCGACGACCAGATGCAGCGCGAGGCCACCCGCGTCGCCGCCCTGGAGGCGCTGATGCGCATGGACCCGGAAAAGGCCCTGCCCATCCTGCAGCAGATCGTCACCGGCGAAACGAAGACCAGCGAGGACATGCGCCGCAACGCCGTCTTCATCCTGTGCCGCATGGACGACCAGGCAAGCGAGGAGCTGCTCATCGAAATGCTCCACCAGACCGAGGATCCCGACCTGCTGTCCGAGCTGGTGATGTGCCTGTCGATGAAGGACAACGACCAGGCCATGGACGCCATCGTCGAACTGTTCAAGACCAACGACGACCCCCAGGTCCACGAGGCCGCCATGTTCGCCATCGGTCAGCACGGGGGCGAACAGGCCTTCAACCTGCTGGCGGAAATCGTGCGCGATCCGCACTACGACTCGGAAATGCGCCAACAGGCCATGTTCAGCCTGAGCCAGACCGGGCGCGAGGACGACATCATCGCCATCTCGATGGAGATCCTGAAAACGGACACCGATCTGCCGATGCTGGAGGCCGCCCTGTTCACCCTGTCGCGCTCCGAAGGCGACTTTCCCAACCAGGTCTTCCTGGACCTGATCAACAACCCCGAGGCCAACGAGGACCTGCGGGTCCAGGCCCTGTTCTTTGCCGCCCAGCGGGGTCAGCTGGACCTCGCCTTCCTGCAGCAGGTCTACGCCCGGGCCAAGACCCCGGACATGAAACGACAGGTGTGCCAGGTCATCACCCGGATGGATGACCAGGAGGCGGCGCTGGAGGCGTTGATCGCGATCATCCGCAACGAAGACGATCCCGAGGTCCGCCAGGAGGCGGTGTTCTGGGTTTCGCAGTTCGACAACGAGCAGGCGGCGGCGTTCCTGCTGGAGATCATCAACGAGGAATGACCGCCCGGCCTATTGCCCGGGGTATGTCTGCCAGATCACGTTCATGATCATCCACTTGCCGCCCTCGCGGGCCAGCTGGATGAAATCGATGCCCCAGGCCGCCTCCAGGCGCACGATGGCGACCTGATCCAGTTGGCCCAGGATGACGATGTCCCGCCTCGCCGTTTCGGGATCGATTTCGCCACCGGTGTTGTAGTTGGCGGCCAGGGCCTTGAGGTCGTCGAAGGTCATCCACATTTCGCGGTAACCCGTGCCGTCGGATTTGGGAGCGTAGCCGACCTTCTGCAGTTTGGGGCTGACGCTCTTGTCGATGAGTTTGGGTTTGACCAGGTAGATCGCGTTCACGTAGTTCAGGACCGCTTGGTTGATGGCGGCTTCGTCGGCGGCCTGGTCGGCCTGGTTGACCTGGTCCGACCATGCCGGCGAAACCGCGGCCAGGAGAACGAGAACAAATAATCCGGTCAGGGTGCCCAGTTTCCTTTTCATTTTTCTGTCCTTGGCCAGGGTGACGGGCCGCTCGAATCCCAAATCCAGTCAAACCACACCTTAAAACGGCCCGGCCCGGGAGGCAACGGCCAGCTTGACCCACCTCCGGGCCTCTTTATTTCCAGTCAATTGATGTGGTATAATCATGTGAGCAACCCATCATCCCCGGAAGGACATTTATTCATGAGACGCCTGTTGATCGCCCTGTGCCTGATGGTCCCTGTTGCCGCCAACGCCCAGGGTTCCATCTTCGTGGTCCGGGCGGACGGTCTGGGCATCACCCCGGACATCCAGACCGCCGTGGATTCCAGCAAGGACGGCGACGAGATCTGGCTCATCGCCGGGACCTTCTCCGGACCGCGCAACCGCGACATCCAGATCGGCGCGCGCAACATCCTGATCAGGTCGTTCGACAATGATCCCGCGACCTGCATCATCGAGTGTGGAGGAAGCCCCGTCGAGCCGCACCGCGCCTTCATCCTGTCGGAGTTTGCCTGCCAGAGAACGATCATCCAGGGCATCACCATGCGGGGCGGCTACGCCCCGGGCGGCGGCGGTGCCATGCACATCATCGGCTTCGCTTCCGCCACGGTGGCCGACTGTGTGTTCGAAGACAACGCCACCGCCATGACCGAATGGAACGGCGGCGGCGCCGTCTACGTGGACCGCGGCGGCCAGCCGGTCTTCAATGACTGTGTCTTCCGGAACAACCAGGGTTTCGCCGGCGGCGCCCTGACCACCAACCACGGCGGACGGGTGACCTTCAACGACTGCCGCTTCATCGGCAACCGCGCGGTGCGGGGAGGGGCCATCTACGGCATCACCACGGCCAAGATCGGCTGCCTGTTCGCCGGCAACGAGGCCGACGTGGGCGGCGCGGTGTGGCACAACGCCTCGGGGCTGGACTACTACGAGAGCTGCACTTTCGACGGGAACCGGGGGGCCCTGGGCGGGACGATCTATGCGATGGCCAACTACGGGGGCAGCGTGGAATTGATCGACACCATCATCTCCAACAGTCTGGAGGGTAAGGCCATCGAGATCAGTCCGTCCGTGCCGATCACTTTTTCCTGCTGCGACATCTACGGGAACGCGGGCGGTGACTGGACCCCGCCCTTCGCGGACCAGGTGGACCTGAACGGGAATTTTTCCGCCAATCCCTGCTATTGCGATGCGCAGGGTGAAGATTTCCACCTCAGCGCCGATTCCTACGCCCTGGCCGGGAACCACCCCTGGGGCTGCGGCCAGACCGTGGGGGCCTACGGCGAGGGCTGCGGGGCGATCGGGTGCAGCGGCCCGGTGGCCGTCGAGGAGCGCACCTTCGGCTCGGTGAAAAGCCTCTACCGGTAGGCGGGTCTAGGGCGCCTCGCGTCCTTCGAACAGCATGACGCCGGTTTGGCCGTTGAGTTCGTAGGTCAGGGCCAGCATTCCGGTCAGGAACCCGAACTTCGTCACGCCGTCCATCTGGGCCAGGTACCGCTGCTCGACGGCCATGATCCTGTCCTCGCACATCTTCTTCGTCCCGCCGGTCGGTCCCATCTCCAGTTCCCCCGGGGCCTGGCCGAGGTTGGCCGCGGCGAAGTAGTTGTTGCAGCCGCTGGAGCCGCCCATCCGTCCGTCCTTGAAGAACAGGGTGACTTCGGGTTCGTCGGGGGCCTTTTCATCCAGGTTCCACCAGCGCAGCACCCATTCGGTGCCGGCGAGCGCCTCCAGCGTCAACCGAACCGGGGGGCCGGCCGCTTCGACGGGAACCAACTCGTTTCCCTTGAGGGTCCAACCGACCATCGCCAATTCGCCGGGACAGCACATGGCGTCCTCGGGGCCTGCCCGCAGCAGTTCCAGCAACAGCCGACCATCCAGGATGCTCGCCTTGCGGATCTGGACCCGGTCGCCCACCAGCACCGTGTCCAGGTTGCGGAGCGCCCCGCCGCGAATGCCGACCACCGCCAGGTAGATGTTCTCGCCCGTCCCCCCCGAATGCCCGGCCAGCAGGACTCCGGCCTCTTCCAGGCCGTCGCCGTCCAGGTCGCCCAGCAGCAGGAAATCCCGCACGAGCTGGACACGGGGTCGCGAGGCGCCCCCTTCGGCGTAGGGCTCGCCTTCCCAGAGACCGTCCTTCAGGGTCACGGGATCCTGTTCAGCCACCCCCAGGTAGGTGGCGTTGCGGACTTCCTCCAGAGTCGGCGCGGTGGTGCGGTCGGCGGCCTTTTCCTTTTGACCGCAACCGGCGAATGCCAGCATCATGATCATCAGAAGGACGGCGGTGGGTTTCATGGGGCCCCCTGCTTTTTCAGTTCCACGTCCAGTTTTCGGATGAAAATTCCTATCAGGTCCGGCCGCACGAAGCAAACCGAAAAGGTGGCCATGGGGTTGGTGTCCGGCTTGAACAGGGCGTACCGCCACTTCAGCATCGTGGTTCCGTTCTGAAAATCCTCCATGTCGATCACCCTGCCGTTGATGAACCCCTCGAGTTCCCGGGCGATGAAACCGGGCGGGCGGCCCACCGAAACCTGGGTCCGGCCGGCGCGCAGATCTTTCAGGCCGGATTGCTCAAGCACCGAATACATGGAAAAGCGTGTGACATTTTCCTCGCGCAGCCGCGTGTAGCGCGCCACGAAACCCCGCGACTGTTCGGGGGAAAGGTTCAGGAACGTGACCTCGGCCAGGTAACCGACGGCCCCGCGCGCGCCCTGGACGGATCTCAGTCGCAGATAATACTGCACCTCCCCGCCGCTCCAGTTGCCGGCGGCCGCCTCATGGATGAGCCCATCGCTGCTGGCGGCCAGTTCCTCGACCAGGAGGTTGGCGAACGGGTCGCCGGGATTGGGATATTTCAGGACCCGGACGTCGCTGAAGGTGGACTCCGAATCCATCTTCAAGGTCAGCGATATCTGCTCGTCGGCCACCAGGGTCGAATCCTTGAAGATGGGCACGCTGGAGACGATCTCGTAGGGCGACTTCAACTTGGTGCGCGCCAACATCCCCTTGGCCACCAACTGCTCCACGCTCTTGGCGGCGGTGTTGCGTGATTTGCCCAGGCCCGCGGCCAGGGCGCCGATGCTGATGATCTCACCCCTGGTGAAACCCGCCTGCTTCTTGGTGATGGCCCACTCGAGGTAGGTCGCGACCTGATCGGCCAGGGTGCTGCCCTTGGGCTGGGCCGGACGTGTCAGCGCGTACAGTTCAAACGATGTTTTGTATTTTTCGGGATTGTCTTTGCTGTGCGGTCGACCCAGAGCCATGGAAACTCCTGTCAAAAGGTTGCTTTTCCTCGCCATCGTCGGCCCAGGGAGCGTCGAAATCCCCGGTGTTCTGGACTGCCACAGGGTAGTAAAGCATAATGATGATGTCATTAAATTTTCAAGTGGCGAGGTATTCCCAGGGCCCCCCCTGGGCCATGGCTTCGGGTGGCGGCGCGAAACAATTCCTGGGTACTGGCGTACACACTGGATTTAAAGCTCTTTAAACCATTAAAAAACAGAGACTTAAAATTTCAAAAGGTTTTTTTCAAAATCTGGGTTGACACTTTTCCAGTTTAAAGACATAATGTTGACATCATTAATGTATTAAAAGCTATTAAAGTCGTGGCTGCCAGCCAAAGGGGGTTTCCCGATGAAAAGATGGATCATGGTTCCCGCAGCGCTGCTGCTCCTGGCCTCGGCCCTGACCACCACCGGCTGTGCCCCCATTCCCTACCAGGGCCCGTATTGCCCCGAGCCACCGGTGATCGTCATATACGAGCCGCCGATCATCATCTGCGCCCCCCCGGCCCCCCAGCCGCCCGGGCGAAACGCTCCCCTGACCAAGGACCAGTATTCGGGAAACTCCCGTGTCAAGACACCCCGGCCGGAGCGGGGCGACCATGAGCCCAGGATCAAAGGCAGATAAAGAGGATACTCCGAGCACGAGAGGATTGACCATGAAAACACATGCCGCCACCGCCCTCCTGCTGGGTTTGAGCCTGATCCTGGCCGCCTGCACCAGCACTTCGGAACCCGCTCCCGATCCCGTGGACATGGGAGCTTCGCTGGTGGGGGTCTGGGTCTTTGAAAGCGAAACCGGGGACGGGGTCAAAATCTACACGCGGGCCGCCGCCTTGTCGGGCCAGAGGTCGGGATATGAATTCGGGGAGCACGGAGGGTTGAAGGTCCGCACCGCCGGCTGGTGCGGCACCCCGCCGGTGACCTGGTCGAACCTGGACGGCCTGTGGGATCAGGTCGACGACCGCCTGCTGAAAATCCGGCACGCCTGGCGCGGCGCCCCCCGCGAATTTCAACTGGAAATCATCAGTCTGGGCGCCCGCCGACTCACCTGCCGGGAGCAAACAGGTGGCGGGTCCTGAGACAGATACGCACCAGCATCAGCATGACCGGCACCTCGATCAGCACCCCGACCACCGTGGCCAGCGCGGCCCCTGACGACAATCCGAACAGCATGACCGACGTGGCGATGGCCACCTCGAAATGGTTGCTGGCGCCGATCATGGCCGTCGGCGCGGCGTCCTCGTAGGTCAGGCCCAGCTTCATCGACAGGAAATACCCCAGGCCGAAAATGAACACCGTCTGGATGAACAGGGGAATCGCGATCCACAGGATGGTCAGCGGATTGGCGACGATCACCTCGCCCTTGAACGAGAACAGCAGCACCAGGGTGACCAGGAGGGCGACGATGGTGATGGGCGTCAGCACGTGCAGGAATTTTTCCTCGAACCACTGGGGACCCTTGGCGGCGATCAGGGCCTTGCGCGAGACAAAACCCGCCACCAGCGGCAAAGCCACGTAGATGCCGATCGAAAGCAGCAGCGCCTGCCAGGGCACCGGCAGCCGGCCCACCCCCAGCAGGAATCCGCCCAGGGGACCGAACACGAACAGCATGGTCAACGAGTTGATGGCCACCATGACCAGCGTGTGCCCGTCGTTCCCGCGGGCCAGGTAGCCCCAGACCAGGACCATCGCCGTGCAGGGCGCGATGCCCAGCAGGATGCACCCCGCCAGATAGCTGCGCCACAGGGGGATTTCCAGCATCTTCACACCCTCGACCAGCACCACCGTGCCGTCGCCGTGGGCCGCGCCGACGGGCAGGTCCAGGCCCAGGGGCATCTTGATCAGGTCCATGGCCTCGGACCCGATCAGACCCTTGAAAACCATGCCCAGGAAAAACGCCGCGATGGCCACCATGGTGAACGGCTTGATCAGCCAGTTGATGACAAGGGTCAGCCCCACCGGCTTGATCGCCCTGCCGGCCTTGACCACTTCGGAAAAGTCGATCTTCACCATGATGGGGTACATCATGAAAAACAGGCAGACGGCGATGGGGATCGACACCACCGGGGCGCCGCCGGTGGTGATGGCCAGGCCGTCCAGATAACGGGCGGCCTGCGGCGCGACCTTGCCCAGGACGATGCCCGCCCCGATGCAAAGCAGCACCCAGGCGGTCAGGTATTTTTCGAAAACGCTCAAGCCCTGGGGCTGTTTCGTGATGCAGGCCTTGTCCATGGATGATCCCTTCAGGAGCCGATCCGGCCCAACAGGTTGCGGGCGTTGTCCTCCTGGCCCGGGAAGGTCGCCGCCCTGTCCAGGTACCGGCGCGCCTCGTCGTCGCGGCCCAGTTCGAGAGCGCAATAACCCCGGACCAGCCAGCCGCGTCCAAAGTCCGGATCCAGGTCGCAGGCGCGGCCGAAAGCCTCGAGGGCGGCCTCGAAATCCTCGTCCAGGTATTCAAGATCCCCCCGCAGCGCCCACAGGGCCACCGTTTCTTTTTCAGCCAGGGCCGTTTTCAGGGTGGCGCGGGCCTTGGCGTGATCGTGGGCCCCGAGCCAGGCCGATGCCAGCCGCTGGAATTGTTCCGCCCGCCCGGTTTCCACGTCGCTGCCGGCTGACGGAAGCTCCATGGCCCGCTCGTAATACCGGGCCGCCTGCAGGGGCACCGAGATCACGGCGTAGATGTCGCCCAGCTGAACCGCTTCGCTGCGCGTCAACGGCCGCAGATAACCCGTGATGGTCAGGTAGACGGCCGCGTTTTCGTAATCCTCGCGCGCGGCCGCGAACTGGTAGGCCAGTTCCCATGCCCCGGGATCATCGGCATTGTCGGCAAGCATGTTTTCGACAAACGGCGCCGCTTTTCCCGGCTTGCCCGCCTCGAGTCCCGCCGAGATCAGCGCCTGGTACCATTCCAGGGGCGCCCCGGGGCGATTGTCCGTCAGCAGCCTTTCGAGGGCCGCCAACCCCTGATCCGCCTTCCTCCCGGTCAGCAGGCTGACCCCGGCGTAATAGAGGATTTCCGGCGTCTTTTCGGGGGTCAAGTCGTAAGCCCGGACAAAGGCCTCTCCCGCTTCGGCGTATTTGTCGAGATTGTACGCCGCTTCCCCCAGCCGCAGCCAGGCCCGCCCGTACCGGGGCTCAAGCGCGACCGCTTTCTTAAGATCATTGTAGGCTTCCTGATCCTGGTCGAGCGCGAAGTGACTGAGCGCGAGGTTGAACAGCAACAGCGGCTGCTCCCTATCCGGCTGCCCGGCCAGGAATTCGTTCATGATCTCGGCGGCCCCGACAAAGTCCCCGTCGTCCTGCCGCCCCCGGGCCCGGAATAGTACCTTCTTCGCCCGTGCCGAAAGCCCTTCCCCGCTCTCGATGGCCGTCTGCTCCGCCTGGAGTTCTTCAGTGGTCTGGGCGACCCCGTCCGGGATGTTCCCAACCATCAGGGCTAACACAACAGCTATGGGCGCGAGTCTTGAAATCAGGTTGGCATGTGTTCTTGTCGTCGGGGCGTCGTGCAGGTTCCGCAGCCATGGATGGCTGCGGGACCGGAACGTCGAGCGAGGCCGCGACAGGATGTCGCGGACAAGCGTCCCCAGCGACAAGAACACATGCCAACCTGATTTCAAGACCACCTCCCTCAGTTGTTCAGCGTAAACCTGATGGTCGTAACCACCCAGGACGGAACCGCCTGACCATCGATCACCCCCGGTTGAAACCGCCAACTGGGGACAGCCTTTAGTGCGGCCTCCTCAAAAAGGCCCTGGGGCTGGGCATCGAGAACCGAAACGTCGCCGACGGACCCATCAGCCCGCACCAGCAGCTTCACCTTGACGAAACCCTCGATGTTGCGCTGCCGCGCCTTGTACGGATAGACGGGGGTCGTCTGCACCACCTTGCGCGGCGGCTGGTCCAGGTCGCCGCTGTTGAAGATGAACTCACCCCGCGTGGGGCCCCCGGTGAACAGGGACGGATCGATTTTCACCTGGATATCCAGGGGCGATGGGCCCCGCAGAGAGGGCGCCGCCAGTTCGGGGGTGAAATCGAGACGGGGTTTCGGCTTGGGCTTGGGAATCTCCCGCTTCTTTTCGGGCGGGGGCGGCGTGGCCGGTTTCAGGGTCACCAGGTTGACCGACACCGGGTCGACGGCCACATCCCGCATCGGCCGGTCCCGGGACAGCAGCGCGGCCGACGCGAACAGGACGATGTTCAGCACCACCGCGACGGCCGCCGCCAAGGCCAGCATCATGCCCTTGCGAGCGGTCATTCGCCGGCATCCTGCTTGGCCGCCAGGCTCACGTTCAGCGCGCCCGCCAGGCGGCACTGGTCCATGGCCTGGACCACCGTGCCGGTGTTGCTGTCCTTGTCCGCCACGATCACCACGCCGCTTTCGGGGTCCTCGGCCAGGGCGCGCTCGATCAGCGCCCGCACGCTGCGCACGTCTATTCTCTTGCCCTCCATGTAGACCTGACCGTCGGCGCTTATCCCGAGCATGATGTTGCCCCGCTCCTTCATTTCCGCGGTGGCCGCGGTCGAGCGCTGCACGTCGATGCCGGTCTCCTTCACGAACGAGGTGGTGACCACGAAAAAGATCAGCAGCAGGAACACCATGTCCACCAGCGGGCCCATGTTGATGTTCACTTCGCTGGTGCCCCCGCGCAGGGTGTTGCGCACGTTGATCATGATGGCGCCTCTTCGGTTAAATGCCGGGCCAGCACGGCCGTCGTTTCGTCCAGGTTCGTTTTCAGGGTCTGCGCCGTCCGGTTCAGGCGGTTGCTCATCAACATGCCCGGAATGGCCACCAGCAGCCCGGTCTGGGTGGTGATCAGCGCGACCGAGATGCCGCTGGCAAGGGCCCGCGAGTTGCCGGTGCCGAAGACAGAGATCACGTCGAAGGTCTCGATCATGCCCAGCACGGTGCCCAGCAGGCCCAGCAGAGGGGCCACCGCGGCCAGCACGGCGATCGCCGCCAGCCGCTCTTCCAGGTTCCGTCGCAACTGCTGGGAAACCTGGCCCAGGATCATCCGGTCGAGCCGGGCCACGCCCGACTTCTCGCGCAGGAAATCCCGCACCAGCCGGGTCCGCAGGCCCAGGTCGCCGCCCGCGGGGGCCGGGCCTTTCCCCGCGGCCAGGGCGACGAGTTCCTCCGTGTCCGGATCGCCCCGTCCCAGCACGGCGAACTCCCGCCAGCGGTCGACGATCATCGTCCACAGGACCACCGAGGTGGCCACCAGCGGCAGCATGATCCATCCACCCTGACGAAAATATTCCACCGTGAACCAGAACGCGTCGCTCATGGGGTCCCCGTGATCTTCCGCTTGTCGATGATGTTCGTCAGCTGCACCGCCTTGGCCTCCATGTCGCCGACCAGGTGGTCCGCCTTGCGCGACAGATAGGTGTGCAGCAGCATGATGGGGATGGCCACCGCCAGCCCCAGTTCGGTGGTCACCAGCGCCTCGCTGATTCCGCCGGACATGAGCTTGGGGTCGCTGGTGCCGAACAGGGTGATGACGCGGAAGGTGTCGATCATGCCGGTCACCGTCCCCAGCAGGCCCAGCAGGGGCGCCACCGCGCCGAGCACCGCCAGCATGGCGATGCCCTTCTGCACCTGGGGCAGCTCATGCAGGATGGCTTCCTGCAGCACGCTCTCCAGGGTCTCCCGGGATTCCTCGCGGGATTCGAGCCCCGCGCGGATGACCCGCACCACCGGCCAGTTCTTGCCCCGGTGTCCGTCCACGATTTTTTCGCAGGCCGACCAGTCGCCCCGGGCCGCCAGGTCGTTCACTTCGCCCATGATGCGGTCGGTGTTGCCGGAGGTGCGGTTCAGGTAGACGATCTTGAAGACAACGATCCCCATCGCCGCCAGGGCGATCAGGAAGATGGGCCAGATGATGGGACCGCCCTGGCTGATCTGCTCGACCAGGCTGGTGTGGGAGGTGATCTGGCGCAGGGCCGCGCCGCCGCTCATGTCCAGCGGAACAAGATCCGACTCGCCGGCCAGATACTTGTCCAGGGCCCGCCGCACGTTTCTGGGCGGCAATTCGGACAGCGCGAACAGGCGCTGTCCCTCGGGGGACCAGACCAGGAACCCGGTTTCCCCTCCGCCCTGATAGACGGTGTTGAACTTGCCCAGCTGGAAGATGCGGCCGGAGGTCTGACGGCCGTCGCGGCCCACGTATTCACCTTCGCGAAGGCTGACCTGGCTCCCGCGTTCGATCTCGTCGAAAAACACCCCGGCCATGCCGGCGATGTCGTCGATGTCCGGGAAATACCCCTTGTCCAGCAGGGGGCTGATGGTCTCCAGCCGCCACGGCGCCCCGGCGCTCAACGGCGAGGCCTTCAACAGCGACTCCAGGTCACGCGCGGCCACCCGCACGTTGCCCGAAATCTCCCGGAAGCCGAGCTCGCGGCCCGACCACTCCTCGACCAGGTCCTCCCGCAGGGTGTCGGCCACCAGCAACCGGTCGCCCAGCTCCTTCAGTTCCTGTTCGAGGGCCGCCTGTTCCTCTTCCAGGCGCTGGACTTCGGCGCGCAGCTTGTTTTCATCGGCCAGGACGGCTTCTTCGGCCCGCTGGGCCTCCTCCTGGGCGGCAGCCCGGTCGGCGGCGGCCTTGCGGGCGGCTTCGCGGATGTCCTGGCCATGGGCGGGCCCCACACACGCGGCCGACGCGATCAGCATCAACATCAGCAGGATGGGCAGCTTTTTCATGGTTCGATCCTCCCCAGGGGAAGATCGATCAATTCGATGGGGCGCATCCGGGCGGCCATCTCCATGGCCAGACCGATGCGGCGTTTCTGGCTGCCGGGCAGCTCGACCCATTGTCCGGCCGAGGAATCGAAATGGCCCACGCGGGCCCCGTCGGGGGTCCGCCAGAAAAGGGCCACCCGGCCCAGGCGCAGCACGTCGGCGTGGATCTCCTCGCCGCCCACGATGAGCATGTCCTGGTAGACCTCGACGGTCGAGGCGTAACCCGCCTCGACCTGCATCGCCTCCAGCAGACGGCGCAGTTTTTCCGCGGAGGTCACGTCCGGCCTCACCAGTTCCTCGCTCACCCAGGTCAGGCGGCGGCCGCGCTCGGCGGCCAGGAAAGGCAGGCTGCCCGCGACCGATTCCTCCAGCCGATGGAAGATCACCATCAGGGTATCCTGCATGCTGCCCTCGAGGCGGTCGGCCTCACCCAGGCGCCTTTGCAGTTCGGCCACCCGGTCATCCAGGGCGCGCACCCTGGCCGCCTCTTCATCCCGGCGCTCGGCCAGCCAGGCCACCGAAGCGGACGCGGCCCGGTAGCGTTGCACCAGACCGGCCTTTTCCTCGGCCCATTCGTCCTGCAGGCGCTGGGTGTCCTGGCGCGTTTCGATGGCCTGTTCGGTGGCCTCACGGGCCGTTTGTTCCTCGGTCTGGGCCCCCGACAGCAGGGCCCCGCCCGAGACCAGAAGGAAAAGGAGGCCCGCCGACAGGGCGGTCGGCCGAACCTTCAACCGGCGCACGAAAGTGGGAAAGTCCATGAAGTCCCCTGACTCGTGGTGAAATGATGGCAGTAATCGATCATGGCCATTATAAGGAAACGGGAGGAAGGTGCCGACACAAAACAGGGCGGCCGATTATTCCACCCAGGGCTGGAAGGAATTGAAAAAAGCGAGGTAGTCGGGATTTTCCCACACGTTCCCTCCCTGACCCCAGGCCGCCAGAAGGTAGATGTCGCCGTCGATGAGCAGCCCCCGGATCAGGACCTCCCCCGGGCCTATTTCGGCCCTGGCCCTGACTTCAACCCCCTCGGCGATGATCCCGTTGCCGAAATCCTTTTTCATGGCCACCTGGCCGACCGGGCTCACCCCGTATTCCTGCATGATGCCCTTGATGCCCTCGATGACGTTGGCCGGCCCGGCCATGGTGCCGTCCTCACGGTGCAGATTGTAGGTGGCGTTGATGGAGCAACCTTCGCCCTCGGTCTGGTTGCGGTCACAGAAGACGTAGTTGACCTGGATAATTTCGGCCCACTGCTCGCCTCCGAACAGGTCCGGCTCGTTGTACCGGGTCACCAGCTTGCCGCAGCCCGTGGGAAACGTGATCTGGAATTCCCCGGTTTCGCTCTGGTAGAGGATCGGCCTGGTGGACAGTTCCAATTCGTTTTCAGGCTCGGGATCGCGGGCAGGGTCGGAGGCCGACACAGGCAGCACCGATCCGGCCAAAAGGCCCATCGACAGCACAATCATTCCGGCAAACTTTTTCATGACTGGTCCAACAATTCTTCCGTCTGGTCGATGAGGGAGCCGAACAGGGCGATGACATCGGTCATGGGACCGGAAGTCGTCATGTCCACCCCGCCCAGCTTGATGGTTTCGACGGGATACCTGCTGCATCCGGAACGCAGGATATCCAGGTATTGTTCCCGATCTTTCTCGTCCCCGCCCAGCACCTTGCGCGAGAGGGCCACCGCGGCCGAGTAGGCCGTGGCGTACTGGTAAACGTAGTAGTTGTAGAAAAAATGGGGAATCCGGCACCAGGTCAGCGGGCTGCGGGCGGCATCGAACCGGACATGGGGCCCCCAGTACTTGACCAGAAGCTCCTGGTACATCTCGCCCAACACCTCGGCGGTCAGGGTCTGGCCCTCCTCGCCGAGCTTGTGGATGCGGTGTTCGAACTCCGCGAACATCGTCTGCCGGAACACCGTGTTGTTGATCTGGGACAGATGGTAATCCAGCAGGTAGAGCTTGCGCCGGGGGTCTTCGCCGGTCTTGAGCAGGTGATCCATCACCAGAAGCTCATTGAAGGTCGAGGCCACTTCGGCGGTGAAGATGGGATAGTCCCCGTACACATAGGGCTGGTGGTGAACCGACAGCCACGAGTGCATCGAATGGCCAAGTTCGTGGGCCAGGGTGAAGGTGTCGCCCAACTGCTCGGCCCAGTTCAGCAGGATGTAGGGCGGCGTGTCGTAGACCCCGTTGGAATAGCCGCCGCTGCGCTTGCCGGCGTTTTCGTGGACGTCGATCCAGCCGCCCTCGATCCCGCCCCGCACCGTCGCCACGTAGTCCGGCCCCAGGGGGGCGAACGCGTCCAGCAGCATGGGGCAGGCCTCGTCGTAGGTGAACTTGAACTCGCCCTCGGGGAAAAGCGGGGCCGCCAGGTCGAACTCCCGCAGCGGGTCGAGTTTCAGCACCCTCTTCTTCAGTTCGGTGTAGCGATGAATGGTGGCCGCGTTGTCGTTCACCGTGTCGATCAGCGAATGGAACACCTCGGGCGGCACCCCATCCGGATGGAGGGCCGCCTCCAGGGTGCCGGGATACCTGCGGGCGCCGGCAAAGAACACATGGTTCTTGACGTTCGCGTCCATGTTGGCCGCCAGGGTGTTTTTCAGCGCCCCGTAGGCGTCCATGAAGTTGACGTAGGAATCCTCGCGGAGGCGGCGGTTCGGCGACTTGAGGAACTTGTAGTACCGCGCCTTGGTCAGGGCGGTGGTTTCGCCGTTTTCATCCTCGACGGGTTCGAACTGCAGGTCGGCGTTGTCGAAGGCGTTGAAGACCTGGCTGGCGCCGCGGGCCATCAACCCGGCCCCGGCCAACAGGGCCTCCCGGTCGGCGCTCAGGGTGTGCGCCCGCGCCCGGTGGATGTTGTGGAAAAAATGTTCGTAGAGTTCGAGGCCCGGTTCTTCGGCCATCAGGGCGGCCAGACCGGAGGGCTCCATTTCCAGGACCTCGGATTCAAACCAGCTGACCGCCTCGGAAAGCCGAACCGCCAGGCTGGAGACGCGCCCCTTGCGGGCGGTGTTCTGGCCGATCCGGGTGTCCTCGTCGCTTTTCATCCCCGCGAAAACGAAGGTCTTTTCCAGCAGGCGCTGGGTGGCCTGGATGGCCTCGATCGTCTGCAGCAATCCCGATCCCGATTCCGCGAGCGTCCCCTGCCGGGCCGCCAGTCCGGGCAGCGCGGCCTCGACCTCAGCGAAGGCCGCCTCCCAGGCGTCCCAGTCCGGAAAAATAAGTTCAAGCTTCCACTTGTAGCGGTCCTCGATGGCGTCGCGCTCGATGGGCGCTCCTCCGGCTTGGCCCGGAGACATGCTTTCAAGGCCGGTCAGGGAAAGATGGTGCAAAAAGCGGGACATGGACGCCTCGTTTCGGTTGCGGCGGAAAAAAATGTCGTCCGGGGAGAATAGGACAAGAAAAGCCCCTTGCCAACATCGGCAAGGGGTTCGTTCAAATGGGCGGTCCCTGAAAGGGGGTCAGAGGGTAGCCGGCTTGACCGACGTCTCCATCAGAAGGCCCGTTTCCTTGAGGGTCTCGATGAATTTTCGCCGCTCGATGGGCTTGGCCACGTAACCGTCGGCCGACGCGTTCATGGCCTCCATGATGTAGTGGTTGTCCTCCATCGCCGAGGTCATGATGACCTTCGCCCCGCGACCCACGGGCATGCCGTTATCCATTTCGATCTGACGCAGGTGGATCAGCGTCTGCTGACCGTCCATGCCCGGCATCATGATATCCAGGCAGATCAGGTCATAATGTTCCCCCGAAACGACGGCACGCCGGACGGCGTCCAGGGCTTCGTGCCCGTTGACCGCCTCGTGGCACTCCCCGTAGGGCTCCAGATAGCGGCACAATAATCTGCGGCTGATGTAATCGTCTTCTACGACAAGTATCCTCATCAAGCAGTCCCTGTCATTGGATTTGGGCGATGGACGAGTCCGGATTGAGGTTTCCTTTTGCCTCACGGGAACAATTCCGCCTCAATTCCGCTATCAAGAATCATCGGCGTTGGACATTCAGCCTTGAATAATTCTTTGGCGAATTCGGTATGGGTTGTGGATTTTGGACCCCGGCCTATCATATGCGGGGCCAAATCCTGTGGATTTTGGCCATAATCCCCGAAAAGAGGGTTTCCATGGGTTTGTTGGGCACTTTGATCGGCGGCAGCCTGGGTTTCATGATGGGCGGCCCGCTGGGCGCGATCATCGGCGGAGCCATCGGCTCGAACATCAATGTCAGCGGCGGGGCGCGGGTTCATCCCGGCGCCCGGGTGAACGGGCAGGGCTACCGCCGAAGCACCACCGGTTTCAACCCCCTGGAGGCTCAGCAGACCTTCATGATCGCCATGATCAGCCTGGCGGCGAAGGTCGCCAAGGCCGACGGGGCGGTCACCGACGCGGAAATCCGCTCGTTTGATCAATTCCTGAAGAACCAGTTGGGGATGGCCGCGGTGGAACGCCGCGTGGCGGCCCGGATTTTCAACGAGGCCCGCGATTCGGACATCCCGGCCGAGGAATTCGCCCGCCAGATCCGCCAGCTGCTGGTCAACCAGCCCGCCCGCATGCGGGACCTGATTTCGGTCCTGATCAGCATCGCGATGGCCGACGGCCGCTACCACGAGTCCGAAGAGCGGCTGATCCGGTCCATCGCCCGCGAGATGGGCCTGACCGACCGCGACTACGACGAAGCGGCCGCCATGTTCAACCCCCGCGCCAATGTCGACACGTCCTACACCGTGCTGGGGGTCACCAAGGGGGCGACCGACGCCGAGATCAAGAAGGCCTACCGCAAACTGGCCAAGGAATACCATCCCGACGTGGTGGCCAACAAGGGCATGGGCGAGGACTTCCAGAAGTTCGCCGCCGAAAAGATGCGCGCCATCAACTCCGCCTACGACGCGGTCAGGGAAGCCAGGGGTTTCTGATGCCCGAACTGCCCGAGGTCGAAAACGTCGGCCGCGCCCTGAAGACCAACCTGGCCGGAAGGCGCCTCACGCGGCTGAAGGTCGATTTTGCCGGCGTTCTGGGACAATCGGTGCGGGCGACCCGGACCGCCCTGATCGGCAAGGTGCTGACCGACGTTCACCGGCACGGCAAGTACATGATCCTGTGGTTTGCCGGCGACGACGGTTCGATGTCCTACCTCATGGTCCACCTGCGCATGACGGGCCAGTTTTTCATTCTCGACGATTTTGTCCCCGACAAGCACGTTCATGTGACCTTCGACTTCGACGGGCTGGACGTCCATTACCGGGACATCCGCAAGTTCGGGCGTTTGTCCCTGGTGGAGGACGGGGTGGCCCCCGCCGCGCTGGCGCACATCGGGCCGGACATGATGAAGGTCAGGTTCCCGGACTGGCACGCGCGGATCGGGTCGCGCACCGCCCCCATCAAGGCCCTGCTCCTGAACCAGGGAATCGCCGCCGGGCTGGGCAACATCTACGTGGACGAGTCGCTGTTCCTGGCCGGGGTGCACCCCGAGGCGCGGCCCTGCGACCTGGACGAGGACACCCTGCGCGACGTCCTGAAACGCGGCAAACACGTGATGCGCCTGGCGATCGACCACGGCGGCACCACCTTCCTGAACTTCAGGAATTTCTACGGCAAACCGGGCAACTTCCGGCGCAAGCTGCGGGTGTACGGGCGGGGCGGCGAGCCTTGCCGGGACTGCGGAACGGTGCTGGAAAAGACCGTGGTGGCGGGACGCGGGACGGTGTTCTGCCCGAAGTGTCAGGGGCTTCCGTAGGGGACCAGGTCGCACATCACCGGTGTGAAGGACACATCCTCACGGTCATCGGGAATCGGGGGAAGCTTTTCCTGAACCTTCGGGTGCAGGCGGGTGTCGATGGCCGCGCGGGACGCGGGCCTCACGTTGCGCAGAACCATCGCACGGCCGTCGTCCAGCAGGGCGATGGCATCGTAGTCCACATCGTAATCCCCGGATGGATCGTAGATTTCCACGCGCTCGCGAAGCTCCCCGTTCGGCTCATGAACCTCATACCGGCACACCATGCCCGGGGGCATGTCCTTCTCGAACAGTGAGGTGCGCACCTGAAGGCTGCCGTCGGGCTGCGCGACCAGGCTGCTGATCACCGGATCCGTCTTGCAGAGTTTTTTATCGGAAAACCTGAGGTCGTCGTTCACGATGCTGTAACTCTGATACTTGATCCGGTCGAGTTCCGCCTGCGTCCGCCGATGGGCCGCGAAGTCGCGGGTCACCACCTGGATCACCTCGCCTTCCAGGTTTCGCCATTCCAGTTGATAACTGTCCCTTTCTCCCGCGTAAACGATGTGGCTGTCGCCGACCACCACCGCCGAGTACCAGGGATTGAACTCGTCGGCCTCGTCGTTCCCGCCGCCGTCCAGGTGGGACCACTTCTTTTGATCACTGTGGAAATCGAGGGTCCGCCGGCCTTCGTCATCGTGAAGCGCCGCGTGGAACTCGCTGGAAAAAACGCCCGGTTCATCGCTCTCCTTGGACTCGGTGTAGACAAGGAACCAACCGTTCGGTGTTTCCTGGAAGTTGCCGGCCCAGGCGTTGGCCTGAAGCCGCCAGCTGCTGCTGGGAGTGCCGTCGAGATCGACCAGCTCGATCCTGGTCGGGTAGCCGTGCCGAACACCGATACGCTCGCCCGAACACAGCTTCATGGCCCCCGGGTTCCGGATTTCCCCGGGGCCGTCACCTTCGCGCATGATCGTGTCCAGGTACTCGCCGTCGTCGCTGTACACCAGGACGTGGCACAACTGCCCGTCGAGCATGTACACCCGGCCGTCGTGGACGAAGACCTGGGAGGAGTAGAAATAGGCCAGCAGGGGGGCGTCCGAATCGTCGGCCTCGATGCGCCAGCGTTCCTGGAGCTGCAGGCGGGTGACCTTGGGGGGCTCGGCGGGGCAATGGATCTCCGGAGGCGCCGCCAAGGCGGTCAACACCCAGGAAAGGGCCAGAAAACCAAACAGGGCCTGGAGTTTCATGGACTGACTCCATCGAAGAGACCGCTCAGTTCGCGGGCATCAAAAACTTCTCCGGGACAACCAAACGACCCTGCTCGGACCCGTCCCACCACAGGGCGACCGTTGCCGGGTTCATGGCCGGCAGCATCCTCTCGCAGCTGAAGCGGTAGAAGCCCGGCTCCACTTCGGTGAAGACGAAGGCGTCGATGATCTTGTCCTCGCTGTCCCTGATTTCCAGGAGAAAATCCGCCGACTCGTCCACGGCCACAAAAACCAGGGGCGTCGAATGGGGATTGGGGTAGGGCAGATAGGTTTCGAGGATGACCGGGGTATTTTCAAACAGGGAGGCGTTTTTTTCGTCAGGCCAGGATGAGGGCACCCACTGCCAGGTGAGGTATCCGGAGGCCTGTTCACCGCTGGCGGTGTAATCGGGGCCTCGCGATTCCTGCTCCGGCTCCCCTTGCTTGACACAACCGCCGGGGAGGATCGCCGACGACGGGCCACCGATCAACAGCGCCAGCGTCAGGGCCACCAGGTTGATCAGGAATTTTTTGTGGAGTGGCATTCGGAGCCCTTCCCTTGGCGTCACCGGCGAAACACCGGCGGGCTCCATCAATATAGGGGTTCCCGGCGACCCGATCACCCCTAAACTTCGGGAATTCGGTAACCCAAGGAGGACGCGGGTTTCTCCAGCATGGCGACGACTGCGGCGGACTCCGGATTTTTCATGATTCCCTCAAACCCACATCCGGTTCAACCCCGCGGCCCGCCGCGCATCGGCCAACTGACCGCGATGCATGTACCAGTGATCGGCCGCGTATTGCAGGCAAAGGCGATAGGTGCCGAAGGTCGTCTCATAACCTTTTGGCACGTGCGCGCTTTTCCGGTCGAGATCGTTCTCGGAAAGCGAATCGAGCAATGCCAACGTTTCTTTGCGCATCTCCCGGCACCTGGAGAGCACCTGATCGAACGGAGGAAAATCGTCCAGGTTTTTTTTGACTTCGTTTCCGTCGAAAACGTCCTCCCACTCGGCGAGAGGATTCGTTTCCCCGAGCATGAACCCGCGGACCACGAGCCCCTCGATGTAGGCCAGATGCCCCAGGACCCAGAGCGTGTGGCCGCCCCCTTTGGGCGTCGGCGCAACCAGGCCATGCTCCCGCATGTCGCCGACGCGCTCGAGGACACGTTCCCTGCTTCTGGTCAGGTTGCCGCGAATCAGATCGATCGATTCCAATGTCTCACCCGCCGTGCCTGGATTCCGCTTCGGCTTTCAAGGCGCGGACTCCCTCGTCCAGCGCCTTGTTCAGCATTTTTCTCATAACGCCCGGAAAAATCCTGACGATCAGCCCGTCAAACGACTCTTCGGTATGAACCAGCGTTCCCTTTTCGGAAACGCGAAACTTCCAGACGTGCACCGCCTTGATACCCAGGGTTTTCCCCGACCAGGCCAGTCGGTTGGGCTTATCTATTTCCTCCAGCCTGGAAGCGATCTTCGAACCCCCGCCCACCCAGTTGAACGACGTGCCCACTTCCAGCGGACCACCCAACCGGATTTTCGAAACACTTTTGTTCCACTTCGGCCAACCTTCAAAATCGCTCAACACTTCCCAAACAAGGTCAACAGGAGCATTGATCACGATCTCGGCATTTCCGACTACCGGCGCGGAGCTATCGACTTCGACGTGGTCCATTTGATCCTCCCAGGCACACCGTTCCCAACCCGGACAGCCTAGCAGAATATCCCGGCAATAACACCCCCCGGGGGGCATTCCCTCACCCTCTCTGCTTGAGCGACAGCGATATCCTCTTCCTGTCGATATGCACCTCCAGCACACGCGCCTGCACCTTCTGCCCCACCTTCACTTCTTCATGGGAGTCGCGGCCGGGTTTGGCCAGTTCGGCGGTTATGGTTTTCATGCCCTACCAGTCCCGACCGACCGCAGCCTGCAGAATGCGCCCCTCATTTCCGCAACGGCTCGGCGTTGAAAGCCGCGACCTGCGCCGCGAGGTCGGCCTCGATCTCCTCGACGACAGCGATAAACCCGGGATCCGAGCGAATGCTGTCGAAATTGCGGTTGAAGAGGGTGTCCCACTGCCAATTAAGCCGCCAGCCGTCTGCCACGACCTTCTCGAGCGAAGCGATCGCCTC
>Ga0210065_1000113_pt1 | contig 24442 bp, 13 predicted proteins | sample Muzzi_PWB_D1_FD_185533 | JGI IMG/M metagenome (GOLD analysis project Ga0210065, IMG submission 185533) | Wetland microbial communities from San Francisco Bay, California, USA, that impact long-term carbon sequestration - Muzzi_PWB_D1 (SPAdes) | ecosystem: Environmental > Aquatic > Marine >... | reverse complement strand
CGGTCCGCTACATGTCCCCCGAACAGGCCGCCGGAGAATCAGCGGATCATCGCACCGACATCTGGTCGCTGGGCCTGATCATGTACGAGATGGCCACCGGGACCTTCCCGTTCCAGGGGGATTTCGATCCGGCGGTCATCTATTCCATTCTCAACACCGATCCGCTTTTGGCCCACCATGTCAACCCCGACATCTCGGAATCCCAGGCGCGGGTGATCGCGCGCTGCCTGGAAAAGGATCCGGCAAAACGCTACCAGGACATTTCCGATCTGATCAACGACATGAGCGGAACAGCGCGGGCCGAGGGGTGGGAAAGCACCTTCGGGGACCTCATGATGCCGGTGTCGAACGCCGGCTTCGGATCGGTTGCCGCCCGGTGGCGGGCCTGGCGGCGGTGGTTATTCGTCGCGGTGGTGCTTGCCGGCGGGGTGGCCGCCTTGGTCTGGTGGACGTCGCGCCCGCCCGCCCTTTATACCACGGAACTGAGGGTGGCGGTGATGCCGCTGAAGAACATGGCTCATCCCGCCGAGGACCTTGCCACCGCAGGTCTGACCGATGTGGTCGCTGAGATTCTCGACGAGGTGTCCCGCGACCATGATTCCATGTGGGTGGTGCCCGAGGTCCTGGTGCTCTATGCGAAACTTGCCGAGGACGGGCAGGCCCAGCGGGCGTTCGGCGTCAACCGGATCGTCACCGGCGGGCTGCAGCGTTTCGAGGGAGGACAAGCGCTTTTTCTGGTGCTGCGGGACGCCGCTTCGCTGAAACAGATCCGGACGGTGCGGATTCCCTTCGAACCGGGGTCGCCGGCGTTGGCGGATTCCCTGCCCGGGGCGATCCTGCGTCTGATCGACCAGGATTCCGGACGGGGGCCGGATCCCGATTTCTTCCTGCCGTCTTCCGGTTCCGCCGCCGTTCATTACCTGGAGGGGTTGGGCGCTCTCCAGGCGAAGGATTATGCCGCAGCGATGCAATCCCTGGCCCTGGCCACCGAGGCCGACCCCGGGTTCGGGCCGGCCTGGAGTTCTCTCGGCTGGGCCCAGTGGCTTGAGTACCTCCGGACGGATCGGGAAATGCTGCTGGTCGATGCCGCCGCGAACCTGGAGAAAGCCGTGGCCCTGGCGCCGGACAGGTGGCGTCCGGTTTTTAATCTGGGCGAGTTTTATAGGAAGACGGGGGATCCCGGAAAGGCGGAGGCCGCTTTCCTGGCCGCGGACGCGGTCGATCCCGGGAATCCCCGGATCTGCCGGGGCCTATCCCGAGTCTACCGGGAGGAGAAGCGTCTAGCCGAAGCGGAGGCCGTCCTGCGCGGAGCCATCGACCGGCATCCCGATTATTTCGAGGCCCACCGGATTCTCGCCGTCTACTACTACCGGACCAAGGAAGTGGAGGCCACCCTGCTGGAACTCGATCGCACGCTGGTTCTCGCGCCCGACGATGCTTTTTCCCTGAACACCAAGGGCGCCGTGTTCGAGGGCCTGGGAGAGTTCACCCTGGCGCGGGAACAGTTCGAGCGGGCATTCACCCTGGCGCCGAACTGCGACATGTGCGCCAACATCGGTCTGATGCTCTACCACGAGGAAAAATTCCGGGAATCGGCGGCCTACTACGAATTGGCCATGCAATATTGCGACCAGAACGACGCCCTTATCTGGGCGAACTGGGCTCGGGCCCTGTACTGGGCCGAGGGCGGTCGTCAGGATGCGATCGCGAAATTCCAGAAGGCCATCGAGCTGACCCTGGACGACTGGCACGCTTCTCCCGGGGATCCCCTGATTCTCGGCGATCTGATCGAATACCACGCCATGATCGGTGACGAGGCGACCACCCGGAGCCTGATCGTCACGGCGGATTCCCTGGCCAGCGACGACGCGGAACTGCTGTACCAGATTGGCGACGCCTACGAACTTTTAGGGGAACGTAGCGCCGCCTTGCGCTATCTGGCCGATGCCGTGCGCCATGGGATGACCCCCGCGCGGATTCAGGATACGCGCGAACTGGCGGCCCTGGTGGCCGATCCCCGCTTTGCCCGGATTATTTCCGCCGAATCCGGGACGATTGATTCGCCGGCGGACACCATACGCTGACCAGCCCCCGGGGGGGGGTGCAGGAGGAAACCATGAAATCCATTCGCTTGACGATCGTCTTTTTCGTTTTGGCGGTGAGCCTGCTCCTGATGGGGGGGTGCAGTCGGCACTACGTCGATGTCTACGTGAACAATCAGTGCTACCTGGTAAATCTCGACAACGACACGGCCATTGAATCCCTCCTGGTGTTCAAGGGGGATTATGTAATCTTCAACAATCTTGGCGACAACGAGGTGGAGTTGAACCTGCCCGACGGTGTTTTCGAACGGGATAAGGTGACGATCTCCCCGGGCAAGCGGGTGATCCTGAAAGTCATCATGAACGGACCCCATTCCAAAAACATGAACATCGAGTGCACCGGAGGCAGCGGTTCACCCAAGGTGGTCGTGGGCGAGGAGCCCTGATCCGCGGGCACCTAGGCCGGCGGGGGGTTCTGCGATCTCCAGACCGCCCCGGTCAACCGGCATTCCCTGCGGAAAGCGTGTCCGGCGGATGACCGTCCCTCGGCTGTAATCCGCCAGGTATATATTCCGGGGACCAGAGCCTCAGCCGAAATTTCATATAATCCGGGTGACACCGGGGACAGCGGCAAGGTCCTGACCGTGCCCCGGGGGTCGGTCAGCCGGGCGGTTACCGTCGGCCGCAGGCGCAGGGAGCGTCCCCGGTCGGTCAACCGAACCTGGAGGAAAAGGGCGGCTCCCGGTGCGTAGCCCGACTGGAAAGTCCGGCATTTAAGGCGGAGGTTGGACAGGGTGTGGACCCGCAGGGTATAGGACGGCCCGTGCTGTTCCAAACCTCGGGTGTCCCGGCCGGATTTTTTCAAATCCCGGATCCAGCGGGTAAAGGCCTGGCGGGGCGTCGCGATTTCCACCTGCCAGTGGCCGCTGGCCGGGGGTCGGGCCTTGCCGGGGACCGCAGGTCCCGGAAAGCGGAGGCGCACCAGCCTCCCGCTCTCGAACAGGACGAGGTTCCGCGGATCCAGAGGCCAACCAGCGGGGCCGAATACCTTGAATTCCAGGGGTGCGCCGGGTGGCCTCATGACTAGGATCTCGACCTCCTTGTCCTCCTCGCCGAGGGGGAAACCGAAGCGTTGGACGGCACCTGGTCGAATGTTCTGGGTGGGGTCGAAGGGCACGCTGCCGCCCCTAATATCGGCCAGTATCTGGGCCAGGAATTCGGCGACCTCGTTTTCCGTGATCCCGTTCAGGCTTCCGGTCAGGACGCTATACCCGTCGGTAATGCCGGCCAGGGTATCCAGCCCCTCCGGTTGCAGCGAGGAGGCCGTTCCCATGCCGATGGCGTAGACGGGGTAGGGCAGGCCCTCCTCCGCGATCTCCTCCACCCAGGGGGCATTGGTCTGTTTTCCGTCGGTCAGGATAATGATGGCCTTGTGGTCGTCAACGGGCAGCGTGTCCAGTCTTGCCTTCGCGGCCAGGATCCCGGCGGCGATGGAGGTGGTGCCCCCCGGGGCGAGGGCGTCGATGTCGGACTTGAATTGGGCGCGGTCCGCCTCGTGGCTTTCCGGCTGGATCACCCGGTACGGGGTCAGGTCCACGGCGGCACTGTCGAAGGCGATGGAAACCAGACCATCGTTCATATCCAGCATGTCGACCAGAAGGCCGGCCGAATACTGGAGAACCTCCAGCCGGGTATAGGATTCCAAACCGGAGCTCGATCCCATGCTCGCGGATTTGTCCAGCACCAGGCAAATGGAAGGGCGCCCCGACCGCCTGCTGGCTGATATGCCGATTTCCCAGTGGTAATCCGGCCGTTGGTCCCAGACCACGGACACGATGCCGGATTCGGTGTCCCCGTCCTCGGCGCGGTAGACAGCGGTCAGGGTGAAGTCATCCCCGGAGCAGGGATCGTGGGGGTAAGTGCCCGGCGCAATACCGAACGCATGACCCGACACGGACACCGTGAAAGTGGAGGATCGACAACTGGTGACCGCGATCACAATATCCTTTTCGTGATCCAGACCTGGTTCGGCGTCCTCGAAAACGACGGCTGGAGTCCACAGTTCCGCAACCCCCCTGAGGGCCTGCAGGGCGGCGTTGGCGTTCACGACGCCGTGGCTGAGATATTCGGATTCGACGCCCGTGTCTCCGCCCGCGGTATCCGGAAACTGGCAGGTCTTTTTGATGCACCTGACGACGTCGGCGGCCTTGAGTGTCGGATCCTCGCTCCACAACAGGGCGGCCAGCCCGCTGACGTGGGCGTTTGCCACCGAGGTTCCGGAGTCCTGGTACCACTGGTGGCCGAAATTGTTCGTGTGGACGGTGCAGACATCCTCCCCGGGAGCAAAAACCATGTCGGCGACACCACGGCCTGAATGTTCATAGATGCGGCCGCTGCTGTTGATGGCCCCCACGGCCAGGACATGGGGGGCATAATTGCCGGTTTCCACCCCCAACCTCGCCGGTTGTTCGATCAGTACCCCCGCATCGTCAGTGTCGCCATTGCCGGCTGAGATGCAGATGATGGCGCCCGCTTCCACGATCATCTCGAACATGTCGTTCATCGATTTCATGGGGTCTGACGGGGTTTCGGCGGTATCCGTTCCTGTGGCGGTTTCGGTCCCGCCCGAAGATGGGGGACCCTCGGCAGTCCCGCCGTCATCCGCAAGAACGGGCGTGCCCGGTGTTCCGGGTGGCCCCAGGTCACTGTCCAGTTTCAGATCCTGCTCCGAGTAGTTGATACTCAGGTTGATGACAACATTGGGATTTCCGTTGTCGGCCGCATATTCCAGGATTTCAGCGACAGCCAGGTAGACCAGGCCGATAGTGGACTGGTTGCCCGAATCCATGACCACGCTGACGTAGATGGGGGTTCCCCAGTTGACTCCCGCGGTGCCGATGAATTCGTCATCCGCGTCCCTGTTGTTTTCCCTGGCGGCGATGATGCCGGCCATGTGGGACCCATGATGGTAGCCGCTGCCGTCCTGGGGCCAGACGATCGGCGGGGAATAGAGGAGGTTGTAACCGGCAATGAACCGGTTTCCGTCGAACTCGATGTGATCGAGGCGACCGTTCAGCCGGGAGTGGATGGCAATGGTGCCGTCGTTTTCCCCGCGGGTCGGCACGCCGGAATCGACCAGGCCGATGAGAGCGGAATCATCCCCGGCTTGGGTTTTCCAGACCTCGAAGAGGTTGATATAACTGATTCCCCACTGGCGAAAGGGGGATTCCGGGCCCGTATAGAGGTAGGGGTCGCCGGGGTCGCGTGATTCCGACCTGCCGTCCATTCTCAGGTCGGGTTCCGCGTACTGCACCTGGGGATTTTGATTGAGATCCTTGATCAGCGTGAGGATGTCCGTGTCCGGATCAACACTCAAATATGCCCATCGGCCAACGAATTTATGGTGGACCTCGTAGCTGATGCCGCCCATGACGTTGTCGATGACCATTGCGACCGTGGCCAGGCTGTCGTCCTGGCTGTGGACCTTGAGAATAAAGTAACCCCGACGAAAAAAGACCGATTTCCCGTAGTAGATTCCGGAATTGAAGACGAGGACAGGTGTGGGAGACATTAGTAACCCTTCCCTTGAGGGTACATGAATCGACCTTCTGATGGCGGCGGGCGTGGAGCCGGTTGCTAGCCCCTTAATCTGGCAACCTTTTACAATAAAAGATGAGAACCACGAATTCCGCCACCGGAAGACCGGGCTTCTGCTCCTTCGAAGGTGCAAAATCCATTTTTCCTGCTAAGGTGGATTCATGATTCACTTTTTGTACGGGAAAGTCAGGATTCCCAGCGTGAAAATTGTCCCAACGAAGGAGTTGTCATGTCCAGGAAAATGTCCGGGCTTGTTGCCCTATTATTGACGGCCCTCATGTCCCAGATGGCCACCGCCCACTGCCAGGTCCCCTGCGGCATCTATGACGACGCCGCGCGCGTGGCCCGCATGTACGAAGACGCCGCCACCATCGAAAAAGCCATGCTGCAGATGCAGGACCTCGCCGGCAAGACCGACGCCCAGAGCGGCAACCAGTTCGTGCGCTGGGTCGAGACCAAGGAGGAGCACGCGTCGAACATCATCACCATCGTGGCCGAATATTTCCTGACCCAGAAGGTCAAACCCGTGGACCCGCTCGATCCCGGCTACCAGGACTACCTGGCCGAACTCGGGGACCATCACCGGGTCATGGTCGCCGCCATGAAATGCAAGCAGAACACCGATCCGGGATATGTGGAGAAGTTGCGGGGAGCCATCGAACAGTTGTCCACCCATTACAACCTGGAACACACCCACTGATCGGCGAAGGTGTGACCGGACCCGCGTTCTGAACCGGAGGTAAGAAAGATGGGCAACTTGCGGATACTGGTGGCGGTGGTCCTGCTGGCGGCCGGCCTGGCCGCCTGCGGGAACAAGAAGGACACCGCGGCCGAGCAGGGGAAAGCGCCGACGAGGATGGTGCCGGCCACCGACGACGTGGTCGACCAGTACGTGACCACCAGCCGCGAGGCCGCGCAGAAACTGGGCGGCGCCCTGAAGACGGCCCTGCAGACCGCGATGACCGAAGGCGGCCCCGTGGAGGCCCTGAACGTCTGCCACGACGAGGCCGAAGTCATCGCCGAGCGCATCTGCAATGAGGAAGGGTTGACCGTGGGCCGCACCAGCCGAAAATTCCGGAACCCCGGCAACGCGCCCGACGCCTGGGAACGTTCGAGCCTGGAGGCGTTCGACGCCCGGATGGCCGCTGGGGAAAATCCCGCCGACTTAGAGATGTGGGCCACGGTCACCGGACCGGACGGATCGCGGACCTTCCGCTACCTGAAGGCCATTCCGACGGGCCCGTTGTGCCTGACCTGCCACGGCAGCGAACTGGCCCCCGAACTGGACGAAAGCCTGGTCATCCTGTATCCCGACGATCATGCGCGGGGGTTCGCGGTGGGTGACATGCGCGGCGCGTTCACGGTGAAGATGGACCTGCCGCGCGACGACACGGGCGGATGACCGCCGGGTCCCGGTCTTGCGCCCAGGCCGTCTGTGGCGTTCATTAGCCCGACCATGGCTCTACTCGAACTGCAGAACGTGACCCTCGCCCTGGGCGGCCCTCCTGTTCTCGACGGCGTGAATCTTCGCGTCGAGAAGGGGGAGCGCATCTGTCTGCTCGGACGCAACGGCGAGGGAAAGTCGACCATGCTGCGCCTGCTGGCCGGGACGCTGCAGCCTGACAGCGGCGATATCATCAGGCAGGCCGGACTGCGGGTCGGCCGTCTGACCCAGGAACTTCCTCCCGGGATTTCAGGAACCATTGCCGACGTCGTGGCCGGAGGGTTCGCCGAGGCGGACATCCCGGTGTCCGACTGGGAGCACGGCCATGTCGTGGCCCAGGCCCTCACCCGGGCGGGACTTGATCCCGACGCGGATTTCGCCACCCTGTCCACCGGCAACAAGCGCCGGGTGCTGCTGGCCCGGGCCATGGTCATCCAGCCGGATATCCTGCTGCTGGACGAACCCACCAACCACCTGGACATCGACGCGATCAAGGGCCTCGAGGACGATCTCCGCCGTTTCGACGGCACCCTGGTCTTCGTGACCCACGACCGGGCCTTCCTGCGCGCCCTGGCCGGAAGGATCGTCGAGTTGGACCGGGGCCGGCTACGCGACTGGACCTGTGATTTCGAGACCTTCCTGCGCCGTCGTGAAGAGGCCCTGCGGGTGGAGCAGGAGCAGAACGCCGAATTCGACCGCAAGCTGGCCGAGGAGGAAGCCTGGATCCGGCAGGGGGTCCGCGACCGCCGCACCCGCAACGAGGGCCGGGTGCGCGAACTGAAAAAGATGCGCACCGAACGCCAGGAGCGCCGACAGCAGACCGGCACCGTTCGCATGAACCTCCAGGATGCGGGCCGTTCCGGGAAACTGGTGATCCGGGTGCGGGACCTGGATTTCTCCTGGGGAAAAATCCCGATCGCCCGGCAATTTTCGGCCCTCATCCAACGTGGGGACCGCATCGGCCTTCTGGGTCCCAACGGGTCCGGCAAGACCACCCTGCTCAGGCTGCTGCTGGGGGAACTCGAACCTGTCGCCGGAACCGTGGAACTGGGCGCCAATCTCCAGGTGGCCTATTTCGATCAGCAGCGAAACCAGCTGGACGAAAACAAAACCGTGCTGGAGAACATCACCGACGGGAATGACCGGGTCCATTTCGAAGGCCACTCCGTGCATGCGGTGACCTATCTCAAGAATTTCCTGTTCACTCCCGATAGGGCCCGGGCGCCCATTTCCCATCTCTCGGGGGGCGAACGCAACCGGTTGCTGCTGGCGCGGCTGTTCACCCGGCCGGCGAACCTGCTGGTCCTGGACGAGCCCACCAACGACCTGGACCTCGAAACCGTGGAGCTGCTCGAGGAACTGGTGGCGGATTTCGACGGCACCCTGCTGCTGGTCAGTCACGACCGGGAATTCCTCGACAACGTGACCACCGGCACCCTGGTCCTGGAGGGCGGGGGGCAGATCACCGAAACGGTGGGGGGGTACTCCGATTGGGCCCGGGCTTCCCGAGCCGGCGGCTCCGATCCCGGCAAGTCCAAGGCCCGCAAAGCCAAAAAGGAGCCCCAGACGGCGGAAGGGGAAACGGCCACGGCGCGGCCCCGGCGGTTGACCTGGAAGGAAGCCCGCGAACTGGAAGGCCTTCCCGGCAGGATCGAGGAACTGGAATCCCGCCAGAATGAACTTCACGAGATGATGGCTGATCCGTCCCTGTACCAGGAGGCGGGAGAGCGGGTCGCGTCGTTACGCGGGGATCTGGCGACGGTGGAGGAGGAACTTGCGCGGACCTACCGGCGGTGGGAGGAACTCGAAGGTCTCGAATCCTGAAGATTATTGACAATCATCTGCAAAACAGATGATTTTTATGCCCGAATAGCGATATTAAACGCCGCAATTGCTGGCGTTCGGGAAACCCCGGGTATACCTTTCCAAGTTATAAGTCAATGACGCGGTTTGGGTGAATTCCGGCCGCGGCCCCCGCACCCGGCCGGATTTGCGAGGCCGGGAATGCCCTTATTACCCGACCCCCTCTTCCGCGGCGTTCGGCGCCGTCTGGATCGAGGGTGAGGAGGCGACCTGAACGTCATGTCTACTGAACTCATCAGGCAAGACGACGTCACCATCCGCTTTGCCGGCGATTCCGGCGACGGGATGCAGTTGACCGGCACCCAGTTCACCGACACCACCGCCAAGGTGGGCAACGACCTGGCTACGTTCCCCGATTTTCCCTCCGAGATTCGCGCTCCGGCGGGGACCCGGGCCGGCGTTTCGGGTTACCAGATCCACTTCAGCTCCCACGACATCTACACCCCCGGCGACGCTCCCAGCGTCCTGGTGGCCATGAACCCCGCGGCGCTGATCACCAACTACAAGGATCTGCAGCCCGGCGGGATCATCCTGGCCAATACCGGCGCCTTCACCGACAAGGACCTGGCCAAGGCCGAACTGGACAGCAATCCCCTGACCGACGGGACCCTGGCCGGCTTCCGGGTCATCGAGGAAGACATCAACCAGCGCACCATCGAGGCCCTCGAAGGCACCTCCCTGGGCAAGAAGGATGTCCTCCGCTGCAAGAACTTCTACACCCTGGGCATGATGTACTGGCTGTTCAGCCGTCCGCTCGAACCCACCCTGGAGTGGCTGGAATCCAAGTTCGCCAAGAAACCCGAACTGGTCGACGCCAACAGCCGCGCCCTGAAGGCCGGCTACAACCACGGCGAGTTGCTGCGCCTGTTCCAGGGCCGGTACGAGGTGCCGAAGGTGGAAGACGTTCCCGCCGGTACGTACCGGAACATCATGGGGAACCAGGCGCTGGCCATCGGCCTGGCCGCCGGAGCCAAAATGGCGGGCCTGAAGGCGTTCCTGGGCTCCTATCCCATCACGCCGGCCACGGACATCCTGCAGTACATGTCCCTGATGAAGAACTACGACGTGATCACCTGCCAGATGGAAGACGAAATCGCGGGCATCTGCACCGCCCTGGGCGCGTCCTTTGCCGGGCGTCTGGGCATGACGACCACCAGTGGTCCCGGTCTGGCTCTCAAATCCGAGGCCCTGGGTTTGGCGGTCATCACCGAACTGCCTTTGGTCGTGGTCGACGTGCAGCGCGCCGGACCGTCGACCGGACTGCCGACCAAGGTCGAGCAGGCGGACCTGCTGCAGAGCATGTTCGGCCGCAACAGCGAAGCGCCCCTGCCGGTGCTGGCCTGCTCCTGCCCCTCGGACGCCTTCGATTGCGCCGTGGAGGCCTGCCGGATCGCCACCCAGTACATGACCCCGGTGATCCTGCTGAGCGACAACTACATCGCCAACGGGGCCGAGCCCTGGAAGCTGCCCGCCATGGAGGATCTCAAGGGCTTCCCCGTCCAGTTCGTGACCGACCCCGAGGGTTTCTCTCCCTACACCCGGGATGAGAAGCTGGCGCGGGGCTGGGCCAAACCCGGTACCCCGGGCCTGGCCCATCGGATCGGCGGCCTGGAAAAGGACAGCAAGACCGGCAATGTCAGCCATGACCCGGAAAATCACCAGATCATGGTCAATCTGCGTCTGCAGAAGGTCAAGAATGTCGCCGACTCGATTCCCACGCCCCCGCTGAATGGTCCCGCTGCCGGCGACCTGCTGGTCGTGGCCTGGGGTTCGAGCTACGGCGCCGCCCGCGCGGCGGTGGAGAGGATGCAGAAGGAAGGCGTGGCCGCGACCCACATTCACATGCGCCACCTGTTCCCCTTCCCTCACGGGCTGCGGGAGATTTTCGCGAACTTCAAGCGGATTGTCGTGCCTGAGCTTAACATGGGTCAACTGGCCTTGTTGTTGCAGGCCGAGTTTCCGGAATTCCGGTTCATAAAGTACAACAAGGTCCAGGGCAAGCCTTTCCAGGCGCGTGAGCTCAAGGCCCAATTCGAAAAGATCCTGGAGGAGAAGTGATGAGTGAAGTCCAAGAATTGAAAGCCAAAGACTTCAAGTCCGACCAGGAAGTTCGCTGGTGCCCCGGTTGCGGCGATTACGCCATCATCAGCAGCATGCAGTCGGTGCTTGCCGAGCTGGGCCGGGACAAGGACAACGTGGTCATGGTCTCGGGCATCGGCTGCTCCAGCCGGTTTCCCTATTACATGGATACGTACGGCTTCCATAGCATTCACGGGCGGGCCAACGCCATCGCCACGGGTGTGAAGGTGGCCAATCCGGATCTGGAAACCTGGGTGATCACCGGTGACGGCGACGGACTGTCCATCGGCGGCAACCACATGATCCATTCGCTGCGGCGAAACGTGAACCTGAAGATCATCCTGTTCAACAACGAGATCTACGGGTTGACCAAGGGCCAGTATTCCCCGACCACGCCGCTGGGGCAGAAAACGAAGACCACCCCGTTCGGGTCGGTCGACGCCCCGTTCAATCCCCTGCAGCTGGCCCTGGGCGCGGGCGCCACTTTCGTGGCCCGTACCCTCGACGTGCAGCCCAAGCACATGAAGGAAGTCCTCAAGGCCGCCGCCGCGCACAAGGGCGCCGCCTTCGTCGAGGTCTGGCAGAACTGCGTGATTTTCAACGACGGGGCCTTCAAGGCCTGGAGCGACAAGACCGTCCGTGACGACCAGACCATCAATCTGGTCGCCGGCCAGCCGATGATTTTCGGGGCCGAACAGGAAAAGGGCCTCAAGGCCGAGGGCTGCCACATCGCCGTGGTGCCGGCCGCCGAGGCGTCGATCTGGGATCCCACCGTGGATTCCGCGGGCCCTGCTTTCCTGATGTCCCAGCTGGACAAGGACCCGTCCATGCCGCGCCCGTTCGGGGTGTTTCGGCAGGTCGAGGCCCCGACCCTGGATGAACTGATCCACGAGCAGGTCAACGAGGTCACCGAAAAACGGGGCACGGGCAAACTGGAGGACCTCATCTACACTCCTGACGCCTGGGTCGTGGAGTAGGTCTCCCTGCTGCCGGAATCCTGACGACAAAGAGGCGCCTCCTTGCGGGGGCGCCTCTTCTTGTCCATCTGCGACCGGATCTACAGATCCTTCTTGATGACCATCACCGTCACGTCGTCGAATGCCGGGGTCTTGCCCGCGTGCCCCTGGACTTCATGGATGATCAGGTCGACCAGGTCGCTGGCCGGAAGATCCCGGCTGGCGTGGAGGATCTTCTCCAGCCGTTCCTCGCCGAAGGCCTCTTCCCGGGCGTTGATCATGTCGGTCACGCCGTCGGAAAAGATCACCACCATGTCGCCCGGCTGCAGGATGGCGATGTCGTCCTGGTAGTCGAAATGCTCCAGGATGCCCACGGCCAGGCCGCCTACGGAGAGACGGTTGATCTTGCCGTCGCGGGCCAGATGGTAGGGGCGCTCATGGCCGGCGTTGCAGTAGGTCAGAACGTTGCTGCGGGTGTCCAGCCTGCTGTAGAACAGGGTGGCGAAGCGGTCGGCGGTGGTGCTCATGAACAGCAGCTGGTTGCATTGGGTCATGCAGTGGTGGCAAGACGATCCCTGCAACACGAGGCTGCGCAGGGTGGCTTGGAGATTGGCCATCAGCAGGGAGGCGGGAATGCCCTTGCCCGAGACGTCGCCCACGGCGAAGGCCCAGCGCTTGTCCGGCAGGGGGATGAAATCGAAATAGTCGCCCCCCACATGACCGGCGGCCAGCGAGGCGCCGGCGACATCGAAGCCGGGAATGTCGGGAAATCCCTTGGGCAGCAGGGCGTTCTGGATGAGTTCGGCAACCCGGATTTCTTCCTCCATGACGCCGGTCATTTTGTCGATCCGGGCTTTTTCCAGAACCTGGGCGCTCTGGGTGGCGATGATGGAAAGCAGCCGCTGGTCGTCGGGGCTGAAGTCGCCGTCGATCTTGTTGAAGGCGGTCAGGACCCCGATGATTCCCGCCCGCACCATTAGCGGCACGCAGAGGAAATTCCGGGTGTCGGGGGGGATCTGCCAGTTCCTGGCCACCGGGTCATTGGCTGGGTCGTTGATCATCAACGCCCGCTTCTCGTGCAGCATGCAGCCCTTGATTTCCGTGTTCAGGCTGCGGTGGCGGCCCCGGGCATTCTTGTCCGGAGTGATGAAAATCCGGGTGTTGCCGAGGTCGGCCTCCTCGGCATCGATCATGGTGATGGAAACCTCTTCGGCCCCGACGGCCTTGACCGAGCGGCTGACGATGATCCGGATGATCTCATCGGCGTCCTGGGACAGGCTGATGGCGCGGGCCAGGTCGTTCAGCACGGACAACTCGGCCACCGCCCTTTTCAGGCGTTCCACCTCGTCATTGTGGGTGTTCTTGTCCCCGAAGATGGCCATCGGTCTCTCCGGCCGTCCGGCCATGGTCCTGTCTGCCGCTATTTGAGCAGCATGATCTTGTGATGATCAACCTTGTCGTCGGTGATCAGGCGAACATAATAGGCGCCGCTGGGAACCTGGCGGCCGCTTTCGTCACGACCGCGCCAGACCCTCATGTGCGGCCCGGAGCCAAGCTGTCCATCGGCCAGCATCTTGACCAGCCGGCCGGTCACATCGTAGATGGCCACCCGGGCCTGCTGAGGCCTCGCCAACTCGAAATGCACCTCGGTCATCGGATTGAAGGGATTCGGCACGTTGGGCAGCAACTGGGTCCGGACCGAGGGCAGCCCGGCCAGGCGCACCTCGGTTTCGGGACTGCGCACGCCCTCGACGCCGCTTTTCACGACCGAATAACTATACCGGAACACCACGCCGGAACCATATTCCCCGGGATGGTCGGTGTAGGTCAAGACCGAACCCGAACCGGTGACCATCTGGTCGGTCAGCCGGGTCAGTTCATCGGCTTCATCCCGCCGGTATACGTGGAATCCCTCGTAACCCGTCTCGGGCGCGGGCCAATCCAGGGTGACCGCGCCTCCGGTCACGATTGCCCGCGGAGCGGGGTTGCCGATGCCCACGGGGGGACCCCAGTTGATGCCCGCCACCACCGGCTCACCGGTCAGGGGGAACATGGGCAGCAGAATGCTGGAATCATGGCCGGGCGCCCAGACCATGGCGTCGGGCAACGAGGGCCGATGGGTCGGTCGCAATTCCAGGTACACGATGTTGGGGTAGGGTTCGGGGATGAAAATCTGGAAGGTCGCCAGCAGGATGTGCGACGAAGGGGGCAGCGGCGTTCCACCGATGCCCACGATGAACTCGTTGTAGGTCCCGACATTGATGTGCTGGCCTTCGAGTGTCCAATTCAGCCACTGCGCCTGGCCGTCGATGTCGGCGGCCAGTTCCCAGGCCGACACACCGGTCGACTGCGAGGGTTCGACCAGCACCAGGTAGCCTTCGACAATGGCGTTGGAGGTAAAGGTGGTGGCCTCGATGGTGGTGTAGGCCGGGTCAAAGAAAATGCCCACCAGATCCTGCCCCGCCCCGCCGGTCGCCACGGCTGTTCCGACCAGGGGAACACCCGCGCAGGCCTCGGCGCCAAGGTCGAGGGTGCCGGTGAACGTGCCCTGCGACGAGGACAGGAAGGAAACGGTGAAGTATCCGGTGACGCCGGGCTGGAGGGCCCGGAAGGCACCCTCGTAATGGAACTTCGAAGACGTCGTGGACGGCCACAGGTTGAGGGTCTGGTTGCCGTTGTTGGTGATGGCCACGGTCTTGGTCTGGGACGTGCCCGAGTTCACCGGTCCGAAGATCAGGGTGTCGGGTTGGGCGATGCAGACGTTGTCCGTGGATTCGGCCGAGCCGTTCACCGCCAGGGGCGGGATCTGCGTGCCGAGGTTGAGCGTGGTGAGGAACACGCCCGCGCCCTGTGGCTGGAACCGCACGGCCACTTCATGGGAGGCTCCCGGAGCCAGTTGGAAGGCCCCGCCGCCGCTGAGGATGGTATAGCCGAGGCCGGGATCGGCCAGGAAGATATCCATGTCCAGGAAGGTCCCGCCGGTATTGTTGATCGTCACGACTTTTTCCAGATAGGTCCCGACATACAGCCAGCCGAAATCCAGGGGGTCGGGAGTGACGGTCCATGATTCCGCACGGGGCTCGCCGTCTCCCTGGAGCATGACCGCGGGAACGGTGGGCCCCAGGTCCAGGGCCACCGAATGGGGGCCGGGAACCAGGGGGGCGAACCGCACCGAAACGTTGGTGGAGTCGCCGGGGCCAAGGGTTACCGGGGATCCCAGGGTGAGTTCGAAGTTCAGCGTGTTTTCCGGCAGACCGGGGATGACGTCGAAGGGGATATCACCGTTGTTGGTCACCATGAAACCGTAGGTGGCGCTAAAGCCAACGGCCACCAGCCCGAAATCGTGGGTGGTGGGGGCGATCCAGGAAAGGACAGCGTCCCGTCCGATTCCGGTCATGGGCACGTCGGGAACCACGGTGCCCAGATCCAGATCGCAATTGTCCTGGGCCACGGCCTGGGGGGCATACCGGATCGTCATCAGATGATTGTCGCCGGGCGCAACGGTGAGGGCGCCGCCCCCGCTGACGATGGAAAAATCAGGACAGCCGGCCGGAATCTGGACATCCAGGGGAACGGAGATGAGGCCGATGTTACGCAGATTCAGGGTGAGGTCCTTGGAATAGCCGATACCGACGGTGCCGAAATCCAGAGCGGAGGGGATAAGGGAATACTTATAGCCCGGATTCCCTCCACTGCCGGCCAACGTGACCGCCGGGACAATGTCACCCAGATCGAGGGCGCAGGTGAATACGGCCACCGCCGAGGGACGGAACCGGACCCCAATTGTGCGTGAACTACCGGGGGAAATCGTCGAGGGGTAATTCCCCGAGACGATGTTGAAATCCGCACAGCTGGCCGAAATGTAGGGGGCGATGTCGAAGGCCACATCGCCGATGTTGCGAACGGTCACATACTGGGTCGTGTAGGATCCTACTTCGACCGAACCGAAGTCCACTTCGGTGGGAGCCTCCCACTGGGCGGTCAGCACCGAGCCGCTGCCGATCATCTGGACTTCCGCCAGATTCGCCCCCAGGGCCAAGTTGCAGAGGATATAGTCCGTCGAGGCGGGTGTAAAGGTAACCTCGATGTCCACCGCGTTGCCGGGAAGGACCGTCATCTGCCCGCGTAGCCCGGTCAGCGAATACCCGGTGCAATCGCCGGTCAAAAAGACGTCCAGATCGCCGGGAATGTTGCCTGCATTGGTGACCGTTACGGTCTTGGTCGCTGACTGACCCAGGTAGGTGTTGTCGAAATGGAGGGTGGTGGGGGATACGACAAGATTGGGGACCTGGTCATTGATAAAAGCGACTTCAGGCTGTCCTGTGACCGGGGTCAGAGGCAAGAGGGCGCCGGGATCGTCGGCGGGAATGTAGGACATCTGGCCGGGAACCGAGGGGTGGAAGTCCGGCCTCACCGAAAGGGCGATCGGCAGGGGATCGGTCACCAGGATCTGGAAGGTGGCCAGCAGGACATCCGGATCCGCAGGCAGGGGGTCCGGGCTTATGCCCACCGCGAAACAGGGAGGCGGGTTCACGTTGATGGCCTGCCCCTCGATCGTCCAGTTGATGAATTGGGCGGGCCCATCCACGTCGACGCAGAGTTCCCAGCCCAGGACGCCGCCCGTGGGGGCCGGATCCTTGATCACGAGATATCCGGTCAGGACACTCGGATAGGTCTCGACCGAGGTGTTGGCCTGGGTGAAGGCGGTGTCCCAGAAGATGCCGATGTTGTCCACGGCCAGGGCGGCATCGGGAAGTGTGAATCCGAGGCAAATGGCCAGGGCGGCCAGAACAAAAATCCCGCGGCGGGAAAGGCCCGTCGGGAGCGAGGAAGTCGGGCGAATGGTACGCATGGCAAGTCCCCCTAAAAAGAAAATGAAGCTGATCATTATTGTACCATTTTAGCGGGGAATACGAAACCGCGGCGCGCGGCATCCGGGTTTTGGGATTTGGGGAACGCGTCGAACCTCAAAACATTCAAGGTGTTGGGATAAAAAGACATGGGGCCGCAAATGCGGCCCCTGTCCCGTTGCGGCCCCTGCGGGAGGCGATTATTTAAGCAGCATGATCTTCCGGGTCTCGCTCCGTTCGCCTGTTTCCAGCCGCACGTAATACACCCCGCTGGGGACCGTTCGCCCCCCGGAATCCCGGCCCTGCCAGAGGCGTGTCTGGGGTCCGGCGGCCAGGGATTCATCCGCCAGGATCTTCACCAATTTTCCTGTCACATCGTAAACGGCCACCCGAGCGTGCTGCGGTTTGGCCAGTTCGAACCGGATTTCCGTCGAAGGATTAAAGGGGTTGGGCACGTTGGGCAGCAGCCGGGTCAGGGCCGGCGCCACGGGGACCCCGGCGTCCGAGGGATTGGAGACATTGATACCCGCCACCACGGTATCCCCGGTATAGGGCACCATGGCCATCAACATGCTCGAGTCGCTGCCGGGTGCCCACACCATCTGTCCGGGCAGGGAAGGAAAGCGGGTGGGTTCCAGCAGGATCGTGACCGGCTCAGGATAAGGCTGGGAGACCAGCATCTGGAAGGTGCCCAGCAACACCGTCGGTCCGAACGGCAAAGGGTCGCCCCCGATGCCCACGATCAGTTCGCGATAGGTGCCGACGTTGATGTTCAGGCCCTCGAGCTGCCAGCCCAGCCAGTAGGCGTCGCCCGTATGGTCGTAGGCCAGTTCCCAGGCGCTCACGCCGCTGGTTTCGGAGGGGTCGACCAGGACCAGGTATCCTTGCACCACCTGATTGGGCTGGAAGGTGTGGGTCAGGTTGGACGCGTATCCGTCGTCGAAAAAGACCCCGACCCGGTTTTGACCGGGCTGGCCCGTAAGCTTTGATCGCCCTACCAGGGGCACATCCGGAGCGGCGTCATGTTGCAGATCGAGCGTGCCAAGGGATGTTCCCAAATCCGAGGGTTGGAAGGTGACGTTGACTGTTGCGGTCAGGCCCCCGGCAATGGCCAGGCTGGATTGCAGCGGATTGAATTCCGGTGCGGTGATCTTGGGATAAACGGTCTGAAGCTGATGGCTGTTGTTGGTGATGGCGACGGCCAGGGTCTGCTGCTGGCCGATCTCAAGAGGTCCAAAAACCAGGGAATCCGGAGACACGGAAATGATGTTGTCGGCCCCTTCGGCGGAACCGGAAACCAGGACCGCGGGCTGCGAGGCTCCCAGTTCCAATTGGGTGGCGAATGATCCTGCCGCCAGGGGCCGGAACCGGACATCCACTTCATGGACGTATCCCGGTGGCAAGACAAAAGCTCCGGCGCCGCTGAGGATGGTGAAGCCCTGGCTGGTGTCGGCCAGCGCGACATCGATATCGATGAAGGTGCCCCCGGCGTTATTGATGGTGAGGGTCTCGACGTAGTCGGACCCCAGAAAGCGCCACCCGAAGGTCAGGGGATTGGGGGTGACGATCACCTGTTCGGCGCGGGGGAAAGCTTCTCCCTGAAGTTGGATCGGCGGCAGGGTGCTGCCCAGACTCAAGGCGATGGAATGGAGGCCCTCGACCACGGGATGAAAATCCACAACGATGCCGTGCCCAAAGCTGCCCGGAGGCAAGGTGAAATGGCCGCCTCCATCCACAAGAATCCAGCTTTGACAGGTATCCGGAAGCACAACATCGAGGTCGAAGGGAATGGTCCCGGTATTAGTGATCGTTATATACCTCCGGGTGGATTGGCCAACACCCCTGGTTCCGAAATCCAGAAAGGTCGGCGCGATCCAATCCAGGCCGGGTAGGCGGCCGATCCCGGTCATGGGAACCGGCGGCAAAACCGGCCCCAGGTCAAGATCACAGGAAAAAGAAGTTGTCGAAAATGGACGGAATTCCACCACCACGACCGTGGAATCGCCACGGGCAACCTGGACGGGGCCGGAAATGGGCACGAAGGCGGCACACCCGCCGGCCACCGAGGGCTCCACCGGCAGCGGCTGTTCACCCGTATTGCGGACCACGATTTCGAGGGGGGAAGCCGAATCGGTGGCCACATAGCCGAAATCAAGACTATCCGGCGCGATTTCCCAGCCGTACTGGGGTTCCCTGCCGATCGCGTTCAATGGGACAGGAGGCAAGGTGGCGCCCAGGTCGAGTTCACAGATCTGGCCGCCAAGAATGGTGGGGGTGAAGGTGACCTCGATGGTGCGGGGATACCCAAACAGGACTTCCACGGGTTCTCCGCCGCTGGTGATCGCGAAATCGGGACAACCGCCGGCAATGGAGGGCGAGATGGTGAACGGCAAGCCGCCCGTATTATTGATGACCAACTGGAGAGTACTGGGGACATTCAAGGGGACAAACCCGAACAACAGTTCGTCGGGTTCAATCGACCAGGCGAGGATGGGGTCCCAGGCATTGGCCCTGATGGGGACATCGGGCAGGCCGGCGCCCAACTCGAGATGACAGACATATTCCGCGGTGTCCATCGGTTCGAAGGTGACGATGATGTCGACGGACCCGAAAGCCGGCACGGTCACCGGACCGCTGAGCTGGGTAAGGGTGAAGGGCCCGCAGTCGCCCTCGGCGCCCAGGGCGACGTCGAGAAATCCGTCCGAGGACCCCGTGTTGCTGACGGTGACCTTCTGATTGGTCGCGATGCCCAGGGGCGAATTTAAAAAGTCCAGGCTGTTGGGGGAGACCGAAAGGACGGCCGCCTTGTCCACGTTCTGGCCTTGGGCGGTGATCGGCAGGACAAGGACAAGGAAAACCGCGGCCAAGGCGAGAAGACTTCGTGTGTGGACCAAAATCATGGAATACCCCCCTTATATTTTTTCATGACTAATAATCATACTGGGTTTGTCCTGGTTTGTAAATGTACAGGCGGACAAGCGGTCGTGTCGGCTCCTGGCCAGGGGGAGGTGTGGGCTTCGGGCCACCCCTGCCGCAGACCCTGGTGGATCTTGCTGATGGCAACTGGTTAACTATGCAGTTCTTTGTACAAGGGCCTAAATTGTTTAAAATACGACTCCAGAAAGAATTGATGGATTTGGATCAAATATATTTTGGGTCTCCGGCGCCCGCCCCTTGACAATATCCCGGGTTTGGGTACTTTCTCGCCACAACACGAGCTGGCGTCCCCCGGCATTCCACCGGGACGGCGGTCCTACTCGCACCCTGCCTCTGAAGGAGGACTTGGTGTGAATTTTCGAGCCCCTGCATTTGTTGGGCGATCGTACCCGGGACCCGAGGCCATGAAGGAGGTTTTGTCGGAATTTTCCGACGAACCCCCGTCGAATCCTGTGGAACTTGCCGAACCTCCCTCCCCGGCGGATGAGATTCCTGCCTTTTTTCTTGCCAGGAGACTTCCTTCAAGCGGGCCCGTAACCCGGGCTTTCCGGCGGCGTTTCTACCCGGACGTCCCGGACTCCGAATGGAATGATTGGCACTGGCAGATTCGAAACCGTATCCGCACCCTGGAGCAGTTCGAGAGCATGCTCCAGTTGACCAAGTCCGAGCGCCGGGCCATGCAGGAAGCCGGATCCATGCTTCCGATCGGCGTAACTCCTTATTATTTCAGTTTGTTGGACCCCAAAGACGCCCTCCAGGGCCTGCGGCGGACCGTCGTGCCGGTCCAGGCCGAATTCCGGCGGTCGGCCGGCGAAGCGGACGACCCCCTGGGTGAGGAGGGCCATTCCCCGGTTCCGGGTATCGTCCATCGCTATCCCGACCGGGTGCTGTTCCTGGTCCACGACCAGTGCTCCACCTACTGCCGCTACTGCACCCGTTCGCGGGTCGTCGGCCAGGGTGAACTGCTGCCGCAGCGCGAGCGTCTGGAGGGGGGGCTGGAATACATCCGGCGGACCCCTTCGGTCCGGGACGTGCTGTTGTCCGGAGGCGATCCCCTGACCATCGGGGACGAAAAGCTGGACTGGCTGCTGGGCGAACTCCGGAAAATCCCGCACGTCCAGTTCATCCGCATCGGCACCAAGGTTCCGGTGGTCCTGCCCCAGCGGGTGACCCCCCAACTGGTCCGTATCCTGAAGCGGCATCATCCGCTGTGGATGAGTATCCACTTCACGCATCCCGACGAGTGCACGCCGGAGACCGTGAAGGCCTGCCGGCGTCTGGCGGATGCGGGGATACCCCTCGGATCCCAGACGGTGCTGTTGAAGGGGGTCAACGACAGCGTGGAGACCATGAAACAGCTGGTGCACCGCGAGCTGATGATGCGGGTGCGTCCCTATTACCTGTACCAGTGCGACCCGATTTCGGGCTCGGCCCACTTCCGGACTTCGGTCGCTAAGGGACTGGAGATCATCCAGGGCCTGCGCGGCTGGACCACCGGTTACGCCGTCCCCAATTTCGTGATCGACGCCCCCGGCGGCGGCGGCAAGATCCCCCTGCAGCCGGCGTACATGCTGGGCCGGGACGGGGATGACATCCTGCTGCGAAGCTTCACCGGCTCGGTCCACCGGTATCCCGACCCCATTGAACCGGAGACGGAGACGGTGCCGGACGGAGCGGGATCATGAGAGTCGGCCTGACCTATGACCTGCGGGACGACTATCTGGCCATGGGCTACAGCGAAGAGGAGACCGCGGAATTCGACCGCATTTCCACCGTCGAGGCCCTCGAAACGGCGGTGGAACAATGCGGGCACCGGCCCGAGCGGATCGGCCATGCCCGGGAGCTGATGCGTCGCCTGGTTGCCGGTGACCGCTGGGATCTGGTCTTCAACATCGCCGAAGGCCTGCGGGGAATCGGCCGCGAGGCCCAGGTGCCCGCGATCCTGGATGTTTACGGAATCCCCTACACCTTCAGCGATCCGTTGGTGATGGCCCTGACTTTGCACAAGGGGATGACCAAGCGGGCCCTGCGCGATGGCGGTTTGCCCACGCCCGAATTCGTCGAGGTTCGCGATCCCCGGGATCTCGAGGGGTTGAATCTGGCGTACCCCCTTTTCGCCAAACCCCTGGCCGAAGGCACGGGCAAGGGCATCGACGGGAACTCGGTCATCACCGATCCTGCCCAGCTGGAGGAGCGCTGCCGGGATCTTCTGGACAGGTTTCACCAGCCCGTCCTGGTGGAAACCTATCTTCCGGGACGTGAATTCACCGTGGGCATTCTGGGAACCGGGCCTCGCGCCGAGGTTCTGGGGACCCTGGAGATCATTCTTCTGCAGGGGGCCGAAGGTGGGGCCTACAGCTACACCAACAAGGAATTCTGCGAAGAGCTGGTGGAATACCGTCCGGTCCGCAGCGATAACGATCCCCTCGTCCGCCAGGCCGAGGAAACCGCCCTGGCGGCCTGGCGGCTGCTGGAGTGCCGCGACGGCGGGCGATTGGACCTCAGGGTCGATGCCCATGGGGTGCCGCACCTGATCGAGTTGAATCCCCTGGCCGGCCTGCACCCCGAACACTCGGATCTTCCCATGATCGCCACGGCCGTCGGCCTGCCCTACGTGGATCTCATCCGGCGCATCCTCGACTCCGCCGCCACGCGTGTCGGTGCCGAACCTCCGCTGAGGGAGGATATCTGCCGTGAACCTGACCCTCGTCCATAACGCGGTTCCTGAAGGGGCCCCGCCCGACGAAGCGGATGTGCTGGCCCAGGCCGCCGAAGTCAGGGCAGCCCTCGAAGGCCTGGGGCACCGGGTCCACCTCGTGCCCTGTGGCTTGGATCTGGCGGCCCTCGAATCGGCCCTGGGCCTGCAGGCCCCCGACGCCGTGTTCAACATGGTCGAGAGCCTGGGCGGGCATGGAAAGCTCATCCACCTGGTTCCCGCCCTCCTGGAAGCCCTGCAGGTTCCCTACACCGGCTGTCCCGCCGACGCGGTTTATCTTACGTCGCACAAGACCCTCGCCAAGGAGCTGATGGTGGCCGCCTGCCTGCCCACGCCGGCCTGGGTGACCGTTCCCCAAGGCCATGTCGGCGGACCCGGAAGCGGCAAGTGGATCATCAAATCCACCTGGGAGGATGCCTCGGTCGGTTTGGACGACGACGCGGTCGTGACCGGCGGCGCGGGCTCCCTGACCTCGCTTTTGGCCGGGCGCGCGGGGGTCTTCGGAGCCCCCTGGTTCGCCGAGGAATATGTCGAAGGCCGCGAATTCAACCTCGCGCTCCTCGACGGTCCCGACGGCCCCCGTGTCCTGCCTCCGGCCGAAATGCGATTCCTGGATTATCCCGAGGGGAAACCCCGCATCGTCGGCTACGCCGCCAAGTGGCACGAGGATTCCTTCGAATATTCCCATACCGTCCGGACTTTCGACTTTCCCCGCTCCGATGACGCGTTGCTCGAGGAGATGGTCCGCCTGTCCCTGGAATGCTGGAAGGCCTTCGGGCTGCGTGGCTGGGCGCGGGTCGATTTCCGGGTCGACGCCTCGGGCCGGCCCCTGATCCTCGAGATCAACGTGAACCCCTGTCTATCCCCGGACGCGGGATTCGCCGCCGCCCTGGCGCGGGCGGGGATTTCATTTTCCCAGGCCATCGGCCGCATTGTCGCGGCTGCCGGTTGAGCTCCTCTTTGCCTGAGGTGAAGCATGTTTCGGATAAGGCGCATCCACGACGACGTCCTGCAGGTGAACAAGGACGCCATCAGCCAGGTCCAGGAGATCATGAGGGAGCAGTTCCACGAACTGCCCGTCCGTGATCTTGAGGGGATCCTGAAGAACCTGCGCGACCCGTTCGCGCAGAGGTTCCGGGCCATCCTGTATGTCGCCGAAAAACAGAACGGTCCGGTCCAGGGGTTCGCCCTGGTGCTGCACGACCCCGCGGTCAAGATGTTCTACCTGGATTTCATCGCCTCCAGTTCCCGGCTGACCAGCCGGGGCATCGGGGGCGCCCTGTACCAGAGGGTGCGGGAGGAGGCGGTCCTGCAGGGGGTCAAGGCCGTCTTTTTTGAATGCCTGCCCGATGATCCGGCCCTGTGCGCCGACAGCAGGATCCTGGCCGAGAACAAGGCCCGGCTCCGGTTCTACGAACATTTCGGCGCCCGGCCCCTGACGGACAACGCCTACACCAAACCCCTGGATGACAGCAACGAGTCCATGCCCTTCCTGGTGGCCGATTCCCTGGGCAACGACAAGGGCCTGGGCCGCGACTTCGTTCGCGCCTCGGTGCGGTGCATCCTCGAACGCAAGTACGCCCATCTCTGCCCGCCCGCCTATGTCGAGGAGGTGGTCGCTTCCTTCAAGAAAAATCCCGTCCCCTTGCGGGAGCCCCGCTACCACAAGGCCGTCGTCGCGGGCGTGGCGCCCGCGGTTCATGTGGGAGAGCGCGTTGCCCTCTTCGTCAATGAAAGCCATGACATCCACCACGTCAGCGACCGTGGATATGTCGAAGCCCCGGTCAGGGTGCACCGCATCCTGGCCGAACTCGACAAGACCGATGCCTTCGAGCGACTGCCGGCCCCTTCGCGGTCCCTGGAGATCGTCAAGCAGGTCCACGACCGGGCCTTCGTGGAATACGTCAAGAAGGTGTGTCTGGAAATACCGCCGGGGGAATCGGTCTACCCCTATACCT
>Ga0210065_1000112_pt1 | contig 24477 bp, 26 predicted proteins | sample Muzzi_PWB_D1_FD_185533 | JGI IMG/M metagenome (GOLD analysis project Ga0210065, IMG submission 185533) | Wetland microbial communities from San Francisco Bay, California, USA, that impact long-term carbon sequestration - Muzzi_PWB_D1 (SPAdes) | ecosystem: Environmental > Aquatic > Marine >... | reverse complement strand
GCGTGATGGCCGAAAGAATCAGTCTGGAAAAACCACTTGATTCACAGCGTCACATAAACCATCCCCTCTCCCTCCGGGAGAGGGCCAGGGAGAGGGGATCAAATTTATTCACCCAGTGTAAAAAGAGTTCCATTCCAACCCCAATCCCTGAATAATAAAAGCCTGAGAATATCAACCAGCTACAGGCATAACGTTTAACCTGGAATTACAACCCCCCATGACCAGCAGCGCACAACTTCGCCAGGCATTTCTGGACTATTTCAAGAAGCACGATCACGAGGTAGTGGCCTCAGCATCACTGGTGCCGGCCGATGACCCGACCCTGTTGTTTGTGAATGCCGGCATGGTGCCTTTCAAGGACGTGTTCCTCGGCAAGGAGCAGCGTGCCTGCCCGCGTGCCACCAGCAGTCAGCGCTGCGTGCGTGCCGGCGGCAAGCACAATGACCTCGAAAATGTCGGTTATACCGCGCGTCACCATACCTTTTTCGAGATGCTGGGTAATTTCAGCTTTGGCGATTATTTCAAGCGCGAGGCCATTGGCTATGCCTGGGAATTCCTGACGAAGGTGCTGAAACTGCCGCCTGAAAAGCTCTGGGTCACGGTATTTGAAGACGACGACGAGGCGGCGGCCATCTGGCTGGATGAAATCAGGATTGACCCGGCACACTTCAGTCGTATCGGTGCCCGGGATAACTTCTGGTCGATGGGGGAAACGGGCCCCTGTGGCCCGTGCTCGGAAATCTTTTATGACCACGGTGCGGAGATTCCCGGTGGTCCGCCGGGGACGCCGGAAGCAGACGGTGACCGCTACGTCGAGATCTGGAACCTGGTGTTCATGCAGTATGACCGCGATGCGGAGGGTGTGCTGCAGCCGTTGCCAAAACCCTCGGTGGATACCGGCATGGGACTGGAGCGACTGGCGGCGGTCATGCAGGGCGTGCACACCAATTATGATACTGACCTGTTCCGGAAACTAATCAGGTCGGCGGCAAGCATTACGGCAACGGATGACCTGAACAACAACTCACTGCGGGTGCTGGCTGACCACATTCGTTCCTGTTGTTTCCTGATTGTCGATGGCGTGCTGCCATCCAACGAGGGTCGCGGCTACGTGCTGCGTCGCATCATCCGGCGTGCGGTTCGCCATGGCTACCAGTTGGGAGTAAAGGAACTGTTTTTCTACAAAATGGTGCCCTCCCTGGTGGCGGAGATGGGTGCTGCCTATCCGGAACTGGTAAAAAACCAGGCGCATGTTGAACGCATCCTGAAGCTTGAAGAGGAGCGTTTTGCAGAAACCCTGGAGCAGGGCATGCGTATTCTTGAAGAGGATCTTGCGGCGCTGCAAGGCACGGTTATCGCCGGTGATACGGTGTTCAGGCTCTATGATACCTATGGTTTTCCGCTGGACCTGACGGCGGATATCGCGCGCGAGCGCGGTCTGACAATTGACAGCGAAGGATTTGAGGCGGCCATGGGCGCGCAGCGTGCACGTGCGCGCGAAGCGAGTCAGTTTGGCAGCACCTATACAGGCAATCTGCCGGTCGAGGGTGATACGACCTTCACTGGTTATGCGCAGCTCTCCGGCACCTCACGAGTTGTCGCACTGTTTCACAACGGCGCCGCGGTTGAAGAGTTGCCGCCCGGCCAGTCCGGCATTGTCGTCCTGGAGCAGACGCCATTTTATGCGGAGTCGGGTGGCCAGGTCGGCGATCGTGGCTGCATCGAATCCAGCAGCGCCCGCTTTGAAGTGCATGACACGCACAAGCAGGGCAGTGTGTTTATCCATAGCGGCAATGTGACCGAAGGCGTGCTGCGCGTGCATGATGCGGTGAATGCCTATGTAGACGCTGAACGCCGCCAGTCCATCGTCCTTAACCATTCCGGGACCCATATACTGCATGCGGCCCTGCGCAGCGTGCTGGGCGAACATGTGCAGCAAAAGGGTTCGCTGGTTGAACCGGAGCGGCTGCGCTTTGATTTTGCACATTATGAGCCACTGACAGCGGCACAGCTGGAGGAGATAGAGCGCCTCGTCAATGAACAGATTCGCGCCAACGCGGCTGCCGAGACCCGTGTCATGTCCGTGGATGATGCATTGAAATCGGGTGCCATGGCGTTGTTCGGCGAGAAATACGGAGACAAGGTGCGGGTGCTGTCGATTGGTGACTTCTCGGTGGAGTTGTGTGGAGGGACTCACGTGCAACACGCCGGCGATATCGGGCTGCTGAAGATCACCGCAGAAACCGGCATTGCGTCCGGTGTACGACGCATCGAGGCGGTGACCGGCGATGCGGCCCTGCAATGGGTGGCGGCCAACGAGTCGCGCCTGCAGCGCGTGGCCGAACTGGTCAAGGGCAGCCGTGAGGATGTGACTGAAAAGGTGGCCCATCTGCAGGAAAGGAACCGGATGCTGGAAAAGGAGCTGCAGCAGCTGAAAGGCAAGCTGGCCAGCAGCCAGGGTACTGACCTCGCGGCGCGGGCCGTAGAGATCAATGGCATCAAGGTGCTTGCCGCACGCATGGATGGCGCGGATACCCGGGTGTTACGTGAAACACTGGACCAGCTGAAAAACAAGCTGGGTTCTGCCGCCGTGGTGCTGGCAGGTGTTGATGGCAAAAAGGTGACGCTGGTGGCCGGAGTCACCAAGGACCAGACCGGTATTATCAAGGCCGGCGAACTCGTCAATCAGGTTGCCACACAGGTCGGTGGCAAGGGCGGTGGTCGCCCGGATATGGCACAGGCCGGTGGCAACCAGCCGGAGCATCTTGACGCCGCACTCGAGTCCGTGCCTGCCTGGGTGCAGGGGAAATTCCAGACAGCATGACAATCATCGTACAGAAATACGGCGGCACTTCCGTGGGCTCGCCCGAACGCATCGCGGCTGTGGCGGAAAAGGTCATCGCCACCCGCAACCGGGGCAACAGTGTCGTGGTGGTGGTCTCCGCCATGAGTGGCGAGACCAACCGGCTGCTGGCGCTGGCGGGCCAAATCAGTGACAAGGCGATGCCGCGCGAACTGGATGTGCTGCTGGCAACCGGTGAGCAGGTGACGATCGCACTGTTGAGCATGGCGCTCGAGCACCGTGGTTGCGCGGCCCGGTCGTACACGGGAGGCCAGGTCCACATACTGACAGATAGTGCCCATAACAAGGCGCGTATCCGGGAGATCGAGGACAAGCGCATACATGCGGACCTGGGTGCCGGTCGGGTCGTGGTGGTGGCGGGTTTCCAGGGTGTCGATGAACATGGCAACATCACCACGCTGGGTCGTGGCGGCTCAGATACCACCGCGGTTGCGCTGGCGGCTGCACTGAAGGCAGACGAATGCCAGATCTATACAGACGTCGATGGTGTTTATACAACTGATCCACGCGTGGTGCCGGACGCGCGACGGCTGGATCGTATAACCTTTGAAGAAATGCTGGAGATGGCCAGCCTGGGGTCCAAGGTGCTGCAGATACGCTCTGTCAGTTTTGCCGGTCGCTACAACGTGCCGCTACGTGTGCTGTCGTCTTTCGAGGAGGGCGAAGGCACACTGATAACCTATGAGGATGAAAAAATGGAACAGGCGTTGATATCAGGTATCGCCTTCAACCGGGATGAGGCCAAGCTGACGGTGATCGGTGTACCCGATACACCGGGCGTCGCACATCAGTTGCTGGGGCCCATTGCGGACGCGAATATTGAAGTGGACATGATCGTGCAAAATATTGCCCCGGATGGTGCGACGACGGACTTTACCTTTACCGTCAACCGCAACGATTACAACCGGGCGATCGATATACTGACCCGCACGGCTACCGAGCTGGGGGCGCGAGAGGTGTCCGGGGACAACAAAATCGTGAAGGTCTCGCTGGTTGGCGTTGGAATGCGCTCACATGCCGGTATCGCATCCACCATGTTCGGTACTCTGGCAAAAGAAGGGGTCAATATCAGGATGATTTCTACCTCTGAAATCAAGGTGTCAGTAGTGATTGATGAGAAATACCTTGAACTGGCAGTCCGTTCACTGCACGACGCCTTCGATCTGTCGCAACCGCCACGAGTGTAGATACGGGTTTCCAGTCATGCACAGCCAGGATTGGGCATCGATCGATTCCTCTCCGGGTATATATAAATGACCTAATCAAGTAGCTTTGCAAGTATAATTACCCGAGCATGCATAATGCTTTATAAATAATACATGGGTAGATCGAACCAACTATGTGGGTTTAATGTCTACTACACTTAACAAAATAGTGCCTTAAACGGACATAGGCAAAAGGCAGGGGAAGGACAACATGCTGATTCTTACGAGAAGAGTGGGTGAAACACTGATGATCGGTGACGAGGTGACCGTCACTGTCCTTGGTGTTAAGGGTAATCAAGTCCGAATCGGTGTCAATGCACCGCGCGATGTCACCGTTCACAGGGAAGAAATCTACGACAGGATCAAAGCCGAGCAGGGACAGAAAAAGGAAACCGGATAATTCAGCCCTGACGTCTGAATTACAATTCTTTACCTGATTTGTCTGCAACGGTATGCTACGCCCGCACGGCTGATACTGTACGAGATATACGGCCGTCTGCTTGAATATTCATTTAGTGCGTAGAGATGGCCGAGTGGCTGACAAAAGCACTGCGTAGCAGTGCGTTGTACGTCGGCGCGTAAGCGCGACGGCCCGCAGGGCGAGGGGCGTAGCCCCGAGTAATCCTGACCGGATGTTCGATATACTACCGGTCTGTCACATTTTTAGTTTACGGAGAGATGGCCGAGTGGCTGACAAAAGCACTGCGTAGCAGTGCGTTGAACGTCGGCGCGTAAGCGGCGACGGCCCGCAGGGCGAGGGGCGCAGCCCCGAGTAACGCGCGCCCCTGCTAAGGGCGTATGGGTTAATAGCCCATCGAGGGTTCGAGCCGAGCACCGTAGGTGCGAGACAACGTCGTCGCGAAGCGACGGCGGCCCCGAAGGGGCGAGGGGCGTAGCCCCGAGTAATCCCGACCGGATGTTCGATATACTACCGGTCTGTAACATTTTTAGTTTACGGAGAGATGGCCGAGTGGCTGAAGGCGCGCCCCTGCTAAGGGCGTATGGGTTAATAGCCCATCGAGGGTTCGAATCCCTCTCTCTCCGCCAACTTTATGTATAATCCACAACCGTTTCCACGCGCCCGTAGCTCAGTTGGATAGAGTACCTGGCTACGAACCAGGCGGTCGGGAGTTCGAATCTCTCCGGGCGCGCCATAAGTAGTAGAAAAAAAAGGGTTATCCGGAAACGGATGGCCCTTTTTTTCTTGCGCTGTTCCATAGAATGAATCTGTCCCATAGATTCATTACTTGTTCGATTTCGTAACCTCCAGGATTAGCGGTTTCACCTTGGCGGGTTTGCGTCTGTAGATACGCTTTGTGGTCGCGGTAGAGGCATGAGCGAGACGTTCGCTGAGCCATCTTCCTTGATGCAATGCTTTCCCTGTCTGGTGACGAACAGGGGGGCATCATCCATGTGCCGAGGGGGTAGTCTCTGGTTATTGTCAATCAGGGTGCGTAACTCATCGCCTTTATCCCATTCGATGATTATCCGTTTGCCTGTTGTCTTGGCTGCTTTGTGTGGTTGTACATGAGTACGCCTCGGCGCGGTTTGCCTGTAGCGTAGTGTGGATCTCGCCTACCAGGCCGGCCTCCAGGCCGAGCTCGCGCGCCAGGGTATCAAGATAGATTTGTTCGGGCGGTGACGGCGGGTCGACCATCATCAGTGAGGCCGCATACACTTCGGCGGCGTGCTCCTGTGAATCGACGGCCGCGATCAAGCCCGGCAAATCCAATGGGCGGCCGTATACCTCGAAAAGAAATGCCTTGTCTTCCGCAGGCATATCCAGACTGTTGATCTGGTTGAGAATCATCTGACTTTCCTGTGCGTGAATCTGCCCGTCGGCCTTGGCGGCAGCAATCATGGCGCGTGCGAGTAGCAGGCTGAGCGCTCTGGCCCCCGCAGTGTCGTTGCTCGCGGGCAGAAACGCACTGCCCGCCGGTGGGGTAGCAAGCCCGGTGCCGGCTATTGGGCCCGAACCCGATGCCTGCTGGTAGTTTTGCCAGGCCTTGTAGGTCAGTCCTCCAACCAGGGCAATGCCGCCAAGTTGCAGCGCCGAACCGGCGATTTTCCTCGCCTTCTTGCCGGACAGGACGTTGGCCAGTGCGCCGCCAGCCAGTCCCCCGGCAAAACCGCCAGCGACACCGCTGCCGACGAGTTGATCGAGTAAGCCTTTTGCATCAAACATGATTCTGTTCTCCTGAATGGATAGGTTTGGTAAACCGGTTTCCCTGGTTTAGGTGGCACATTTCACGGTAGGCCTTTATAGCTCAACGTGACTATTCCTGGCCGCCTGTTGCGCCGAGCAGATGCAGCAGACTGGTGAACAGGTTGTAGATTGCGACGTACAGTGTCACGGTCGCCATGATGTAGTTTGTTTCGCCGCCGTGGATGATGTTGCTGGTCTCGTAGAGGATGAGTCCGGCCATCAGTAGCACGAACATGGATGACACGGCGAGTGACAAGCCGGGCATGTCGAAGAACATGGCACCGAGACCCGCCAGAAATGCGACCAGGATTCCCACCATGAGGAACCCGCCCATGAAACTGAAGTCCTTGCGACTGAGCAGTGCATAGCCCGACAGGCCAAGGAACACGACTCCGGTGCCACCAAGCGCGGTCATCACGAGTTGCGGCCCGCTGGGCAGGCTTAGATAGGCATTGAGCAGCGGGCCAAGGGTGTAGCCCATGAAGCCGGTCAGCGCGAATACCATCGCCAGGCCGAGCCCGCTGTTGCGGAAGCGGCTCGTCAGGAACAGCAGACCGAAGTAGCCGGCCAGTGTCAGTACCAGACCGGGATGGGGCAGGTTCAGCGCCATTGTGATACCTGCAGTGACCGAGCTGAACAGCAGGGTCAGTGCCAGTAATGCATAGGTGTTGCGCAACACACGGTTGGTCGCGAGGTTTTGCGCAGGAACATTGACCGTGCCGCTTGTATAGGTATTCATATCAGGGTGCCTCCAGTTTGCAAATGACTTTAATCGATAACGTCTGCCCGCGAAGTGATCACTGGCCCGTTGCAGGAAAATGTGCATGCTTTACTGCTGGCTGATGCCGTCTGCTACCTTGTTGCGCCAGACGGCGCTTGGCCGTGCGTGCGGTGCGTCCGATAGCACGATCGATGGCGGTGTACATGTCTGACTGAACATCCTCGACAACCACAACCGGTAATCCTTCCAGTCTAACCTCGACCAGACAGCATTTGTCGACGCCGCCCCGCGGTCCGTTAAGGTCTGACAGTCTGACGCGTACGCGCTGCACGCGGCTGCTCGCAGGCAAGAAGGTGAAGCCAAGACGATTGTGTACATGCTTCTCGAGTGCCTCGGTCAATGAAAAACCGCGGGCTTGAATGTCTGTCTGCATGGTTGTTTCCTCTGTCTGCCTTGTGTGTATTGTCTAGCACTGTAGCGGCTCGCCAGTGACAGATGAAGTCGGAATGCAGCGTGGAATAGTTCGGAAAATTCGAACGAAAAATCCGGAATCTTTCGCCTGCAGTAACCCCTGTACTGCACGGATCATGAACCCGCGGCGCCCGCTCGGGTACCGTGAGTGCTGCTTGAATTCAGTCGTGGGATGAATAAAGGCGCAGCAGAGACCGGGCTGCTACAGGTTGAGTGGGCATTCCAGGGGAGGGCGGAGGCAGGCAACCCGGGAGGGTCTGTGCCTGTTTTCAGGAGGATGTAAACAATTCGCTGCGGGCTGTCTCGGTGATCGCGGAAACTGCCGGGTGCTTGATGCGGCGCTCGGCAGAAATGGCATAGAAGCGTTCCTTGATATCCTCGGTGCGCCCGATAACACGCACGCCGTATTTCGCGACAACGTCGTCTTCAACAGCCGTTGGCGAGGTAAAGATACCGGTATCCGCTTCTCCGAAAGCCTTCATCAGGGCGCGGTCCTCAAACTCCGCGACAATCACCGGCTTGATGTCCTGACGTTCAAACCATTGCTCCAGGCTGCGCCTTAACGCGCTGCTGGGGGTCGGCATCAACATCGGGGCACCATCCAGGGAGCGCGGAAATCTGCTAGCATATTTTCGTGCTTTCTTGTGCGTGGCGAAGAAGCTGAGACCGGATTCACCGAGCAGATGATTGTAGGCGCGAATATTCAGCGCCGGGCTCAATGGTGCGTCGGCCAGCACCAGATCGAGTTTGTGCACAGACAGGTCAGCGAGCAAATCGCCCAGTGCTGCTTCCTGGCAAACGAGTCGCACGGATTCCTGCATATGCAGTACAGGCTCCAGCACACGGTAGGCGAGTAGCTTGGGCACCACCATCGCGACGCCAACTGTCAGTGTGAGTGCCGCGCCCGGTATGCGTCCCTGCATAACGTCCTGCAATTCATCACCGATACGAAACATTTCATCGGCATAGGAAAACACCAGGCGGCCGGTCTCGGTCAGAGCCAGTTTGCGGCCGCTTTTCTCAAACAGCCTGGCATTCATCTGATTCTCGAGTTCACGCAGCTGGCCGCTGATAGTCTGGGGCGTAACATGCAGAATCTCGGAGGCGCGGGCAATGGTACCGTTGGCGGCAACCGCCCAGAAGTAGCGCAGGTGTTTGAAATTCAGCTTGGTCATACCGGCCTGGGCAGCGTTGTATCAGGTGTTGCTACACTATAGGCCAAAACCGGACCAACGCACAGAAATCCGCGCACGCAACTGCCGGCTGCTAGCTCACCGGCGATACGAAGGCATCCGGTTTTACCGCCAGCACTGCGGTCTGCGCTTCACGAAGGACGTCTTCCGCCGTGTTGCCGATGATCAGGCCAGGTATACCGACTCGGCCGATGGTGCCCATCACGATGAGATCGGCGCGCTTTTCCCGGGCAAGCGCCGAAATGATTTTTGCAGGCCGGCCTCTGACCAGGTGAACGTTGCTCGCCTCACTGCTCAGGCCATAGGGCAGGAGCAAGGTATCCATCGCCTCCCGGTGACGGCTTTCGCAGGCCTCAAGCAATAGATCGAGTTCGCTGCGCGGGATGCGACCGCGTCCGTTGGCCAGCATGGATTCACCCGGCAGCTCCCAGGCATGCACCACTTCCAGCGTTGCCTGCTCACGCTCGGCGAGCGAGGTTGCAAGGTCGAGTATCAGGCGTTGCAGCTCGCCGCACTCGCTGTTGACCGGGTCAACCGTTGCAAGTAACCGCTGGTAGACAGGTGCACCGTCCGATTGATCGATCCAGACCGGGCAGGGACATTTGCGTAACAGGTGCATGTCGGTGCTGCCAAACAGCCAGGGTGCAAGCCCGGTGTCGTATTGCGCCACCTTCATCACCAGGTCGTAACTATTGCGCAGAACGGCACGCACGACCTCGAGGAAGGCGATGCCGCTGACCACCCGGGTATACACAGGTATGTCCGCATCCGTGTACGGTCGCATCAGTGATTCCAGGGCCTCAAGTCGCTGTTCTCTGATCTGTGTGTTGATGTCGACGTCATAAGTACGCCTGACATAGTTGGAAAGACCGGCATCCGGGGTGACATCCATGACCGTCAGGCGCGCACCGTTGCTTTCCGACAAGGTGACAGCCCTGTCCAGCGCGGTGGTGAGCCCATCGTTGCGGTCCGCAAAAAAGAGTATGTTCTTGAAACGTTTCATCAGTTGCCTCCTGTTCGTCGCTTCTATAGGGCGAAAATAAATCCTGTCAGCAATAAGGCACCGATGCCCAGCCACAGGCTACCAGCCAGTTGCCAGCGTACATCGTCATCACTCGGATGGCGCAGTTGTGACAAACCATGTTCCATGGTTCGACGTAAGCGTTCATAGCGATCACACGATGCGGACTGCACTGTCTTGACAGCAAGCTGCCCGGTGTGGGCCAGATGCCGGATTCCGCGTCTGCAGCGGAGAGCAAGACCTCTTGTCACTGCACGACTGGGGCGGAGAGTGATATGCACGGGAAAACGCCGGGCTGCCAGCAACACGGGTATGGACAGGAGCACCCCGAGGAACACCGGTACCGCATTGGCCATGAGCTCACCTGCCTCCGCAATCGTAATGGGAACGACGGCAATGATTGCCAGTAGCATCAACCACGCGGTTATCGATACAGTTGGCAGGGGCAAAGGCTTGCTGACGTGCAATCTCCGCACCAGCCACAGGAAGCGCACCATCAACAGTGTGGTTGCAAACGCCGATACAGCGAGGAGTAATAACAGCTGCTGCGCGCCTTCCGGAAGACTTGCTGTGAGTACAGACTTCGCGACGGCGCCACTCGTCAGGGGTGCGCCTGCCAGGGCAAGGGCCAGAAAAACGAGTCCTGCCTGAACCCACGGACGCAGACCATCGCGCTCAACAAGGCCCAGGCCGAGAAACAGGGCTGCCTTTACCAGGGCGTGATGCGCCGCATAAATGACCACTGCAACGATTATGACCGGCGCCGTTTCCGGCCAGGCAAGCGCAGCCCCCATGCCACTCGTCAGTACACCCATCTTGCTGATGCTGGAGTAGCCCAGCAGCAGGCGTGGACTGTGTTGTAACAGCCCGGCAATGGCACCGAAGCAGATGCCTGTAACGCCGGCGATCAGAAGCACCTGACCCCAGCTGACGAGCGTGGCATCCCCGGGCGGCAGGAAACGCAACCAGCCCAGCAGACCGGCCTTGATCATGGCGCCGCTCAGCACCGCAACGGCGGGCGTCGGAGTAACCGCATAGGCCTGCGGCAGCCACAGGTGCAGACCGGGTAGCGCCAGCTTGATCCCAAACCCGGTGAGGAGTAACAGCATGACGAAACCACCTGGCGGACTCGACTGCAGGACGCTGAAAGACACGGAACCGCTGTGTTGCGCCGCCAGCATGACGATCGCGACAAACAACAGCATTTCACCCGCAATGGTCCAGACCAGGTAACGGCGTGCCGCCCGCCGCGCATGCTGTGATGCAGGGTGCGCGATCAATCCGTAGACAGCCAGGCCCATCAGCGTGAAACCCAGGTAGAAGCTCACCGCATCCTGGGCCACGATCAGGCCCAGATTGCCTGCCATCGCCAGCAGGAAGAAAATACGAAACCGCATCGCCTTGTGGTCGCGTGCCAGACTACCGGCTGCATAAAGGCTTGCAAGCAGCCACAGCAGGCCGCTGAAGAGAAGGAACACACGACCGGTATCATCCAGACCGAGCTCCACGCCGAGCAGCAGCCAGGGCAGCGAAACGCTGCTGCCGACGGGTACGACGGCGGCCGCGAGTAGTGCAGGCAGTGGCGCAATTACCGTAATCCAGCAGGCGTAACGCTGACCGGCGAGGAGCGCCAGCGCCAGGGGCAACAACCAGACCAGCATCAGGATGAAGCTGTTCACAGGCCATACTCCCGGTGCGCAATCAGGGTCGCCCACTCCAGCGGGCTGTACGGGGCGGCGGCGAACAGGCCGGCCGCAAGGGCCAGCGTGGCGGTCACCACGGGTGGCCACAGCAGGGCCGCGCTGGTTTCGAGGCGCGCAGCCGGTATGTGCTCTGCCGGCCAGACAGGGCCAGGCTCGCGGAACCAGGCCCGGTACAATACGGGCAGAAAATACGCCGCGTTGAGCACGCTGCTGGCTATCAGCACCGGCATGACCCACGCCGCCATACCCGCCTCCAGGGCGCCAAGACCGAGGTACCATTTGCTCACGAAGCCGGCCACCGGTGGCACGCCAATCATGCCCAGTGCGGCGACACTGAACGCCAGGGTCGTGGCGGGCATGCGCCTGCCGACGCCGTTCATCTCGCTGACCTTGTGGATACCCAGTGTTTCGGCATAGTTGCCGGCGGTAAAGAACAGTGTGATCTTCATGATGCCCTGGTGAACCAGGTGCACGACGCCACCGATGGTACCGATCGGCCCGAGGATGGCCGTGCCTAGCGCAATGTAGGAAACCTGGCTCACTGTCGAGTAAGCGAGGCGTTTTTTCAGGTTGTCCTGAAACAGCGCCATCAGGGACCCGTACACAATGGTGATGGCGGCGGCGATACCCAGCCCGGTGAGCAGTCCGAGCTGGTCGGCAAAATTTACCCCGTACACATCGTAGACGACGCGCACGATGCCAAAGGCCCCGGCCTTGACCACAGCGACGGCGTGCAGCAGTGCACTTACCGGTGCCGGGGCAACCATTGCCTGGGGCAACCAGCCGTGCAGTGGCACCAGCGCCGCCTTGACGCCAAGCCCCATGATCAGCAGCAGGAATATCATCTTCAGCTGCGGGTGGTATTCAGCCGGCAAACTGTCCAGTATGCCGCCTTCAACAAAGGCCGTGGGTCCCGCGAGCACGTATAGCCAGACCGTGCCAATCAGCAGCAGCATGCCGCCACCCAGGGTATAGGTCAGATAAATCCGCGCACCGCGCACGGCCTCGGGTGTGCCGCGGTGGGCAACCAGCGGGTAGGTTGCCAGCGTCAATAACTCATAGAAGATGACAAAGGTAAACAGGTTGCCCGCCAGCGCCAGGCCGACAGTGGCCGAAACGCACAGGCTGAAGAAGCCGAAAAAGCGGCTGCGGTGCGGTGCGTTTTCCAGGTAGCCGATGGCATAGACGGTGGTCACCAGCCACAGCACGGTGGACAGCGTGACAAACAGCACTGACAGCGTGTCGGCATGCAGTACCACGTCGAGGCCGGGGGCCAGGGTCCAGCGCGTCTCGTAGACATGTTCATGAAACACGCCCCAGATCAGTATGCCGACCAGCACCAGCTTGAGGATGGCACCGGCGAGGTTGAGCAGGGTGCGCAGCCGGTGACTGCCTTCGCGCAGGAAGAAAATAACGAGCCCCGGCAACAGTGAACTTGCCACCACCAGCACCGGTAACCAGGCGTCCCAGTTCATGTGCCGATCTCCAGCAGTCCCCACACCGGTGCGCCGGCGAGCCCCAGGACCAGTGCCGCCATGGCAGCGAGCAGCAGGGCCGGCCACTCCTCACGCGCCACCGTGACCGGCTGGTTCGGATACGGCCGGTGGCCGAAGGCGTGGCCAAGCACCCGGAAGATGTAGGCCGCGGCCAGTAGTGAACCGGTGGCGGTCACCACGAGCCATACCCACTGACCGGTGGCGACAGCGCCGGCAAGTAATTGCCATTTACCGAGAAAGGCCCCGCTGGGTGGCAGGCCGATCAGGGCGACGCCGGCCAGCGCGATGGCAAAGGTGGTGGCAGGCAGGCGCTGGGCGGTGCCGTCCAGCTCACGGATCATGTCGTGACCGCAACGCTGCTGGATAATACCGATTGCCAGAAACAGGCCGGCCTTGGCAAAGCCGTGCGTCAGTGCCAGCATGACCAGTCCACCCGCCGCGAGATCGCGGGCCGGGCCGGGCGGCATGGCCAGCAGCAACGGAAAGAACAGGAACAGGTAGCCCAGCTGGGCGACGGTGGACCAGGCCGCCAGCAATTTGAGCCGTTCCACCCGCAGGGCGCGCCAGGAACCCCAGAGGACCGCGCCGGCACCCAGCAGGCCGAGCAGATTGGCGGCCGCCGGGGTGACCACGTCTGCGAACACATCCAGCCACAGGCGCAGTACGAGATAGAAGGCGGCCTTGACTACCAGGGCCGAGAGCACGGCGCTGACCGGCGCCGGTGCGCTCGCATGTGTCGGCGGCAGCCAGAAATGCAGCGGGAACAGGGCGGTCTTCAGCAGCAGACCGGTCGTCATCAAGGCCAGCGCGGTCCATGCAACCGGCCCCGGCTCAACCACGCTTGCCAGCGTTGCCAGGTCCAGCGTCCCGTAACCGGCATAGATCAGGCCCACTCCGGCGAGGAACAGCATCGAGCCGAGCAGGCCAACCAGCAGGTAGCGCAATGCCGCTGCTACTGCGGCGTGCTTGCCCCCGAGCGAGGCCAGTGCAACCGCGCTCAGGCCCAGCAGCTCCAGTGTTACGTAGAGATTGAACAGGTCGCCTGACAGCAACAGGGCATTCAGTGATGTCCACAACAACAGCCACAATGGCCAGAAGCGGGCGCGCTCGGAAACTGCGCTGAAGTAGGCGCTGGCGTAGACGCTGGCCGCCAGCGCGACCAGAGCGGTCATCATCAGCAGCAGGGCGGACAGGCCGTCGGCGCGCAGCGCGATACCGAGTCCGGCGCTCCAGCCGCCGATCTCGTAGTGCAGTGCGCCCTGCGTGGCAACGCCGAAGAGCAGCAGGCCGGCGGCCACGGTGGTTGCCAGTCCGCTGCCAATGGCAACAGCCGTTGCCGAACGCGGCAGCAGCAGTGTCGCGAGCGCAGCGGCCAGCGGCAGTGCAACCAGCCAGATCATGGCGTCAGTCATCCTCCTGCTCCGCATGCAGGCGTCGCGCCAGTGCCAGGGCCAGTGCGGTGGCGCTCACCGCAACGACGATCCCGGTCAACACGAGGGCGTGGGGGAGAGGATCCGGCGGCAGCACGGGGCCGCGGTAGGCGACAGCAACCAGCAGCATGAAAACGCCAGCTCCCATGACATTGATGGCCACTATCCGCTGCAACAGGGAAGCATGCAGCAGTGCCCCGCGCAGTCCGAGTGCCATAATCACGCAGCCGGCGAGGCCATACATCCATTGTGCAGTCAACATGGGGTTTGCTCCTCGTTGCCAGAGTTGCTTGCTGTGGTGTTTGCGGATTCAGTACGGGCTGCGTGTGCGGGCGATTCCGGCCGGCCACCGAGGAATGCCAGCAACAGGGTCGCGGCGATTGACAGCATGGCGGCTGTCTCGATCAACAGGATCAGGGAGCCGGCCCAGGCCGGTGGGTAACCAAGAAACGGCCGTCCAAGGAGGAGCAGTGTCAAACCGACCAGTAAAAACAGGCCCACACCGGCGGCCATGACGATGCGCAGCATAAAACCTTCAGGCAATCCAATGCGGGTCCGACCCGCGAGGCGCAACACCACACCGGCGGCGGCCAGTATGGCGCCTGCCTGGAATGCGCCACCCGGTGCATGGGCACCCACCCATAACAGGTAGCCGGACGTGAGGATCAGCACGGGTACCAGCCAGCGAACGAGGCTATCGAAAACCGGGCCGGCCGGCTGGTAGCCGGGGTTTGCCTGGCCCAGGGCAAAAATGCCGAGCACAGCGGTCAGCAGCACCGCCAGCTCCAGCAGCGTGTCGTAGGCACGAAAGTTCAGCAGTACCGCAGTCACCGGATTGCTGACCCCACTGGCTGCGAGATTTCCCGAAATAGCCCGTGGTAGCATGTCGTGCGGTACGCTGCTGAATGCATGCAGCAGGGCCCAGGCAAGCGTGCCGGCCAGCGCGGTACATAACAGCGTGACCACCCACCGAAGCACCACGCCCATACCCGTAGCACCCTGATTCCGACTATCATTGGTCGACCCTGGCGACAGCGGGCGCGGTTGCCTGTGCACCGCGCCCAGCAGCAATGCACCGGACAGACCGGCACCGATGGCCGCCTCCGCGAGGGCGACGTCCGGTGCCAGCAGCCGTCCCCACGCCACGGCCAGCACCAGTCCGAACGCGATGAACAGAATGACGCTGCGGCGTTCATCGGTGGTTGCCAGTGACGCCCAGGCGAGGCCCACGATCGAGAACAGCAACAGTGCGTCGAAGAGAGGCAGGCTCACCGGGCTCAAGATCCTGTCTCCTGTCGGCGTGCCTGGCGGGCGATCAGATGTGCGCTGGTGGCGCTGGCGGCGAGCACAGCCAGCCAGATCAGCAGCAGTTTCAGCATCATTAACAGGTCTTGCGAGTGCAGTGCCACGCCGGCTATCAACAGGCCCAGACCAAGATTGTCGGCCTTGGTCAGCGCGTGCAGCCGTGAATAGAGGTCCGGGAGGCGCAGCAAGCCAATGCTGCCCGCCAGGTAGAAGAACACACCCGACAGTATCAGGATGGAAGACAGGATATTAATCATGCTGCGTCTTCTGCTGACCGGTGAAAGCGGCTGCGGCCACCGCGGCGAGCAATGCCAGCAGCAGCGCGACGTCGATCAGGGCCGATTGATCAAGCAACACACTGAGTAGCAACAGTATGCCCACGCCGGCCGTACCGATCAGCTGGGTGGCCAGCATGCGGTCACCGATACCCGGACCCAGCAGCACTCGCAGCAGGCCGAGGAACAGGCTGAGCATCAGGCCCAGTGCAGACAGCAAGAACAGCTCAGTCATCACACGTCTCCAGTGTCAGGCCAAACAGCCTGGCTACAGCCTGCTCGAGTTGCAGCAGTTGTGGATCCGGGTTTACGCCGGTGTCGAGCAGGTGCAGTTCGGCATGGTCACAGTCGAGGTCTGCGGCGAGTGTGCCGGGTAACAGGCCTATACAGTTGATGAGCAATACGCGTGCTGCAGGATGACTGATGTGCAAACGGTAGCGCCTGAACCCCGGCTCGATGCGCAGGCTCGTCCCGAGGGTGCGGCGTGTAACATCGACTCCGCCGCGAATCGACTCGCGCAGGAACAGTGCTACAAAGGCCACCAGCCCGCCAAGGGATAGCCCTGGCAGCTCATTACCACCCAGGCGGATACTGGCCCAGCTGGCGAACGCCACCGCCGGCAGCCCAATCAGCCAGGCGTCCGCACGGCCCTGGACGATCAGCCACCACAGGCCGGCCAGTATTGCCGTCGTTGTCACAATGCGCGTAAGCGTCGCTTTGTGTGCCTGCGCCATGTGTGTCGTTCCGTTCAGGTCCATGCAACGGTCAGGCGTGTACATCCTGTCCGGTTTGTTTGACTGCAGCCGCTGCAGCCGCTACCTTGCGCTGCCGAATTCGCCCCGTTAATCCGTACACCAGCAGCACGGCTGCAGCCGCGAGCAGCGCCACTTTCAGGGTGATGACACCGGCAAGCATGCCGAACAGCACTGTTTCGAGAATGGTCATATCACGTTACTCCTCTGGTTGATCTGCGATGTCTGGGATTCAGGTTATCCACGTGGAGTTTTACGCCCTCGCGGAACTGAATCGAAATGCACCCGGCACGGGTCATGCCACACCAACGGGTGATGCCGGCCAGCTGCAGACATTCGGCAGCCTGTCGGGCGCGTGTGCCATTCCGGCAGGTGATATACAGGGGTTCCTGATGCCGCGGAGTAGCGGCATGTTTGAACCAGCTTGTTACCTCATCAGGCCTGAGATCTCCGACGGGGAGTCGCTGCGCGCCGGGTATGTGACCGGCACGGTATTCAGCAGCCGTGCGCACGTCGAGCAGCGCAGGCCGGTTTCCGCGCAGCTGCGCAGCATGCAGTTGTTTGGGAGTAATGGCCGGTATCCGTGTTGTCATGGGTTGCTCTTTCATTGCCAGTATGGGTATGAATTCCTGTCGCGTGGTATTAATGTAGCCGCCACACGATTTTTAAAAAATACGAATTAAGAAGAGTTAAACATCGAAAAAAACGATGAATATCCTGCGCGCGAAGATAACGGGTGCCCCAGGGCAAGACCGTTGTGAAGTGGATACTGCTCCAGCTGTTAATGTATGAGCAGGTATGAGAGGTCGGCGGGTTTCATGTCAGATCTGCCGGTCTATGTTAAAAGTGCTTCGCGGCAGTGAATGGTCTGTATTTTCTCGTTCAAACTATTGTGAATGGTATTGCCTGGACAGACAGCATTCTCATACCGGGGGCACGCAAAGCCTGAAGATTGGACTGTGCCAGTTTTGTGCTGGCTTGTAGTGTTAGTGAGCTACAAGTTGCAGATTAATAAAGCAAGTAAGGTAGTGTGGTCGGGCTGCGAACCAGGCGGTAGAGTTCGAGCCGGGCACCGAAGGTGCAAGACAATGAAGTCGCACACCACCCTGCGGGGGCGTATTCACTTCCGGTCTCGCAATTACCCATTGCCAAGCAGCAGGCGCTTGGCTTGATTAATCTTGGATGCCAGGAAGGTCGAACCGCCACGGTCTGGATGGATTTTCTGCATGAGTCTCCGGTGCGCCTCGATGATCTGTTCCTTGCTGGCCCCTTCATCGAGACCCAGAATTTCATAGGCCTCGAGACGTGTCATTTCGGATGAAAATCCCGTGGCCTTGTTGCCTGCTTCGGACTGTTCCCGCTTTTGCCATTCGTCACCATGCACCCGGTCCAGATAAGTGCGCAAGAGTACTGCCGATTCTTCATCTTCGTGTACACACTCGGCCAGCAGTTCAACCAGTTGGTCTAGTGAGAGCGCCTTTAAATTCTTGCCGGCGAACCGGCCCTCAAGCACGCTACCGTTCATCTCACCCGTGTCGTGATCCAGGGTCATGCGGACAAAACGGGTTTCAACCTTTGACTGCTGGCCAGCAGACTGTCCTGCTGTGGATTGTGCGCGCGTGAAGTGTCTGTACACCCGCTGAAAGGTCGGCAGGTAGGACAACAGTGGCAGCAAACGGCGCACGAAAGGCAGCAGGGCACCGAAGATTGCGAACACCCAGCTCAGGCGCCCGGTTGCCACCAAAGCTATCAGCGTAAGGCCAACGGCCACTGCAGTCGCCTGAAGCCGGGTTCTCCGTGGTTGTGTCTGGAACCAGCGAAATGCGAGATAGAGCCCGGCAATTGCCGCCAGGAGAATGAGTGCGCGCACGGTGACTAGCCCTGACTAATCTGCCGGGTAAGCAGCCTTACCTTCTCGCCCCGCGTCTTGCTGAAAAGTTCCAGCGCCCGGCGCCCGCCCGCTGCATAGACAGCCACCGCGCTCAGCAGGTCACGAAGCTGCCCGGCGCTGCCTGCGTCAAACGGGCAATACACACCCTTTGTCAGTCTCGCGATTTGTCTGAAAGCATGTTCGGCGACGGGATCTCTGCCCTCGTGAAACAGGAATACCGGGACATTATGAATGCCCAGTTCACCCGCAAGCTGGCAAAGTTCGTCAACGTCTTCTTCCATGCAGTCACCTACAAATACCAGCGCGTCGGTCTTTTTTTGTCTGGTCTCCTGGATCGCATGTTGAAGCACCTTGTGTATCTGCGTCTGTCCGCCGAGGCATCGTACCGCCGCCATGCGGTGCTGTAGATCGACGGTGTTAGTTAGCCAGTCGGTGGCCCTGAACTCGTTGAATCCGCGGTAATAGCACAGCTGGATCTCCAGACCGCCAAGGTTCGCAGTCTCTTCAAACATCTGCGCCTGTATATGGCAGGCATGGTCCCAGGTGGGCCCGCGACTTGCGGTGGCGTCCAGCGCGAATATCAGCCGTCCCAACCGGGTCGACGACTTTATAACGGGAGTGGATGCCACCTCGCGCAGAAATGCCTCGACCTCAGAACGACTGGATTTTTTCGGTAGTTTTTCTGTTCCCATAATTTACGTAGATTTAGATGCGGTTCGGTAACCGCGTGGGCCGCATTTCAGGCGTCTTTTCAGCTTAGGCTGATTCTACTGCGGTAGTGGCTAAATTTGGTGCAGATGTCCGGAATTTTTCGTTTGGTGGGTGTGTAGTGGTCAAGCTGATTCCAGCTGCGCCAACACATTCTGGCGGACATTATCCGGTTTTCTCTCCAGATCGCAGGTATTCAAGAAGAGTATATGGTCAAGGTGTTCGCGGCGAATTATACCGATCAGTCGTTCGACGAAAGTGCTACATCGGGCGGAAGGGGTCGGTTGCGTGCGTTATCACGCCGCCGGATGTTTCGTAAATCCGGGGGCAGAACGTATACTATCGCCCATTCTCACGAGAGTTCGCGCGATCGATGCTTGAAATCGCTGCTACCTGCCTTGTCATCACGGCACTGCTGGCCTATCTGAACCACCGCTTCGTAGGTATCCCCACGACGATCGGCGTGATGGCCTCCGCGCTGATACTCTCACTGGCACTCATCGGTCTGGACGCAGTGGGCATCGCGCAGGGCCTGCGTCAGTACGAGGAATCATTTCTGCGCTCGATCGACTTTTCGGACGTGCTGATGCAGGGCATGTTGTCCCTGCTGCTGTTTGCGGCCGCGCTTCATGTCGACCTTGACGAGCTCAAAGCCTACCGCTTGCCGGTGGCTGCGCTGGCTGTGCTGGGTACGTTGGCGTCGACGCTTGTCGTGGCGTTCGCGATCTGGGTTGTGTTGCCGCTGGCGGGCCTCCAGTTGCCGCCGATGTACTGCCTGCTGTTCGGTGCCCTGATTTCCCCCACGGACCCGATCGCCGTGATGGGCATACTGAAATCCGCCGGCGCACCGAAAGAGCTGGAACTCGTGATCGCTGGCGAGTCGCTGTTCAACGATGGCGTGGGCGTGGTGATCTTCTCGCTGCTCCTGGGTATGCTGGCGAGTGGCCTCACACCAACGCTGGGTCAGGGCCTGGAACTGTTGCTGCGCGAGGCTGGTGGTGGTTTGCTCTTCGGGTTGATGCTTGGGTTTGTGACGTTTCGAATGCTTAAGAGCGTTGACAATTACAAGGTCGAGGTCCTGTTGTCACTGGCGGCCGTCACGGGCGGCTATGCCCTGGCGAGCAGGCTGCATTTCTCAGGACCGCTGGCCATGGTGGTTGCAGGTCTCATCATCGGAAATCATGGTCGCGCGTTAGCCATGTCCGATACGACCCGCCGCTACCTGGACATGTTCTGGGAACTCATCGACGAGATATTGAATGCCACTTTATTCGTGTTGATCGGAATGGAGGTTCTGCTGGTGGTTTTTTCGGCCAACCTGCTGATCGCCGCCGGCCTGGCCATTGCCGTGACTCTATTGGCAAGGCTGCTGACGGTTGGTTTGCCCATGGCTGCGCTGGAGGGTGCAATTAACCTGCCACCGGGTTCCTGGAAAGTGTTGACCTGGGGCGGTCTGCGCGGAGGCATTTCAGTGGCGCTTGCCTTGTCGCTGCCCATGGGCCCGGAGCGCAATACCGTAGTCGCACTCACCTACGGCGTCGTCGTGTTCTCAATACTTGCACAGGGTCTGTCCATCGGCCTCCTCACGCGACGGGCTGTACAGCCCGCTGACCGGCTGGCTTAACCGCCAGCAACAGGCGGTCATCGATTATCTCATCGTATAGAAACGTGTGCTCAAGGAGCAACTCGAAGGACAGCGGCTCCGGTTCGCCGACGAGCTGCGGATACGCCTGGCCGTTTTAGCGTCGCCTGCAAGCTCTCGAAGCTGACTCGCGACGGGTGCGGGGCACCAACAGAAAAACCCGTTCAGGCTTGCGCGCCAGAAATGGCTTCATTGAGTCCGAAAATTAGCTGCAATGACCGGGTTAACCGGTGTGCGAGAAGTACCAGCAGATCCTTCATGGCAGGGCAGGGGTGATTGCTTTCAAGGACAAGACTGTCCAGGTTATCTTTTTGACGTGACAATTACGCATTCGCCACACACAGGCTGCCGCTATGTACGCCTCCTCATTTAATTCTTTACATAGCTGCGACAAAATATACAACAAATGCAAATCTGTTCAATGGTTTGTAATTATAAATGACTCAATCTTCTGTTGAAAATTCTGTTGCCGAACTTGCCGAGCTGTTCCGCCTGCCTGGGGAGACCACGCGGCTGCGCATCGTTCCGGCTTGCCTCGACACGCCGATTGCCGTCAACATTATCGCCAGCACCCCCGACTTGAGCAGCTCGCTGTTCAGCCACCAGCTTCGACTGCTTCGGACCGCGCGTATCGTTAAGACTGATGGTCACGGCAAGCAGGTATTCTGTGCCGCTGCGGGTCAACACATTACGGGCGCGCTGGCTGACACGCCTGAATATATTGCAGAATCACATATGGATGCAGACTGATGGTACACAACCCTTTACATGATCACGACCACACACACGATCACGCCGGGCACCTGCATGGCAGCGGACATTATCATGGCGATCCCGACAATCATGGTCGAGCCTTTGTTATCGCTATCGTTCTTAACACGGTTTTTGTCGTGATCGAGTTCGCTTATGGCTTCATTGCCAACTCGACCGCCCTGATGGCCGATGCAGGGCACAATCTCTCCGATGTGCTGGGTCTGCTGATGGCCTGGGGTGCCGCGCTTCTCGCTCACAAGACACCCAGCAGCCGCTACACCTATGGTCTGCGTAGCACATCAACTCTCGCGGCACTGGCAAACGCCATGTTTTTGCTGGTCGCGTGCGGTGCCATTGCGTGGGAGGCTATCCTGCGTTTTTCTGCCCCTCCCGCTGTAGCTGGACTGACGGTTACGCTGGTCGCCGGCGTCGGCATCGTGATCAACAGTCTGTCAGCCGGGTTGTTTGTGAAGGGAAGCAAGAGGGATTTGAATATTCGAGGTGCCTACTTGCACATGGCTGCCGATGCGGCTGTGTCGCTGGGTGTGGTGATCACCGGGCTGGCAATGATGGTCACAAGCTGGTACTGGCTTGATCCGGTTATTAGTCTGGTCATCGTAGCGGTGATCGTCGTCAGCACCTGGGGGCTGCTGCGCGAGTCGGTGAAGCTGGCCTTGAATGCTGTTCCAGCGCACATTGACGTGTCCACAGTGGAATCCTGCCTGCGCCGATTCCCCGGCGTTACTGACATTCACGATCTTCACATCTGGGGCATGAGTACCACCGAGAGTGCGTTGACTGTCCATCTGGTGATTCCTGCTGGCTACCCTGGCGACGCCTTTCTGGACGACATCGCACAGACGCTGAAAGAGCGTTTCTCCATTCAGCACAGCACGCTGCAAGTGGAACAAGGTACCACTGAGCATGCCTGTACGCTGCATCCTGTAGCAACGACCTCGCACGATCACCAGGACCGATAGTGATCGCAATCACGACCAGAAGTCGCCTGGGTCAGATTCCCGCTGGCGTTTGGGTGCTCGGTTTCGTCAGTCTGCTGATGGATATCTCCTCGGAACTCATCCACAGCCTGCTGCCGGTGTTCCTGGTCGCGGTGCTGGGTGCGAACGCCTTTACGGTGGGTCTGATCGAGGGCACGGCGGAATCGGTGGCGCTGATCACCAAGGTGTTCTCTGGCGCATTGAGCGATTACCTGGGCAGGCGCAAGGCGCTGGCAGTTATCGGCTATGGCCTCGGTGCGCTGAGCAAACCCCTGTTCGCTATTGCTTCCAGTTCCGGCATGGTGTTCTCCGCCCGGTTAGTCGACAGAATTGGCAAGGGAATTCGAGGGGCGCCGCGGGACGCTCTGGTGGCTGACATTGCGCCACCACAGATACGGGGTGCGGCCTATGGTTTGCGCCAGTCACTGGATACAGTCGGCGCGTTCATCGGACCGCTACTGGCGGTGGGTTTGATGCTGCTATGGTCCAACGATTTTCGCGCGGTATTCTGGGTTGCAGTCATTCCGGGCGTGCTTGCCGTTGCGTTGTTAGTGTTCGGGGTACGTGAGCCGAACCAGCCACCGCGTGAGAAGCGCACCAATCCCATCCACTGGCGTGAGCTCAAGCGACTGAGCGGAGCCTATTGGTGGGTCGTTGTGATCGGGGTCATATTCAATCTGGCACGGTTCAGTGAGGCATTTCTTGTGCTGCGTGCCCGGCAGGGCGGACTGTCCATGGCATGGATACCGCTTGTGCTGGTCGCGATGAACCTGGTCTATGCAGCCTCGGCGTACCCATTTGGCAAGCTGTCGGACAGTATGAGTCACACCAGGCTTCTGGTAATCGGTCTTGTTGTCCTGATCGGCGCGGATCTGGTGCTGGCCGGTGCCGACTCCCTGGGGGTGGTATTCCTCGGCGTTGCCCTGTGGGGATTACATCTGGGGATCACTCAAGGACTGTTGGCAACCATGGTTGCAGACACGGCGCCGGAGGATCGGCGCGGCACGGCATTCGGCTTCTTCAATTTGTTCAGTGGGCTGATGATGCTGGTCGCCAGTGCCCTGGCCGGCTTGTTGTGGGATCATTTCGGGCCAGCTTTCACCTTTTACGCGGGTGCCTTCTTTTGTGTACTTGCCCTGGTAGTATTGGTGGGTAAGGATCACCGCGGGCAGCTGCAGGGCTGAAAGATTCGCCATCCGGATAGTCTGGAGTGTTGGCTATCGATATTCATCTTCATCTTCTCCTGGAGTGGGTAACGCAGCATCCTCACTGGGCGGCCATAACAGTTTTTATTATTGCCCTGACTGAATCGCTAGTGGTGGTGGGCCTCGTCGTGCCCGGGGCTGTCCTGATGATCGCCGCCGGTGCGCCGGCCTATTTGCTGCCAGGTGTGGCATTACTTGCACTTGTAGTGGCAGGTGGTTGGCATGTGGCCGATCGATATTCGGCAGACCTGCAGCGCTATGCACCCCGTCTGAAAGTACAACACCTGGAAGCGGCGTTGTGGTGGCAGGATGACTGGCGACAGTTGCCGGCTTATCGGCAGGACCTCGAAGGGGAGTTTGAACAGCCGTTCAACGTGCAATGGAGCAGCACGCTCGTTCCCTTGCATGAGAAGCTTCGCGCACAAGGCTGGCGAGATCCGCTCCCGCTGAATACAACCACAGATAACCTCTCAGTGCGACGGAAATGAAATCCCAATGGAGTGGGAGCGTTTTGTTGATGCGTGATGAGTGATCCTGGCATGGTGAAGCGAGTGATGATAACAATTACCGTATGAGAGTGAATCGGTGGCGAATTCCTGATTTATGCGGCAACAGGACTCTGAAAAGGCCCATTGCATA
>Ga0210065_1000111_pt1 | contig 24557 bp, 19 predicted proteins | sample Muzzi_PWB_D1_FD_185533 | JGI IMG/M metagenome (GOLD analysis project Ga0210065, IMG submission 185533) | Wetland microbial communities from San Francisco Bay, California, USA, that impact long-term carbon sequestration - Muzzi_PWB_D1 (SPAdes) | ecosystem: Environmental > Aquatic > Marine >... | reverse complement strand
GAAGCCGCGGCCCTGGGCTGCATCGGCGCACTGGTCCTGGCCTTGATCACCAAAAAATTGAACTGGGAGGTGATCACTCAGGCGTGCATTTCGACGGCCCGCACGACAGCCATGATCATGGCCCTGTTTGTCGGCGGCAAGTTCTTTTCCGTGGTTTTTCTGAGTATGGGCGGAGGCGACGTGGTCGCGGATGTCCTGCTCGGTATGGACGTCAGTCCCTACATCGTTTTTCTGATCATGATGGCGGTGGTCTTCGTCATGGGCATGTTCATTGACTGGGCAGCGATCCTGCTGGTTGTCGTGCCGATCTTCACACCGATCGCCATGGACCTCGACTTCAACCCGCTCTGGTTCGCCATGATGGTTTGTATCAACCTGCAGACCTCGTTCCTGACACCACCGTTCGGCTATGCGCTGTTCTATTTCAAGGGCGTTGCCCCGCCGGAATACACCATGGGCGACGTCTACCGCGGCATCATCCCGTTTGTCGCGATTCAGCTGGTCGGCCTTGGAGTCCTGATGTATTTCCCGGAAATCATCACCTGGTTGCCAGGGATCTTTTTCGGCGGTTAACAACGTATTTATTAAACCTCGAGAGGCCAAGCCATGTTACCCAAGATCAAAAAGATCCTCTACGCTACCGGTATGGGGGCTGGTGCCCCACATGTGTTCCGCTACGCTTTGACCATGGCCAGTCAACTGGATGCACAGATCATTGCGGTTTCGGCGATTGAGCCACTATCGACCTTTGCCCAGAGTCTCGTGGAGTTGCATGTCTCGCACCAGGACGCTGAGCAAAGACACCTCGAAGCACGCAACCAGGCCAAAGAGCGACTCAGAGAGCGAATCACCAGATTGTGCGAAAAAGAATGTGGAGTCGATCCGCAGTGCAATAATCGGGTCAGCTTGATTCAGGTTGAAGAAGGTCATCCGGCAGAGATCATTCTGGCCAATGCCAAACTGCACGATGTTGACCTGATCATCATGGGTTCGCATCGGCATACCGTGGTCGGTGATGCGCTGCTGGGCACAACCACTCATAAGGTCCTGCACAGCGCCAGTCAGCCGGTATTGGTCGTACGCATCCCGGACGGCTACCATGAAGAGGGTTTCTGAACCACAAGCCACCGGCTGCCATTGTCGGGGATTTGAAGCCATTGACACCCGGGCCTGGAAAAGGCTCTCAACAAACATATTGGAATAGCCATGATTTCAAAATCAGCCATTCAGAACCTGATCGACAAACTGGGCGCGGCAAATGTCCTGCACGAGCAAGAAGACCTGATCACATTCGGCTACGACGCCACCCCGGAGGTCCAATATCTGCCGGATGTCGTCGTGTTCCCGACCGAATCGGAGCATGTGATTGAAGTCGTCAACTTTGCCCGGGAAGAAGGTCTGCCGATCGTGCCGCGTGGTTCAGGAACCGGCCTCTCCGGGGGCAGTGTCGCGGCACGAGGCGGGATCGTCCTGTGCATGACCCGACTGAACCGCATTCTGGAGATCGACGAGGAGAATCTGACTGCTACGGCCCAGGCCGGGGTGGTCACTCTTGACTTCTTTGATGCTGTCATGGCCAAAGGACTGTTCTACCCGCCTGACCCGGGCTCGCAGAAAATCTCCACGTTGGGCGGCAATATTGCCGAAGACGCGGGTGGCCTGCGCGGTCTCAAGTACGGTGTCACCCGTGATTACATCATGGCGCTTAACGGTGTTCTCGGTGACGGACTGACCTTTACGACCGGCGGCAAGAGCGTCAAGGATGTCGCCGGCTACGCGCTGAAGGACCTGTTGGTCGGCAGCGAAGGGACTCTCGGCATTATCACCGAAGCCACGTTCAAGCTGATTCCACCACCGCAGGCCAAGCGTACCCTGCTTGCCTATTTCAAGGATACCCGTACAGCAGGCGAAGCGGTTTCCAGGATTATCGCGGCCAAGATCATTCCCTCAACTCTCGAGATTATGGACAACGCAACGATCAAGTGTGTCGAAGGCTATGCCAAGATCGGACTGCCCCTTGAGATGGCGGCCCTGCTGCTGATCGAAGTGGATGGTCACCCGGCAGTCGTTGCTGAGGAGGCAGATGGTGTAAAAGCGGTCCTGCAGAAAGTTGGGGCGGCGGAAATCCACGAGGCAGCCGATGCCGAGCATGCCAACCAGCTGGCCGCTGCCCGTCGGACGGCCCTGTCCGCCCTGGCGCGGGTCTCACCGACAACCCTGCTCGAAGATGCCACCGTGCCGCGCAGCCGTCTGGCAGAAACTTTCGACGAGATCGAACGTCTCAGTGAAAAATTCCAGCTCAAGGTCGGCACCTTCGGCCACGCTGGTGACGGCAACCTGCATCCGACCGTGCTGTGTGACGAGCGCAACCGCGACGAAATGGAACGGGCCCATGCCTTCTACCATGAACTTTACGACAAGGTCCTGGCCTGGGGCGGCACCGTCTCCGGCGAGCATGGTATCGGCCTGGCGAAGAAAGATTACCTGGAACGCCAGATTGGCGCCGGTGGCGTCAATGTCATGCGCCGCATCAAGCATAGCTTTGATCCGCACGGTGTCTTGAACCCCGGCAAGATCTTTAACGATGAGGCAACGGAGGAGAAAAGTGGCTGAGAAGAAATGTCTCGGCAACTTTCCCCTTGCCGACGAACCGAATTACGAAGGGATGTTGCAATGCATGCGTTGCGGCTTCTGCCTGCCGACCTGCCCGACTTACGTCCTGACCGGCCGGGAACGCTCCTCGCCGCGCGGCCGGGTCGCCCTGGCCAAGGCGGTTGCCGATGACCAGATCGATTTTACCGGAGCGCTCAAGGAGGAGTCTTTTTTCTGCCTCGACTGCCGTGCCTGTTCGACGTCCTGCCCATCCGGCGTGCATGCCGGCCAGGTCATGGAGGCCTGTCGCAATCAGGCCAACGAGGTGTTTCCACTGACCGGCGCGGTGCGCAAGTTCCGGGAGTTCGTTTTGCAGCGCATGCTGCCATCCCCCGACCTGCTCGAAACCTCGATGTTGCCGGCCCGACTCTACCAGAAGCTTGGCATCCAGTGGCTGATCCGTCATTCGCAGATACTCAGGCTCGGCCCGGAATGGATGGCAAAGGCCGAAGGGATGATGCCGGAACTGCATCCGCCGTTACGCCCGCAACTGCCCGAGGTGATCCCGGCCGAAGGCGAGCAGCGTGGCCGAGTGGCGTTTTTCCTCGGTTGCATCATGACCCTGATGTACCCTGAGGTGTCCAGGCAGACGGTCAAGGTTTTGACCAGCCAGGGCTTTGAGGTGATCACCCCGAAAGAGCAGAAGTGCTGTGGCGCGCCGCATCTCAACGAGGGCGACCGCGGGACGACCCGCAGCCTGGCCCGCCACAATCTTGACTTGTTCATGGAACTCGAGGTGGATGCGATCGTCACCGATTGCGCAGGCTGCGGGGCCGCTCTCAAGGAATACGAGGAACTGCTGGAGGAATCCGGTGAACACGACAAGCTGACTCTCTTCCACAGCAGGATTAAAGATATCAGCGAGTTTCTGGCCGAGCAGGGTTTGCGCACCGACACTCTGAAGCCGGTCGAAAAGGTCGTCACCTACCACGAGCCTTGCCATCTCTGCCACGCCCAGGGGGTCAGCAAGCAGCCAAGAGAACTGATCAAAGCGATTCCCGGCATTGATTTCCGCGAACTGAATGAGGCCAGCTGGTGCTGTGGCAGCGCAGCGACTTTCAGTCTTAAATACACTGGAGAAAGCCAGCAGATCCTCGACCGCAAGCTGGAGAATATTCAGGCGACGGGTGCCGAACTGCTGGTCACCGCCAACCCGGGCTGTCATCTGCAACTCGCTTGGGGGCTGAAACAGGCCGGCATGCCGCAGGAGGTTGTGCATATAACGGAACTGCTGGGGATGGCAACGCGAAGATAAAGCTTTCTTCAGGACGCCGTGTGACGCACTCTACGACAAGGGCATCGGAGACTCTACTTCCCGGTTGTCGGGATCAACATACTTTTCGGCTATCTTCCGAAAAGCTGCTTCGCACTCCAGGAAAACATCAACCACGGCAGGATCAAGAGAAGTTCCCCTGAACCCCAGGATAATTCTTTTCGCTTCTTCATGCGGAAAAGCCGGTTTGTAAACCCGCTTGCTGATCACGGCATCATAAATGTCTGCCAGCGACATGAGCCGACCGGCAAGGGGGATGTCCTCACCTGACAAACCATATGGATAGCCTGAGCCGTCCCATTTTTCATGATGGGCCTCCGCCATCTGGCGGGCGTAATGCAAAAACGCCAGCACCTCCGGGTCTTCCACCCGTTCGAAAGCCTTGTCCAGGGCCCTTGCCCCGATCAAGGTATGACTTTTCATGATCAGATACTCCTCCTCAGTCAGATCTCCCCTTTTACAAAGGATCCCGTCCGGGATACCGACCTTGCCGATATCGTGCAGCGGCGCAGACTTGAACATGAGCTCAACGACCTCTTCATTCAGTTCATTTTTGTATTTGTCCTGCCCACTGAGTCTTCTGGCCAGCAGTTCGACATAGTGCTGGGTCCTCAGAATATGCTCTCCGGTTTCCTCATCACGGGTTTCTGCGAGGGCTGTCATACCGATAATCGTTGCGTCCTGGGCATGGACGAGGGCCCTGGTCCGGACAAACACCTTTTGCGCCTCGATACCGTACTTCAACAGGCTGAGGACGCTGGCATTGACCAGCAGAACCAGTATCGGCAGGACCGGTGAGATATACACGCCATCGGCGCGGAAGATCGTCATTGCTCCAAGAAATACCGAGACTCCGGCACAGACAAGCAATAGAAATGTTGATAAAAACCCGAAACGGACAAGCACCAGCGTGGAGAAAAGGCCGACCAGCAGAACAAAGAAGACTTCTGCTCCGGCGGTCCACCCGGGAATCGAGATAAAGTTACCGGTCAGGATGCCATCGACAACCGTCGCATGGATTTCGAGACCGGGATAATCACTGTCGAACGGAGTCACATGCCGATCGCCCAGCCCGACAGCCCAGGCTCCGACAAATGCGATCTTCCCCGCGAGGTGTTGATCAGGAAGCTTTCCTGCGAGCACCTCCGCCGCAGAAATGTACTCAAAGGATCTTTGCCTGCCACGAAATGCGAGCAGCAGATTGCCCTGTTCATCCAGCGGGATCCGTCGGCCATTCAAGTCCAGGCTGGTTCCACCAGGGAGCTGATTAATCCGTATCTGATTATCGGCCTGTGTCATCAGCAATGCAGACAAAGCCAGACTCGGATAATACCCTGGACCACCGCTGAGCAACAGCGGGATGCGTCGCAACAAGCCGTCCGAATCGGCCTTTGCATTGATAAAGCCTCCGGCCCGTGATGAAGAAGAGAGCAGGTCCCTGCTGGCAATAATGCCGGACGCCTTGGGCCAATGGCTCTTGGACTCTTCCATACGTCGAACCACAACCTGCTGCAGGGGTTCCGGGAAAGACTCTTGTTCCGTGGAGGGACCGTCAAACAACAACTTGTAACCAAGAATTGAAGGTGTTGCTCTGAGGGCGGCAGCCAGCGCCAGGTCATTCTGTCCTTTCCCGCGAGGAAAACTGCCGGCAGGAAAAGACTCGCCGAGGTCACGCGCTCTCTCTTCGAAGATCACGTCAGGGGACGTCCGGTCCGCTTCTGGCATGAGTATATCGAGAGCAATGGCTGTTGCGCCAAGATCCCTGAGTTGCTCGATCATTTGCGCAATTCGGTAACGGGGCCATGGCCATTGGCCAAAAGCCTGCAGACTCTGCTCGTCGATAGCGATCAAAACCGGGACGTCACTGGCCGCCGGTACAGGTCGACCGACTAACATGGAGTCATAAGTCCTGTGGTTTAACAAACGAATCAGTTCGGGAGGGTTGATTACTGCGAAAGCCGCCAGGGCGGTGAACAGGAGGCCAAAAAAGAGGAGCATGCCGCGCCCCTCCCAAAGAGGTTTCAGCCTGTATGAAGTCTGTTTCCATATTTGACGGGGCATGACGGTAAATGGTCGGATTATCGAACGATGACTTCGACGCGGCGGTTGCGCGGCTCGGCAACCCCGTCCGGTGTATCGATCAGAGGGTTACCTTCACCGTGTGATGCGGTTTCCATGTCATCGGGACGCACTCCCTGATTGGCAAGGATTGCCTGAACTGCAAGGGTTCGCTGTATGGAGAGGGTCAGGTTGTATGCTTCGGAACCAAGCCGGTCGGTATGGCCGTAGATTCCGACATCCGATGATTTGCGCTCATCAATGGAGGCAATGACCTGCGGTATAAGTTCAAGGGATTCCTGGGTGAGCTGGTCGCTGTCGGGCAGGAAGTAGAGCAGGAATTTCTCGGGGGGGAGCGGTTCTACGGCAAGCGCTGCGGAGAACATGCTCTCGACCGTCTTCTGATTCAGAACACGAACCTCCGATGGCGTGGCTGAGCGGCCCTTGACGAGGGTCATCTGGCCGGCCTCGGACAGAACCTGTGAGCCTCCATCCGAAATGACTTCGGCCTGGCCGACCTGCCCGTTTATGTCTGGCATCAGGATAACCTGGGTTTTCTGTTGTAAATTGCTGGCGATGAGCACTACACCGGCTACGATCATGAGTACAACACCATTCACAAGACGACTCCGTTCGGGAAAAAGAAGAGATCCAGCCTATGCACAGTTATCAGTTGTCGACCTTGATCATCAGACGCGTGCCGCGAACTGCAATGGTTGAATCGGGAGTTTCGAGACGGATTGAGTCAGGGGCAAGCTTGCCGATCACTCCTGACATGTAGACGAATGTCCCCTTGAGGATACGCAGGATAACCGAGAATCGGTTTTCCCTCGGTTCAAACACATATTCCTTCAGGGACAATTCGCTGCCGGGGCCCAGGGACAAGGTCGTGTCATCTTTCAGGATCACCCCCAGAGCTCCGTTGTAGCCGGTTTTCAGCAGATCTTCCTGAAAAACCGCAGCGCCCTCCTCTGCTGGCAGGGTAGTCCCTCCACGGACGATGAAAACCTTGCCCTTAAGCGTTTTAATGCTGCCGATCTCACCCTCGGCACGAGAGTATCCAGGCAGCATCAGGACCATCAACAGCACAAAACAAACCAGCTTCCCCATAAGTTCCTCCAAAGCCAAAAATCCAGAAAACTCAAAGGCCTCTTCCGGTAGCCAGTCGTCCCACCGGCGTTACCGAAGCCGTTCAATCCGGTCAGGAAACCCCTTTGCGGTCGAACAGCCCTGCTTACGCCTCCTTACTCAAAAGCTGTGCCATCTTCTCTTCAACCATTGCCAGATGTTCCATCATCTTCTTCCGGGCGAGTTCCGGATCATGCGCGGCAATCGCCTCCATTATATCACGGTGATGGGTCAGCAAAAGCTGCACGTGACCCTCCTGCTGATAAAATTCCATCAGGGCAACCTGGATGGTCGCGTGGAAGAGTGAATGAATCGAGTCGAGGACATGCATCTGCAGGCTGTTGTGGCTGGCTGTAGTAATCGCATAATGGAACTCGGCGTCAACATCGGGGCTCCAACCGCCTTTTGCGGCTTCATTCTTCATAATCTCGTAGATTCGCCGCATCTCGGCGATGTCGGCGTCAGTCGCACGTTGCGCGGCCAGGTACGCCGACCAGCTCTCAAGGCCCATGCGTACCTCGGCAAGAGACCTCAGAAGTTCAGGGTCACGCATCTCCACGAGCTTTGCCAGGGGGTTCATGATACTTCCCTCAGTCAACGCCCTGACATAGGTCCCTCCCCCCTGTCGCGATTCGAGGAAACCCATGGCTTCAAGGACCATGATCGCTTCACGGACCGATGGGCGGCTGACGCCCAGCATGGTTGCCAGTTCACGTTCCGAAGGAATGCGGTCACCCGGTTTGAGCTCGCCCTTGGATATCAGCTGTTTGATCTGGCCGACGATTTCTTCGGATATTTTCTTGGGTCGAATCGGCTCTAGTACAATGGTCATGCCTTTTCTCCAACGGTCTTTGGTATGACCAATTTTCTAACACACATGGCTGGTAATTACAACGGCAAAGACCAACAAAAGGGACAGTCCAAGCTCGCGGACTGTCCCTTTAGCAACTCTATTCTTCCGGACTCGGGGTTTATCCTCGGCCGCTTTTGTAGCGCTTCAACCAGCTCTGCAGTTCGCCCTCTTCATGCTCCATCTCGAAGGCATTGATCAGTCCGCGACGGATGGCGACAGCAACGGCGCGATTGCGCAGGTTAAAGGCATCACCGACCTTGTCGCTCTGGAACTGTTCCTGGTCTAGGCTCAATTTTCCGTAAAGGGAATTCAGGCGGCTCTGCACGCCCCGGCGCGACAGGTAACGACGCTGGGCGATCAGGTTGTCGGTCAGCCCGAGGGAGATATCCACCAGTGCCTCGTATTCAATGTCGGAGAGTGCCGTCTGGCTGTGCCCGGTTCGTCCCTGCACCTTGCGCACCTCCGGGTCGATCCAGCACTGGTCTTCAAAGAGAACGGTTGCCATGGCCGTCGAAATTTTTTCACGTGGGCTGGACTTGAGAACATAACCGTAGACCGTTTCCGGCGGTACGATCTTCGCCAGCGAGCGGACGTACATCTCGTCCTTGAACTGGCTCCAGAAGACGATCCGGGCCTGGGGCCGTTGCTCCCAGAGCGCCCTGGCAAAATCGACTCCGTTCATGTTAGGCATCTGGATATCGCTGATCACCAGAGGTTCGTCATGTGCCAGGGCCAGTTCGAGGGCGATCTGACCATCAGGTGCGTGCTCAACCGTGCACTCATGCTCCCAGGCATCAACCATCTGCTTGAGAAATTCAAAATCCTTGGGGTTGTCTTCTGCTATGACAAGGGCATATGCAGCCATGGTGTCGTCTCCTGAAAAGGTTGCGGATAGACGGGATGAAAATACTCAGCGCAAAGAATTCGGTTCCTTGATCCGCATGATCAACTCAAAAAGCGTTCCGGAAGAAAACCGAGAGCTGCGCCAGTTGACTTCTGCGCCGATTGCCCGGGCTCTTTCGCGAATGTTGTGCAACCCCCTGCCGCCGGTCTGGTACGGCAGCTGGGGGGCAGGATCGAAGCCGCGGCCGTTATCTTCCACTGTAATAACCAGGGAGCCACTGCGAAGGCCCATCCCCACCTCGAGCTGGCTGGCATGCGCATGGCGCATGACATTATTGAGAGCTTCGACGATGATTCGGTAAAGGGTGACCTGGGTCAGGCGCGGCAACTTGAGTGTTTCGACCTCGTCATCAGCCCTGAAATGATACTCCGGACTGTTTGGGGCCTCGCAGGTCTTCCCCAGCAATGACTCGACCGCAGCCGGCAAACCGAGGATGTCGAGAGTCTGGGGATGCAGGTTATCCATCACGACCCGCAGGTTGGTCATCGCCCTCTGCAGGTCAGCTTCAATTTCTGATGCATCCTCATTGCCGGGGCCGTTTTCTCGAATGTGTTCCAACTTTCGCTTGACCGCTGCGAGGTCGGCAAGGGTCTGGTCGTGAATGTCCATCGCGATGCGTCGACGTTCCTCCTCGGCACCTTCCAGAAGTTTCTCGGCAGCGACCACCCGGATCAACTGGTCGGTCATCTGGTTGATCGATACCGCCAGCCCGTCCAGCTCATCGCCCACCTTGGCCGGCGCGGGAAGCGGTGAGAAATCGCCGGCCGTAATCCGCGCCGCACCGTCGGAAAGCACCTTGATACGGCGCAGGATATGTCGGGCGAATGCCAGCGAAAGCAGAATCCCTACCAGGATAGCAACCCCGAGTACGAGGATCGTGACAAAAGTGGTTTCCGCGATCAGCGTATCGATATCTTCGCGATGCAGAGTACTCAGGTCTTCCCGTTGCTTGTTCAGCTCGGTGAGCTGTTCCATGAGGAGAGGGTGCAGAATCTTGAGGGTTTCATCAAATTTTACAAGCTGCATGCCGTGTTCAGGGTTCAGGTCGACAATACTCTGCCGCATCAAGTTCATGGACGATATGCTTGTCAACCCGGTTTCCTGGAGCCGGTCAATTGACATCTCGAGGTGCTGGTGGAGATTCGCGATCTGCTCGAGTGCTACCGGGTCAGGGAATTGGGCCTGGGCCAAAAAGCCGACGACGCTATGCATGCGCTGGGTGGCCATATCGGCCTCGGCCAGGGCGATGAACGCGGTCTTGAGGTCCTTGGCTCTCTGCCGTTTGACCGACAAATCCCAGTAGGTGAACTGCAGGAAGCCGAGCAGCAGGGTCATTAGACAGAGCACCACCGCTGGCGCCATGATTATCTGGTGTTTCAAAGCGAGTCGCATAAGCTGAAAATAGCATAAAACAAAATGCCGGGCACTGTGCAAATGCACAGTGCCGAAAATATCACGAACAGGTTCAAATCAGGCTTTTCCGATGCAGAAAGGGCTGACGTCGGTAAATATTGCGAAAAGGTTGGTTCGAAAGGGCAAGATCGCTTGCCGACATATGAATAACCAGTAATATTGTTAATGATCTGCAAATAACTTATGTCAAGCATATTTATTAACTGAAGCTTAAGGAGGAGGCTGATGACCCTTGCTGAACTTGCGCAAAACCACGGCCGGGACGGCAAACCGGCTTACGTCGCCGTTAATGGCACCATTTATGATGTTACCGGAAGCCCCCGCTGGCAGAACGGCCTGCACCCACCTGATCACCAGGCAGGACAGGACCTGACTGAAGAACTGGCCTCGGCACCGCATGTGCGCGCGGTTGTTGAGCGCTTTCCCGTTGTCGGCACTCTCGAGCCGGAAGTGACAGTACAGAAGACTGGAGGCCGCGGCAAAATTACTATCGGCATCATCATTGCCGCGGTTCTTCTCGCCGTAGTGGTATTCCTGCTTCTCTAGACGGGGAACGCTCATTCGTGGCGGTTGAAAAAAACTGCCGACAGCACGATTTGACGACTTGATTTTTCTCTCTCGCTCGGTTATGCTCCGCGCCATGTTCCGTTACTTGATTATCCTCGTCGGCATTATCTGGGCCAGCCTGCTGCTGCTGTCGTGGAGCGATCCATCAGAAACAGCCGCCGAGCCTGCACCAATTGTAAAAAACGCCTCCTGAAGCAGGGGGCGTTTTCAATTAATCCATTGTGTCTCTCTCCGCGGGCGAACTTCCCGGATGGTCATTGTTGTTTACAGCGGTCGCCCTGGCGCGAGCCGCGTCTGGCGAATTCCGCATCGATCGCATTGAGCACTTCCCATTTTTTCAGTGACCACAGCGGCGCCAGCAACTGGTCCCTTGGCCCATCGCCGGTAAGGCGGTGGATCAGCGTCTCGCGAGGCAGTCGTTCCACGACATCGACAACCCGCTCGATATATTCATCCATCTCCAATATTTTAACTTTATGCTCGGCATACATTTGACCGAGCGGGGTGTTGTTCAGGACGTGAAGCAGGTGGAGTTTGACACCGTCGACTTTTAGCGCCGCTAGAACATCCGTGGTTGCCAGCATATCCTCGTGACTCTCGCCATGGAGTCCGATGATCACATGCACGCAGATATTCAGGCCACGTGCTTTTGCCTGGCTGTAGGCGTCGGCAAAAGCAGCATAGTCATGTCCGCGTTGAAGCCAGCTGAGGGTTCGATCATGACTGCTCTGCAGGCCCAGTTCGAGCCAGAAGTAAGTGTTCCGGTGATACTCGCTGAGCAGATCAAGGACGTCCGGCGGCAGACAGTCGGGTCGGGTGCCGACGGCGAGACCGACAACATCGTCGACAGCCAGGGCCTGGTCATAAAGCGTGCGCAGCTTATGGACCGGGGCGAGCGTGTTGGAAAAAGGCTGGAAATAGGCCATGAATTTGCCGGCTTTGTACTTGCGGGTCATGACTGCCTTGCCCCGCTCGATCTGTTCGGCAACGCTTGATTGGCGCTCGATGCCTACGGCTCCAGAGCCATCCGGGTCGCAGAAGAGACACCCCGGGCCGGTCCGTCCTCCAGCACGATTCGGGCAGCCGAAGCCGGCATCGACGGAGACCTTGTGTACGCGCACACCGAAGCGTTTCTTCAGATGTTCGGAAAAAAGCTGGTAAGGTTTGACTGACATTACAGGAGGACTATGCCATCGCTGCCAATCAAGTGCAACAGGGCAAAGTCTTTTCACGATTGCAGCGGCCCTTCTGGTTGTTATAATGAACGGGGACTATCCCTTTCCTTAAGGAGCTTTTCATGGCGAATTTATTGGTAATCGACGACGAAGGCGACATCCGCTACCTTTATGCTGCGGAGCTTGAGGATGATGGGCACACGGTTGTTGCTTGCGGCAATAGTCAGGAAGCCTTGGAACAAATGAGGAATCAGACCTTTGATCTGGTCGTCCTCGACATCCAGCTCGATCAGGAAAGCGGATTGGAACTGCTACAGAAGATTGCCAAGGAGCAGGAGAATATACCTGTGATACTCTGCACAGCCTACAGCTCCTACAAAGATGACTTTTCTTCATGGCTGGCAGATGCCTACGTGGTCAAAAGCTCCAACCTTGATGATTTGAAAAAAGAAGTCCGCCGCATTCTCGCGCAACACTGATTCTGTCAATGGAGGTAAGAGGAGCTCTCATTGAAAGCCGTCATCATGGCGGGTGGCTTCGGCACCCGGATTCACCCACTGACCATCAGCTTGCCCAAGCCGATGATCCCCTTGATCAACCGACCGATCATGGAACACATCGTCAACCTGCTGAAGCGCAACGGGATCACCGACCTGATCCTGCTGCTTTTTCACCAGCCAGAGGTCATCAAGAAATACTTCGGTGACGGCAGCGAATTCGGTGTTCACATCACTTACGTGACCCCGCTTGAAGATTATGGCACCGCGGGAGCTGTCAAGGCGGCGGTACGCCACCTGGACGAGCGGTTCATGATCATCAGCGGCGACCTGCTTACCGATTTTGACCTTTCGCAAGTGATCGATTTTCACTGCCGGAAACAAGCCAGGGCGACAATCACGCTGACATCGGTGACCGATCCTCTGCAGTTCGGGGTGGTCATAACCGACAAAAACGCCCGCATTACCAAGTTTCTTGAGAAACCGGGCTGGGGGGAGGTCTTTTCCGACACCATCAATACCGGCATCTACATCCTGGAGCCGGAAGTCCTCGACCTGGTCCCCGAAGGAGAGAACCGGGATTGGGCCAAGGATGTCTTCCCCGTAATGCTTGAGACCGGTGCGGCCCTGTACGGGTGCGACATGAAGGGCTACTGGGCCGATATCGGCAATCCGGAAGCCTATCTTGAAGCGTGCCGGGACATCTGTCATGATAAGGTCTCGGTACAAATCGAGGAACCGCCGATCAACGCAGAAGGCCGCATTTTTGTCAGCCCCGACGCCGAAGTAGACGAGCGGGCAGTGCTTACCGGGATGGTTGTCCTCGGTGGCAACACCAGGGTTAAGGGGACAGCCCGTCTCAGCAACACTGTTGTCGGACGCAACTGCCTGATCGAGGATGGAGTTGTCATGGAGGATGCCGTGCTCTGGGACAATGTGTATGTCAAGGCCGACTCGAGGATCACCGGAGCCAACCTTGGTCATCGGGTTCGGGTAGGGCAGCGGGCCATGATCGAAAAGGGCGCGATTATTGCCGATGAAACCACGGTCGGAGACGATGTCAATATCCGGCCGGATATCAAGATCTGGCCGCGCAAAGTCATCGAAAACGGCTCGACAGTTTCCGGGAACATGATCTGGGGGGAGAAGTGGCGAAAGAGCCTCTTCGAAGGCGCTGTGGTGCGCGGCATGACCAATGTCGAGATGACCCCGGAATTCTCGGCCCGACTCGGTGCTGCCTACGGATCGACCCTGCCCAAGGGCAGTTATGTCCTGGCCGGTCGTGATGCGATACGTTCATCACGCATGCTCAAACGCTCCTTTGTCGGCGGCCTGCTCTCTGCAGGAGTCAGCGTCCGGGACGTCAAGATGATCTCCCTGCCGGTCCTGCGTTACAAGCTGACCACCTTCGGCGAGGTCGGCGGCATCCATTTCCGCCAGTCGCCTGAGGATCCGGCCGCCACGGAGATCATCTTTTTCGATGCCGACGGCAACGAAATTTCGTCCGGCACCGCCAAAGGCATGGAGCGAATCTATTTCAAGGAGAACTTTCGTCGCGCTCATCATTCCGAACCGGGCGGAATCGAAGAGCTGCCGCGTATTTACGATTTCTATCGTGAAGGGTTCCTGCGCAAACTTGATCGCGAACTGTTGAAAAAATCGGCGCCCAAAGTGATCCTCGACCTCAATCATTCTCCTGCTGCGGACCTACTGCCCGATCTGCTCAGCGACCTGGGCTTCGAGGTGACAGAGTTGAACTCCCACGTCCATGAAAAAACCATGGACATCACCGCTGACGAACTCGACGCAGCGCTCGATCGTCTGAGTCGTATCGTCAAGACCCTCGAAGCCGACGCCGGCTTCTGGATCGGCCCATCGGGAGAGAAAATTCGCATTGTCGGCGGCAGTGGCCGGGTTTTCCCCAGCCGTGAGGCATTGAGCATCTTGACGGTCCTGGTGTGCGGGGCAGAGAATGAAGGTAGCCTGGTTGTACCGGTCGCCGCATCTCAGGCGGTAGACGAGTTTGCAAAGGGAAAAGGGTTGACCGTGCAGCGAACACGCTCTGATGGCCACTCGCTGGTTGAGGCGGCCAACAACCGCCGGGTCCGCCTGGTTGCCTCGATGGATGACCGTTTCGGTTTCCCGGGCTTTCATCCGCACTTTGACGGACTCTTTTCGGTCGCCAAAATAATGGAACTCAGCGTCCGGGCCGGGCTGTCTTTGGATGGAGCCTTTGCCAAGCTCCCCAGGCTCACTTGTCATCATCTGCAGCTGCCCTGCCCATGGGAGAGCAAGGGAGGGCTGATGCGGCGCATGAGCGAGGATGCCGTGGATCAGCAGGCCTCATTTATTGACGGAGTGCGAATCGATACGGAGCGGGGCTGGGTCCTGGTCCTGCCTGACCAGTATCGGTCCGTCGTCCACATTTATGTTGAAGCAGTCGACAGTGCCGATGCCGATTCTTTGCGCGATCAATACCATGCAAAGGTGTCTGGTTGGCTGGCTGAACTCTCGGCGGGATAACCGGCGCGAGGGTTCGCATTCTACCTCTATCGTATCTGGAAGGATTTGAAATTGTCTGAATTCCGATGGGATCCCCTCAAAGGGGCCTGGGTCATCACAGAAAACCAGCGCGCTCGCCAGCCTCGCGAGTTTATTATCGAACGTCAGCAGACGCCGGTTACGGTTTGCCCTTTCTGTCCTGGACAGGAGAGTAAAACCCCGCCGGAAGTTTTCGCTCTGCGGCCGGACAGCATGCCGGTCAACGGCCCGGACTGGCAAGTCAGGGTGGTCCCGAACAAGTTCCCGGTGCTGAGAATCGAGGGCGAGCTGCAGCAGCAAGAGTTCGGCTTGTACCGCAACATCCCCGGCGTCGGTGCCCACGAGGTCATTATCGAAACGCCTGACCATCATCGCAGCCTCGCCCACCTGGATATCCCGGAAACCGCGGGGGTCCTGCAGGCGTACCGTGCCAGGCTTCTCGACCTGAGGAAGGACCTGCGCTTCCGCTACCTGCAGATTTACAAAAACCACGGCATTGAAGCCGGCGCGCCGCTCCCCCATGCCCACTCACAGCTGATGGCCGTGCCGATCACGCCGCCGGTGATGCGTCGTGAACTGAACACCTGTCGGGGACATTTCCTCGCAACCAATCGGTGCCTGATCTGTGACCTCCTGGCCCAGGAGATCGAAGATGGCAGGCGCGTGGTCTATAACGATGGCCAGTTCCTGGTCGTGGCGCCATACGCCTCGTGTTTTCCTTTTGAGCTGAGCCTCTACCCGATCCAGCACAACCATGATTTCGCGCTGCAGAGCGATGCGGAACTACTGGCCTGTGCCAAAGCGTTGCGGAATATGCTGCGACGGCTCTACAGCCTGCTCGAGGACCCTCCCTTCAACTTCATCCTGCATACGGCGCCGCCGATCAAGGCACAAAGCGGCAAGCCCGGCTACTGGGAGACCCTCCCCCGTGACTATCACTGGCATATCGAGCTGGTCCCGCGCCTCAACCAGATTGCCGGCTTTGAATGGGGCAGCGGTTTCTTCATCAACCCACTGCCGCCTGAAGAAGCCGCGGCATTCCTGCGCGCAATCGATCCGGACCTGAGATTCTGATCGGCTTGTGTTCACCTGCATATCATAGAGAGCCAGATCAACTGACATGTCCCAACGTCTTGACAACAAACTGCTTCTGAATCGACACGCCCTGCAACAACTGCAGAGGGCCGGACTGGCAGAACTGGGTCAGGGTTTGCCTGATATCAGCGCGGCGCACCGGTTTGCCTTGTGGAATAAAAAATCAGGGGCAGAGGTCTATCTCTTCGCCCTGCTGAACTCGGCAACCAGGCAGACCGCCCTGCATTACTTCTCGCGCCTGGGTCTGCGCCCCGGGGTTGGTATGGTCAAGGTTGCCGACCAGCGTCATTCGGCACCGGAACTCGCCGGGATTTACCACCTGTTCCCGGAGTTCTACCCGAACCAAAAGCTGGAGCAGGCCAAAGAGCCTGATGACAAGCCCTCCCGCAAAGTGCCCAGGCTCCAGCTTCTCGCTGAACTGTTTCTTCTTGAAACCTTGACTGACAACCCGGTGGCACAAGCCTTCCGGGCCCTGTTTGACGATGCGGACCTCCGGGGCCAGTTTGATTATCACACCCTGATTGCAAAACTCGACAGGATCATGCAACCCGGGTTGGGCTCTATCAGTGCAGAGAAAAAACTTTCAGAACTCCTGAAAAGCCCGATGCGGGCGGCACCGTCCAGCCTGGCCGGGCAGGTCGCCTATATCATCAAGCATTGGTCAGCGTGGCTGCCGCCGGAGCTGGTCGCCGAACTGCAGCTTGCCCGGGCGATCAGCATCGAAGAAAATCAGCCCCGCCTGTCAGGCCCTGGCCCGGCGCCGATGCCCATGTTCGGCCGTGAGGACGGCAGTGATTCACCGGCTGCGTTCAGCGCCGACATCGACTGGATGCCCAGCGCGGTTTTACTGGCAAAATCGATTTACGTGTGGCTAGACCAGCTCAGCAGTCGTTACCAGCGCTCCATCACCACCCTTGCCGGCATCCCCGAAGAAGAGCTGGCACGCCTCGCCCATTGGGGCTTCAACGCCATCTGGCTGATCGGCATCTGGGAACGTTCCTCGGCATCAAGGGAAATCAAGCGACTGTGCGGCAACCCGGAAGCGGAAGCCTCTGCCTATGCGCTCTACTCTTATCGCGTCGCCACGGACCTCGGTGGCGATGCTGCGTTGGCGGAGCTGGAAGCCCGCTGTCGCCAGCATGGCATCCGCCTCGCCTGCGATGTCGTGCCCAACCATACCGGTATCGACTCCGAGTGGGTCCTGCAGCATCCGGACTGGTTTTTACAGACTGAATCGCCGCCATACCCCGGCTATCGCTTCAATGGCCCGGACCTCTGTGACGCAGAGGGCATCAGCATCCGCATTGAGGATGGCTACTGGGACAACAGCGATGCGGCCGTGGTCTGCGAACACCATGACCACGCCACGGGTCGTCGCCGTTACATCTACCACGGCAACGACGGCACACACATGCCCTGGAACGACACGGCCCAGCTGAATTTCCTGCTGCCGGAAGTACGCCAGGCCATGAGCGATCTGATCATCAGCATCGCCCGGCGCTTCAGCATGATCCGCTTCGACGCCGCGATGACCCTGGCGCGCAAGCATTTCCGCAGGCTCTGGTTCCCGCCCCCGGGCGGCAGCGCCGGCGTCCCTTCGCGCTCCGCCTTCTGGATGTCTGATGCCGACTTCACCAGGGCCTTCCCGGTTGAATTCTGGAGAGAGGTGGTTGACCGCGTCAATCGTGAGGCTCCCGACACCCTGTTGATCGCCGAGGCGTTCTGGCTAATGGAGAGCTACTTTGTACGCAACCTGGGCATGCACCGGGTCTACAACAGCGCCTTCATGAATATGCTCAAGCTTGAGGAGAATGCCAAGTACCGGAAAATCCTCAAGGACATACTTGCCTACAATCCGGAGATCATGAAACGCTACGTCAACTTCATGAACAACCCGGATGAGGCGACCGCCGTCGAGCAGTTCGGCAAATTTGACAAGTATTTCGGCGTCGCCACCCTGCTTGCCACCCTGCCGGGGCTGCCGATGTTCGGGCATGGCCAGATCGAGGGATTCCGGGAAAAATACGGCATGGAGTATCGTCGTGCATACTGGGCCGAGAACCCGGACGATGGTTTCGTCGCCCATCATGAAAACCAGATTTTTCCCCTGTTGCGTCTGCGCCGGAGCTTCTCCGGAGTCGAGAATTTTTCCATGTATGATTTCACGACAGGTTATGGCGTCGATGAAAATGTGTACGCTTTCAGCAACGGCCCGCCCGGGCAGAAGATCCTCGTGGTTTACAACAACACCCTGAATGCCACCCATGGACGGCTGCAACACGCTGCGCCAAAAGCCTCCGCGGAGCACGAAGGGATCGCCCACCCCATGCCTGCCCTCCGACAGGAGCTCGGTCTCGATGCCGGGCACGGGCAGTTCTGCCGTTTCCGCACCCTTCAGGGTGCTGAGTACCTGCTGCACAGCGACCAGTTGAACGACGGCCTGGAACTGCACCTGAACGGCTATGAACATCGGGTCTGCCTCGATTTCCGGATGCTCGACGACCGGGACGGCTGGTGGCTGGCCCTGCACCGGAAACTGCAGGGGCAGCCCGTGGACAATCTCGATCGGGAGCTGCTGCGTCTGCGATATCAGCCGCTCTGGCAAGCCCTGGCCCGAGTCCTCGACCCGGAGCGCCTGCACGTGCTGGCCGGCGACTTGGGGGCGATTTCGCAACTGAAACCGGTCATGGGCACGTTCAAGACTCTGCTCGATGAACTCCATGCGCTTGCCTCTGAACTGCGGGTTGCTGCAGATATTCAGGAGTCTGCACAACCGCCCGACGGGCTCAACAAGCTGGTTAAAAAGCTTCCCGGCTGGCTGGCACGGATGGCCAAAGCCGAAATGCCCGGACAGCTGTTGCACGAGATGTGGCAGGGCAAACGTGACCGACCGGGGTTGGGCGCCGTCCTGCTCAGCTGGCTGCTGCTGCACGACCTGGGTCGGCAACTGGGGTTGGCAGACGACCGGCAGTGCATGGAACTGATGCGTGGTTTCGGGCTTGACTTTGCCTGGCAGGAGTGTGCGACCTCAGAGGCACAGACCAGGGATGTTCTTCTCGGCATGCTGCTGATGCAGACGCCTGCGCTACCTCTTCACCCGGCTACCAGCGATCCGGCTTTCGCCGAATATTTCTCTGAGCCGAAAAATGCCGGCCTGCTCGGCATCAACCATCACGGCGGCCAGAGCTGGTTTGCCAAGGAACGACTGAACGCCCTGGCAGGCACCCTTGCGCTGCAGGCTGCTCTGATGCACATTTCGACTCCGGAAATCACCAAAGAGTCGAAGATCATGGCCACGCTGATTCCTGAACGGCTGCGTGAACGCCTGGCGCGTGCCGCCGCCGTGGGCTACCGACTGGATAAATTCCTGAACCTGGAGTAGAATACCTGCCTCTCATGGGCCTCTTGAACAACAGTGATCATAATGGCTGAATCGCCCCTGAAACTTCTCATGGTTGCATCGGAGGCAGCGCCCTTCGCCAAGACCGGAGGACTCGCGGATGTCGTTGGTTCCCTGCCGACGGCGCTGCACGCCCTCGGTCATGACGTGCGACTGATCATCCCCTGGTATCGTTCCGTGCGCAAAGCCATCGGCAATCTCCGGGCGGGTCGAAAAAAAATCCCGGTCCCCATGGGCGGACGGGTCTACCAGGTCTCCTGGCGCACCGGGGAGAATCAGGGCGTGCCGGTCTATTTTCTCGACTTCCCGGAGTTCTACGACCGCCCTGGGCTCTATGGTGAACAGGGACAGGATTACCCCGACAATGCCGAACGCTTCGGTCTGCTCAGCCGGGCGGCCCTGGAACTAGTCCGGCAGATCGGCTTTGCTCCGAATGTCATCCATGCTCATGACTGGCAGACCGGCCTGGTTCCGGTTTACCTGCGCCGGCACCTTTGGCGTGATCCCTTTTTTGCCGGTACCGGCAGCCTCTTCACTATCCACAACCTTGGCTACCAGGGCATATTCCCAATTGCCTCAGCGCGCCTGCTAGATCTTGACGATACCTTGACGGAGCCTGACGGTCTGGAATATTACGGTCAGATTTCCCTGTTGAAGGGTGGCATCGGCTTCGCCAGTCATGTCAATACGGTCTCCCCGACCTATTGCAAGGAGATCCAGACTTCGCAACAGGGGATGGGACTCGATGGCCTGTTACGCTCGCGTGGCGATCATCTGCACGGACTCCTCAACGGCCTGGATGGGAACCTGTGGTCACCAGCCCATGACAAGGTTCTGGCAAGCAGCTACTCGGCGAAAAAACTGTCGGGAAAAAAAGAGTGCAAAAAGCAGCTGCAGAAGGAACTGGGACTGAAGCTCTCAGCAAAGACCCCGATCGTCGCCATGGTCACGCGACTCGATTCCCAGAAAGGGATCGAACTTGTTCTGGAAAGCTGGGACAGGCTGTTGCGACCCGATCTGCAACTGGTGATTCTCGGTACCGGCAACCCCGACTTTGAGCACCGTCTTGCCGAGGCCGCAAGTTATTATCCCGGCAAGGCTGCTGTTATACTGCAGTTTGACGATGATTTATCACGGCGCATCTACGCCGGCAGCGATATTTTCCTCATGCCGAGCCGTTACGAGCCGTGCGGTCTGGGGCAGCTGATCGCCCTGCGCTACGGATCGGTCCCGGTGGTCCATGCGACCGGCGGCCTGGCTGACACGATCACCGACCCGCTTGATCCGGAAACCCGGGCCAACGGCTTTGTTTTTCATGAGTACCGGCACGGCAGTCTCATAAAGGGCCTGGACAGGGCCCTCGAAACTTACGCAAAAACTGAAGCGTGGCGGATAATCATGCTGCAGGGTATGAATCAGGACTTCTCCTGGCAGCAGGCTGCCGGCGAATACGTCAATCTTTACCGGATTTGTACGAGGGAATCCCGATGACTGATCAGCAGGACAACACCAAGACCCAGGAACCGGAAATCACGGAGGTCCCGGAGATGGAAGCCAGCCAGGACCGCTTTCCAGAACTTGCTGAACTGGAGGAGAAAATTCAGCGTCGCCTGCGCAGCAACCAGCGTTTTCTGGAACGCTTCATGGATGAAGATTTTGATGATCTGGAAGATGACGAGCCGGATGATCTCGTCGTCGATGACGAACCGGATCTGGATGAGGAACTTTAACCTGGAGCAGGTTCAGGAACGGGACAGGTCGTCGAGATACTCCTGCCACTCGATCGGCAGCAGGTCGCGTTTGCGCGTGTTGCACTCCTTGCAGGCCGGTACGCAATTACCACGGGTACTGTGTCCGCCCCGGACCAGCGGCACGATATGATCGAGGGTCAATTCGGCAGGGGCGCTTTTGTTGCCGCAATAGTGGCAGGTGCCGGCGGCGATCCGGTTGCGCCACCACTGGGTGCGTCTCAGTTCACGGGCTTTTTGCCGCTCGCGGCGCAGTTGTTCCTCGGAGATATCGCTGAAGAAGTTCATGAGCAGAAGAATACAGAATCCGGTATTAAGAACACAACAGAAAATTAATGACTTGCAGGCCAAGATTGCACCGCTGCATTCAGCCCATGATAAGGGTTTCCGGTCTTAACAAGCTCTTTATTCAGGATGCTGACCTTTGTATTCTTGAGGCTTGGCTTCTATCGCTTTTATCCAAGGACCATTAGATGAACATACTCATCGTCGGGGCCGGCCAGGTCGGCTATTTTCTCTGTGAACGGCTTTCCCTGGAAGGACACGAGGTCACCCTGATCGACCGCGACCAGGACAACCTCAACGCAGCCCAGGACCGACTTAACGTGCTCGGTATCCTCGGTAATGGCGCCAGCGCCGAGACCATGGAACTGGCTGGAATCAAGGCTGCAGACATTGTCATGGCCGTCACCGACCTGGACGAGGTCAATATTCTGGCCTGCTTGCTGGCCAGGGAATACGGCGTCGGTAAACGGATCGCCCGCGTCAAAAGCATCGATTACCTGAGTCGGGGAGCAGTCCTTTCCAAGGACAAGCTTGGCATTGACCTGATGATCAACCCGGACGACGCAGTGGCCGACGAACTCGCCAACCTTGCCGGGCGTGCCGGGACCTTCGACGTAGCTGAATTCGTCGGTGGACAGATCCAGTTCCTCGGTTATCGCATCACCGACGAAAGCCCTCTGTGCGACCTGACCCTGAAGGAACTCGGTGAAATCCGCGGTATCTACCGTTTCGTTGTCGTTGCCATCACGCGACAAGGCCATACCATCATTCCGCGTGGTGATGACACCATCCAGGTTGGCGACAGCATCTTCATCTTTGCCCACAAGGAGGAGCTGCCGGCCATCCAGTACATGCTGCAGATCCAGGAAGAGACCAGACGCGGTGCGCAAAAGGCCTTCGTCCTCGGCGGAGGAAGAATCGGCCTGCGCGTCGCCCGCAACCTCGAAGAGCGCAATTTCCACGTCCGCCTCATAGAGCGTGATCTGCGACGCTGTGAAAAGCTCTCGGCGAAGCTGAAAAAGACCATGGTTATCCATGCGGAAGGTACAGACATCCGGGTTTTGCTTGACGAAGGCGTCGCCGATGCCGATGTATTCATTGCCGCAACGGAAAACGATGAGACCAACATCCTTTGCTCGCTGCTCTGCAAGCGCCACGGCACCCATCGCACCCTGAGCCTGGTCAATCGACCGGAGTTTCTCGACCTGGCGCCCTCTCTGGGTGTTGATGCCTGCGTTTCGCCAAGACTTGCCGCTGCCGGGGCGATCCTGAAGTTCGTCCGCAGGGGTAATGTCATCTCCCTTGCCACGATCGAGGGGAGTAACTCCGAGGTCCTCGAAATCGAGGTCAAGGAAGGCAGTCCGATTGTCAACACCCCGCTCAAGGAACTGCACTTCCCGCGCGGTGCGATCATCGGTGCCATAGTCCATGGAAAAAGTTATGAAATCCCGGACGGCGAAAACTGTCTGAAGGTCGGTGACCGGGTGCTGGTCTTTGCCCTGCCCGAAGCGCTCGCCAAGGTGGAAAGGTTCTTCGAATAGATGAACATCACCCTGACTCTGCGCATACTCGGAGCGTTGCTGCTGTTTCTGGCCATAGCTCTGCTCTTTCCGGTGCCTTTCTCCTGGTTCTACGGCGACGGTGCAGCCGGTGCATTCATCCTCTCGGCAATCATCTCGGCGGGATGCGGCGGATTGCTCTATAGCCAATTCCGTTCGGAAACCGACCTGTCGGTGCGCGAAGGGTTTGCCGTTGTGACGTTCGGCTGGACCTTCTTTGCCCTGTTCGGGGCTTTGCCTTTTGTCTTTTCCGGGGCAATCCCGTCCTATCTCAACGCGTTCTTCGAGACGATGAGCGGTTTCACAACCACCGGCTCGACGATCCTGACCGACATTGAGGCGATGCCCCCCAGCCTGCTGCTGTGGCGATCCCTGACCCAGTGGCTCGGCGGCATGGGAATCATCGTCCTTTCGCTGGCGATCTTGCCAATGCTCGGCGTCGGCGGTATGCAGCTGTTCAAAGCCGAGGTGCCGGGCCCGACCGCCGACCGCTTGAAACCCCGTATTCAGGATACCGCCAAGCTCCTCTGGGGAGTTTACGTGCTCTTGACCGGTGCTGAAGTCATCCTGTTGATGGCCGGCGGCATGGGGTTTTTCGATGGCCTCAACCACGCCTTTACGACTATGGCCACCGGTGGTTTTTCCACCCGCAATGCCTCCGTCGCCGCCTATGACAGCGCCTTTATCGACTGGGTCATCACCCTCTTCATGTTCCTCGCCGGGGTCAACTTCTCCCTGCACTACCTGGCTCTGCGTGGCAAACTCGGCGACTTCATTCGCAACGAGGAGTTCCTTTTCTATGCCAGCCTGACAGCACTCGGCACAATCCTGATTACTTTGCTCAACATGGGCGCGACTTATCCGGATTTTTTTGACAACCTGCGCTTCAGCGCTTTCCAGGTGGTTTCGATTATGACCACGACCGGTTTCGGCACCGCCGATTACGAACTCTGGCCGGTGCTCTGTCAGTACCTCCTGGTGTTTGCCATGTTCATCGGCGGCTGCGCCGGTTCAACCGGGGGTGGCATGAAGGTCGCGAGGATTCTGCTCCTGTTCAAGCATGCCCATGTCCAGCTTTTCCACCTGATTCATCCCCGCGCCATCCGTCTGGTAAAGCTTGGCAATATCCCGGTCGATCGCGAGGTCATGCAGGCTATCCTCGGCTTCTTCGCGCTCTTTATGGGGGTCTTCGTGACCGCGTCTTTTCTTATGGCGGCCAGTGGCATGGACCTGGTGTCAGCCGGATCGGCCGTCATCGCAACCTTGAGCAATATCGGTCCAGGCCTTGGTTCGGTTGGCCCGACCGACAATTATGCTCACATTGCCCCCTTCGGGAAAACGGTCCTGATGTTCTGTATGCTGCTGGGGCGACTTGAACTCTTCACCGTTCTGGTCCTGTTCTTCCCGAC
>Ga0210065_1000110_pt1 | contig 24564 bp, 21 predicted proteins | sample Muzzi_PWB_D1_FD_185533 | JGI IMG/M metagenome (GOLD analysis project Ga0210065, IMG submission 185533) | Wetland microbial communities from San Francisco Bay, California, USA, that impact long-term carbon sequestration - Muzzi_PWB_D1 (SPAdes) | ecosystem: Environmental > Aquatic > Marine >... | reverse complement strand
GTGACAGGGGATACCTGCCAATTGCTCAACCTGGTAACTGGCAACCAGCCCCGCATGGTAGGCGGTGCCACAGGCAACGATGTGCACCTGCCTGACCTGCTTTAACAACGCCTCCGCGCCGACACCGAAAATATTCGGTAGCACAGACGTCGCGCCGAGCCGGCCCTCGAGGGTTTCAGCAACGGCCTGCGGTTGCTCGAATATCTCTTTCAGCATGTAGTGGGGGTAAACACCCCGCTGCACGGAATCAGCCCGGGTCTCAACCTGCTTTACCGGTCGCTTTGCGAACTGATCGTTGCCATCAACGATTTTATAGCCACCGGCATCCAGGCTGACAATATCACCATCCTGCAGAAATACGAAGGTATCGGTCTCACCCAATAATGGGTAAACATCAGATGCCAGGAAATGCTCACCATGACCAACACCTAAAACCAGCGGGCTGCCTTTCCTTGCACCCACGATGACACCAGGTTCAGCAGCACTGACCACGGCAATGGCAAATGCGCCGCGCAACCGGCCAACCGCCCGGCGAACCGCGGAAAACAAATCCAGGCCTGAATCCATCAAGCCTGCAATCAGGTGGACCATCACCTCGGTATCCGTTTCGGAACTGAACTGACGACCGGATTGCTCTAATTCCAGGCGCAGTTCTTCATGGTTTTCAATAATGCCATTGTGCACCAGTGCCAACTGATCACCGGAACTATGCGGATGGGCATTCTCCGTGTTCGGAACACCATGGGTTGCCCAGCGTGTATGGGAAATACCACAATGGCCGTCGATGGGTGAGACTTGCAACAGGGTTTCCAGATCCCTGACCTTGCCCATTGCGCGATGCCGCGCGAGGTAACCATCCTGCTGTAGCGCAATACCCGCTGAATCATAGCCACGATATTCAAGCGTATGCAGACCGGCAATCAGGATGTCCCGGATATTGCGCCCCGCAGAGCCAGCTACAATTCCACACACGGCCAGGGCCTCTTATTTTTTTACCGGCCGTTTCCAGCCGCTAATGGTGACCTGCTTCGCCCGGCTTATGGTCAGCTGACCGGCCGGGGCATCCTTGGTAACCGTGCTGCCGGCACCGATGTCCGCGCCTGCGCCAACGGTTACCGGCGCAACAAGTTGGGTATCAGAGCCAATAAAGGCATCATCTTCAATCACGGTGCGGTGTTTGTTGACACCATCGTAATTGCAGGTAATGGTGCCGGCGCCGATATTGACCCGCTCACCAATACTGCTGTCACCCAGGTAGCTCAAGTGGCTGGCCTTACTGTTTTTGCCAAGCGAGGTGTTTTTGATCTCAACAAAATTGCCGACCTTGCTACCCTCCGCCAGTTCGGTGCCAGGACGTACGCGGGCAAATGGTCCGATATCACAGGCGCCCAGGCTGCGCATTCCTTCCAGCACACTGTATGCGTGAACCCGTGTACCCGCCGCCAGTTGACAGTTTTTCAGCACGCAGCCAGGACCGATATGAACACCATCACCCAGGCTGATGTCGCCCTCCAGCACGACATTAACATCGATATAGACATCACTGCCCGCCGTTACACTGCCACGTATATCGATACGCTGTGGATCGGCCAATTGCACACCTGCCTGCATCAGTTCGGTGGACCTTTTCATTCGATATTTCCGCTCCAGTTCTGCCAGTTGAATTCGATCATTTGCGCCTTCCAGGTTTGCATGGGCAGACGCAACCACGGCGCTGGTTTGAATACCCTTCTCATAGGCAATGGAAAATACATCGGTCAGATAATACTCGTTTTGAGAATTTTCGCTGGCCATGTTTTCGAGACAGGACATCAATTCCGGGCGCGGTGCCATGATGATGCCGGTGTTAACCTCGGTGATGGACCTTTGCGCCGGCGTGGCGTCGCGTTCTTCAACAATACCGGTGACGCCGCCATTTTCATCGCGAACAACACGCCCGTAACCTTTTGGCTCCACGATGTTCATCGTAAGCACTTTTATACCGGGTGACGGTGACGCCATCAGCTTTTTCAGCACGTCGGCCTCAAGCAGCGGTATGTCACCATACAGCACCATTACATCGGCTTCTTCCGGAATTCCCGGCATGGCCTGCTGCACCGCGTGACCCGTACCCAATTGCTCTGCCTGCGCCGCCCAGGTGATGTCAAAGTCGCTGCACGCCTGTTGAACCTCGGGAGCATTTGGGTTGAAAACCACGTGAATCGCGGCAGGCCGAAGTTGCATAACGGTATTCAACACATGAATAATCATCGGAGAACCGCCCACCGTCTGTAAAACTTTCGGCACCCGTGACTTCATGCGGATGCCGGCACCGGCGGCAAGAATTATGATGTGAAGGGGTTTGTGCATATTAATCTGTAGCTGGGCCAATCAACGGATTATACCGGTAACAACACAAACGCTCTATGCAAAGAAAATGGCAAAGTCATGCTTGTCCAGGGGCATTACCGGATTCTGCTGTGTACTGGGTCGATATTTAGAGGATAACGAATGCGAATATTGTTAACGGGTCTTTTTTTATTGCTGCTGGCGGGCACCGGGTCAACCGCAGAAGTACAGCGCTGGACGGCCAATGATGGTCAACTGGTGCTGGAAGATATACCGCCGATTCCCGCATCCGTACCGTCAATACTCAGCCGTTACCAGAATATTCGATCCGCCAAGTTCTCCAACTGGTCGAAAGACAGTAAAAGTATTTATATCAAGACCCGTATGGGGGCTGTTACGCAACTGCACCGCGTCGATGCGCCGGGCGGCGCCCGCTACCAGGTGACCTTTGGCGACGAGCCGGTAGGTGAGGTGCAGCTTCAGCCCGACAGCGACCTTCTGGCCCTGACCCTTGATGAGGGAGGTGACGAGTTTGATCAGATATCCCTTTTCAACCCAATAGATGGGCAGATGCGGATGCTCACCGATAATGAAGCATTGAACAACCGTATGGCATGGGACCGCCAGGGTCGATACCTGGCTTATCGATCCACCCGCAGAAACGGACGTTCAAATGATATCTGGATGCAGGATACATCGACATCTGCACCCGCCACCCTGCTGCTTGCAACCGAAGACGGTACCCTGTGGAAACCCGTCGATTTCAGCCGTGACGGCAAGACATTGCTGATCCAGCAATTTGTCAGCGTGGCTGATTCCCGGATTTATGTAAAAGACCTGCCCGATGGAGAACTGCGTTTGATCGCCGGAAACGCAGACGATCCGTCGAGTAATATTGCCACCGGTTTTAACGCGCAGGACAATGCTGTCCTGTTTGTCAGCAATTACCACAAGGGTGAGGCTGAACTGGCACAGGCAAGCCTGGATGAGGTACCGGTTCTTACCTTTGTTTCCAGCAAGGCCAACTGGGATATTACCCAGTTTGTCATGAGCCCCAACCGTAAACGTGGCGCATTTGTTGCGAACGAGGGCGGTATCAGCCGTCTTTACCTGTTTGATCCCAAAAAACTGTCTTACAAACTGGTCGAGAAAATTCCCAAGGGGATGATATCCCAGCTGGACTTTAGCCCGGATAATAAAAAGCTTGGAATGACCCTGAATTCACCGCGGAATCCGAACGAAGCATTTGTGCTGAGTCTCGGCCGCCAGCCGTTGTCGGCAGGTAGACTGACACGCTGGACCTTCAGCGAAGTTGGCGGCTTGAATACCGCCGAGTTTTCAGATCCCGTTATGGTGATTTTCCCCTCTCCCACGGAAGGTCAGGAGGAGCCGCTTCCCATCCCTGCCTTTGCCTACCTGCCGAAAGGCGATGGTCCGTTCCCGGTAATCATTCACGTTCACGGCGGCCCGGAAAATCAATTCCGGCCTCGCTTTAACAGTGACTTTCAATTGTGGATCGACCAGTTGGGGGTCGCCATCATCGCTCCGAACATACGTGGATCGCTGGGTTATGGTTCCCGCTACGTCACCCTGGATGATGGTTATAACCGCGAGGCTTCGGTGAGGGACATCGGTGCCCTGCTCGACTGGATCGCAGAGCAACCGCAACTGGACAAAGAGCGTGTGGCGATCATCGGGGCCAGCTACGGTGGTTACATCGCACTGGCATCAGCGGTTCATTACAGTGACCGCCTGCGTGCCGCGGTGGACCGTGTTGGCATCAGTAATTTTGTGACTTTCCTTGAAAATACCCAGGATTACCGCCGCGAATTACGACGCGTGGAATACGGTGATGAACGCGACCCGGAAATGCGTGCGTTCCTGGAACAGATCAGCCCGCTGAACAATGTCGAAAAGATAAAAATTCCACTTTTTATCCAGCAGGGTGGTAATGACCCGATTGTGCCCCGGTCGGAGTCAGATCAAATGGTTGCGGCCCTGCGCGAACAGGGTCAGACCGTCTGGTATATGAATGCCCTGAATGAGGGGCACGGTTATGACAGGAAAGAAAACCGTGACCTGTTTCAACAGGCCACGTTTTTGTTTCTGCAGAAATACCTGCTTGACGACTAGGTCGTCGGCTGTTGAACCCCGGCTCAATTCCCGGGGTCAGGGTCCATTACTTGTTGGCGACACTGGCCTTGTATGCGTGTAAGGCGTCGTTGAACATCGCAGCCACGCGTTCTTCCATATCCACCGAGTAATCATGCGCACTTAAAATTGCCTGTTGGTTACCCCAGGTCAATTCTTCACTGTCAATGTCCTTATCGAGACAAGTGCGATAGACCTCCATCTCAGCCTGGAATTGCTTGACGTTTTTCTGTGCTTTCAACATGTCCTCTTTTACCGGGTTTTCCGGAATCGGCGGAGGCGCAGAAGGCAGAACGCAGGATTGGGCCTCCAGCGGTAATATAACCCTGCTGCCATCATCGAGTGTCTCTTGCTGGGCCAATGCAGACATTGACGCCATCAATACCAAACCTGAAAAAATAACACTTTTCATCATTTCACCTGCTTTAATTCATTTGTATTTCATGGCAGCACAAAAAAGTTTCGCTGCCGCAAGGCTCATTCACCTTCCCAGTATTCAGCCATTTCTGCCTGATCGCGTATGATATAGCGCATCAGTGTAGGTTTTCCATCACCTTCGCCAGAAAATTCTGCCAATACACCCACTTTTTCCAAATCAGAGTACCCGGCGATCCCCAGGGTCATGCCGGTGCCAACCGCGCGATGTTTCATCCTGCCGGTTGCAGATGTGTTGATTAACTGGTGATGATCTCACCCATGCAATCATACGCCCGCATGGTCAGGCCGGCGGCTGGGCTTGTAGGGTAATCATCGGCGAAAAGACTCCACACCATCAGGTCGCGGGACGTCCCCTCCGAATCCAATGCGCGTTTTTTCAGGGTGGCTTCGTGTGTGAAACCCAGGCGGGCCGGTATGGCGGCACTGGCCCGGTTTTCGGGAGCACACATGATTTCCACCCGTTGTATCTTCTCAATCTCAAAGGCCACCCGGATCATGGCGCTACTGGCTTCCGTGGCAATTCCCTGGCCGATGGCGTCCTTGTGTGTCCAGTAACCGATTTCCAGTCCGCCGGGACCGACACGCGCAATCAGCATGTTCTCACCGAGCAGTTTTTGCTCGCCGGCGTCAAACACTGCATACCGGTACATCTGCCCCAAATCGAACGCAGCGCGGTGTCCTCTTAACCACTGGGCGGTCTGCTGCAGCGATCTGGGCTCATCTTTCATGAAAGGGATCATTGGCCGCAGATGTGTATCGCAGGCATCCAGTGCCGCCCTTAAGACCGGTGCATCTGCAGGTGACCAGCACCTGAGTACCAGGCGGTCCGTCACCACACGGTAGGCCGCGTTTGTCTGCGTGTTTTTATCAGCGGTTAAAGCCATCGTCTCACCACGGCTTTATAGTCCATGTATGACTGGCCAAATCTCGCATACAGAAAACGCTCTTCAGCCAATACAAAGTGGTTGCGTATGAGCAGGACAAATACGAACACCGGTATGGCCGCACCGACACTTCCCATCAACACGGCCACACCCGTCAGTATCAGGTACATACCCAGGTACATCGGATTTCTTGAGTAACGGTAAAATCCTGTGGTTACGAGGGTGGTTGCTTCATCGAATGGCACGATTGCCGTACCCGCCCGTTTGAACATTTCCGCAGATACGGCGGCCATTGCGATACCCAGCAAAACGATGACCACTCCAGCGTAGACCACCGGTTCATGAATGTATTGATGGCCGGGAAAAAAGAATTGCATAAACAACATCAGTACAAGCGTCATCAACAGGTAAACCGGTGGAATAATTTTTCGTTTTCTCTCGATTGAAGGAATATGGGTTACCTCATGTGGTCCAGCGGTGCATCTTGGCCTTGGCTGCCAGTGTCACCAGGTAGATGGCAATCACAAGCACCATCACCGGCATCACCAACCCGCCGGGTCCTGAGACTTCAAAAGCATTCGTCATGAAGAATGAATGGAACATCTGCACAAGCACACCGACCAGCGACAGTTGCAGAAACAGACCGGCCAGGTTTGTCCGCAGCAGTAACAGCAGACAACCCAGCGCACCGAAATTAACCGCGACCGCAAAAGCCGCCGTTGCCCAGGCGGGTGTGTTTTCATAAAGCTGACGCTGCGCATCCGGCAACGCGGCAAGCGCTTCCGGTCCCATCGAAACCTGCGTGACATAAGCCATCACACCCAACAGGTTCCAAACCAGTAATATCGCCACCACTACCAGGAACCAGGTTGGGGTCTTGCTTTTTCTTGCTTCAGGCATGTTTTTCTCCGGGAGATTTGTTGTTATCAACAATGAGTATAGACGTTAAATAAACGCAAACCACCCAAAGACCGATTTACTAATCGCGACCGACACGATATACAAAAAGATCACCAGCCCTAACAGCCACGCATACATGCGAATGCGCCTGGTACGGCCAAATCGCAATGCGACCAGACCAGCGCCGATATACAGCAACAAGCCAATGATTTTCGCCATCAACCAGGGCTGTTCCAGCGGTGAATACCTCAATTGAACAGCAAGGATAATCGCGCTTACCAGCAACACGGTATCCACAACCTGGGGACTGATTTTTACCCAGCGTTGGTGCAACAAATTTGAGTCCCTGAGCATCCATATGCCACGAATAAAAAAACCGGCAAACGACAGGGCAGCAAAAGTCATATGTATGTGTTTTAGAGCTTCCATCAATATGAATGACCCGTTTCCAAGGTTGAATTGTTCAAATGCATATTACCTTTTTACTGCACGATTGTAGTTGGTAACAATGGAGATGTCTGGTCATAATGAATTTAATAAAAAGTATTAAGGTTGATTCGCAACTAAATGGCAGATTCAGAGCTTTACTCAACGTTAACGTGCCCACAGTGTGGAAATCAATCGAAAGAACTGATGCCAACCGATGCGTGCCCGTTCTATTTCGACTGTCCCTCATGCATGGCAGTGTTAAAGCCCAAGTCAGGTGATTGTTGTGTGTTTTGCTCCCACGGAGACGTGAAGTGCCCCCCGATTCAGCAAGGATCGTCGTGCTGTTCATAACCAGGCTACAAACCAAAACGTACCTGGGTATTAGCTGCACGTGCAAGATTCTTGCAGTCGGAGAATTTTGGTAGTATTTGTCGATGTTTCAAGTTCACCCGGTCGGAATACTGGCGCTCGTCGCGGTCACGCTATGTTGGGGCCTGGCGATGGTGCTCTACAGAACCGGCCATGTTGGCAGCGTCGCGCGTAAGCTTGCACTGCTGTTGGTGGTCGAGGGTGTGACCCTCATCTCGACTGGTTTCATCGATTTGTTTTTGACGCCGGAAACCCGTGCGCATGATCTTTTTCTGAAGTGGGTAAAACTTGAGGAAATTATCCACACTATGGGTGACTGCGCGATGCTTGCACTCTATCCGCCTTTTCTTGCCGCGGCTTTGCAGACGAGATGGACACAACCCTTCGCTGGCAGGCGGATGCGTATTGGTCTTGCGGTTGCATGTACCCTGCTTTTCTTTGTGGTCTTTCTAACCCCCTTGTGGTTCGGAGCCTCGCTACTTTATCTCGCGCTTGCGTTGGTCTTCTGGTTTGCTTTTGCAGCCTCGATTCATGCCTGGCGCCTGGCGGCCGGAACTGCCAGAACACGCGCCCGTTCTTTTGCGCTGGCATTTGGCATTAGGGATGTCTGTTGGGGTTTTGTCTATGGGGGCGCTATCTGGATGATATGGTTCGGACAATACCACGTGGTAGACGCGGATGCATCCAGTCCCATTTATGTGGTCTATGCATTGGGCACTCTCCTTGCAGTCCCGTTAATTGCGTATGGAATCCTGCGCACACAGCTGTTTGACATCGATCTGCGTATTCGGTGGACGATAAAGCAATCAACACTCGCAGCCGCGGTGGTTGCGATCATATTTTTGCTTTCGGAAGGGGCGGACCGATTCCTTTCGTCCGAGCTTGGTGACAGTATTGGTCTGCTGGCAGCGGCTCTTGTTGTCTTCTTCCTGGCACCGCTGCAACGTTTCGCCGAACGGGTTGCTGCAGCGGCCATGCCGAACACGCAGAATACACCGGAATACGCCGCATTTCGTAAAATGCAGGTCTATGAAGCGGCCATCGCTGAAGCCCAGGCGGACGGTGGTATCTCACAAAAGGAACGGGCACTATTGATTCGGCTGAGAGATTCGCTGGAGATTTCAGAATCCGACGCCGAAGCGATCGAGATTGAATTGCAAGCATCGCTCGCCAAGGAAAAGTGAACAGGAAAAGTGAAACGAAAAGCAGGAAAAGTGAAGAGGAAAAGTGAGAGGAAAAGTGAAGACACCCATAAACTTCAGCTTAACAACTTTCACACCGGCCTAAAAAAGAAGAAAAGTGAAGACACCCATAAACTTCAGCTTAACAACTTTCACACCAAGAAAAGTGAAGACACCCATAAACTTCAGCTTAACAACTTTCACACCGGCCTAAGTATTGGGTGTCCAGGATCAGTCTTTTCGTAGAAAACCCGACACCTTAATCCTTGTCACACTCACGGGCTCCGAAAACGGACTCTGCGCCTTTCATGAAGATCATTTTGTGAACATAATTTTTTACTTAGTGTAAATTATTATTTACATTATGTCTAATTATATGTACCATATGTATATCTTAAATAACATCAAGAGGACGTACATATGAAATCACTCAACATATCATTCGAGGAGAAAAGTACCTGGGCTTCACTGGCCATTGTCACTTTTATTTTCGCTGGCTATTTCTCACAGGTTTATCAGGGCTTGATGGACGGCACCCTGGATAAGGCCGCTATATTCGGCCTGTTTTTTGGCGCGGTTATTTCAGTCGTCGTATTGGAGATCTTGCTGCATACCGTCATCGCCTTGGTGAATATAAAAGATGCCGAACAGCGCAGTGATGAAAGGGATCGCCTGTTTTCAATGAGGGCTGGAAATATATCGGGGTGGGTTCTGGGCATTGGTGTATTGATTATCGCTGCCCAAACCCTCATGAATGATCTGGATTCCCTTTGGGTCGCCAACCTGTTGCTATTTGCGATATTCGTTTCCCAGTTTGTTAGTTACGCACTACAGATTTTCTACTATCGGCGTGGGTATTGAGATGAAACCCGCCATCAGCAATAACATCAGAAGACTCCGGTTCGATAACAACGAAATGACCCAACAGGCACTGGCCGAAGCAATTGGCGTCACCCGTCAAACCGTCATCGCCATCGAAAAAGGCAAGTATTCGCCGTCACTTGAGGTCGCTTTCAAAATTGCGGAAACTTTTTCGGTGACTCTGGACCAGGTGTTTCAATACCAGGGTGGTAAATGAAGCCTCATGGGGTTTTGGAGTCTTGCTTTCTATCTGCACGAATGGGGGCGCTATCCGCCATACGTTGCGCACCACAACTGGGACAAAAACCACGACGCTTGCAGCTAAATGCTACTAACTTCTCATCGTGGCAGGACTCGCAGCGAACCCTGAGAAAGCCATGCTCAAGTCTTCCGCACTTTAAGTACTCATCAAATTCTTTTGTAACGTAGGCCGGTAAGTGCTTGCCATGTCTGACCAGTTCAGCTTGAAACTCGGGCCAGTACTCATGAACGATCTGATAGAGCAATGTAGTTTCAGGACGATGCCGTATATATGCAGTAGGTAAATTTGACCTAACCTGGCAGACCTGATGTGAAAGCAATCCCGTGTCTCAAACAAATACTGAAAGTATTCGTTTGTGGTCTTGGCGTACACAATGGCTTCATTCTCAAATCGGTGTAAGTAAAGTACTCCCTTTACTGGCGCCAACTGAGCCAATATCTCCAAAGCGAAAGTGATTCGCGAAGGCCCCCTTTTGGCCGAGGCAGTGTGAAAACCCAAATTAGGGAAACCCAGGTGGGGAATAACCACGAAGCATCATGTGTAACCCCGGATCAGGCCAAGGACGATTAGCGTCACCAGTCGGAAGAAGACACGCCCTTCACTAATTCGGCCATGGTCGTTGCTACGTCAGGTTGCCGATCGAATTTTGGCAAATCTGTGAAGCGACTCAGCCATTGCTGTTCGCGACAGATCCGGCCAGCGCCATCTTTACCATGATATCTCTCATTATTTGGAAGTTAATCGTGCCAACCGCTCAAGACTGTCCGCGGACAACTGCTCCGAGCGCCTGTAATAAACCTCGAAAGCCGGCTTGTCCGGTGGCAGTATCACCCACGGTTGTTTCGATGCGGTGAAAATGTGGATGTCGGGTGGCAAGGCGTCCGGGTTGTCGAGGGTGCCGACACGCACGAAACTGAGTAAATCACCCGCGCCGGCATAGTGACTCCAGACGGCAATACGGCAGGTGGGACAACGTATGATTTTTTGACCCTTGCCACTGTTCGAAGGTACAAGCACCGACTCGGGTTTACCACTGAGCAAGCGGACGGCATCCGTCTCGATCATCGCATTGAGTGCGAAAGCGGTACCGGTCTCACGCTGACACCAGCGGCAGTGGCAGCAATGCACGACGATGGGTTTGCGGGTCAGGCGGTAGCGCAGTTCTCCGCAGGTGCAGCCGCCTTCAAGTTCGATTGCATTGTTGTTATGACTCATAGAAATTCACACCCTGGTGGCTGATATTAACGAAGCTCTGATCTATGCATGAAGACCTAGTCAACATGTCGTTGAGCTCCTATCGCTTACTTTTCACTTCACAGATTTCAATACTGACGGATTGGTACCACTTATCCCTGCCCCTGACCTGTGCACGCCGGTGTTCCGGGTCATTCTTCCAGTCGCGTATCTGTTGTTCGGTTTCCCAGTACGAGAGCGCAATCTCCTCATCGCCCCCGGTAGCGGAAACAAAATCAAGACAGCCGTATTTCTCAAACGCCAGGTCCCTCAGTCGTTCTACCGTTCGCTGGTATTGATCATCCAACTCTGCGATGGTCGCCTTGAATATCACCACGTACATATCGAGATCTCATCAAATCCGGTTTACGCTCAAACAACCCACGGGGTTAATCGCTAACCGGCAGCTGTTGGTACTTCAAACCAGGTCGCATAACCCACGGCACGACAGGGGCCGGATTCCCCGAACAAGGCCGTACCCGTGTAATGCCTGCGTCCCTCACGGCTGATTTCCCAACCAATCAAAACACATTTTTCACCGACAGATACCCTTTCGTTAATGGCAACGGCAAGCTCGCCCAGCAGCAACGCGCCGTTTTTCGGTTCTGCGAATGCATAGGCTCCCGGACAATCGAGGGCGGCCCACAGAAACTCGGGCGCCACGAAACCCGATGAATCCCCGAGCGTTTCATCCGGTATCCAATCGGCCGCGACCATGCCTTCCGGCCCGCTGCCCTGCTCGACGGGGCCGGCAAATATTCTTAGCCCGTCAGCGTGTTCACGTTGCGGTCCACAGACAAAACAACCCGGGTAGAAATGGTTAACAAACCCCCGATAGCGGGCCGAGGCTGACTGTGCGGCTGCGAAGTCGGGTGGCCGGGGAATATCGAGCTCCAGGGTTGTTGGCCGTCCGCTCGCCACCAGTTTATCCTGCCCTTCATCCCGGTAAAAAAGCTCAACCAGGCCATCGCTGGTACGTACCTCCAGCGGTGTATCGAGTGGCGGTGGAATACGCAGACGTACAGCTGCCGGACCGTCAATAAAACGGCCGATCATCGCGCACGAATAGCCGCCGTTTCCAGATGATGGTGGTCCCCGGAATCGTTGCCTGATAATGACCGTTTGTGTCATTTGAATAAACCCATTGATGATTCACAATCACTCGAGTGATTAATATTAGCTTCCCGGTATCGTTTCGTCTTCATTGATACGCGGAGCAATGGCAAAACCGGTGAACCCGTACAAAAGGGCAAACAGGAAACCGGTATAACACATGATAGCCCACGGCGCGTACGCGAGTGTGCTGACACCCAGTGTGCCTGCCATGAAAACACCCGCAATGCTCCACGGAACCAGTGGAACAATCACCGTGCCGCTGTCTTCTGTTGTGCGGGATAGATTCTTGGCTGCCAGGTTGAATTTTTTATATGCCGGGGCGAACAGTTCTCCTGGTATCAATATGGACAAAAACGAACTGCCCGTCATCACGGCGACCGCAATGCTGGAGGCGACGGTAGAGGCGATGATCCTCCCGACGGTATTCGCCACCTTCAGTAAATGCGTCAATAAAACGTCGAGCATACCCGCTTTCTGGACAATACCGCCAAAGGCAAAAGCGCAAAATGCAATCAGGGTCACATGCATCATGGATACCATACCGCCACGGGTGAGGAGTTTATCGACCATGACATCACCGCTGCTTGCGTTGAATCCCGTGACCATCGATTTCACGGCGGTAGCCATTTCGAGGTTTTGGATAAATATGGCCAATAAGACCGCGACCGCAGCTGACAGCAGCATGCCTGGTATCACGGGTTTTTTACGCACCGCAAAATACAGGGTGATTACCAGTGGCAGGAGGAGTAACCAACTGAATCGAAAATTATTTTTTAATATAAGCTGGATGTTTTCCGCACGCTCCATGGTCGCCATTTGATCCTGCCCGGACATCAGGCCCATGACAAAATACACCAGCATTCCCAGTAGCCAGGCAGGTGTGGTCGTCCACAGCATGTGCCGGATGTGGTCAAACAGGTTGCTGCAGGCGGCAACCGGTGCCAGGTTGGTCGTATCTGAAAAGGGCGACAATTTATCACCGAAGTAAGCACCGGCCACGATCGCACCGGCCGCCTGGTCCAGCGGAATATCGAGTCCACCGGCAATTCCGATAAATGCCACGCCAATGGTTCCGACCGTGCCGTAAGAAGTACCGGTTACCAGCGACACGACACTGGAAACCAGGCAGGCAGTCAACAAAAAGAATTTCGGCGAGATCAATTGAAGCCCGTAATAAATCAACATGGGAATGGTGCCGGCAGCAATCCAGGAACCAATCAGCGCACCCACGACGATCACAATCAGCATGGCCGGCATACCCTTTGCCATGCTCTCGATGATACCGCCCTCAAGTTCCTTGTAGCTGTAACCGAGCCTGACCGCGATGGTACCGGCCACTGCAGCAGCGGCAATCAGGAGTATCTCCGCATTCAGGTGGAACACGCCGTAGCCCACACCCAGGAAAAGTGCGATGGTAAATAGCGGTATTAACGCCTGTATAAAAGTCGGCTTGATTTTTGTTACAGGCATTTCATCAGTCTGCTTCATCGACTTCCAGTATTTCCGTATCAAGTTGCTCAATTGATGCCAGGCGTTTTATGGGATATGGCTGGCCCTCAACCAGGTAACTTGCAAACCGGTACTTGCCGGTAGCACGCTCCGAAACGATGCCCCAGGTCGATTCCGGCTCTAACACAAGTGGAATCAGATTCGAGGGCGCACCCGTTACCGGAACAATGATCGTACCAGCCGGCAGGGTTTCAATCTTTACGGTCTTGTCCAGATCGATAAGGTAGGTGGGCTTCTCTTCATCCGTGTCTTCGGTGACATGTTTGATCAGATACGTTTCTGTTTCAGCTGGCTGGCCGTTCTTCAGGATCAACAGTGGAATCCGGTGCCGGTTCAGAAGCGCGATCAATTGTGTTTCCGAGGCGGCAAAAGAATAAGCGGCCGGCTTGCTGACAGATTTTTTAACCTTCACCAATGGTTTGAAAGATTCGAGATCCCTGTTCGTGTGTGTCCAGCTACTCAATTCAAACACTGGAAAATTCAGCACGGGATTTTCCCCGTCCGGAAAATAGTCCATCTGGATGAGACTCCGGTCCGTTTCCGCCGTTCTCAATCGCGCCTGTCTGACCAGGGATAATATCTCCCCGGCATACCGGTCTGTAATTTTCAGAAAATTGATAATGGCTGAAACCTGACCCGCTGTACGTCGCTCAATTTCATTCGTCAGGTTTCCATAGCGCTTGCCTTCAATGATGAAGGACAGGCTGTTATAGATACCCATGCTCTGCCTGCCATCATTGATAGCCGTGGTGCTGTAACGTACGACGCTTTCCTCGAAGGGATCACCGACAATATAACGATGGAAACGGAAACCATCCTTTTCAATTGCCTTTCCCGTTTCGGGTATGAAAACGTTGCGGCTAAAATCTATTATTTCAGGATCAATATTCAGATTGGTCACACCGCCGAGCATTTCCTCGGCATCTTTCAAATAGCCGGCCTTCTCCCAGCTTACCAGTACAGCGTTGTACTCGTGGACATCGAGGGTCACTTCCGGCATCCAGTCCAAAAACAACTGGTGTACCGCGTTTGACTCCGGCTCGCTGAGAATCACGTGATTACGGTTAAGATCCATGTTGTTTGCATTGCGGCGTGTGCCTTTATCAGAGCCATCCGGGTTAACCTGGGGAACCAGGATTAAATCCAGTTTTTTTAACAGGTCTGAATCTTCATTCAACAATCTTCGGGCAACGATCATGGCTGCCTCTTTGCTGGATGGCTCATCGCCATGCTGCTGACAGATGATCAGGACCACGGGCTTTTTATCACGCTGGCTGGCAAAAACCTTGTCCTGTGAAAAAAACAGGGCGGGTATGGGTTTGCCCGCTACGGAATTGCCGATAAATGACATCCTGACGCGGGAGGAGGAATCGACCAGTGGATTTAGATAGCTCATCATCTCTTCGTAGGAAGTCAGCTGGCTCCAGCCTGATTCCTCTAACGGTGTCTGGAGCTCCGCTGCCTGTGCCGGTGAGTTCATCAAAAATACAATCAATATTGATATCAATGATTTATACATATGAATTATCCATCATCATGATTGAAGTAGCGTGATCCACGGCTTTTTTGCGCTGCTGATGACGGCCGGGTCAGAATGAAAAATCAGGCATCGAGCTCAATGCTGAGCGCATTGCATCACTCCAGTCTTTTGAGATATTTGAAAAATAGGTGTCACTTTGCTCAAAACGGTACTGGTGGGAAATCCTGCATTCATTGGCTGCGTGTACCTGCAGGTCGATGGGTAAACCGACGCTTAAATTGGCCTGGATGGTGGAGTCAAATGATACGCAAAGCAATTTGACTGCTTCCTCGAAACTCATGTCAGCGTGCAGCGCGCGCACGAGTATCGGACGGCCATATTTTGTTTCACCGCACTGGAAATAGAGGTTGTCGGTGGTTGATTCGATGAAATTACCTTCGGGATAGATCAGGAACAAACGTGGTTCGCTACCCTTGATCTGACCACCAAGAATCAGCGTTGCGCCAAACAGGGATTCAGCTGCGGGGCCGGCGGGTTCGAAATGTTTGACCACGTCACGCAGGGTATTACCAAAAATCGTGGCAATCTGAAACATGGACGGCGCTTCGAGGATCGACGGGTTGCGATCTTCCGGCGCCTTGGTCCGTTCATCCACCAGGCTGACAACCGCTTGCGTTGTAGCAAGATTGCCTGCACACATCAAAGTGATAACACGTTCGCCGGGGACCTCCCAGCTGCTCATTTTTTTAACCTGGGATATATCATCAACACCGGCATTGGTGCGTGTATCGGACATGAATACAAGTCCCCTGTTAAGCCGAAGTCCTACGCAATATGTCATGGAACACCTTTCCTAATTTTTGCGGGTGCTTATTGTTGAACCTGCAATTGAACAATCATATTTTCCCCTGTCGGACCGTAGCGCATTCCCGAAACCGGCGAGGCATCATTGTAATCAAATCCGGTGGCCACACGGACATAGCGTTCGTCGGGCGAGTAACCGTTTGAAACATCAAAACCGAGCCAGCCAATGCCTTCGAACCAGGCTTCTGCCCAGGCATGTGTTGCATCCTGATCGGCGCGGTCATTCATCATCAAATAGCCCGAAACATAACGTGCCGGATGGTCAAGCAGACGCATCGCGGTGATGAAGATGTGGGCGTGATCCTGGCAAACACCGGCACCATGGACAACCGCTTGCTCGGCGTTGGTATCCGCGTCGGTCCTGCCCGTTGCGTAGGGCACGTGGTTAACGATCAAAGCGGCCAGCGCGTGTGCGCGGGCGATGTCATCGTCGTATTCGTCACCCAGTTCTTTCACAAGTGCGCGAATTTTCGGTCCGGGTGCCGTCAATAATGTCGGCCGCCTGAACATCCAAAGCGGCATGAAACCACGATGCTGCCCGATGATGCCTGCCGTGCTGGCGGTTTCAATTTCACCCGTGACGCGGATGATAATCCGCTCTCCGCCCGGATCAATACTGATCAGGTCGACATGATTGGAGTGATGATCGGTGAAGCGCAGCTCCTTGTGTCCGCCCTCAATGAGAATCTCCCACTGGAGGATTTTCTGCCCTTCCCGCTCTTTCGGTGTCAATCGTACCTGTTGCAGTCCGTAGTCGACGGGAGCGTCATAATGATAACTTGTACTGTGGTTGACTTTAAGACGCATTATCAGAACCTGTAATCCTGTTCGATCTGCAGGGCGAGAGCGCCGTTATCGAGGAGAAAGCTGCCGACAAATTCATGCAGGCCCTGTTCGAAAATACTGTCGATATTGCAATCCTGCAGCTTCTGATATTGTGTTTTCGCCATCCGGCATGACTGATTTTCGACACCATATTCCTGCTCGAGATGACCCAGGTTGTTCATGATTTTCTGGGAGCAAAAGGCCAGTGAGCGCGGCATTTGCCGATGCAGGATCAGAAATTCCGCCACATTCATCGGGCTGATGTCTGTTCCATATAGCCACCGGTAGGCGCGCCGCGCCGATACCGAGCGCAGGATCGTCTCCCAATGCACCTGGTCCAAAGATGACCCGATTTGCGCGAATGAAGGCAACAGCAAATAATATTTTACATCCAGTATCCGCGCGGTATTGTCGGCACGTTCCAGGAACATCCCCAGCCGCGCAAAATTATAACCGTCGTTGCGCAGCATCGTTCCTGCCATTGCACCGCGTACCACGGCTTTTTGCTGGCGGATAACACTCAGTACATCGGGTAGATCACGCTCCTTCACCGGTTTTGAAAGGGATGCCTGCAAGGTTATCCACGCCTCGTTGGTCGCCTCCCACACCTCACGGGTCAGTGCTGTGCGCGCTAAACGGGCATTATCCCGCGCTGCTTTGACATTGCTGATCACGCTGGCCGGATTGCTCTCGTCACGTAGCAGGAAATTGATCACCCTGGCTGAATCATAATCTTCATGCCGTGTTTCATAATCGGCGAGTGAACCCGAAGTCGCGAGTATGGATTTCCATTCCGCCGAGGCAGTCGCCGAGCGCGTAAGCGCAATTCTGAAGCCGGCCTCCAGAAGCCGTGCTCCGTTTTCACTGCGCTCAAGATAGCGGAACATCCATAACAGACCCGCTGCGGTTTTGCCCAGCATTACCTCACTCCTCCAGCACCCAGGTATCCTTGGTGCCACCGCCCTGGCTGGAATTTACCACCAGGGAGCCCCTGGTCATCGCCACGCGCGTCAGACCGCCGGGTGTGATTTCAATCCGGTCCGGCGAAACCAGCACAAATGGCCGCAGATCGACATGACGTGGTGAAAGCCCCTTTTTTGTGAAAATCGGCACCGTGGAGAGTGCGAGTGTCGGCTGCGCAATATAGTTGGCAGGCCGCGCTTTCAGCTTTTCTCTAAACGCATTGAGCTCTTTCTTGCTGGCCGCCGGCCCGACCAGCATGCCGTAACCACCCGAACCATGAACCTCCTTTACCACCAGTTCATTGAGATTATCGAGCACATATTGCAACTGCTCCGGTTCCGAACAGCGCCAGGTGGGCACGTTATTCAAGAGCGGCTTCTCGCCGGTATAGAACTCGATGATGTCCGGCATGTACGAATAAAGCGCCTTGTCATCCGCAATACCGGTGCCGGGGGCATTGGCGATGGTGATCCCGCCTGCGCGGTACACATCGAAAATACCCGGCACGCCGAGCATTGATTCCGGCTTGAAATTCATGGGATCAAGATAGTCATCATCGACCCGCCGGTAGAGTACATCAATCGCTGTATAACCACGTGTCGTACGCATCGTGATCTTGCCATCGACAACACGCAAGTCATGTCCTTCGACCAGTTCCGCGCCCATCTGATCGGCAAGGAAGCTGTGCTCGAAATAGGCCGAGTTATGGATACCCGGCGTCAGCACAGCCACAACCGGCTTGCCGTCGCACACGGGTGGCGCACAGGCGACCAGGGAGCGGTTGAGGTTGGCCGGATAACTGCTGACCTCGCGTACGGGTATTTTTGAAAATAGCTCGGGAAACATATGCAGCATCGTCTCCCGGTTTTCGAGCATGTAGGAAACACCCGAAGGCGTACGGGCATTATCTTCCAGCACGAAAAAATCATCCGGGCCGGTGCGCACAATATCGGTACCGACAATATGTGTATACACCCCACCGGGCGGTTCAACCCCCACCATCTGCGGCAGAAAGGCATCATTATTTGCGATCAGTTCGACCGGAACACGGCCCGCGCGTAATATTTCCTGCCGGTGATAGACATCATGAAGGAATGCGTTGAGCGCACGCACGCGTTGCTCAATACCACGCGACAATTTTCGCCACTCCTGGGCGGATATGATACGCGGCACCACGTCAAAGGGGATCAACCGCTCGCCGGCATCCTTGCTGCCGTAGACGTTGAATGTGATCCCGGTCTTGCGAAAAAATGCTTCCGCCTGTGTCGCCTTTTGATGAATTCGATGAGGGTCTTCACTTTCGAACCAGCTGCCATAATCCGCATAGGGACCACGCATGCCGGTTGCATCACCCGCGTCCGCCGGGTTCAGCATCTCGTCGAAGAAGTCGGTCATCTATCCCCCCTGGCATGGTCTGTACCCGCTTTCATTTTCGCGATATCAATGCGTTGGGTGTTTCTTGAGTGGGTGAAAGGCATTCATAAGAGCATATAGTGAGTCGTTGGAACAGTGAAGCAGAAATTTGCGCAAGCGGGGTACCTCTGAACGACTTCGGGTGAAACAGTATTGCAATTCAAATCAGTCTGCCATGATTCACTACTCTCCCGATTGTTTCACGGCATAAGCAAGTTTTCTGGTTCAGGGGGGGTGAGACACTGGGGTGGGTAGTTACTATCAGGACACGCCCATGAACCCATCCATGGGGGGCTCGGGCGCAACATCCCTGTTGCTCACGGTCCTGATAGTAACTACCCACCCCAGTGTCCGCCGACCGCCGTGCATCACAGCTCAAACGTGAGCCAGATTTAGCGAAGACACAGAGGATGTCGGTGGTCAGGTATAGATCCCGGATTTATCTGTCTTTACTTTTACTGACGAAAGCTTGCTACGGGGTTGGCGTTACTGAGGTTGAGTTATCGGTATAGAGCACACAGGCCATGGATCGTGATGCCAGGTTCCAAACTGCGTTGCCTGCTTGCAGCGGTTCGGACTCAGCGCTGTGAAACACCAACTGCCAGGCACCCTCCTGTGGAATCTCAGGTAAGGAAAAGTCCCTGGATTCCTCGCTGGCATTGAGCATAATGGCGACTGCCACCAAACCATTCTGGACAAATTGCTGCCCGTTGGGTCTGGAATCCTTCATTTCAGGAAAGAACAGCGTCATGGCAGACTCGCTATGCCACTGTTCCTCCTGCATACGTCCGCCGGCGGGCTGCAACCACTCGATGTCCCGCAAGCCATCACCGTTGTGGTCGGAACCATGCGGCCAGGTATCTCGCCTGGTATGCGGCATTCTGCCACGCAGCCTGATCAGGGCTTGAACCTGGTGCAAAAAATCAGGGTCGTCGGTCATACCGCTCCAATCAATCCAACCCGTCTCATTGTCCTGTGCGTAGGCGTTGTTGTTGCCTGACTGGCTATTACCCAACTCATCCCCGGCCAGCAGCATTGGCGTGCCCTTCGATAACAAAAGCGTGGCCAGCATGTTCAAACGCTGCCTGCGTCTCAGCTGATTAATCTCTTCATCCCGGGTCTCGCCTTCCACGCCATGGTTGCAGCTGAAATTGTGCGTATGGCCGTCGCGGTTTTCTTCACCATTGGCCGCGTTATGCCGCGATTCATACGTCACCAGGTCGCGCAGGGTGAAGCCATCGTGGGAGGTGACAAAGTTGATGCTGGCCTGTGGTGGTCTCCCGCTGGCTTCAAAGATATCCGAAGAACCGTGCAAGGCCTTGGCGAGTCCGCTCAACTGGTCCTCATCACCACGCCAGAACCGACGCACACTATCACGATAGCGGTCGTTCCATTCCGCCCAGCCTGAAGGGAAATGACCCAGTTGGTAACCTCCCGGGCCCGGACCCCAGGGCTCGGCAATGAGCCTGGCGGTGGAAAGGCAGGGATCATCGTTGATCTTCTGTAAAAGCACGTGGTCCGGATTGAAACCCAGCGGAGACAGGCCCAGCACGGGCGCTAAGTCAAACCTGAAACCATCCACACCCATTTCCTTGTGCCAGTAGACCAGGCTGTCCCTGATCAGCGCCTGCACCCGCGGATGCTCTGCGTTGATGGTATTGCCGCAACCGGTGTCGTTGAGGTAATGGCCGGGCATTTCCGGGTCGGTCCTGTAGTAGGACAGGTTATCGATACCACGGAAGCAAAGGGTCGGCCCCTTGCCACCGCCCTCGCCGGTGTGGTTGTAGACAACGTCAAGGATGACCTCGATTCCGGCTTCGTGAATGGCATTCACCATTTCCCGGAATTCACGGCCCGCGTCACGCAAAGCCAGGCGTGACTCCGGTGTGAAAAAATTGATGCTGTTATATCCCCAGAAATTTTTCAGACCCCGCCCGACGAGGAAACCTTCATCGATCATCGCGTGAACCGGCATCAGTTCCAGCGTGGTGATACCCAGCGCCTTCAGATACTCGAGGATTTTTCCATTTGACATACCCTGGAATTTGCCACGTTCCTGTTCCGGGATATCCGGGTGCCGCATGGTATAACCACGCACGTTGGCTTCGTATATGATCACTTCAGACCAGGGGATGCGCGGTTGTTTAGCCGGCAGCTCCGCCACGGGTCCCGTAACAACACACTTGGGTACAAAGGCCGCACTGTCGGTGAGGTTGGGCTGTAACGATTCCCCGAAGGTTGTATGATCAAAATCATAGATGGCGCCTGACCATTGGAATACGCCGTCCAGGGCGCGCGCGTATGGGTCAATTAACAACTTGGACGGGTTGAAACGCAGACCATCAAAAGGTGCCCACGGACCATGGGCACGGTAGCCATAACGTTGGCCCGGTTCGCAACCCGGCAGATATCCGGTCCATACACCGTCCTGCATTTCGGTTAACTGGAAGCACTGCACCTGCTGCGCGGATGCATCGAACAGGCAGAGTTCAATCGCCTGGGCGGCGGACGAGTACAGGGCAAAATTTACACCCTGTCCATCCCAGTGAGCCCCCAGGTGTTCCGGACTGCCAGCCTGAATCATGTTTTCCCGTTGCTTATCTTTTCCAGGTGCCAGATGTCACGGTTGTAATCGCGCATCGTGCGATCGGTCGAAAACCGTCCGGACATGGTGCTGTTCAGAATACTCATGCGAATCCATCGCTGCTGATCCTGGTAAGCCTGTCCTGCTGCTTCCTGGGTATCGACATAGCTGCGAAAATCTGCGGCCGTCATCCAGGGGTCGTAGGGGTTTCGCACCGACGCGATAACGGTATCCAGAATACCGGGTTCGAACTGGTTGAAGTGGCCATTCTCCAGTAAACGCATGACGCGTACGAAATCCGGATCGGCATCTATGATCGACTGGGGGTCATAGTTTTCCCGGATGGCGGGAATCTCGTCGACGGTTAAACCAAACAGGAAAAAGTTTTCATCTCCAACGGCTTCGAGTATCTCGACGTTGGCGCCATCCAGCGTACCGATGGTGACCGCGCCGTTCATCATGAATTTCATATTACCGGTACCGGAGGCCTCTTTGCCGGCCGTCGAGATCTGCTCGGACAGGTCGGCGGCGGGGCAGATCAACTCCATCGCGGAAACGTTATAATCCGGATAGAATAACATTTGCAAACGACCGCGCATGGCCGGGTCTGTATTGATCACCTTGGCCACGTTATTGATCAGCTTGATCTGCACCTTGGCCATCTCGTATCCCGGAGCAGCCTTGCCACCGATGATGATGACCCGTGGTGGTAAGTGATCACCATCACCGCGCTGGATACGGTCATACAGGTGGATCGCGTGCAATACATTCAGTAACTGGCGTTTGTACTCGTGGATACGTTTGACCTGGACATCGAACATCATGTCAGGGTCGACCTTCAGTTGGGTCTTGCTCATTATATTCGCTGCAAGCCGGACCTTGTTGGCCTGCTTAATAGCGCGCCACTTGTCCTGAAAATCGGCATCGTCAGCCAGTGGCGCGAGCTGTTCGAGCTGCTCAAGATCCGTCACCCAGCCTTCGCCGATGTGACTATTGATCAAGGTGGCAAGCCCCGGATTACAGCCAGCCAGCCAGCGGCGTTGGGTAACCCCATTGGTCTTGTTGTTGAATTTATCCGGCCACAGACGAGCGAAATCCCTGAACAGCCCCTGTACCAATAGCTTCGAGTGCAGCTCAGCGACGCCGTTCACCGAAAAACTGCCGACAATGGCCAGGTAAGCCATGCGAATCCTCTTTTCCTCGCCTTCCTGGATCAAGGACATCCGGCTCAGGATATCGGTATCACCCGGCCAGTGCTGGCTGACCTCGGTCAGGAAGCGCACATTGATCTCGTAGATGATTTCCAGCACGCGCGGCAGTAATTGTTCGAACATGGATACCGGCCATGTCTCCAGGGCCTCGGGCAACAACGTGTGATTGGTGTAGGCCATGGTGGACGTTGTAACTTTCCAGGCCGTATTCCAGTTAAGCCCGTGATTGTCCATTAACAGGCGCATTAACTCCGGCACCGCGATGGCCGGATGCGTATCGTTTAACTGGAAACTATGCTTATCGGCAAATTGACTGAAGTCATTACCATTGTGTCTGACCCAGTCACGCAATACGTCCTGCAAACTGGCGGAGGCCAAAAAGTATTGCTGACGAAGACGCAGTTCCCGGCCGTTTTCGGTTTCCGCGTTGGGATATAAAACCATGGTGATGTTTTCGGCCTCATTCTTGGCCGCCACCGCATCCCGGACTTCGCAGGCCGCAGCGCGACCGGCAGGATCGAGCACCGCAACATTGATCATGGTCTGCGGCATTTTCTGCATGCCCTGCTTGGCGCTGGCCAGGGACTCACCACTGCAGGCAAGAGCGGACAGCACCTGCAGCGCTGCCACTATGGCATCACCGGTACTCGTCAGATCCAGACTGAGCAGATGTCCGGAAGCTTCCCCGCCCAGCAGCCAGCCACGTCGGCGCAACGCCTCCAGCACATGTCTGTCGCCCACACTGGCTCGCTCAAAACTGATATTCAGTTTCGCCAGCGCCCGCTCCAGGCCGAAATTGGACATGACCGTTCCCACCACGCCACCACCCAGCTCGCCCAGCGCGGCCCGGTGCCTGGCAATGATGTAGATCATCTCGTCACCGTCGACAACTTCTCCATTGGCGTCGACCATGATCACCCGGTCGCCGTCGCCATCGAAGGCAATGCCGAGATCGGCACCGGTCGCAAGCACCCGGGCCACCAGTTCCCCGGGCTCGGTAGAACCACAGCCATCATTGATATTGAACCCGTCAGGTCGGGCCCCGATGACGTCCACCACAGCACCCAGCTCTTCAAAGACCCGCGGAGCAACGTGATAGGTCGCACCATGTGCGCAATCAAGTACCAGTCGCAGGCCTGCAAGGCGGAATCCCCGATTGACGCTGGCTTTGCAGAATTCAATATAGCGTCCGGCAGCATCGTCGATGCGCGAGGCGCGACCAAGATCAGCTGACGGGACGCAGCGCATATCCCCTTCCAGTTCGGCTTCAATCTCGAGCTCGATGTCATCCGCAAGTTTGTTGCCGGACCCATCAAAGAATTTGATCCCGTTGTCGTCGTAGGGGTTGTGGGAGGCGCTGACCACGATCCCCGCGTCAGCACGCAGAGTCCGGGTCAGGTAGGCGACCGCCGGGGTCGGCATCGGGCCCATCAGAGCGACATTGGCACCCGCTGATGCAAGCCCCGATTCCAGCACCGACTCCAGCATGTAGCCGGAAATCCGGGTGTCTTTGCCGATCAGGATGTGACAGTTCCTGCCATTGCCGCGACGTGCAAAGACTCT
>Ga0210065_1000109_pt1 | contig 24576 bp, 14 predicted proteins | sample Muzzi_PWB_D1_FD_185533 | JGI IMG/M metagenome (GOLD analysis project Ga0210065, IMG submission 185533) | Wetland microbial communities from San Francisco Bay, California, USA, that impact long-term carbon sequestration - Muzzi_PWB_D1 (SPAdes) | ecosystem: Environmental > Aquatic > Marine >... | reverse complement strand
GCGTTGTAGAGCATCACCGGCACGATGGGGCTGTCCCCGTCCTTGATGTCCAGGCCGATCTCCTCAAGGCCCTTGCGCCAGAACTTCGTGTTCCACTCCAGCTTGTCACGCCGTTCGGTGGTCGCCGATATCAGGTCGAGGACCTTGATGGCGCCCGACACGATGACCGGGGCGACGGTGTTGGAGAACAGGTAGGGACGCGCTTTCTGCCGGCAAAGCTCGACCAGTTCCTTCCGGCCGCTCACGCAGCCCCCGGAGGCGCCGCCCAGCGCCTTGCCCAGGGTGGTCGTCACGATGTCGATCTGGCCCAGCACGCCGCAGTGCTCATGGGTGCCCCGCCCGGTCTTGCCGATGAAGCCCGAGGCGTGGGAATCGTCCACGAAGACCATGGCGTCGTACTTGTCGGCCAGGGCCACGATCTCGTCCAGCTTGGCCAGGTCGCCGTCCATCGAGAAAACGCCGTCGGTGATGATCAACCGCGCGCGCTTGTCCTGGTGCTCCTGCAGCTTCTCTTCGAGATGCTCCATGTTCGAATGCTTGTAGGTGTCGCGCATGGCCTTGCACAGCCGCATGCCGTCCACGATGGAGGCGTGCACCAGGCGATCGGCGATCATGACGTCCTGCTCGTCAAGAATGGCCTCGAACACCCCCGCGTTGGCGTCCATGCAGGACGGAAACAGCAGGGTGTCCTCGGTGCCCAGGAACTCGGTGAGCCGGTGTTCGAGATGTCCGTGGATATCCTGGGTCCCGCAGATGAAACGAACCGACGACAGGCCGTAACCCCGTGTGCCCAGGCCGATGCGGGCGGCCTCGATGACCTCGGGATGGCTGGACAGCCCCAGATAGTTGTTGGCGCAGAAGTTGATGACATTGCGGCCCTCGGCCCCGGCGGGAAACTCGACCTGGATGTCCGCGGCCTGGGGGCTCTTGATCCAGCGCTCCTCCTTGAAAAGTCCCGCCTCGCGGATGCCATCCAATTCCTGGTTGAAAACCTCGCGTAACGCCTTCGAGTATGCCATGACGTCCCTTTCCTGTGGTCAGGCCTGCTTGATGCGGTCCACCAGGGCCGCGATGCTGTTCACGGTGTCGAACGCCTCGGGGCTGGCGTCGGCGTCGGGAATCTGGATCTCGTATTTGTTTTCCAGGAAGCGCTTAAGCGAAACCATGGAAAACGAATCGACGATACCGCCGCTGATCAGCTCGGTGTCGAAGGTGATCTCCTCGTCCTCGTCGTCCTCCAGGTACTCCTTGATCACGTAGTCGAGAATGGTCTGCTTGTAATCTTCCATCTTGTCTCTCCTGTCGGGTTGAAGGCGGACCCCGGGGTCAGTCGCTCATGAGCGTCGAAAGATCCCCCAGCGGTTCCCCGAATTCCCGCGCGCGCAGCACGCGACGGATGATCTTGCCGCTGCGGGTCTTGGGCAGTTCCTCGACGAATTCGATTTCCTGCGGCATGGCCAGCGGCGACAGTTTCTTGCGGATGAAGTTCATGATTTCAAGGTCGAGGTCGGCGCTGGGCTCGAACCCGGGCTTCAGCGCCACGAAGGCCTTGACGACCTCCATGTTCACAGGATCGGGCTTGGCAACCGCGGCCGATTCGGCAACCGCGGGATGCTCCAACAGGGCCGACTCGATCTCGAAGGGGCCCACCAGGTGCCCCCCGGTGTTGATCACGTCGTCATCCCGGCCCACGAACCAGAAGTAGCCGTCGGCATCGACGGTGGCCTGGTCGCCACACACGAACCAGCCGTTCTTGAACTTGCCCCGGTAGCCCTGCTCGTTGTTCCAGTAGGTGCGGATCAGGGACGGCCAACCGGGCTTCAGGGCGATCACCCCCACCTTTCCCGGTCCTTCAAGGGGCGTGAATTCCACCGGATCGAGAACCGCGGCGGTGATGCCGGGGAAGGGCCTGCCCATCGAACCGGGTTTGACCTTCATCCCCGGGAAGTTGGTGATCACCATGCACCCGGTTTCGGTCTGCCAGAATGTGTCGTGGAAGGGTTTGCCGAAGGCTTCCTCGGACCAGATCACCGCCTCGGCGTTCAGGGGTTCGCCCACGCTGCACAGGTGGCGCAGGCAATCCAGGTCGTGCTGACGCGCCAGTTCGGCGCCCTCCTTCATCAGGAGCCTGATGGCCGTCGGCGCCGAATACCAGACGCTGACCCGGTTGCGGGCGATGAAGTCGTACCACTTCTCGGCGTTGAACCCCGAATCCAGGACCGCCTGCGTGATGCCGTTGGCCCAGGGGCCGATGATTCCGTAACTGGTCCCCGTCACCCAACCCGGATCGGCGTTGCACCAGTAGATGTCCTCCGGCTGCAGGTCCAGCACCCACTTGGCGGTGATGTACTGGGATACCAGGGAATAGTGGACATGCTGGGCCCCCTTGGGCTGCCCGGTCGTGCCGGAGGTGTAATGCAGGATCGAGGGCGACTCGGCGGTGGTGGGGTGCACCTTGAAATTCCCCGCCGGGGGCAGGTCGTCCAGTGCCAGGGCCACTTCCGGGCCCTTGAGGGGGAATCCTTCGGCGTCCACGACGACCACGCGTTTCAAGGCCGGCAGGCGATCGACGATCCTGCGCACCTTCTTGACGTGTTTCCGCTGGGTGATGACCACCGAAGTTCCGGCGTTGTCCAGCCGGGTCCACAGCGAATCCTCGCCGAAAGCCGAAAACAGGGGCTGGGCGATGGCGCCCATCTTGAGGACAGCCAGGACGCCGAAGTAGAGTTCCGGCAACCGGTCCATGAACAGGCAGACACGTTCGCCTGGGCCTACGCCCAGGTCCTGCAGCCAGGCCGCGAAGGTGTCGGTCAGGATGCGCATCTCGTCGAAGGAGTACGTCCGTTTGTCGCCCTTGAATCCTTCCCAGATCAGGGCGGGCTTGTCGGCCAGTCCCTGTTCGCAGATCCGGTCGGTGCAGTACCAGCCGATGTTGATGTCGCCGCCCTGCGTGTACCCGAGCTCCTTTTCCACCTGGACCCAGTCGAAGTCCCGGATGGCGTCTTCGTATCGCGGTGTCGTGCTCATCGTTCCCCCTTGCCTGTGGAAGTCCCGGGATTCAGCCCTCCAGGACCGCGGTCGCGGCCGCCGTTTCGGAGGTATGGGTCAGGCTCAAAAAAATACGGCGGACCTGCAGGCGGTCCGCCAATTCCAGGGCCCGGCCGTGCAGTCTGACGACCGGCCGGCCGTCCTCTTCATTCCTGATTTCGATGTCCAGCCAGAAGGTGCCCTGCCCGCACGCGTCCCCCAGGGCCTTGACCACCGCTTCCTTGGCCGCGAAGCGGGCCGCAAAATGTTCCGCGGGATGGTATTTGTTCCGGCAGTGGGCGATCTCCCGGGGCAGGAAGACCTGGGTGAGAAACTCGTCCTTGGGGTCCGCGGCCTTTCCCCGCATCCGCCCCACTTCGCATAGATCGATGCCGATGCCGAGGATCATGGATCGTTGCGCCACCTGCGTCTCGAGGAGTTCGAAGATAACCGACTTCATCCTGTTATTTTTTCGACAATTCAAATATAGCCAATTTGCCGGGAATTCAAGGATCTTTTTGTCATTTGGAATTCAAAATCCTTTGCTGGAAATGGGTTGCCATTCCACCGGTCCGGGGCGTATCTCTCTGGAGAATATCTGGCCTCGCACCACCCCAGCCCCCAGGATCCGGAATCCCCTTGACCCCACCCCTCCCCTATTTCGGCGAGTTGATGGCCATTGCCGCGGCCATCATCTTTTCCTGGACCAGCGTCTTTTTCACCACCGCCGGCCGCCGCCTGGGCGTGACCACGGTCAACCTGCTGCGCCTGCCGGGCGCCGCCATCTGCCTGGGGACCATGCACCTCCTTCTCAAGGGAACGGTGTGGCCCGCGGGCCTGGCCTGGCAGGATCAGATGTGGATCGGATTGAGCGGCGTGGTCGGCCTGGCCATCGGCGACTCGGCCCTGTTCCGGGCCTTCACCCTGGTGGGGCCCAGGCGCAGCATGACCATGATGGCCCTGGCGCCGGTTTTCACCACCATCATCGCCTGGAGCGTGCTGGGCGAACACCTCAAGCTCTGGGGAATTGTCGGCATCCTGGTGATCATCACCGGCGTGATCACCGCCACCGGAGGCCGGGGCGGCAGCGGAGAATTCAGCCACCTGCCGCCCAAGGTGCTTCGCACGGGAATCCTCCTGGCCCTGCTGGGATCGCTGGGCCAGGGCGTGGGAAGCGTGCTGGCCAAGCTCGGGATGACCGGAACCGTCGGGGGCATCGGCAGCGTCGGTGTCGATCCCCTCGGGGCCACCCTCATCCGCCTGGCCTGGGCCACGGTCTTCTACTGGCTGGCCGTCGTTCCGCGCCTCGATGTCCAGGCCACCCGAACGGCCCTGCACGACCGGACGGGTTTGCGGGCGCTGCTGGCGGCCATCCTCATGGGCCCCTTCATCTCGGTGTGGATCTCCCTGGTGGCCATCAAGAACACCGAAGCCGGCATCGCGCAGGTCCTGCTGGGCATGGTTCCGATCTTCGTGGTTGTTCCCGCCTGGATCGTGTACCGCGACCGCCCCACCCCCCTGACCCTGTTCGGCATCGCGTTGGCCGTGGGCGGCGGCGCCCTTCTTTTTCTTCGCTGAGGCGTTCCGGCTTTCCTTGCGGCAGCGGCCGGACATGTCATACCCTTGGTAGCCTGGGCATATTCCTGAAGCCGCATCATTCGACACGGGAAAGATCACTTGGATACCTCTGTCAAACCCATCTTCCTGAAGCTCCTGCTGGCCCTGTTTTCGCTGGCCCTGGTGTTCGCCGCCGGGGAAATCGCTGTGCGGGTCATGGGCGACCAGGATGCCTCGGGGAACTTCTATTTCAAGAACCGGATCATCCCCCCCCACCGGATGCCGGTGGCGATGGTGGCCGCCGGCGCCGCGGCCCTCCGGCAGTCCGATGATTCCATCGTCACCTACCACGAAGTCCTGGGCTGGACCCCCCGCCCTGACAGCCGTTCGGTCGACGGCCTATACCAGTACAATTCCCAGGGCCTGCGCTCGCCCGTGGAGGCCTTCCCCGAAGAGCCGCCCGCCGGCACCCTGCGCATCGCCCTGTTCGGGGATTCCTTCACCCACGGGGATGACGTGCCCTTCGACCAGTCGTGGGGCGCGGTCCTGGAAGCCCTGCTGGATGACGCCGGCATCCCCGCCGAAGTGCTGAACTTCGGGGTCGGCGGCTACGGCATCGATCAGGCCATGCTCCGTTTTCTCCGGCTGGGGGCGGCCTTCCATCCCGACCTCGTGGTGTTCGGATTCGCGCCGGAAAACCTCAAGCGCAATCTCAACCTGGTCCGGCCCCTGTACGACCCGCGCAGCGGGCTGCCTTTCGCCAAACCCCGCTTCATGCTGAGCGGGCAGGGGATCAGCCTGATCGATGTCCCGGTGCCCACCCCCGAGGCGTTGGTCGACATCCTGCGGCAATTCGACGACTGGGAACTGGTGAACCAGGAATACTTCTACGACCCGGCCGATTTCCGGGGAGCCTGGTGGCAGGCCAGCAGGCTGCTGGCCACCGCCGCGGAGCTCAGGCACGGGGAAATGGACCCCTGGCTGAAGAAGCGGATCATCTTCCAGGAGCAAAGCGAGGAACAGCAGGTGGGTTGGGCGGTGATCCAGGCCTTTGCGCAGGAGGTCGCCCGGACCGAGGCCCGGTTCCTGATCGTGCACCTGCCTTCCCATCCGGAAATGGAGCTTTACGCCGGACTGGGGCGCTGGACCTACCAGACCTTCCTGGACGAGCTGGACGGGCAGTATGAAGTCGTCCATCCCGAAGCGGGGTTGTTCCAGGCGGCGCGCGACGGCGGGCTGGAGGAAATCTTCAACGGCCACTACAATGCCCGGGGCAACCGGATCGTGGCCCGGTCGGTGTTCGACTACCTCAACCGGTAGGATGCCCCAAAAAACCAGGCCGGAAGCTTCGCTGCTTCCGGCCTGGTTTTTATGACGCGACAGGGTCGGCTAGTCTTCAGCCGGGCAATCCGGGGTCACCGTATAACCCATGCCCTGGCGGGCGACCGCCGTCTTGCCGGACTGGTCATGGGGCACGATCACCTGGAATTCGACCTCGGTCTCCACCTCGTTGTCCCCGGTGATCCGGTACACGATGGTGTAGACCCGGCCCATGCCCCCACCCATGCGCTCGGCGCGCAGCATGACGTTGTTGGGGCAGTCGATCACGATGTCGTCCACGGTCTTGCCGTCACCCTTGTCGTCTTCGGGCTCGTCACTGCTGACCGAAACGATTTCGACCGAAGCCAGGTCGATCGGACGGCCGCAGGCGTCCTCGGCCAGTTCGAAGACCATTTCCGGCGTGATGGTGTGGTACTTGTGGTTGGGGGGCCACAGGGCGATCGGATCGTCCCGGATCTCGATGACCGGAGCCCGCTGGTCGTCCAGGATGATGACCGCTTCGCAGGTGGAGGAATCGATTCCGTCGGAAACGGTCAGGTAGACCATGAGCGAATCGGCGCACAGGGCCTCGCCGGTCACCGTCAGGACCGGCTGCATGGCGGTCGCGTCGTCAAAGACGCCCCCCTCGAAATCGACCGACCAGTTGAAGGTCAGGGTGTCGCCGTCGGCGTCCGAGGAGCCCGAGGCATCCAGCGTGACTGTGGTGGTGTCGACGGCAAAGGTCGCCGTGTAGGGTCCGCCGGCTTCGCATTCGGGCGGGGTGTTCAGCCAGGTTGCCATCACGGTGTCGGCCAGGGCGGTCCCGGTGCCGGGATGAATCGCCCCGACGGCGATGACATCGGTGCCGGCCCCGCCGGATCCGGTGTAGGTGAAGGCGGCCATGCCGAGCGTGTCGGTGCCGACGTTCACGGGCTCACCGGCGTTGGGGCCTTCGATGACGGTGAAAGTCACCGTCTGGCCGGAAAGGGGATAGGCGTCCGCGTCCCCGCCGCGGAAGATCAGGGCGGTGACGGTGTGGTCCTCGCCGCGGTTCAACTCGGCCTCGGCGGGCTCGACGGTCATCTCCACCAGGAGCATGTACTGCAGGGCCATGGTGCAGGCGCCCTCGAGGTCCTCGGTGACGATCTGGAAATACCCGGCGGACGCGTCCACGCAACCTTCGATCAGTTCGCTGTTGGCCTCATCGGTGCCCAGCAGCAGGGCGGAGTTCATGATCCCCGCGGCGGTGATGGCATCGCAGGCGGTGGAGACGGCGACCGTGTCGATGGCCTCGCCGCTGCCGATGGTCAGGATGTGCAGGTCATTGACCGCGGCTCCCTCCAGGAGGGCCGCCGCCTGGGTCCACGCACCGGCCAGGTCCGCGCCCGTTCCGGTCACCAGGCGGTCGGTGGTCAGGCCGTTGAGGGCAGGAATGATGGTGTTGGCCAGGTTGTCGGCCGTCACGGCCACCAGACCCTCGAAGACCGAAGCGATGGTGTCTCCGTAGACAAAGGCGCCGACGGCGATGGTGCCGTCCTGGGGGACCAGGTCCCCGTTGGAAAGACTGGCGCCCAGGGAACTCACCATGTCCTGGAGCTCGTCCGCCGAAACGGTGTCCGAGACATCCAGGCAGAACACGATGTCACTGGGCCCGACGGACTTCGTCAACGAGGAGGCAAAATTTATTTTCAGGGCCGTGGGTGAGGAATTTTCATCCTGGGAGCAGCCCGCCAAAGCGAGCAGAATGATCCCAAGGCACAGAAAAACATAACCAAACTTGGACATGCCAAATCCCTCCGTTGAGTAAAAAAATTTCTTCAGGCGGCGGGGATACTGTCACGAAACTTCCCCATTCCCCGCCATCCCGTTATCCGGAGGCAATCTATTAATGATCAAAAAAATTGTCAAGACCCACGAAATATTCACTGTTGGGCAAAAAAGATCAGAAAACACCCTCATAAAAGGCAAAAGAAGGTTTCTATTTTCCTAACAGCCCCTTCAACTTGTTCTCCACTTCATCTTTAAGGCTGTCCTGGGCTTGAGATTGAAGATTGTTTGTCAACTCGGTGTAATCGATATTGAGCCTTGGTTTTTTCATGGTGCCGCCGACCGAAAGGGGCAGGCGCAGACGCTCGGCCTTGTCCCCGAAAAGCTGGGCGACGCTCCCGGCCAGCCCGCCGCCGGCATACAGGCGGGCGGTTTCCTCCTTGGACAGCAGCAGGGATCCCGCATACTCCAGGTCGCCGTTGAAGCCGTAGGATCCCCCCAGGCTCAGATCGCCGAAATTTCCCAGGCGGGTCTGGAACTGGTCCAGGCCCACGCGGCCGTTTTCGACCTTCACCAGGGTGGAAAGGTCTTTCAGGGTCTGTTCCTTTTCCAGCTTGCGGCCCGTTTTTTCCGCCAGCGAGCCCAGGGCGGAGGTCACGAACTCGCCGGCCACCACCCTGCCGCTGACCAGGTCGGCCGCGGAATCCATGGACAACGTGTTGCGGATCATTTCCGGGTCCCGGCCCCGGGCGCGGAAACTGCCCGACATGCCGGTCTTGCCGAACAGGACACCGGTGATGCCCGTGAAGCGGCTGACAAAGTTGTCGGCTTCGATATCGGCAGCGGTGAAATTTCCGCTGTAGGCGGGACTGGCCAGGTCGTTCAGGTCGACGGTGACCTTGCCTCCGGCGGTTCCTCCGTACACCCGGGCGGTCACCTCGTAGCATTCCAGGACCCGGTCCCGCAAGCGGGCCTTGCCCTTCACCCCCGTGAACGGAACCTCACTGTAGATCAGGGTGTCGGCGGCGAAAGTCCCCGTCGCGACAATGTCCGGGATGGCCTCGAGGGTCATCGTGTCCGGCATGGTCACCGGGGCCGAACCGGGAACCGCTTCGGCCGCCGGAGAGGCGGGAGGATAAAGCTTGTCGATGTCGATCCGCCGGGACCGGGCGGCAAAAGTGAATTCGGGCTTGGGAAGGTTTTCCCGGTTGTCCTTTTCGGCCGGCAGGAAGTAGGGCAGATGCCTGGTCAAGGTCCCGGTCAGGGAGAGATCCCCCGCGCCGAACAAGGCCTCCATGCTTTTCACCGTCACGGTCTCGGGATCAAACACCACCGAGCCGTTCAGGCGTTGAAGGGTGTCCGGAAGGGCGGAATCCGCGTAATAGACGTCGGAGAACACCGCCGTCCCCGCGTAATCAAGGTCCTCGAAATTGTCCACCGCTCCGGAAAACGTGCTTTCCAGGCGGCAGTGTCCGGACAGGACGGCCTTTTTTTCCGGGGGCAGGAACGGGGCCACGAAGGCCAGGTCCAGGTCGCCGGCGACCCGTCCGTCGACGCGCGGGGCTTCAAAATCCACGACCTTGACCGCCACCTCCAGCGGCTGACCGGAAAATTCCCCGCCCTGGGTCCCGACCACCAGCTCGTCCGGCTTGAAACCGAGGGTCACCCGGTCAACCTTCAACTCCCCGTCCACCTCGCTGCCGGACGCCAGAAAATCGGCCACCGTCAGGATGCCTTCATAGCCCAGGGGCTCGAGCCGGGAGCTGTCGAAATCCAGGTCCGCCTCCAGGCCCACCACGCCGTTGACGACAAAGGACTCGAGTTGGGCGCTCTGTTCGGGAGGGACCAGGGCCATCAGGTCGGCCAGGGCCAGGTCCGAGGCCCGGATTTTTCCGGCGGCCTTCCATTCTTCCCCGAGGGCGGCCAGGCTTCCCGTCAGCGTCAGGGAAAAACCCTCGAACCGGAGGTCGCCCCTGGTCAGCTCCGTGAGGCCGGCGGTCAGGTCATGGGTCAGTTCGTAATCGATTTCCGCCGCCACCGAGGGCAGCGGTTGGTCCCCCGTCACCAGTAGGCTGTCCACCGCCAACGAACCCGTGGAACGGAATTTCCCTGCGGCGGGATTCGTCAAGCCCCCGGCCAGCTTCAGGCCTTCCAGGCGAATGCCCTGCCCGGTGTTGTCATCCTGGAAGGACAACGTCCCTTCATGGATTTCCAGACGGTCAAAACTGACCGCGACGGCAGCCGGCTGCCCGCCGGTTTCCTTCCCTGATCCCCCATCAGGATGGCCGCCGTCCAGCGGGGGGCCGAAGGTGAAATTGTCCGTCCCGTCGGTCTGCCGGTGCAATCGCATCACGGGCCGGTCGACGACCAACCGCTGCACCTGGAAATCCCCCCGGAACAGGGGCCGCAAGCGAAGCTTCAGGTCCACGTTGTCGGCGACGAAAAACGGGTCCCCCGCAAATCCCGCGGGATTGGCGATGACCACGTCCTCCAACTTGACCCCCAGCCCGCCGGCCAGGGACAACCGGGCTTCCTCCACGCTCACCTGGCGACCCAGCTTTTCCGAGGCCATGGCCACGGCCATGTCCTTGACCCTTTCGGCCGGGAAAAACAGCCGCAGCCCGATGACCGTCACCAGGATGACCCCCACCACGATGCCCGTGGTCCACACCAGCTTTTTCGGAAGTCTTTTCATGATCCTACCATCCCGGGAATAGGCTTGGGACAAAGCCGACGCCACATTGTCGCACGGCCAGCTTGGCACTTCAGCCGGGGGAAGTAAACAACTGCGGACACAAAAAAATCCCCGCCTCCAGTCAAGGAGGCGGGGAAACGGTCCTCAGGTTCGGCAGGGATCTACCGGAAAAGGGACTTCAGGCTGCCGAAGGACGTCTCTTCGGTGCCCACGACACAGGCATCCACATTGGCGAATCCGGGGGTGTCGGTGTCGCACAGATCATAGGTGCCGACCACCCAGTAGGTTTCACAAACCACGGCATGCGCCACGGCGTAGGAGCCGTCGGGGCCCACGGTATCATCGCAGTAGGTCAGGTCGCCCGAACCCGGGGTCTCGATCAGGGCGATGCAGTCCACCACGTTGTCCCAGGGAGTGGAATCGAGGTTGCCGTCATCATCGGTATCGAGGTCGTCGTTCTTGGCGCCGGTGAAATTGGACACCAGCATGTGGGTCACGTTGTCGCTGTTCTCGAAATCGAGAGTGCCGGTGTAATCGGGCACATCCCCGCAGGCCATCGTGAAAGTGGCCTCGACGGCCAGGAAAAAACCGTCGGCGGGAATGGCGTAACCGGTCAGATCGACCACGGCCTCGATGACGCCGCTGCCGCCGGTGCCGTCACCGATGACGATGTAGGTCAACCCGTCAAGGCTCTCGCCGGGGCTGCCGGCCAGTTCGAAGTACTCATCGTTGTCCGTGCTGACCTGGTCGACCCGGATCTCGTTGATCGTCGCCGCGCCGGCCATCACGGGAATCATCGCCAGGCAGAATACGGTAAGCATCACCTTAGAAAAACGCATGAAAACCCCTCCTAGGTAGGGTATTGGGTGAAGTTTGGGTTCTTGGCGGGAAATAACGTTGACCGAAAAAACAAGGCCCGAACAGGTGCACCCTGGGCACAGGATTGACGATTCAACCTACTTTCCAGATACAACCCTACCATATGGAAAGGATCATGTCACCCATAAGCAGGAAAAATGTCCGTTCTTACAAAATATTTGCAAATATAATCATGATTGAAGCAAATAAGCATATTTATTGAGAATGTGAACTCACTAACCCTTGACGCTTCCTAACGTCAATCCTGACACAAGGTAACGATTCAGGACCAGAAAGAGAAATACCACCGGGACGCACACCAGCAACGACCCGGCCGCGTAATTGGCCCATTCGGTCTGATAGGTCGTGAACAGGGATTCCAGGCCCAGGGGCAAGGTCATCAGTTCCTTGCTGGCCAGCATCACGCGCGCCACCATGAATTCGCTCCAGCCGGTCATGAACGAAAACAGGGCCGTGATCACCAGGGCCGGCGTGCTCAGCGGCAAAGTCACCCGGACAAAAGCCTGGAAAGGCGTGCAGCCGTCGATCAGGGCCGCCTCGTTCAGGGCCACCGGAATGGTGTCGTAATACCCCTTCATGGTCCAGATGCAGAAGGGAAGGGCGGTGGCCACGTAGGCCACCATCACGCCCCCCAGGGTGTCGACCAGATGCAGTTTGCGCATCAGCAGGTACAGGGGCAGCAGCAGCATGGTGGCGGGGAACATCTGGGTCATCAGGATGCCTTGCAGGGCCGCCCCCCGTCCGGTGAAACGGGACCGGGACAGGGCGAAGCCCCCCAGGCTGGCCAGGGCGACCCCGATCAGGGCCGTGCCCAGCGAAACCACCAGGGAATTGCGCATCCACAGCAAAAACGGCTTTTCCGTGAACATGATCCTGTAGGCGTCCAGGGTGGCCCCGTCGGGAATGATATTCAGGCTGGTGCTGTAGAGCTGATCCCCTGGACGCAGGCTTATGCTGACGATCTGCAGGATGGGGAATACGGCAAACAGCACCAACAGCCACACCAGGGCGTGAACCCAGACGTGGTTCCAGATCTTGCCGGCCAACCTGCCCCCGGACATCAATAAGCCTCCTCGCGGGCCACACGGTCGTAGCCCCTGACGATGACCACCAGCACCAGGAAGATGAACACGCTGAACGCCGCGGCGTACCCGTAGCGGTAGTACACGAACGCCGCCTTGTAGACATAGGTCACCAGGATATGGGTCTTGTCCGCCGGCAGGCCCTGGTCGGTGACCAGCCAGATGACGTTCAGGTTGTTGAAGGTCCAGATGGTGCCCAGCACCAGGGCGGGCATCAGCACGGGCTTGAGCATGGGCAGGGTAATGCTGAAGAACTGCCGCACCGGCCCCGCGCCGTCGATGCGGGCCGCTTCGTACAGCTCCCGGGGAATGGATTGAAGCCCGCCCAGGGCGATCACCATGATGAAGGGAAAACCCAGCCAGATATTGGTGATCACCGGGGCCATGAAGGCCCAGAATTCGCTGGTGAACCAGGGCACCGCCCCGATCCCCACCTTGGCCAGCAGGATGTTGACCGCCCCGTACTCCGCGTTGAACATGCCGCGCCAGGTCAGGGCCGAGATGTACTGGGGCATGGCCCAGGGCAGGATCAGCAGCGCCCGGTAGAGATTCCGGCCCGGCAATTTGCGGTTCAGCAGCAGGGCCGCGCCCAGGCCCAAGGTGAAATGGAAAACCAGGTTGATGGCCGTCCAGGCAATGGTCTTGCCGAAGATACGGTAGAAATCACTTTCGGAGAAAATCCGGATATAGTGGGTCAGCCCGATGATTTCCGGGTTGCGGAAGTGGAACATGTTCCAGTTGGTCAGCGATATGTAGACGTTGAAGAAGAACGGATAGGCCACCACGCCCAGCAGCACCAGCGCGCTGGGCAGCAGGAACCAGAAGGCCAGCCGGTTCTGGGCGCGTTCGGTGCTCATTCGCGCATCCTCTCGATCATGGTCACCGCCATTTTCTGCATGTCGCGGGCCGCCTTTTCCGGGCTGAGGGCACCGTTCATCACGCTCTGGTAACCCGGGCGCATGGCATCCCACACCGCGCGCATCTCCGGCACGATGGGCATCAGCCGGCCCCGTTCGATCTGGACCCTGCTGGCCACCTGGACAGGATCGTTCTGGATCTCCTCGACCAGGCCGGCGGCCTTGTCCCCCGGCTGCACGCCAAGTCCCATGGCCAGGTCGATCTGCACCTCGGTTCCGGTCAGCCATTCCAGGAGGGCGGCGGTGCATTCCCGCGTGGCAGGATCAAGGTAACGATTTATGGAATAACACTTTGCTGAAGTCATCGGGGTCGGCCAGAGACCCGTGGCGCTGACCATGGGGATGCTCGCCAGCCGGATGTCGATCCCCGCCTCGCGGTATCCTTCCCAGGACCATGGCCCGTTGATGATGTAGGCGGCCCGCCCCTCCTTGAAGAGGGTGTCCGCCAGCGGGTAGTCGCATTCCTGGGGCACGACCCGGGATTCCTTCAGGCCGCTCATAAAGGTCAGGGCCCCGACCATGGCCGGCGTGTCCAGGGTGGGCCGTGAGCTGTCATCCATGACCCAGCCCCCGAAACCGCCCAGCCACGGCACCAGCCAGAAAGGCTCCAGCAGGTTGAACACCAGGCCGTACTGATCGGGGCGGCCGTCGCCGTCCTCATCCACGGTGAGCCGCCGCAGTTGGGGTACCCAGGCGTCGGTGTCCACGGGGATGCTGTCGACCAGCGCCATGTTCGCCACCAGGGTCAGGTGATTTCCCACGTGGTCGGGCAAACCGTAAACATGGCCATCGAGGACGGGCAGGGTCTCGGGCCGGAAGCGGTCGATTTCCGCCTGGGGCAGCAACTCCCCGACCGGCATCAGGAGGCCCATGATGGAATAGGGACCGATCTTGTCCGCCGGCCCATAGACCAGATTGGGCCCGCCGAAGGCCAGGGCCGCGGTCTGGAACTGGGTCTGGAGATCCTCGGTCCGATAGTGGACACGACCGATGTCGAATTCCGCGAATTCGGGATGTTCCCGGCGGAACTGCTCGACATGAATATCGAACAATGCCTGTTCCTTGGGGTCCATCTGTTCCCAGACCGTCACACTGCGGCTGCGGTCCACACGCCCGCACGACACCATGCCGGGGACCAATCCCAGCATGATGAGCAAGAGAATCGTATTAAAAACAGCGTTGCGATGAACCAGATTTTTCATGGCCGGGACCATACACCGAATTCCCGGTGGAAACAACAGATCACCGGACCGCCGGGGCAAAAAATCCGGTTTGTTCCGAATTCCATTGAATGACCCCGGGCTCATGCAGTAGATTTCCCCAACTATGAAATCCGCACCCCGCCCTTCTCACGCCCGAGTCGCCCTCTTCCCGGTCGTGATCTTTCTCCTGTTGCTGGCCGCCATGGCGGTCGCCGTGCCCTTCCATCATCCGGTCATCGACGGCATCATCACCCCCGACGGGACCGACTGGGACCAGGCCGACCTGGTGGCCAACGACGCCCAGGACGACGACGTCAGCAAACGAACGGCCAACGTCAAGCGGCTGTGGTGCACCTGGGATCAGGACAGCCTCTACATCGGGGTCACCTATCAGGACTTCGGGCCCCGCGAGGCCCTTCGCGTCTATTTCGACCTGGACCGCGGTGTCGGCCCCGAAAGCGCCGCGGTCCTGGACACCGCCGCCGGCAATTTCCTCATGCCTGCGAATCATCACTTCGAGATGGTCCTGCACCGCTCGGCCAGCGACGGCTTCACCACCGACCCCGCCCAAAGCCTGCCGCCTCGCGCCTTCCTGGTCACCAGTGAGGAGGGACTCGGCGCCGATATCACCGCCACCACCTCCCGCGCCCAGGGATTCAACACCGGAGCCAAATCCGAAACCCGGCTGCCCTTCTGGTACAATGCCGAGATCGCCGTTCCCTGGTCGTCGGCCTACCCGGGCCTGGGCGGCAATGTCCCCCCCTACGCCCTGATCAAGATGGTCGCCATCGCCGCCATCGCCTCGCCCGACAGCAACGGGCGGGACAGCGCCCCCAACAACCCCGGCATGAACGGGGACCTGAGCACCACGGTCGATCTCATCAACCTGAGTCCCTCGGTCATCGATGCGAACGGCGACGGCCAGCCCGATCCCTCGGACGCCTCGGTCAGCGGCACCGCCACCCTGCCCCAGGATCCGGGAACCGGAACGGTGTCGGTCAAGGCCGAACTGATCGATTTCGCCGGGCGAAATCCCGGCGCCCCCCTGTCGACCTTCACCACCGCCGAGGGCGTCCGCGACTGGACCCTGCCCCGCCTGCCGGCCGGCCGCTACCGGATCACGACCACCGCCGTGGGCTACTTCGCCAATTCGGTGGTCGTCGACGTCGCCCAGGGCCAGGCCCTCACCGGCACCAACCAGACCCTGGACAAGGCCACCGCCATCGGCGGGACCATCGGGTTCGCCGGTCCGGACACCAGCGGCACCGTCACCCTGAAGACCGCGGCCGGCGACACCGTCGAGTCGAAGAAATTCACCGGCGGCGGACCCTTCATCTTCTTCGTGGAAGCCGGCGGGGACTATGTGGTCACCGTCAGCGCCCCGACCTACCTGACGGCGGAAACGCCCCTGACGGTGACCACCGGCCAGGACGTCACCGACCTCGATTTCACCCTCATCCGCCAGACCGAGGTCAGTGGAACCGTCTCCTTCCTGGAGGGCGCCGGGCAGGCGGGCACCATCTTCTTCCTCGACAGCGAGGGCAACCAATTGGCCTCCCGGGGCTTCCCCTCCAGCGGCGGGCCCTTCCGCTTCTTCACGCCCGTGGGCGGATCCTTCATCCTGTCGGCCAACACCAACGCCGGGGACATCATCGGGATCTACGCCCCGACCGAGATCCAGGTCGAGGTCACCGCCGGCCAGGATGTCACCGGCATCGCCATGGAACTCCCCCTGGCCGCCTACGTGACGGCCACCATATCCTTCGAGGGCCCGGCGGCCGCCGGGCGGGCCATCCTGACCGACAACGTCACCGGCGTGGTGATGCTTGATGCGGCCATCGATCCGGTGGAAGGCGATTCTGTCAGCGTCTACCTCGGGCCCAGCGAATACCGGCTTCGTCTCACGGCCGAAGGGTACGAACCCCGCTCGATCATTTTCGCGGTCACGGCCGAGGACACCTCGCTCGGTTCCCTGTTCCTGACCGCCGTGCGGGCCACCCATCTCGAGATCATCAACGACGAGGGCATTCCCCTGCCCGAGGCCCTGGCCACCGTCTTCGATCCCGCGGGCGATGATTTTTCCAGCACGCGGGTCCTGCTGGCCGCCCGGGATGACGAGGGGCGGAACGACCTTTACGACCTGGACGGCAACCTCCAGGGATTCGTGCTGTCGGCTCTCAAGATGGACGACACTTCCCCGCCCACGGGAAACCCCGTCTTCTACAGCGATTCGACCTCGACCTCGGTCGACAACGTGGTCAGCTTTGCCGACGGCCGGGCCCAGTTCTGGATGAGCAATACCGCCGTCGAGGTTCTGCGGGTCTATCTGGCCCAGCCGAACAAGGATCCCATTTCCGGGCGGATCATCGTCGCGTTCCTCACGCCCGAACCCAGCACCATCCTGTTGACGACGGTCCGGGACTCCCTGATCGCGAACAACAATGACCAGGTGGAAATCACCGCCCAGCTCTACGATTCCGCGGGAAAGGAAAGCAAGGCCGTCAACGTGCCGGTGACCTTCTCGGTGGTGTCCGGCAGCAGCGGCAAGGGTCAGTTCATTGCCCCCACGGTCCTGACCAATGCCGGCCAGGCCAAATCCTCCATCACCGCCACCGGGGCCGGGGTCCTGAACATCACCGCCACGGTGGTCATCAGCAACAAGGTCCTCACCGTGGTGGCCTACCAGTTGAACAGCGGCAAGAATGTTTTGACCCTGACCTCCGTACCCGGACCGACGGCCGGCTGGAACATTTCCCTGCCCAGCAACCTGAGCGACCTGGTGACCCCGGTGACGGTCAGCGCCCAGACCATCGACGCCTACGGCAATCCCACCACCGACCCCGGGCAATCCATCACGTTCTCGGCGAACCCGGCCAACCTGGGAACCTTCAACCCGGCCACCGCCGTTTCCGACCAGTACGGCCGGGCGGCCAGCAGCTATCTCCCGGCCGGCACCGCGGGCCTGGTCGATATTTCCGGATCCGGAACCGGCCTGGCCAGCGACACCGCCGCCCTGCGGTTGCGGGACCTGGTCGTGATCCCCGACCCGGTCTGGTATGACGAGCCCGTCACCCGCCAGACCTTCGACCAGACCGACCTGACCGCCCTGGTGGTCGCCAACACGCCCGAAGAACTGCTGCTGGAAATCCCCTTCAAATCAACCTTCGCCGGGATGCAGATCCATATCGCCTTCGAGGTCAATTTCGACGCCGCCGGCGCGACCAGCGATCCCTTCCAGCAGCCGGTGAACTTCGGCCAGGCCCTGCTGCCGGACATGGTCCTTTCCAGCAAGTATTCATCCAACGACTACGGCGACCTGCGGCGGTTCAACCCCGGGGCGAACAACTGGGACTACTGGAATCCCGAAACCCAGGAATGGGTCCTTCTGGTCGAGGGCAGTTACGCCGGTGAGGGCAACATCCAGAACCGGTGGGCCACCAAGGAGGCCGACGGCATCGTTTTCCGGATTCCCAAGGCGCCTTTCGGCACCTCCCTGCCCGATTCGATGCTGCTCGAGGCCTACCTCACCCAGGATGTGGACGGCGTCAAACGTTCGGCCTTCGACTCGGCCCCCCTGGATTCGACGCTGAACCTGACTTTCGACTACGAGGATCCCCAGCCCGGTGACTGGGACACCGCCCTGGGCCCCGTCACCCTGGAAAACTGGGGCCGGACCTTCGTCTCCCGGACCGATTTCCCGGTACCTCCGACCGTCGGCAACGTCCGGGCAAATCCGGCGGATCTCGACGCGGGCCAGACGCTGATCCTGCAGGCGCGGATCACCGACGGCGGCAATGGCGTGGGCGACGTGGTGGCCGACCTTTCGGCCATGGGCGGCAGTTCGGAAGCGCGCATGTATGACGACGGCAAGGTCGAACACGGGGACGCCGTGGCCAACGACGGGGAGTACGCCCTGCGGACGCTGGTGCCGATCACCAACCCCGGCGGCAAGCAGGTGCTGGTTGTCAGCGCCTTCGACGGGCAGAACATCTGGGCCAACCGCGAGTCCGTCTCCATCACCGTCAGGGCCCTGGTCACGCCCATCATCCAGGTGGCCGATCCGGTGGGCGACGACCACGGCCCCAACCAGTCGGGCACCCAGAAGAAGTTCTACACCTACCCCACCAACATCGCCTTCGTGGCCGGCGGTTTCGACCTGACCGGCCTGACGGTTTTCGAAACCCAGGCCAACATCGGCGGCGAGCTGGTGGACATGATCGCCTTCCAGGTGGCCATGGTCGATTTTCCGGATCCCAACGACCCGGGCACCGCGGACTGGGGTCCGCTTTACGCCGACCTGAACATCACCAAGATCGACATCCTCATCGACAACGCCCCCGGCGGCGCCACCGCTTCGCTGCCCTGGCGCCAGGCCGCCTTCCAGCCCTGGGACGCCTGGGACTGGGCCATCATCGTGGACGGCTGGTACAAGGCGCTGATCCCGTCCTTCGGGCAGAACACCGTCGATTCCTGGCGCGACAACGCCCTGAGCAACGACAAGGACATCCTGCTGGTCAGCGATCCGGTCCTGAACACCGTCACCGCCCTGGTATCCAAGAGCGCCCTGGGCGATCCCACGGCCGATGACATCGCCAAATGGGACATCGCCGTCTGCATGGCCAGCCACGACTTCGGCGGCGAGGAAGTGCTCGGCGGGGTCCGCTGGGTCAACGAAGCGCGCAGCGAATGGAATTTCGGCGGCGGGCAGAACGGCGACCGCGACGCCAACTACATGGACATCCTGCTGGCTCCCGGCACCGGCCACAAGCCGGGCCTGCCCCAGGAAGAGATCCTGGACTACGAATCCCAACAGGCCCTCTCCCGGTTGGCCGATGGACTCACACCGGTGGCCATCGAGATGAGCAGGTTCGAGGACACCGGCCCGCCGGTCATCGACACCGGCGGCGGGGGCTCGGTCGTCACCACGGTGGCCCCGATCCTGGATGCCCCCCTGGCGATGGCCATCAAGATCACCGATGACAACCGGGTGGCCGACGCCCTGTTCCGCTACCGCTCGACGGGCTACGAAGGCGACGGCTGGGATCGCGAAGTGCCCATGGGCTACCTCGGCCAGAACAACTGGGTCGTGGACATCCTGCCCAGCTGGCTCGACTCCAACCTGGTCTACTCCCCGGTCGACAGCACGCGCTACCTCGAATTCGAGGTTCAGGCCTCCGACCCCCTGGGCAAGACCTCGATCTCCCCGGTGACCACCCTTCAGATCGAGAAGAACGCCTTCTGCCGGCCTCAGGACGGAACCCTGGACACCGCGGGGCTGCTGCTGCTGCAGGTCGACGGCTCGCTGCTCAACGTGCCGGACCAGCTGCGCACCAACCTGGTCAACCAGCATTTCGCCGAGGTCTGGACGGGCGGGGCCGTGAATCCCGACACCATGATGGGCGAGGTCGAGCTCCAGTGGGACCTGTGCAACATCGAGGCCTCGCTCAAGGCCGCGCCCCGGGTTCCCGACGGGAATCCCATCGGTGTCTTCCGCCAGGTCTTCCTGGCCACCGTCGACTCCCTGGGCGGAATCCTGGACTACCAGGACCACCTGCCCGGAACCGCCCAGCTTTCCCTGCACTACCCGCAGGACTGGGTGCCCGCGGGCCTGGATGAGAACCTGATCGCCCTTTACAGGTACAATCCCGAATCCGACCGGTGGATCCTTTTCGGCGGCAACGTCACGCCCACCGGCAACAACGTGACCGCCACGATCAACGAGGTGGGGACCTACGGCCTGTTCTATACCGAGGCCAACGACTACGACCCCGGCCTGGTCATCTCCGGCATCACCGTCTCGCCGAATCCCTTCTCCCCCAACGGGGACGGGTTGTACGACGACGCGGCCATCTCCTTCTTCCTGACCGAGGAAGCGACCGTCACCGTGGAGGTCTACAACATCTACGGGGACCGCAAGAACGTCCTGGTGCAGACCTTCCCCTTCTCGGGCAGCGACATCACCGACCCGACACCCCGGCGGGTTCCCGGCTTGATCTGGAACGGAACCGATTTCGGAGGCAATCCGGTTCCCTACGGCATCTACATCCTGAGGATCCTTGTCACCTACACCCAGGGCGGCACCACCCGGACCATCCGCAGCTCCCATCCCGTGGCGGTGATCCGATGACCGGGAGGCGGCAAACGACCCGGTGGGCGACGGGACTGCTGCTGGTGACCATCCTGGCGGGATGGGCCTCCTCCGCCCGCGCCGACTTCCGGTTCACCCGGATGGGCGCCCGGCCCAAGGCCATGGGCTCGGCTTTCGTGGCCCTGGCCGACGACGCCAACGCCGCCTACTGGAATCCCGCGGGCCTGGTGCGCGACCGGCGGGTCTCCCTGATGGCGACCAACGCCTGGATGTACGGCATCGACGAACTCACCACCACCTACCTGGCCGCGGATCTGCCCCAGGCCGGACCGTTCCACCTCGGGGCCGCCTGGAACCGGACAGGCATCAAGGATCTCTATTACGAGGACATCATCAACCTGGCCGTGGCGGCCGAGACGCCGTTCCTGGATGGGCTTTCGCTCGGGGTGACCGGGAAGATGTTCCTGCTGTCGGCGCCCGGGTACGAGCAGTACAACGACCCAAACTACAACGGCGGCGACCAGGGGTATTCCTTCGATCTGGGCGCCCTGTACGACAGCGGCGGCGCCTGGACCCTGGGCGGGGTCATCTACAACGTGACCGAGACCAAGCTCCAGCTGATCCAGAGCACGTCCGACCCCGATCCCGTGTACACCGAGTGGGCCGCCGGAGGCAGTTACCTGTTCCGGGAAACCCTGCTGGTGACGGCCGATTTCCGCAGCCGCAACGGGGAGTGGGCCAACATAGTCCTGAACGGCGGGGCGGAAATCTGGTTCTACGACGCCATGGTCCTGAGGATGGGGCTGGACAACGGCATGGTCACCATGGGAGCCGGCCTGCAGGACAAGCACTGGGAGGTCGATTTTTCGATCGAAACGGATAAAGCCCTGGGCAACATCTACATGCTGTCCTTTACGGTGAGGAATTGAGCGTGCGGGCCACCTGGATGAAACCCCGAATCCTCCTTGCCCTGACCGGGTGCTGCGTGGCCCTGATGGCCGCCCTGCCCGCCGGTGCCGAGACCAAGGTCGAGGGTTACTATTCGGCGGAAATCACCGGCCAGAAGGATGACGGCAAGTGGCGGGTCGGCCCGCCCGGAGCCAACGGGATACCCTCCCATTACGCGGACCTGAAGTTCTGGGCCTGGCCCACGGACAAGATCGAGGCCTTCGTCAAGATCCGCGCCGAGGCCAACCGCGACGACGACCGGTCCGCGGCCATCGACTACTACGCCCCGCCCTGGTTCGACGGGGAAGGCCACCTCAAATTCCGGGACAAGAACTACGAGGCCTACCTCTTCTACAGGGAGAGCCGGTTCTACATCAACAACGAGCCCCTGCTGCGCCTGGTGGACGACAACAAGCTCAAGAACGACGACTGGGGGCCCAAGGCCCAGGGCGTTCGTTTCGATTTCTGGGACACCCAGCTCGGCATCAGGAACATGAGCGGGACGTTCATCATCAGCGACAACGGCGGCACCTTCTCCTCGACCAGGACCCGCCAGCTCCCCAACGGGACGACGGTCATCGAAAGCCAGGATTTTCCCAACGGGGACGACAACAAGATATTCCGGCTGGGCCACAAGGCCTGGGACGGCCGCATCGTGTCCGGGGTGATGTACCTGCGCAAGGACTGGACCGACACCTCCCAGGAAAACTGGCGGGAACTCCTGCCCCTGATGCACAACGATGTCTTTTCCTTCGACGTCTCCTTTTCCCCGCGCAACCTGGTCACCACCGGCCTGCGGTTGGGCCCCATCGACCTGGAACAGTCCCGCTGGACCACCGAAATGGCCTGGAGCCAGCGGCCCTACGATGAAACGGTGTTCGGGGCCTCGGACTACCACGCCATGGCGCTCGCCCTCGAGGAGAGGGACATCCACATCGGCGATTTCACCCTCCACTCCTGGTACAACAATTTCGGCGAGAACTTCCGTGACTACATGTCCTACCGGTTCGACGAGGCCGGCGAGTACAACAGGATCCAGAAGCATGCCGAACTGATCTGGCTGGTCCCCCTCAAGGCCGTGACCACCAAGGCCATCTATGACACCCAGCACAAGATCGTGGCCGATGAACCGGGGGGCGGTCTGCGGCCATCGACCGAATGGTACGGCGAGCTCTACATGGAGTTCATCAACGGGTTCAATTCCCGCCTGGCCTACCGCAACTGGCACGGATACGACGCCTCCCTCGAGGTCAACGACTTCATCAGTTATCCCGACTGGTTCTGGGAGGTTTCGGTACAGAATTTCCTGGCCAAGATCCGGCTGCAGGCCCGCCTGCACGACGTGGGGACCTTCCGCCAGGTGACCGTCTACGGGTTCGACATGAGCGTGAACCTGACCGAGCGGCTCAAGGGCTATCTGAGGGCCCTGAACGTCAACGAGGAAACCGAGGCCCGACACACGCTCTTCGCCGAGCTCAAATACGACATCGGGTGGGGAGCCAATTTCTATTTCTCGTACGGCGACGCGGGCCAGTCCGACAATCTTGTCTACACCGACTGGTTCGTCAACGAAGGAAGCAACGCCAACCTGAGCGACCGGATCAGGCTCAGGGTCGAGGCATGGTTCTGATCAATAGTCCGGCAGGGAGCTGACATGTCTGCGAAAGTCACGCGAATTATGGTCCTGACAATGGCCTTCCTGGCGCTTTTGGCGACAACCGGACCTCCGGTTCCGGCGCGGGCGGCCGCCCCCGCGACAGGAGATGCCGGCGTCGTCTTCTCCTTTCACGGACCCGACGCCAAGGCCGTCTTCCTGGCCGGGGACTTCAACAACTGGAACGCCCAGGACCTGGCCATGACGCGCCAGGACTCGGGCGACTGGACCCTTTCCGTGAAGCTGACCGAGGGCTCCTACGAATACAAGTTCATCGTCGACGGAAACTGGGTCGAGGACCCCGACAATCCCGAAAAGAAATCCGATCCCTTCGGCGGCAGCAACTCCGTGGTCAACGTGGGCGGTGACGGCCAGGTGATCGCCACCGCGGCGGCCGTCGTCGCACCCGCCGCCAAGCCCAATACCAGCGACATCGGCGGCCCCCTGCCCCAGGACCTGACCGTCGGTCCTCCGCGCATGGTCGACGGGGGCATCCTCTTCACCTATCACGCTCCGGGCGCCGGCAGCGTGAGCCTGGCCGGGTCGTTCAACGGCTGGAACGCCCAGGACCTGCCCCTGATCTCCCAGGGTAACGGTGACTGGGCCCTGGTCCACCCCCTGGATGCCGGGGAACACGAGTACAAGTACGTGGTGGACGGCTCCTGGTTCGCCGACCCTGAGAACCCCCAGACCAAGACCGATCCCTACGGCGGCTCCAACTCCGTCATCTACGTGGGAGACAACGGGGAACTGGTCGCCACCCCCACCGCGGGCCCGGAAGAGGACACAAGGGCGGCGTCCGAGCTCAACGCCAAACTGTATCTTGGCGGACGCTACCTGACCCGGTTCGAATTCGCCAAGAACCGCCCCGTGGAAATCGGCGGCCAGGATGCGGTCGATCCCCGCTACCGCCTGTGGCGCCCCACCCAGAGCGTGGACCTCAATTTCGAGGCGGAAATCAGCGAGATGGCCTCGACCTACATGCGCCTGCGGATGGATTCGGACGAGAACATCATCCAGAACAACATCGCCGCCTTCCTGGACGAGGCGAACATCTTCATCGATCCCAAGAATTTCAACCTGAAGGCCTACTGGAACCAGGAGATCTACACCAGCAGCGACCTGCTCATGTTGGGCGGAAACATCGACCTCGAGGGCACAATCTACAACGACCACATCAAGTACGGCAAGGGCACCGCCGGGGTCCTGTTCAATGCCAACCCCCTCGGCATCAGGACGGAACTGTTTTTCGCCAACGTCTACAACCAGGACTTCTACGCCGACCCGCTGCTGTTCGACAACACCGGCGAGGACAAGATGGGCGCGCGTCTGTCCAAAAAATTCGGCCCGCTGGAGATCGGAACGCCCCTGTGGCTGACCCGCTCCCTGGTCTGGCTGGATTTCGGAACCCAGGTCGGCCTGCCCTCGACCGGCATTCCC
>Ga0210065_1000108_pt1 | contig 24653 bp, 19 predicted proteins | sample Muzzi_PWB_D1_FD_185533 | JGI IMG/M metagenome (GOLD analysis project Ga0210065, IMG submission 185533) | Wetland microbial communities from San Francisco Bay, California, USA, that impact long-term carbon sequestration - Muzzi_PWB_D1 (SPAdes) | ecosystem: Environmental > Aquatic > Marine >... | reverse complement strand
CAGTGGCGCCCTAACCTTTTATCTCATGTTGAATCGAACTGAGGTCTTAAAACACTTACCGCATGGGGATCCTTTTGTCTTTGTGGACCAAGCGCTTCCGGAGAACCTGGCAATTGTAGGCAGTTACACCATTACCGGTAAGGAATGTTTTGCTGAGGGTCATTTTCCGGGACGACCGATTTTTCCAGCTTCAATTATGGTCGAAGCACTCGGGCAGTTAGGGATTATTTTCCTGATGGATCGCTTCGCGGCGGATGGGATTGATCGAGATTCGATTTTCTTTATCAAAAGTGAAGAAGTGAGTTGTCGCCGCCAGTGCATCCCCGGTGATTGTCTGGAGATGAAAATGAAAATGTTGCGTTGCCGAGAACCGTTGATTGTTTTTTCCGGGGAAATCTACGTGGACGGTGAGCGAACTTTAAAAGTATCTTCGCTCACGCTTAGTTTCTCGACTCAGCTCGGCAGCTAACTAGTTTTCTTCCGGGATGGAGAAAGTTGTCATTACAGGACTCGGTTTTGTTACAAGTATCGGAAATACGATACCGGAGGTAATTCGTCATCTTGTGCAGTTAAAGCACGGCTTTGATCCCTTTCCGGCACTCGAAGGAGAGCAGTGTCCACCTCAGTTTTATGGAGCGATTAAGGGTTTTGATACCACTGGATGGTCTTCTGAGGATTGGACTTATCCCGCAGCTCAGCAGGTTCCTCTCTCACATTTGAAAGGCATGTCTCCTCACGTTTTGTACGCCTATTTTTCAGGCTTGGAGGCGATTGCGGATGCCGGGCTGGATTTGTCTGAGATTTCAGATGCTCGAACTGGTCTTTACAGTGCCTCTGCCGGATCAGCCGGAATGGCGCACAAGCAAATGGCGATGATGAATGCTCGAGGTGTACAGCGCTGCTCACCCTTTGGGGTGGTTTCGTCGACTGTTGGTACTATCAATTTCAATTTAGGCGCTCATTTTAAGATCAAGGGTGCGGTCTGTGGAATGGCCTCTGCCTGTTCATCTTCGGCACATGCATTGGGTTTCGCCTATGATGCGATTGCAATGGGTCGTCAGGATCGTATGCTGGTGATTGGTGCGGAGGATGGAAACCGCGAATCGATCCTTCCTTTTGCAGCGATGCGGGCATTGAGTCGCTCGAAAGTCCCCGAGCAAGCCTCTTGTCCGTTTGATGCCAACCGTTCGGGTTTTGTTGGTAGCGGCGGGGCGGTTACCATGATATTGGAGTCCGCGACTTCTGCAAAGGCGCGGAGCGCCGAGGTCTATGCTGAATTCAAAGGCTGGGCTGAGGCGTGCGACGGACACAGTGTTGCCATGTCACACCCGAAGGGTGCGGGATTGTGTGCGGCTATGAAATCGGCATTGGCGGCCGCAGGTTTGCGACCTGAGCAGATTGATTATGTCAATGCACATGCGACTTCTACGCCAGTGGGGGATCTATCCGAGATTTTGGCGCTGAAAGACGTATTTCTAAAAGGCAGTGCGTGCTCCCCGGCAATTAGCAGCACCAAGGCGCTCACTGGGCATGCGTTGTCAATGGCTGGTGCTTTGGAAGCGGCGATTTGTTGTCTCGCCATTAAAGAAGGTTTTACGCCGGGATCGGCTCACATCGAAAATCTCGATCCGGTGTGTGAGGGACTGAATGTATTAAGAGAAACGACGCAAGATGCTCCGCGCTTCGTGCAGTCAAACAGTTCGGGCTTTGGCGGTGCCAACGTATCCTTAATTTTGAGCCAGTGGGAAGCCTAAGCGATAGCTATCATCGGGCGCTGATTACCGGGGCAAGTTCCGGTCTCGGTTTAGCCTTTGCTGAAATGTTATTGAAGCAGGGTGTCAGCGTGATTGGCATGAGCCGATCACCGGATATGCCAACCGGATCTTACGCCAATTATAGCGCTCGTGCGGTGGATTTGTCGGATTTGGAGTCTCTGTCCGATGAATTGGATCAGGTGTTCACTGAGTTTCCTGATATTGATTTAGTGATTAACAACGCGGGCTTCGGAGTTCTAAGCCATTTAGAGAATACATCACCAGTACAGATCGCTACTCAGTATGCAGTGATGCTGGGTGCGCCGACGATGATTTGTGCACGTGCGATTGCCGCATTCAAAGCATCGGGTAAACAAGGCTGTCTGGTGAACGTATCATCGCTGGCAGTGGATTTACCATTGCCATTGATGCCCGTTTACAACACCTGCAAGGCTGGTCTAAGTGCGCTCTCAGATAGCTTAATGTTGGATGCATCCGGCTCATCGCATCGCTCTGTAATTATCGATTTTAGACCCGGGGATTTTAATACCAATTTCGCACTGCGGATGGTAGGGCGGGTTGATTGGAATGGCGTTGATCTACGATCAGTGATGGATCGCCATCATGCATTGGCGCCGGATGTGATGCTGGCAGTTCGCGGGTTGGAGCGTGCTTTGCGGCGGGGACGTTCCGGGCGTTTTCGAGTGGGCGACTTTTTTCAGTCCAGGATCGCACCGATCGGACCATTGCTTTTACCCAGTCGTTGGTTACGAGCGATAATAAGAGCTTACTACAAGAAATAGGTTTTATGCGTATCGCGTACATTTTTACGACATTCCCTAAGTTGTCGGAGCGATTTTTTTTAAGGGAGGTACTGGAATTACAGCGTCAGGGGCTCGAATTGGATATTTATTCAATGATTGGTGGCGCTGCTATACCACATGCTGGCCCGGTTACACGCATGAGTTTCGTTGATTGGATCTATTGTTGCGTCGAGTTAATCTTTTGGATGTTTCGGGCGCCGCTGGTTACGCTTAAGTTAATCTCACGTTGTAATCCATTTTTGTATCGGTCTTGTATCAATTGGGGGGAAAATGTGCTCGGAGTCGCCTTTTCAATTCGATTTGCGCGTCATTTTCGCAAGCAGGGCTATACCTACAGCCATGGAACCTGGGCGACTGCTCCGGGCATGAGTGTTCTCTGTCTGCAGCAACTGATTGGGTTACAGTATACATTGGAGGCACATGCTTACGACGTATTTAGAGATGGTGGTGATGCGCTGCTGGACGATAAGCTGGTCGCTGCTCGAGCATTGAGAAGCTCTACGCAAGCAACTAGCAATGAGTTGCAACGCCGCATTCAAGAGATGGGTTCTTCGCTCAAGGTGACTTGTGTGCGACGTAGTCTGGATCGTATTCCTGTGTATCAGGCGATCAATTACGAAGCCGGGGCAAAACTCAGAGTTTTGAGTGTGGGGCGTTTGATAGAGAAAAAGGGCTACTTCGATGCCTTGGCTATTTTTGCTGTTTGGCGTACGATGGGCGTTTCGTTCGAAGCCAAGATCGTGGGTGAAGGCGAGCTGCGCAGGAAACTGGAGCAACACATCTGCGACTTGAAATTAACAGGGCATGTTCAGTTGGTCGGCAAACTTGAGTATTCTGAAGTGGATACGTTGTATCAGCAGTCGGACCTTTTTCTTTTCTGCGGAAAAGTGAGTGCCTCCGGTGATCGAGATGGCTTTCCAAATGTAATTGGTGAGGCGATGAGTTATGGGCTTCCGGTCTTTACCACTGATGTCTCAGCTACGACGGAAGTGGTCAAGTCAGGGCATTCCGGTTATATCATATCGACGGCGAATGTGTCGGACGCTGCAGCCCAGATTTACCTGAGGATGCAGCATCAGCCTGCCATTATGCAAATCACACAAAATGCACATGCGTGGATTTGCGAGGAATTTACTGCGACGGGTAATGTTCGAAAATTGGCTGCAGCCTTGTGGTTGCCGACTCCTTCCGAAACGACTAGAGAACACGTTTGACCGCGCGCTGCATTGCGTCGGCAATTTTACTGAGATCTTCATCGCTGTGACTTGCAGAAATGGCGGTACGTATCAGATCTTTCTTGGGCGGCACTGCCGGCGGTAATGATATCGTCGTAAAGACACCCTCTTTGATGAGTTCTTGCCAGAAATTGTAAGCCTTAACCTTGTCGCCGATTACTATAGGCACTGCTGGTGTAACGCTGCCCCAAGTGTCTAAATCGAGGCTATGTAGAATTTCGTTATAATGGCGGGTGTTTTGCCACAGACGTTCCAGATGTTCCGGTTCGGAGATGAGCAGGTCTAAAGCGGCTTCCGCACAGGCTGCTTGAGATGCGCTGATGGCCGCGCTGAAGATGGTTTGTTTCGAGTGGGTGCGCAGGTATTCGATGAGTGATTTATCACCAGCAACGAAACCGCCAGTGCTGGCTAGTGATTTGGAAAGACTGCCACAGATGATATCGAGCTGATCGGTCACACCCAAGTGATTGGCAGTGCCGCGTCCTTGTTTGCCCAGCACACCGAAACCATGTGCGTCGTCCATGATACTGAAACAATTGTTTTCGGCGGCTAGTTCCAGTAGTTCCTCGGCGCGGGCGAGATGGCCCTCCATTGAATACACTCCTTCGAAAATAAGAAATTTAGGTAGTTTCTTTTCTTCGTAGCCCAGTACCTTGGCCAAGTTTTCCGGCTTATTGTGCGAAAATTTTTCCACGCGACCCATCGTCGTGGCAATGCCTGTCCAGAGCGCGGAGTGTATATTTTTGTCCGCCAGTATCAAATCGCCTCGTTGCACAAAAGGTTGAATTGCGCTCATACAGGACAAGTAACCTGCGGCATGAATTTGGCAGTCTTCCTTGCCCAGAAAGTCTGCGAGCTTTTCTTCCAAGCGGCGATGGTAACTGCGACTGCCATTGGCGATGCGTGATCCGGTGCTGCTGCTGCCCCATTTCTTAAGGGCCGCTTGACCCGCTTCCTGTACCTTTGGGTGGTGGTTAAAGCCGAGGTAATCGTTGCTGCTGAGCAGTATCAGTTCACGCTGATCGAGCCACACATGGGTGCCAGCCTGTTTTGTGAAGTGATGGTAGAATGGCTGGTATTTGAGCCGCTGCTGGGTGATGGCGTCAGCTTTGCAGCGTTCAGCGATCGTATTTTTGCGGGTATTGCTACGAAAGAGTGTGAGCATGCGTGAATCAAATATTACATTAACGTGTTAACCAGTTATACCATCAATTGAGCCGCTGATTCACTCAGTAGCTGATGATGCAATACATATAGGGTGTATAGGTAGTGCCATTGACTGACGAGTCCAATCGTAAAGTGTATTTTTGCCTGATCCGGGGTGCCGTACGCTTTTCATTGACATCAATTACAAAAATTTCTGTAAAGTTTGTTTGATGGCTGATTTGTCTAAAAATAAACGTGTATTAGACGCGACAGAGCTTCTAATGATTGAGCAGTGGGTCGTGCTGGCGGAATCGTTAGGCGTGCCGCGTTCTTATGGGCAAATTTATGGTCTCTGCTTTATCTCAAACAAGCCAGTCAGTGCGCAGGACTGCGTCGACGCCCTGTGTATCAGCCGAAGCTCTGCTGGACAAGGCTTGCGTTTTTTGCGCGAAGTTGGAGCCATTCGGTCCAATTTCAAACTCGGTAGTCGAGTTGAAACGTATCTGATCGAGCCGGATCTTGGGCAGTTGGTGGCTTCGGTGGTTCGGGGAAAGCTGGCGCCTGCGTTTGATCAGTTTTTCAAAAGTATGGATTTTCTGCAGACTGATGTGGAGCAGCGCGCTCAGAAAAATGAACTCCTAGTCAGTCGATTTCAAAAATTGAAGCGTTGGAAATCTAAGTTAAATGAAGCCCAACAATGGCTGTTGCGTTGATTATGGAGAGTGTGGCCGACAGTAGAGTTATACCCAAGCAGAGTCCCTGGCAGATCCAGCGTGCGGTTGTTTTTGGTATCTTTATTCGAGAAATCGAAAATCGTTTCGGTCGTTATACACTGGGATATTTGTGGGCGCCGTTGGAGCCATTTATATACGTGGCTGTTTTGACCGCTCTTCGCGGCGCTTTTTACGGTGGGCCGGTAGCCGGCTTGCCAGCGCCTGTTTTTTTTGCGGCAGGCGTTTTGCCTTTCATTCTTTTTCGAATTGTACCCATCACCTCACTTTCCTGTGTGGAGTCCAATTTAGGCTTATTCAATTATCAGCGCGTGAAACCTGCGGATGTTTTTGTCGCACGTTTCATATTGGAGAATTTGATAATACTTTCAGTTAGCCTGCTGATTTTTCCTCTACTACGGCTATGCGGAATGGAATTTGAAATGAATGATCCGCTACGTTTTTTTGGCGTAGTTGCTTTATTTTTAATGTTTATCGCAGGTTTAGGCCTCATGTTTACCGTCCTCGGCCCGGTATGGGAGGAAGCTAAAAAGGTCATGCCTCTATTTTTCAGGCCTTTGTTTTTTATTTCAGGAATCTTTTTTCCGCTGGCTTCAATTCCTACCGTTTTTCGTCCTGCGCTCACCTGGAATCCGGTGATCCACGCATTGGAATTGATACGTGATTCCGCTTTCAGGGGCTATGATTTGGCGCCGGAAGTTAGCCTCAATTACTTAGCTGCGACAGCAGTCATTTCGCTAACGCTCGGATTGTGCCTTTATCGCCTTTTCCGGATCAAGATAGTCACTTCCGGTACCATCAAATGATTGAAATCCAAAAGTTGACGAAATCATTCCAAGTGAAAAATGGACGCCATTATGTTTTTCGTGATGTCGACCTGAGTTTTCCTGAAAGACTTAATATTGGAATTATCGGTCCCAATGGCGGCGGCAAGTCGACTTTTCTGCGTTTACTGGGAGGGATTGATTATCCGGACAGTGGGCGCATCCATAGCACCAAAAGTTTCTCTTGGCCGTTGGGTTTGAAAGGAGGCTTTGTAGGACACATGACGGGTCGGCAAAACTGTCGTATGATTTGTAATATCTATGGACTGCCGCGAGCAGACATACGCAGTAAGCTGGATCGGATCAAAGAAATGTCTGGCATTGGCAAATATTTCGAGGAGCCGGTTAAATACTATTCATCCGGCATGGGAGGGCGTTTGGGCTTCGCGCTCAGTATGGCATTTGAATTTGATTATTTTCTGATCGACGAGATTACCTCGGTCGGTGATGCCAACTTTAAGAAGATCGCCAAACAAGCGCTGGAAGAAAAGGCGCAGCGGTCGCATGTGGTGATGGTTACGCATAGCATGGGAGACCTTAGAAAGTTCTGTGATGTCGTTGTCCTGTTAGCCCACGGTAAACTAAGAGTCTACTACGACCTTGAGGCGGGTATTGAGGCGTACAATCAAGCAGGTAACAAAGCGCACAACTAATTCTACAGTAACATGACAAAGCAAACATCTGAATTTTCTTTTTGGCGCAGGCGCTCCGTACTTTGTATCGGTTTACCGACATTATTGGTGTTTATCTATTTTGCAGTTCTTGCAAAGCCGGCTTACGAATCGCAGGCGATGATAATTGTGCAAAATAGTAATAAAGAATTGATGATGCCCATCCCCGTCTTGAGTTCTGGTATCATCGGTGGGGCAGGCAACGCTTCGATTAAAGATGCTTATGTTCTTTTGGAGTACATGAAGAGTCCTGAGTTGATTCAAAAATTGGATGCAAGCTATAACATCCGGGAGCATTATGCATCACCCGCCTTTGATATAATTCGTAAGTTAAAGAACGATGCCAACTTTGATGACCTAGTCGGGTACTTTCGAAGCCAGCTACATCTAAAAGTTTCTTCAGATTCTGGTATTATCTCGCTCTCGGTTAAGGCTTTTGATGCCGAGCTCGCGCAGTTGCTTTTGACCGCCATGATTCAGCAGAGCGAGCTGACGATTAATGATCTAAATGAACGCATTCTATTGTCCACGACGGACATTGCCGAGCGCGAGCTACAGAAGACAAAAGATGACCTGAAAACGATTCGCGAGCGGATGTTTGAGTTTCAGGTGAATCGAAAAGTAATCAGTCCTGATGCTGAGATTCAGATGCTGTTAGCGAACTTGTCAGAGTTGGATGCCCGCATTCTGTCTAAAAAAACCGAATTAAAAACCAAGGAGCAATTTTTGAAGGAAGATGCCTTTGATTTGAAGACAATCAGGCAGGAAATTTCAGGGCTTGAAGCACAAAGAAATGAGGAAGCCGTCAAATTATTTCTAGAAGATGGAACCAGTATTCCAAATTCAGCACACGAGTATGAGTCATTGAAGCTCGAGTCAGAGTTTGCCTTGCAATCTTACACAGCAGCACTCGCCGCTTTTGAAAAGGCTAAGCTCGAAGCATTGCGACAAGAGAAATTCCTTTTGACTATTTCGGCTCCGACACAGCCGGTTGACGCTAGCTATCCCAAGCCTTGGCAGGGCACACTGACTGCATTCATCATTATTTCCTTGGTCTACGGCATCGCCCGCTTGGTGATAGCTACGATTTTAGACCATACCGTTTAAATTATTTCAATAGGTGATCTATGAAAAACTATCATAAAAAAATAATCCGCTTATTTATTCTCACATTCTGCGCTCTAGAGTTATCTGCCGCGCGGAACGTAACGGGTCGAGCGCTGGATGATGAGACAAAGTCGTCTGTCGAATCTCAAGCGTACCAGCAGACGCTGTCTGACGATACGAGCATGGTAGAGGACTCTGATAAGTCTATTTTTAAGCATACTGCGGAGGGTCTACCGATTTATGGTTCCCAGCTGTTTCAGGGCGACTTTGGTGACTTGTCCTTTGGTGGCTTCAATCCGAATTATCAAATTGGTGTCGGCGATGAGGTTCAGTTGCTGATATGGGGGGCAATGACTGAAGAGTTGTTGCTCACAGTAGATGCCAAGGGAAATATTTTTCTCCCCCGAGTCGGTCCGATTCATGTATTGGGCGTTCGGAATGATGACTTGAACAAAGTGATACAACAGCGCATCCAGCAGGTTTATAAGGATAATGTTGAATCCTACGCTAATCTAAAATCAACGCAATCCGTGAAGATTTTTGTGAGTGGGTATGTGTTGAAGCCAGGGCTTTATCATGGCTTTGCCTCAGACTCCGTATTGCATTATCTGGATCAGGCCGGTGGCGTTGATTCGGAGCGCGGGAGCTATTTGAAAGTTAGCCTTGTGCGCGGAAATCAGACGATTCAGCGCTTGGATCTTTATGATTTCCTACAGAGCGGCAAGTTGCCACTCACTCAATTTAAGGATGGCGATGTCATCTTGGTAGAGCCACGAGCCAATACTATCAGCGTAACAGGGAAAGTGATGAATCCAGCTCGCTTTGAATTTACAGGCGATACGATAGCTTTGGCGCAAATATTGGAATACGCGCAACCTATGTCTTCGGCTACATCGCTAAGCGTCCGTAGAGTCTTGAATGGCGAATCGACGGTACAGGTTTGTCCGATCGAAAAGGCGAATGCAGTTGGTTTAAGGCCGGGCGATGTGATTAATGTGACGGGGCGTGGAGTGGAGCAAAATGTTCTGGTTTCTTTTACCGGCGATTTTGAGGGCCCGGATAGTTGGGTTTTCCCGGCGGGGACTAAGCTGTCGGAAGTTATGAAAGTTCTCAAGCCTACCAAGTTGTCTAACTTGAGTGCGGCTCAATTGTTTCGTAAATCTGTCGCTGACAGGCAAGCGGCCTTGATCCAACAGTCGCTGGACAATTTGGAGCGTAAAGTAATGACCGCTAACTCTGTTTCTTTGGAGGAAGCCCAGCTGCGACAGGTCGAGGCGCAAACGATTCTATCTTTCGTAGAGCGCGCCCGTCAGGCCGAGCCCACGGGGCAAATTATGATGGAGCGCATCGAGGATGCTGAGCAAATCTACATTGTGGATGGAGATGTGCTGCATATTCCAAGCGTCAGTACTTTAATTACTGTGCATGGGGAAGTTCAGTACCCTAATACGCAAATATTTATTAAAGGTGATTCGGTACGTGATTACATCGATCGTGCGGGTGGATTCACGCTAAATGCCAACGATGAAGATCTCATTTTAATTAAGGCAAACGGACTGATTGATACTATCGGAAAGGGCCGATGGGTTAATCCAGAGCCGGGCGACGAGATAATCGTGTTGCCTGAACCAGATACTAAGAAACTTATGTATGCGAAGGAAATATCAACCATCATTTACCAGATTGCGCTCGGAGCACGGGTAGTGATTGGTCTGTAGTATGCTATGTTCGTCTGCAACTAGCTCATCGATACTGTAACCAGCCATATAAAAATTGATTAATTTGACCCCAATCATACTTACGTCATTTGATGAACCTTACCAGCATGGCGTTTATCTTGCCAACGATCGTCAATTCAGCCCATAGCCTGAACTATTATGAAAATAAGCTTTATCATTCCTTGGATTTCTCAAGGTCGGGGTGGGACTGAGAATGTTGGTCACCTCATGGCGAACGCAATGGCTGAGAAAGGGCATCAAGTTAAGGTTTATACATTCGATTCAGAAGAGCGCCCCTCGCGATGGCCTTTGAATGAGAGTATTTCGCTGCATTATTTGCCGGAAAATGACGACAAGGTTGCCAACAGCCAAATGGCGATTGCCTTAGCTGAGCCTTGTCCGGATCTTCTCGTCGGATTGCACATGAATCGTACTCTGCTGCGGTATGCGAGGGTAGCCCAGAAGTTAGATGTCCCACTTGTTTTATCCGAACACATTGATCCGCATTTCCCGAGACGCTTAGGAGTTTTTGAAGAAGAGGAGCGACATTCTGCCTTTAGCGTTGCGACAGTTGTGCATTTACTAAGCAATGTTTTTGTAGATACAGTTCCTGAATATCTGCGTGGGAAAATTCATGTGATCCCAAATACCGTTAAGCCAGCAATCGGACAGTGTGACCCCGTTGGGGGTGCTTGTAAGAATCTAATTACGATCGCCCGATTGGTCCCACGCAAGAACATGCTGCGATTGATTGATGAGTTTTCGTTAATAGCCGCGAAATATACGGACTGGAAGTTGCAAATTTTGGGTGATGGCCCTCAGTTGTCCGATCTTAAGCGAAGAGCGCAGGCGAAGGGAATTTCACATCAGGTGGAATTCTTGGGTCATTGCGATGATCCCTATCGGTTTTTAAAAGAAGCGCAAATCTTCGTGTTTCCCTCCTTATTTGAAGGTTTCCCAATGTCCTCCTTGGAGGCAATGGCGCACGGTCTGCCTCTTGTTGGCTATGCCGCCTGTAATGGAATTAACGAGCAAATTCTGGACGGAGTAAATGGGCGTCTTGCTGCACGCAGTCTTGAAACTGGATGTCTGTCGGCCTGTCTGGATGAACTGATGAGTGATAGCGCATTACGCATTCAAATGGGTGCGCAGAGTCAGCAGCGATATGAAGAGCTCTATTCCAACCAAATTGTTTTCGATGCATGGGAGACAATGTTTATAGCCGCATCAGAATCTATATTTCCAGAGAACTCTATGATTACCAGTGTGAAGCCCCCGCTTACTCGCGCGTAAATTCATCAAATGAGCCATTCAATTAATTTTTCCCTAATTACATCAAGTGCATATTGAAGAAGAAAACCGTATCGCCTTTGAGAAATTCGATGATCATCTTCGTTTGAACAAGTGCGAATATGTTGGAGATACAGATTTTGATGTCCGTGAATGGATTCTCTCTGAGCGTTTTGCCGAGTGGAATGTTGGCTATACCAGCGAAAGTCTGAGAAAAAAATATGGCGCAAATATGCCCAGCCTTTTCCCGCATGCTCGCGGGTTTGATGAGAAAGGTTTTGGGGTTGGGCACCACTATTTGGCACCAGGAACAATCTATCAAAATAGTGCCATGAGCCATAAAGGTGGAGTCAAATTGCTCCAGCCTTTGCAGGATGGCGATCGATTGGTTTTTTTTGAACAAGGTTTTCTGGCCACTTCTCATAGCTGGTCAGAGTCTTTCAAGTCTAATTCTAATCAGCTCGCGTGCCTCGGCTATGTCTATGACGACATCTCGCATTACTTTATGGCGGATTATCCCAATCGTCTGATTCACCGGCTAAATAGTTCTCATCTTGCGAGCACAGATGAACTTGCCCGTGCTCGTGCTGCGATGCAGCGCATTGTTGAGCAAAAAATATCAAAATACAACTCTCAGCCGATTCACTCGCCTACGATGTCAGAGGGGTATGCACATCGAGTCATGGTTTGCGACCAAGCGTTTGCTGATGCCTCGACTTACTATGGTAAGCTGACTGAAGACGATTTTGAACAAATGCTGCTCGCGGCGATTCGCGAAAATCCGGAAGCCCAAATTTTAATCAAAACGCACCCAGACACTCATTGGGAAAAAGGTAAGCGGGTAGGATATTATAACCATTTGGAAGATGTCGGGCGTATTCGAATTCTTCGTGAGCCTATCAACCCTTATTGTCTTTTTGAATGTGTGGATAAGGTATATGTGGGCACCTCGCAGATGGGATTTGAGGCTTTGCTTGCAGGAAAACAGGTTGTTTGTTTCGGAGCACCCTTTTACGCTGGATGGGGCTTGACTGATGATCGCCAGCCGATTCCGCATCGTCATCGTAAGCGCTCGCTGGATGAGGTTTTTTATTACTTCTACATCTGGTACACAATCTACCATTGCCCGGGTTGTGCTACGCCAAGTCAAATTGAAGAGGTACTCGACTTTATCGTGCAAAATCGACCGGCGTCCTTCTCCGGTAATTCTCAGAAGAACTCTGAAGCGCCTAAAATTTCGGTCATTCTACCTGTTTATGGAGTTGAGAAATATATTGATGAATGCCTTCACTCGATTCGACGGCAGACATTACAGGACATTGAAATCATCACCGTGAATGACTGCAGTCCAGATGGTAGTCAGGCTATTATTGACCGACATGCTGCTGAAGATAAGCGTATTCGACCGATTCTGCTAAAGCAAAATATCGGGCAGGGACTCGCGCGTAATGTTGGAATTGAGTCTGCCAAGGGTGACTACATCCAATTTATAGATTCAGACGATTTTTTTGCCACAAATGATTATTTGGAGTCTGTTTATACTACTGCCATTCAAGATGACGCACAGATGGTGCGCGGGCGAAAAATTTACGAACAGCTGGAGGATGCCCGAGGTCGTCAAATTGGTTTGAGGCGCGATTGGTGTGAGTCCTATTTTGAAAAGTCGTTTCGCCAGAAAACACTTGTTGAAAAGAAAGAGATCATACAGGGGCGTCATTTTTGGAATTGGCTCTACAAAAAAGATTTTCTGTTACACAACGACATTCGTTTTCTAACTCCACAGTGGGAAGAGAAGCCGTTTGTATTGAAGGCTCTTTTGCGTGCCACTTGCATTTCGACAGTTAATTGTGAAGGCTTCATTTACAGGGTTCGCATCGATTCGACTGCTCGCCGTAAAAAAGAACTGAAAGATGCCGAATGTCAGTTATCGAACTTCGAGTCCTTAGTTGACCTTTTATTCAAAGCAGGAGCCTTTGAGCGGGAATCGGATTTGTTTGAGATTTCGCGTTTCATTATGACACAGTATTTGAGTATCATTTTAACCGGATTTGTGCACGAGACGATTTTACGTGACTCAGGCATTACCGGCGAATTGGCTCTTTTTGATCGGCTCAATTGTCTCGTCAAAAAATCGGGAATGCGTGCTTCTGATGTGTCTCATGCGCCTGAGAATTTACGGAAGGATTTAAAGACGAACCATGCATATTCGCTTATTTTTGCAGGTCTTCTAAGTGAAAAATACGAATATGTCAGAACTGCCATAAGCTTAAAGCCCATCCAGCAGGAAGAATACATTACAGAAATGTTGCGGGTCCCGGAATCAGAAGCAGATAGGCAGTTGCAAGAAGCACTTTCCTTATTTGCCCGCAATGGTTTGGTGATACATCACAAGAGTGCGGCCGTCGAGGCTGCTAGGAAGCAAAAGAAGCCACGTTTGGTGATTCACGTCGGTTCAACCAAGACCGGCTCGACTTTCATTCAGCATTTTTTGGAGCAAAATCGAGCAGCCTTGATGCGAGCGGGGGTCTATGTGCCTGAAGTCGGGTTATTCTGGCAGCCTGATCGTCCACACAAGCAGGCAGGCCATGCGCATTTTGCGCCTGCTGCTGTCAAAGGGGATGATGCCTTGAAGGCGCACATTGATGCTGCAGTGACCCTTTGCTCTGGGCGCATACACACGGTTATTTTATCTTCGGAGGCCTATTTCTTAAATCCCCGATCAGTTGAAATCGCCCGTCAGTTTGCTGATTATTCCGTAGAGATGCTTGTTTATTTCCGCCGTCAGGATGAATGGGCCAATTCACAGTACGCAGAATTCGTGGCAGGTGGGGCAATGGGGCGAGTCGATTGCGCTATTGAAAAATGGCTGGGCGATGAAAAAACTCAAAATCGAATGAATTATCTTTCCACCATTAAATTATGGGAGAGTGTCGTCGGTCGTGAAAACATTCGTATTGGAATATATGATCGGGCCAGACTCGAGCGGAGTGATATCGTTTCAGATTTTCTCACGCGCTTGGGATTAGAAGAAGTGGCGGACTTACCACGTCCCGCAGCGCAAAGTCAAAATGCGTTTCCTTTTGCTTCCGGTCATGTGAATTTGATTCGTCACCTAAACCAGCAGAATTGGCCGAGCCATGAGCAATACCTTCAATTCATTGAAGATGCCGGCCGTGAAGTCGTTAAGCTACGCTTAGCTGCCGACATGCCGAAGCCTCAAGTCGATTTATTGAGCATCGAAATTAGAAATAAAATTATGTCTGATTTTGCGGAGAGTAATTCCATTCTGGCGAAGGAGTATCTTGGTTGCGATTCAGATGCCTTGTTCCCACCACTCAACGGCTTCTCCAATAACGAAGCCGGGTATATTTCTGGAAAAGAAATAGATGCCATTATGGAATCTTTTAGACGCCATATTTCGGGTACAGATGCTCTTGTTGCTAGTGCTAAGACAAAGAAGGTTCGTGTGAAGCACTCATCGCTTCGAGATTATCCATGGCACAAAGCAACGGGTAAGTTTTGTTATCGGTTGCTTTCAGGCAGTTATTATAAGCTCTATCAGAGTCGTAGGGCTGAAATGTTGCCTAAATTGTCGCCGTTAGGGCAATACCCATTGCGAGTCGCTATAGGTAAGTTTTTTTACCGACTTTATCATGGTGATTATAAGTTATTCTTAAGGGACTAATGTGCGTTGTCTTTTTCAGCAGCTATGAAAAGTATATTTACAGAGGAGGAAATCAGTGAACAGTTTTTAATCTCGGATAGTGACGCTCGGGTTAAGAACAATGTGCGTGGCCCGGCAAGTCAGTGGACTATCAAAGGAGACGTTTTGTGTAGTCACTACACCAGCATTAATGGTCCGTTCAATGCAAGGGGACATGTTCGTATCGGCAAGTACTGCGCCTTCGGGCAGTACGTGTCCCTTATTTCAGGCGGTGATCATGGCATTGCGACTCCCTGTCAACAGATTTGGTTGCATAACAGATTTGGATTTCGACCTCCTATAGCGAGTAAGGAGCGGCCCATTGAAATTGGGCATAATGTCTGGATTGGTGACAAAGCTAATATACTTCCCGGTGTTTCGGTGGGTCACGGTGCTGTAATTGCTGCAGGCGCCACTGTTACTAGTGATGTGGAACCGTTTGCCATTTATGGCGGAGTTCCCGCCAAGCTCATTAAGTTTCGTTTTAATCCTTTGATTGTAGAGCAGTTGCTTCAAATACGTTGGTGGGCTTGGGATGAAGAAAAACTTGCTAGGAATAAGACATTTTTTGAAACAGACATGTCGGGTACAGAGGCCATCGACTTAATGCGATTAATCGTAGAGTGAAGGTGTCAGCTAATTGGTGTTTTGTGAGTAAAAACTATAAAAAGATTTACCAATTACTTCGTTCTCGAGACTTGGAAACTGCGAGGCAGTTATTGGCGCGCGCTGCTCTTGAGCGCAGTGCTTCGTATGATTATTACAAATGCTCTGGTAAGCTTGAAAGTCTGCGTGGGAACTGGGCACAGGCGGCCAAGTACTACAGTCAATCGATAGATGCCGCGCAGGGTGAGAGCCGGTGCTTTCTGGTGTATGGAGACTTCATCCGTACATTATTACTGGCAAAGGAGCCGGAGCGGGCGAATCAGGTACTGAGTCAATCGATTGCCAGCATGGAGTTATACTTAAAGAGGCCGATTTTATCGGCTCAGAGTATCGTACAGATCTCGAAGTACGCGATTCGTTTGGGGCTCTTCGGGGTCTATTTAGACTTACTTTTTCGTAAGAAATGTTGGAATCCATGGTTTCATAAACTAAAGCGGGCAAGACAGGATGCTGCGGGCTATCAGAATGTGCTTGAGCAGTGGGCAAAACTACAACAGCAGGTCGGTTTTACGGTCGATGCGTATCGTGAAAGTACCGATTACTTTTCTGAAATCGTTGAGTCATGTGCCGTGCTTCTACCGATGGATTTCTTGAGTATGCTGATTCGCGATTTCCAGGGATTGAGTGATTATTATGTCGCACTAATTGATGAGTTAAATCGTCTTGGCGTGACTTTTACTTTGAAGAATCAATTTGTCTTGAATCAATGTCCGGAAGTCTCCGGTGCACTGGTCTTTTCATGGCATACGTATGGTGCACATAAAGGTCTGTTACATATCAAGGAGGCGCCACTCCCGGGCTTTTTTTACTTTGATCCGTTAGGGTACTCCGGTTGGGCTGAAATCGCGACTTTGAGCAGGCAAGCAATCGACGCTCGTTTGGAACTCGTCGATGCAGAAGAAGCTCGAAACTATTTTAACGATTTGCAGCAACGCTTTGTGGGTGCTCGAAGAAGCAAGTACCCACAGGCTGAAGCAAACTGTGAATTTCCCGCGCAATTTGTGTTTGTAGCGATGCAATTATTGGATGACGAAGTCGCTAAACTGGCTGACTGGGACTCCATCAAAATGGCAGGGCATGTTATCAGTTTGATGGAGCGCGAAGGGATCGATGTTGTGATTAAGCGTCACCCAAAATGTAAGCATTATTTGGTGGATCAGTTCATTCGAGAAATCTCGGAAAAATCTTCTGTACACCTAATAGATGCGCCAATTCACGATTTGATTGAGCGTTCTCAGGCCGTCTGCACGGTTAATTCCGGTGTGGGTTTGGAAGCGCTACTGCATAAAAAGCCTGTGTTTACTGCAAGCCCGACAGATTATGATTATCTTACCGATGACTTACGTTCGATTAATGGTGCCGCTGAGTTTTTTGAGTGTATCGGCTGTAACGATCGAAGCGCTTTGAAATATGAACGCTTCCTGACGTATTACTGCCGGGACTATCTGGTTGAAGCCAGTCGGCGCGAGTGCTTGAGTGAGCGAATGCAGCAGCGCACTAATCTCTCCTCATTAAAAGCATGAGGGCTCGGCGCAAAACAGTCATCTTTACCAAGCGCTTAGGCAAGTATTCTCAGACCTTCGTACGGCGCGACATAGAATTTGTGAATAAGGGGCAGACTGTAGTAGTTTGTCGCTACCGCATGGAAGATTGTAACTGGATCCCCACGGATCGAGTTTTGATCTTATCGAATTACCCCAGATTTTTATGGGGATGGACGATATGGGTATTTTGTCTCAAGCATCGAGTAAGTTTTGCGGTGGTAGAGTTTTTAGACTGGGCCTGCGACATGCAGCCTTATCTACGCTTTATGCGTATGCCTTACCTTGCGCTAGGACATGGTTACGACGTTTCACGTTATATTCAGTCGAAAGTGGGATACGTTGATGACCTAAAGCGGTTGTCGAGTGCTCGGGCGATTATTCTCCCATCGGAATTTCTGAAATCAAAATTGGTGGCTGCTACGGATTTCACAACGGATTTTGTATCTGTGGTGCCTTATGGCGTTGTTCTGGAGGAGTTTTCGGATGTCGACACCCCAAACAAAAGCGGATCGTTTGTTTTCATTGGACGCTTTGTTGAGAAGAAGGGCCCACTCTTAGTACTACAGAGTTTTTTGGCGGCTAAGCCGTTGAACCACGGATACACACTGCGAATGGGAGGTGATGGTCCTATGCTGGAGGCTTGCCAAGACTACGTACGTGAAAACGGGATTGAAGAGAACGTGCATTTTTTAGGGGTGTTGACGCCACAACAGGTCAAGCGAGAGCTCTCAGCTGCGCGTGCGCTGGTACAGCATAGTATCACCGACTCTAATGGAGACACTGAGGGCTTGCCTGTTGTGCTGCAGGAAGCACTCGCGATGGCTACTCCGGTTATTTCAACAGAACACTCAGGGATCCCTGAAATCGTGGGGAATGGAGTCGAAGGTTATTTGGTTCCTGAGCAAGATACGGATGCCATGGCTCGAATGTTTGTGAAGATTGCAGAGTTGTCCGAGGATGACTATGCAGCCATGGCGCAGCGTTGTCGTGAAAAAGCGGAACAGAAATTTTCGTATTTTAATCGGCTCACGCTCATTCAATCTTATATCGATGCGAGATGAGATTGTGATAGACTGGAATGCTTGCAGGATACGCATTGTACTTTAGCCAGAAGCTAGCCTTTGCTTTATGCGAATGATTTACGCCACACGTTCAGTATTGCCCTCGAAAACTGCTAACTCAGTGCAGTCGGCTCACATGGTGGACGCATTTAACAAAGTCATTCCACATATCCCGACGATTTATCGAACAGGCGACCCGGGTGTACAGGCGTCAGATCATTTTAACGCGTATGATTTGTCCGCGCCCTCGCAGAGTCTGCCGATCCCGTTGCGACTGCTGGATGATGTGCTGCACGCATATTTGATGCGTCTGTTTTTTTGCCTAAGGCGACTTCCAGAGCATGACTTGGTTTACACGCGAAGTACACGAATGGCTTGGGTTGCGATTGCTTGTGGAAAGCAACCGATTCTGGAGCTGCATGACCCATTGATTCCCATTCGCATTCGTTTTCTAAAAAAGAATTTTGAGCAGCAGCGCCTGAAGTTATTGGTGGTTACAACTGACCGGCTTAAACGGGACGTGGTCCGTGAAGTTGGTATTCCGCGTGAGAATATATTAGTGGCCGGAGGCGCAGCTGAATCGACCTATGCAGATTTGCCAGCAGCCCCGCTTGATCAAAGCCTTCATTGGAAACACCATGTTGCCTATGCCGGAAGTGCCCTCAAAGGAAAGGGTCTGGATGTTGCATTGGGCTGTGCTTCGCAGATGCCCGATGTTGCCTTTCATTTGATAGGTCCAACAGAAGCGGATTGTCTGCGAGTCCAAAGCTTGCCGCCGAATATTATATTGCATGGGTATCAATCGGGGCGGGAAGTTATTTCGTTATTAAAGTCCATGCATGTGCTACTTCTACCCAACCAGACATCGGTCATTATTCGTTCGGGAGCAGACATTGGTCAGCATACTTCACCTTTGAAGATGTTTGAATACATGGCTACCGGCCGCCCGATCGTGGCGTCGGACTTGCCGGTTTTACATCCGATTCTTCGCCATCAAGAGAACGCATTGTGTGTACCTCCGACAGAGGTAAGCGCTTTCTGTACTGCCATTAGACGCTTGTTAAATGATGCTGCGCTATCCGAGCGCCTTGCGGCTCAGGCTTTGACAGAATTCAAAGAGAGTTACACCTGGGATCATCGCGTGGCGAAAATAGTAGGCTTTCTGCATCAGCATGGGTTCTATCCTGAAAAAACTGTATGACTTCAAAGCTGCATCGACTGAATTGCGCGTTGCGTGATGTTTTCTCTATCTCGCCCCCGATGACGCGAGCAGCGGTGCAAGCTACTCCGATCGATCACGCGCATCTGCGCGCAATCTATGCGAATTTGCCGGTCAGTGAGCAAGCGGATGATGTGGTCTTGTATCGAATCATCGGTAACGATTTACCGCCTCGCCACCAGCACGGTCAGTCGTTGCGGAATTTGGAATTTATCATTCAGCACGAGCCGGAATTTCCAAATTGTCAGAAGCGTTTCATCATAAATCGAATGGTAGAGACTGATACCGAAAAACGTATTGTTGATTTATTAGAATCCGAGGGATTCGGTTATCATAAGCTTTCCTTCGACCCTGATGCGTATCGAACGATCCCCTTAGACTATGCGTGTTTGCCGGGTGAGGATAAGAGCTACCTAAGCAGTCGTGCCTTTCAGCGTCAGTCGAGCCGACACAAAATTCGCCTACTGACGGCAGTCAACAGGTTGCGGAATAACTACGTGATGCATAACAACGGTGCGCGTAATCGAGCGCTCGAGCAGGGTTGTTCCGAGGCAAAATGGGTGCTTCCATTTGATGGTAATTGTTTTTTCACTGCCTCAGCTTTTGAGCAACTGTACCAAGCGATTGTCGAGCAACCCTGGCTTAAGCATTTCGTCGTTCCGATGGCTCGCATTCATGATAATCAAGAGCTCTTAAATGATTCCTTTCTTCCACGTGCCGATGAAGAGCCGCAACTGGTTTTTCGTTGTGATGCGAAAGCGCGCTTTAACGAAGCATTTCCTTACGGTCGCTTTCCTAAAATCGAAATGTTTTGGCATTTGGGTATTCCGGGGAATTGGAGTTACACCGTTGAGAAAGCTTGGGATCCTGCGCGCCGTACGCTTTCCCCTGAGGCTTATCAGTTTGGTTTGGCAGGGTGGGTGGCGCGCCTGTATTCGGGCGTTGCGCACTTGGAAGCTTCCGGTCATCGGATGGGTTCTCAACGCGGTGATGCCAGAAGAGCAGCGATACTCGATATTCTGGCGCGTCTGGATCGTGAACACTTGGGCGGATGTGAATTCGAGCGTTTCCTTCCTTCAGAATAAAGCTCATAAAGTGAACTCATAGATTTTAAATTTCATTTATCTATCGCTACTAATATTTATAAAAATGAATACCTTAGATACTCAGTCGGTTTTCCGTTTAATTTTATTAGTTTGGTTTCTAGTGAACCTGCTCATTTTGGCGGGCAATGTACTGCAGACTTACGACACTTTTAATCCCAGTTATTGGCGGCATTATTTTCAGCAACATTGTCTGCGCCCTGTATTGGGTCTGGTCGTTTTCATTGTGCTGATTCTGTCCGAAGATTGGCTCATTCACTGGATCGGGGCCTGAGCTGCAAATGGCCGCGCAATATCGAGAATCGGCTGATGCTGCCTTGCGGGATGTCTTTACGATTCAGGGCGTCACTGCGGAGCAAAAACGATTGCCCGGTGGCGGTTACGATTGGAATTGGCGCGGGCCGCGCAATGACCCTGAATGGGCTTGGTTTTTTAACCGTTTAATGTGGCTGCCGGATCTCTGGCGTAGCTACAAAGAGACGGGTGAGACGCGCTATCTTTCAGCTCTGGTGAGTACTCTCGAGGACTGGATGGATTCAAATCCTGCACCCGGTCGGTTTAATTTTACGGCCTGTTGGCGTCCCTTGGAAGTTGCGCGACGCTTGCTCTATGTTTTGCTCCCGTATTGGGAGACATGGCTGGAAAATGACGAATGGCCGCCTGCGCTCACAGAGCGACTGAAGTTGTCGCTTGAAGCACATGGGTGCCAATTGCGGAAACATCATGCCTTCGGAGGAAACCATCTGATTACAGAGATGCGCGCACTCTTGGCTTTAGCTTATGCCTGCCCTTGGCTAAGCGCTTCTGAAGAGTGGACAGAGTACAGTCTTTGCCGCCTCGAGCGTAGTTACCATCAACAGGTATACCCCGATGGTGTCTACAAGGAATTGTCCACACACTATCATCGGATTGTTACCCAGAACTATACGGCTGTTTTGGATATAGTGAAGACGCATACGCAGGACTCGGAACTCATCGAAAAATGGTCTAAACGTGTGTTTGAGCTGTGGAGTTATATGCAGCAGGTGATGAAGCCTAATGGCAAAAATCCGTTGAATAATGATTCGGATGTCGAGGAATTTGAAAAAATAATCAGTAGGGAAGCGCCGGCGGGAGTCATTGAAAAAAAGCAGTCTTCACGTCATTATCGCTGGGCGGGGCAAAGCGTGTTTCGCGGAATTCTAAAGAAGGACTGGGCGTTTTTTGACCACGGCCCCCGCGGCACGGATCACGATCATGTGGACTTTAACAACATAACGCTGTCAGTCGAAAAATACGATTTTCTGGTAGATGCCGGACGCTACACTTATGAGCCGGGCCGTTGGCGCGAATATTTTTCAGGCCTGAGTGCGCATAATATTGTTTCAATCGATGGTCATGCCTGTGAACAATTCGGGCGAAGTGCGCAGTGTGTCAGTCAAATGAATACTTTTGCCGCGAACGAGGATAGCGTTTCGGATAGTGGCAAAAGCTATTTTTATCGCGATGGGATAGGGCGTTTTGGTGATTGGGAGCGGCGGATTGTTTACACGGTCGATCAATGCTGGGACGTTGCCGATGAGATCGTCACCTTTGGGCAAAGGAAGATACGAACCTATTGGCATTTTCATCCGGATTGCCGGATTACTGGTGATCTTCGTTCCACCCAAGGACTGCATGTTTACCACGAAATGTGTGGCTTGGGCGTGCGCCTCATTTGTGATCAGGATGTACCTTTAGAGGTGAGTATCGTCAGTGGTGTCGAGGCTTCGCATCTTCAGGGTTGGTATAGTCCCAGTTTTAATCACAAAGTGGAAGCTCCTGTCATCGTCGTGGAGCAGACTGCAAAAGGACCATTCACCAATCAATGGACATTCCAGCCATTGGGTCGGTCGCCTGCTTCGTCGTAATTAACCACTCAGTCGGTCTGGATCTTGCAGCCAATCCGGATGCTCCAAATACCAGCGAATGGTCAGTTCCAGCCCAACTGTAAAATCAGTCTGTGGTCGCCATCCCAACTCTTTAGAAATTTTCGTGATATCCAGCGCGTAGCGGTGATCGTGTCCGGGGCGGTCTGCAACAAAGCTAATTTGCTCGCGGTAGGATGTGTGATCCTCGCGCGGCTTTAGTTGATCGAGTTGGTCACAAATCATGTGAACGAGCTGAATGTTGGTAAGCTCGTTCTCGCCGCCGAGGTTGTAGCTTTGACCGACTTGCCCCTTTTGAATCACTCGATACAGACCGGCTACGTGGTCTTCGACATAGAGCCAGTCTCGCACATTTTGGCCGCTGCCAAAAATGGGAATCGGTTGATTGCACAAGGCATGTAAGATAACCACTGGTATCAGTTTTTCAGGGTATTGGTTCGGGCCATAGCTATTGGAGCTATTGGTGATGAGTGTTGGTAGTTGATAGGTATTGTGCCAAGCGCGTACCAGATGATCAGCGGAGGCTTTACTGGCGGAGTAGGGCGAGCGCGGGTCATAAGCCGACTCTTCGGAAAAAAGTCCCTCGTGGCTGAGCGAGCCATACACTTCATCAGTTGAGACATGCAAGAAGCGGAAGCTGTCGCGTTGCGTCTGATTGAGACCTGTGAAGTAACGACGACTGGCTTCCAACAAGTGGTAAGTTCCAATAATATTGGAGCGGATGAAATTGGCAGGTGAATCGATCGAGCGGTCTACATGACTCTCTGCGGCGAGATGCATAATCCAATCCGGTGCAAAGTTTTCCAGCACTTCGCTGAGAGTGTCGATCGAGCAAAGTCCTAGATCAAGCTGTTGAAATTGGTAATTTGAGTTGCGGTTGAATTCTTCAAGCGTCGTGCGATTTCCGGCATAGGTCAGCGTATCCAGATTCAACACAGAGTGCTGCGGCTTACTCAAAAGTAAGCGGATCAAGTGACTTCCGATAAAGCCGGCACCGCCTGTGATGAGTATACGCATGATAAATAGACTGAACGATTTTGGAGCTAGAGTGAAGCTAAGTCTGGCTGGCAACTCTGTATGCAGCTTTCGAAGCGCTGCAGGCTCTCGTCGATTACCTCCGCAGTGTGGGCAGCGCTCAGAAACCAGTTGTGGTGTGGGTGTAAATACAATCCGTGTTGGATCGCAGCACTGCAGAGCGCCTGCTGCTTACGAAAGGAAGGATCGTTCGCGACGCGGACATATGGCATGGCGGGCGGTCCGGAGCTTTGTAGTTCAACGCCGTGCTCTAGCCCCACTTTAAGTATGCCGTCGACGAATCGCTGTCCTTGCAGCTCAAGTTGCCCGACTACGTCATCGCGTTGTGCGACCTCGAGTGTCTTTAACGCGGCCGCCATCGGCGCGGCAGCATTCCAGAAGCTACCAGTCAGAAAGGTTTTGCTGGCGGCAATTTTCAGCTTAGCGTTACCTGCGCAAGCAGAGATTGGGTAACCGTTTCCCAGCGCTTTACTGTAGCACATCAGGTCCGGCTTGAAACCGTAGCGCAGATGCGAGCCATGGGCGTGCAAGCGAAATCCGCAACGCACATCATCGAGTATCAACAAAATGCCATGTTCTTCACAGCGCTTATTCAGGCCTTCAGCAAATTCCGCACTTGGCAATTCGGAGTCCTCAAAGGCTGGATGATGGAAGGGTGTGACCATGATTGCCGCCAAGTCGGATCCGGAGCGCGCGAGCAGCTTATCCAATGATTCAAGGTCGTTCCAGTAGAAGCTGTCGATTTGTGAACGGTCCTCCATAATGATGCCGCCATAGCCCGGCACGCACCATGAATCTATTCCGTGGTAGGCGTGGGTCGCTTTGGCAATCCGTTTGCGACCGGTACATTCACGTGCGACTCGAATGGACCAACTGGTCATGTCCGAACCGTTTTTTCCAAAGACTGCCCAGTCTGCGCCCTCGATCCTTTCGACTAATTTTTCCGCCAAGTGGACCGAGTATTCGGTTGGGTGGTTGAAGCAGTCCCCGGTTTGTTGAGCGATTGCTGCGGCCGCATCGACTTCGGGGTGGCGATATCCCAGTAGAATTGGACCGTAAGCACACATATAATCGATGTACTCCTGGCCGTCCACGTCGGTATAGCGGCAACCTTC
>Ga0210065_1000107_pt1 | contig 24870 bp, 26 predicted proteins | sample Muzzi_PWB_D1_FD_185533 | JGI IMG/M metagenome (GOLD analysis project Ga0210065, IMG submission 185533) | Wetland microbial communities from San Francisco Bay, California, USA, that impact long-term carbon sequestration - Muzzi_PWB_D1 (SPAdes) | ecosystem: Environmental > Aquatic > Marine >... | reverse complement strand
CACGAGAGACTGCGGGGGAGAAGACTTTAATGGCTGCGCTCGTACACACGAAAGCAGGAGTAGACACAAGCTTGATCTTTACCAGAGCCCTCTGCCCTTGCTGGTATGAGCCTGGGTCTTCCGGGTACTGCATTGCCACGCAAGAAAAACAAACACTCGGCTATTTCTGTAAGAAAGGCCAGTTTCACGGCAGGACTTTTTTCGGCATGGTCGTGATTGTCTACCGTACGCAGTGGCGGGCAGTATTCTCCGGTCTTTTTTATGCGCGGATGATTCCATGACGCGTCTATCCAATCCAGGGACGTGGATTTAATGTGGCATCGAGAGTTACATCATGAGCACAAGTCAGACCTGCCCTTCGGAAGTGCAAGACACCGGCCTCGGAACGAGACACCGATCCCGCGCGAATACACATTACGGAACCAGTTCCACACAGCACCTCTATCGCAACCTCAGGAAAAAGATTTTCAGGCTGCAGATTATTTGCTGGGGCCTGGGTGCACTGTTGCTCATCGTTACCCTGATCTGGATAATGTACTCGTTGAAACTGACATCACGAAGTGGCGATCTGCTGCAGGAGCGAATCAATAACCGCGCGTTGGAAACGAGCCTGGAAAAGCTGCAATCGGATAACGAAAGCCTCGAGACAACACTGGAACGCCTGCAGGATGAAGTGGCCCAGCTGGTCAAGGGTCGCATTCCCCGGCTGTTGCCCCTGGAGTTAGATATCACGATACCAATCGAGCGCGACTACTTTCGCAATGTCAGCTTCACCCTGGCCGGCACCAGCCAGGATTCCTACTATCAATATCATGCAGTGATACAGAATCTTGGTACCAGCTATGTCAAGCCTGACGTCACCGTGCTCCTGTTCGATGAGCTGGGTATTCAGGTGGGGGAAAGCCGCCTGTCCAGCGAAGACGATACATCCGGGGCACATATCAGTGAATTGTCGCCGGGTGAAACCCGCACCTATGTCAGTCAGATCAAAATGGACCGTAAGATTCCAGCCAGGTATTTCATGGTGAACATAATATAGGGCTTGTTGAATCAGCATATCTTTGCTGCCACGGGCGAGATTTTTTCAGCCTGGTCTATACCATTGAGGCCAGGCAAGAGATTGCCATGACAGGCGAAGAATGATGAGAACCCGGTTGCTTTTCTGACTGCTGCCGGATTTTGGCCTGTCGACACGCGCACGCTTCATCTGATTGTCGAGGCGGACTCCAGTGTTGAGGATGCCCCCTGCTGCGCGTCATACTAGTGGAGCAGAATGCGGGTAACACGGGGGTATCAGGCTGACCCTGATCCCTGAATGGGCCTCAGATCAACAGCGCGCTGCGGATCTTCGCGGTAGTTGCCAGCGCCTGATCAATCTCCGCGGCCAGGCAATTGATGTGTCCCATCTTGCGGCCCGGGCGGGCATTTTTCTTGCCGTACAGGTGCAGGTGAGCCTGTGATTCGTTGAGTACATGCTGCCATTGCGGTTCGCCGTTGTTCCAGATATCACCCAGCAGGTTGGTCATGACGACCGGTGACAGCATCTGTGTGTCTCCCGGGGGCAGTCCACACATCATGCGGACCTGCTGTTCAAATTGCGACGTGGCGCAGGCATCCACGGTGAAATGTCCACTGTTGTGCGGTCGTGTGGCTATTTCATTGATGAGCAATCCGCCCTGCCGGGTACAGAAGAACTCTACCGCCAGTACCCCGCAATAATCCATTGAATCGGCCAGCCGGGTAGCCATGTCGACGGCCTTCTCGCCAAGGACCGGATCGATGGCGGCAGGGACGATGGTGGTATCAAGAATACCGTTGACGTGGCGGTTTTCGCCCACCGGGTAGACCGACATCTGGCCATTGATACTGCGCGCCAGGATGACCGAGACCTCGTGTTCCAGATCGATCATTTCCTCCAGCACGCAGGCGGTGCCGCCAAGCTGTTCAAAGGCGCGGCGCGCTTCAGCCAGCGTGTTGACCTGCACCTGGCCCTTGCCGTCGTAGCCCATGGAGGCGGTTTTCATCAGCAGCGGCGCAGTCAGCGCCTCGATGGCGTCGACGATATCCGCGTCATCGTAGATGGCGGCGAATGCGGCGGTTGCCAGTCCCAGTTCCTGCAGGAAGGTCTTTTCACGGATGCGATCCTGTGCAATGCGCACCGCCCGGGCACCGGGTCGTACCGCGCAGAATTTCTCCAGGTGTTCCATGCTCTCGGCAGGGACGTTTTCGAACTCGGTGGTAATCGCCGCGCATTCGTCACCGAGCAGCTGCAGCGCAGCATGGTCACGATAGTCAGCCTTGATGTGCTGGTCCGCAATCAGCCCGGCCGGGCTGTGCGGGTCCGGGTCGAGCACCACCACACGGTAGCCCATGCTGTAGGCAGCCAGCGTGAACATACGACCCAGCTGTCCGCCGCCGAGTACGCCCAGTGTGGCGTTGGGGAGAATCATGGCCGTGGTGGAAGTTCCATATCAAAAACCATCTGTTGCTGCTGCTGGCGGAACTGGTCGAGCCGGGTTGCCAGGCCCTCGTCGGTAGTGGCCAGGATGCTGACTGCATAGAGCGCGGCGTTGGCGGCGCCGGCTTCACCGATGGCAAAGGTCGCAACCGGCACGCCTTTGGGCATCTGCACAATCGCCAGCAGTGAGTCCATACCCTTCAGGTAACGGGACGGTACCGGCACGCCGAGTACCGGTAGCGTACATTTGGCGGCCAGCATGCCCGGCAGATGTGCAGCACCACCGGCACCGGCAATGATGCAGGCAAGACCACGCACGCGGGCCGAGCCGGCGTACTCAAACAGGAGGTCGGGGGTACGATGGGCAGAGACAACCCGGGCTTCAAATGAGACGCCGAATTTCTCCAGCATATCCGCCGCATGCCGCATCACGTCCCAGTCACTGTTGCTGCCCATAACCAGGCCAATGCGAGGCGCATCGCTCATCATGTCATCCGCTGTTGTCTAGACGAAAGCAGGCTATTCTAGCATTAATCTGTGGTTTTACTATGCTTCACTATCGAGAATGCCGGCGTATGAACCGGCGCACGGGATTGAGTGCCGCCGGGCAGGGTTGCCGGGATCTGCTATCCGGCGTTTCCTGTACAATGCGCTTTTTTTACGGAGCACCCCGATGCTGCAAACCCTGTACGAGTCCAGTCTGAAGAGCCTGCCACTGCTGCTGCGTGGCAAGGTACGCGATGTCTACGCCGTGGGTAGTGACCACCTGCTGATCGTCACCACGGACCGACTGTCTGCATTTGATGTGGTCCTGCCCGACCCGATACCCGGCAAGGGCGCGGTGCTGACCGCCGTGTCCAGTTTCTGGTTTGAACGTACCCGCGACATTGTTCCCAACCACCTGTCCGACCTGTCACTGGCCGATGTGCTGCCGGACGCGGACGAGCGTGCTCAGGTTGAGGGGCGTGCCATCGTTGTCAGGAAGCTCAAGGCGTTACCTGTCGAGGCCATCGTGCGTGGTTACCTGATCGGTTCCGGCTGGAAGGAGTACCAGCGCACCGGTCGGGTGTGCGATATGCCCCTGCTGAAAGGTCTGCGGCTGGCAGAGAAATTACCCACGCCTATTTTTACGCCTTCAACCAAGGCCGATACCGGCAGCCACGATGAAAACATTGACTTCGATAAAGCCTGCGCCATTCTCGGCAACCGGCTTGCCGAACGGGTCCGCGATGTCAGCCTGGCAATCTACAGCAGCAGTGCCGAGTATGCACTGAAACGCGGTATCATTATCGCGGATACAAAGTTTGAATTCGGGCTGGATGCGGACAACCAGCTGGTGTTGATCGATGAATTACTGACGCCGGATTCATCGCGTTTCTGGCCGGTAGACAGTTATGTGCCGGGAACCAGTCCGGTCAGTTTCGACAAGCAGTTCATACGCGACTACCTGGAGACCCTTGAGTGGGACAAGACATCGCCAGGACCGTCATTGCCTGCCCGGGTAATCGAGCAGACAGCCGAGAAATACAGTGAGGCACAGAAGCGCCTCACGGAAACCAGGGAGAAGAGCTGATGTATGGATTCAGTACATGCGTAACCGGTAGTATGGAGGAAGTCAGGGGCAGGGTTGAAGCGGCACTCAAGGAAGAGGGTTTTGGCGTGCTCACGGAAATTGATGTGGCGGGAACGCTGAAAAAGAAGCTCGGTGTAGACCGCAAGCCCTATCTGATTCTCGGGGCCTGTAACCCGGCACTGGCCAACCAGGCATTGAATGCCGATCCGGATATCGGTCTGCTGTTACCCTGCAATGTGGTGCTGCGTGAAGAGGACGAAGGTGCTGTCATAGTGGCCTTCATGGATCCTGCCGCGGTGCTGGGGCTGGTGGATAAACAAGGCGTTGCGGAACTGGCTGGAGACGTGCGCGGCCGGCTGGAACGCGTCCGGGATGCGCTGCAGGGCTGACGTTTTTGGCTGGTCTGCCAACAAAAAATAATACAGCCACGGAATCCACGGAAGAACACAGAAAAATTTCTTGTATCTATTTATCTTTCCGTGTTCTTCCGTGGATTCCGTGGCCATTAGATCTGTCTTTACCAGGTAGCATTCGTATCAAAGAATTGCCGGTCTCATTGTTTTGGCTGTGTTTTTTTGGCAGGTTATGCCACTGCATGTCGATGCCATGGATTTCGGCTATCATTAACGAAAGCCAGTCACAGGGTAATCATAATGACTCTGCCAAGACTTTCCGTGCAATTCGATACCAGCGCAGAACCGTTGCGTAACCGCGCACCCTCGCACGACGAAAACGGCAAGCCGCTGAGTGATTTCATGATGCTGATTCCCGGCCTGCGTGACAAACCGAAGCATCTCGTCGACAGCGCCATTCAGGACATGCATATCGTGCTGACGCAGTTCAGGGATGCGGTCGTATTCGCCGAATTCAATCTGAAGCTGAACCTGCTTTGGGTGTCTATCCGCTCCATCAATGGTATCCGTTTTGAAATCGCCAGCGCCATTCAGCAGCACGTGCCTGAGGCAAAGCTGGTCTCGCACATCTAGATGTTACTGCCCCACAGCGGCATGCTGATCCTGCAGGGTCTGTCAGGGGCGCTGCTTGGCATTGCCCTGTTCTACCTGCTGGGCTCCCTGCTGACGCGGCAATGGATACGCATTGATGTCTACCCGCTGTTATTGTCCATGGCGGTTGCCTTTCTGGTTGCAGTCGTTTGCGAGGTCTATCTGGGGAAGCTGTATTTCCTGGTGACTGGAGAACGATTGTGGCAGTACCGGGTGTGGCCGGTACACGATGGCTACACCTCCATGCTGAATTTTATTATCTGGCCGGTGTACGGTTATTACCTGTACTTCTTCCACCGGGTACTGCAGCAGAACGCCATCACAATCCGGCCGCAGTGGTTGAAAGGCCTGCTGTCCGGTATCGATGGCCCCTTGCTGGAAATACTCGCGAACGGTTTTTTTCTGCTTTTTTACGGGACTTTCTACTTCTACTACCTGCCGGGTGACATGCGCCATTACACCTCGGTACAGGTTGTACCCCTGTACATGGTGATGGGTGTGATCCTGACAGTGTTGCTTGATGCCCTGCTCAGTAGACCGCCGCGCTGGCACTACCCCGCCGGTTTTTATCTTGTGGCTGCCGGTTTCGTACTGTCGGGTTAGTGTAAAACACCATTCGCGTAATGGTGCGCAGGTGCGCATCGTTCAGGCACGGCGCTTGATCGGGTAAATGCGCATTGCCGGGTTTATTTGAAAACATATTCACGGACGCAGTCTGCTCCAGCAGGTGCCTCTATCTGGTGCAGGAGCGCCGTCCCGGCGCGACTCAGAAATACCCGTCGACATGGGATCCATCGCGTCGCGGACGCCTACAGCTTCTGTGCGAAGTAATTCTTCAGGAACTCGTCGAAGGATTCGTGGCTGGCGGCTTCCATGGCGCGCTGTTTCTCCAGCGATTGTTTCACGGCTTCGCTAAAGGCCTCGAACTGGGCGGCGTCGTGTCCCAGGTTGAGAAAATATTGCTGGTGTTGCAGTGACATGCGTTGTGCAAAGTGAAAATAACCCTCGTTGTGTTCACGCATGCCTGCCAGTACCTGTGCCGAGAGCGTCTTGTCGGGATCGGCAACGGCTGCCACTTGTGCCTCCAGGGCCTGCTGGTAGGGCGTGCCGACCTCGTCCTTGTCGAGGACGCTGGCAAATACCTGCATTGCCTCGCACAGCTCGCCAGCCCACTGCTGCAGCGGCAGCTTTGTCCCTTCGTAGTGCAGCATTAAACCGGGTTCGCGACCGCGATACGCCACGGCATCCAGGTTGTAGTCGATCTCCTTGCGCTCCCGATCGCTGATGGCCGGGCTGGCCTGCAGTTGACAGAAGGCCATAAAGATTTCAATAAAGCGGCACTGTGTCTCGCTGATACCGCGTGGATCGAGGATGTTGATATCAAGCGAGCGCAGTTCGACGTAGCGTACCCCGCGCCGCTGCAATGCCAGACTGGGCTTCTCGTTGTTATCCGGGACCTGCTTGGGGCGCACGGAACTGTAGTACTCGTTTTCGATTTGCAGCATGTTGGCGTTGAGCTGGCGGTAGCTGCCATCGACCTTGACGCCGATCTTCTCGAAGCGCGGCGAGGGAGTCTCGATAGCCTTGCTCAGGCTTGCGACATAGGCCTCGAGGCTGTCGTAATTTGCCTTGAAACCGACCTCGTTCTCCAGACTGTTCTGGTAACCGATGTCGCACATGCGCAGCGAGGTGGCGTGTGGGCTGTAATAGGTGCTTTCGTTGAATTCCTGCAGCGTCGTTTGCTTGCCGGCCAGGAAGGACTTGCACACTGCCGGCGAGGCACCGAACAGATACGGGATCAGCCATCCGAAGCGTTGCAGGTTGCGAATCAGGGCGAAGTACTGTTCGGAAGCAAAGGTTTGCAAGGGCCGCGTGTCACCCTCGAGTTGCTGGTAGGCCGACCAGAAGTCTGCAGAAAAGGAGTAGTTGTAGTGCACGCCGGCGATGACCTGCATGACGCGGCCGTAGCGATAACCGAGTCCGCGCCGGTAGACGGTTTTCATCAGGCCGCTGTTGGAGCTGCCGTAGCGGGCGATGGGTATGCTGGAACCGCCGGCCACTACGCATGGCATGCTGGAGGACCACAACAGCTCCCCTTCAAGCCGCAGGTAGACGAAGTGCTGCAGATCGCGCAGGTAGTCGAGTGCTGCCGACGCACTTCCCAAAGGCGGGGTAATAAACTCCAGCAGGGCCTCTGAGTAGTCGGTGGTGATCCAGGGGTGCGTCAGCGCCGACCCGAGGGCCACCGGGTGGGGTGTTTGCGCGATGCTGCCATCCGGGCCGACGCGCAGGCTTTCTTTCTCCAGTCCGGTCAGGCCGGTTTTTAGCAGGGCAGGGCTGCCGGCCGCGATGAGTGCAGAAAGTCGTTGTTTTGCTTGTGAATACAACAGGATGTCCTGGTCACTTGTGGTTGATAGGGGCAGAATGATACTGTGTTCGCACCTGTGAGGTGCGTTAGTTTATAACTTGTTGTAATGTTGTAGAAAATTATTACAACATTCACTGCCAATCACGGTTATCCGGAATGTCTGCCAAACGTGAAACACTGAACATCGCTGATATCAAGGCCTCTTGCAGCAGCTGCAGTCTGACCGAGTTGTGTCTGCCGCACGGCATGAGCGGTGATGACGTAGACGCGCTCGACCAGATAATAAAACGCCAGCAACCCTACCAGCCCAGACAGCATGTCTTTCGTGCCGGCGACCCGTGTAACTCGCTGTTTGCAGTCCGTTCAGGCGCCCTCAAATCCTACTGCACAACGGAAGACGGTGATGAACAGGTGCTCGGTTTCACCCTGCCCGGCGAACTGGTCGGTTTGGACGGTTTGCACAGTGGCATCTATGCGAGCAGTTCGACTGCGCTGGAGACGGCAAGTGTCTGCGAGTTGCCTTATGACCGCCTGGAAGAGCTGTGCAACACCCTCCCAGGTCTCAACCGTCAGTTGATGCGGGTGGTGAGCAAGGAGATTACCACTGATCAGCGCATGCTGCTGTTACTGGGCAAGCGTACCGCGGAGGAACGGCTGGCGGCATTCTTACTCAGCCTGTCGTCCCGCTATCAGTCACGGGGACTGTCTGCCACGGCCTTCAATCTGCCGATGTCGCGTCAGGATATCGGCAACTATCTGGGTCTGGCCATCGAGACGGTGAGCCGTCTGTTTGCGCACTTCCAGAAGGTCGGGCTGTTGACGGTCAATCGCCGGCAGATCGTGCTGGTGGATATTGTGAGTCTACGTGCCCTGGTGGAAGGTTGTGCGGGACATGAGCTTTAGCTGGCTTTGCACTGCCGCTAAAAACAACAGCCAGGAGCGTCGTCCCCGGCACGAATCAGGCGCTGTAACGGGATTAATCGCGCCGGAAACGACGCGCATGCCGCACTGTTTCAGGCAGGAGGTCAAATAACCCTGGAAAAGCGTGAGTTATCGCTGCCATCGCGGAGATAGCGGTCGAATACCATGCAGATGTTGCGTACCAGCAGCCGGCCGGCCGGTAACACCCGCAGCATGTCATCCTCCATCTCAAGCAGGCCATCCGCCTGCATCTTCTCCAGATCTCGCAGTTCTTCGGCGAAGTGGCTGTGGAAAGTGAAGTGCCACTTCATTTCCAGCGCCTTGATGTCCAGCATGAAATCGCAGATCAGACGGGTGATGACATCGCGCCGCAGCAGGTCATCGGGTTCCAGTTCAATACCCCGGTCCAATGGCAGTTTGCCGGCATCCAGCAGTTCATAGTAGCGTTCCATGTCGCGTACGTTCTGGCTGTAGTTGTCGCAAACATGTCCGATGGCCGACATGCCCATGCTGACGAGGTCGCAGTCCACATGGGTCGAGTATCCCTGGAAGTTGCGTTGCAGGGTGCCCTGTTGCTGTGCAATGGCCAGCTCATCATCCGGTTTGGCGAAGTGGTCCATGCCGATGTAGACATAGCCGCTACCCGTCAGGTGCTCGATGGTGTGCTGCAGCAGCGCCAGCTTTTCATCGGGCGAGGGCAGGGTGTACGCGTCGATGCGGCGTTGCGGTTTGAAGCGCTTCGGCAGGTGTGCATAGTTGTAGACGGCAATCCGGTCCGGTCCCATGTCGATCACGACGTCCAGTGTCTGTTCGAAACTTGCCACTGACTGAAGCGGCAAACCGTACATCAGGTCCATGTTGATGGACTTGAAACCCAGTTCGCGTGCCTGCCTGGTGACGCTGCGTGTCTGTTGCTCGCTTTGCAGGCGGTTGACGGCCTTCTGCACCTCGGGGTTGACATCCTGCACACCGAGACTGACGCGATTGAAGCCCGCCTCGCGCAGCACGCGCAGCTTTTCGGCATCGACCGAGCGCGGATCGATCTCAATGGAATACTCGCCGGCATCGTCACTGCGCAGGGAGAAATGTCGACCGGTCCTGTCCATCAACTCGCAGATCTGGTCGGTGTCGAGAAAGGTCGGTGTCCCGCCGCCCCAGTGCAGTTGCTCGACGACACGGTCGGCATCAAACAGTTCGCCCTGCATGGCAATTTCCCGGTACAGATGATCGAGATAGATGGCGGCACGCTCGTGGTGTCGGGTGACCACTTTGGTGCAGGCACAGTAAAAGCACACCGTATCGCAGAAGGGGATATGGAAATACAGGGACAATGGTCGCGGGATCGGATCCTCGTTACTGTTTTTGGCCCACTTGCGGTAGTCGTTTTCCGTGATACCTTCATGAAACTGGGCCGCGGTCGGGTAGGAGGTATAGCGCGGCCCCGCCTGGTCATAGCGTCTGATCAGATCAGCGTCAAAAACAATATGTTGGGCCGTCGAGTTCATGCGGAAGTACTACTGTTGTCAGCGCCTGATTCTCTATCGGATTGCAACAATATGAATTGATGTGGATCAACTCATGCAGGGTTTCCCGCATATTATGACTGTCTGGTTGCCACACCGCATCGCTCCCGACCGAGTACATCTCGTGGAGGATGATGTGCAAAAGTACGGGCACCAGCAGCCTTCAAGGTTGCCCGGTGTCAGCCGTCAGGTCGAACTTCGGGGTATGCCAGAGCGGATTCTGAGTGTGCCGCATCCAGGCCACTCTGTGGAGGGTGCGGCTACGCTACAGAAAGAAATCAAAGAATACCGTAAAGATCAGGCTGCACAAAACCAGGCTGGCGAGCATTACCGGCATGCCCTTGCGCAGCCAGAGTCCTGGCGTGATGCGTGCTTCAGCGAGATCGCAGCGCTCGGACTCCGTGACACAGATAATATTGGCGGTGGCGCCGATGTGGGTACCGTTGCCACCCAGTCCGACACCCAGAGCCAGCGCCCACCACAGGGGCGTTGCATCGACGCCAACACTCTCAAGGTTAAGGACGATCGGTATCATGGTGATGGTAAAGGGGATGTTGTCCAGTATGGTGCTGAGCAAGGCAGCAACCCACATCAGGATCAGGCAGGTCAGCAACAGTTGTTCGGGATCCCGGGCAAACCTTGCCAGCGAATTGCCGATCAGTTCCAGCAGGCCGGAATGCTGCACACCGCCGACAATGATAAACAGCGCGGCAAAAAACATCAGTACGGGCCATTCCAGCTGCCGCAGTACTTCATCAGGGTCAGGCCTTATCAGGGCGAAGCCAATCGCAACACCGATGAAAGTGACATAGGACGGGTAAATATGCAGCAGGTGATGGACCAGGAACAGCAACAGTACAATAAACAGCGCAATGAGCGAATATTTCAGGTTCCTTGGGTCCTTGATGGCCGTTTTTTCATCGAGACCGATGCTGCCGGAAAGTCCTGCCGGTGGTGCCAGTTGTCCCCGAAACTGCCAGAGGATCAGTACGATGACGCCTGCCCAGATAACAGCGACAATCGGCCCCATGTGTAACAGGAAGGTGTTGAAATCAATGTGTGCGGCGCTGCCAATCATGATGTTGGGCGGGTCTCCCACCAGCGTCGCAATACCGCCAATATTGGATGTCATCGCCTCAGCCATCAGGTAGGGCAGAGGATTGACTTGTTGTATGCGGCATATCAATACCGTCAGCGGTGCGAAGATGATGACCGTCGTGACATTGTCGAGCAACATGCTGGTCACACTGACCGCCAGGCAGAGATAGACCAGCAGGCGGGTCGGGCTTTTTGCAGCCAGCTTCGCGACCTTGATTGCCAGGTACTCGATGCCGCCTGTTGGCCGGATCATGGTGACCATGATCATCATGCCGGAGAGCAGAAACATGGTGTTGCCATCAATGGAAGATACCGCCTGCTCCTGGGTGTAAAAGCCAAACCAGCTGCCGGCACCGACCATGACGACCGCGCCGATCAGCGCGGCGTTGGCACGGTGTATGACTTCAGTGAAGACGAGAATATAGGCGCCGACCAGAACGCCGGCGGAGATGAGCATCTGCAGGGTGATTTGTTCCAGAAAGGCATGCATCAGTCATCACTGACTTCAAGCATGCGCCTGGCGATCGCTTCGATTGTAACAACACCCTTGTACTCGCCATTATCAATGACAAATACAGTATCAGTCGCATGCTTTTCCATCAGTATGATGGCTTTCACCACCGGTGATACGGAATGTATCGTGGCAAAATCATTCATGATGAATGTGTCGATCGGCAGACCGACGATCTGGCAGGCATGATCTTCCGGCATGGTAATGCCTCCCAGATTATCGCTGAGCATGTCAGCATAGTAGATGGCGACAGACGGGATGCAGGCGATTCTGAGTGTGTCATGAATTGAAAAGCGTCCGACAACCCGGTTGTGATCGTCAACCACCGGTATACTGCTAACCGGGTGTTGCAGGCATTCCCTGAATGCAGCGCCGACTGTCATGCCAGCGCGCGCAACACCGGTTGGAATAACCATATTATCAAGCTTCATTCAACAGATCCTTGGCAGCGGGTCATCCTCGAGTTCTTCCAGGATACGTTCACCGCCAAGCGCGGTGTGCAACAACACGTGCCTGCCGGACGCGTTGACAGTACCGACGATGGCGGCATCCTCACCCTCAGCCAGTGCTTGCCAGCGTTGCAATAACTGTTCGGCCTCGTCCGCAGCAACGACCGCAACCACCCGGCCTTCACACGCCAGGTACAGGGGGTCGTAACCGAGCATGTCACAGACCGACTGTACCGGGTCGCGTACCGGGATCGACTGCTGCGCAAGGCTGATGCCCATGCCGGTGGCGCGCTGCAATTCATGGGCAACCGTCGCCAACCCGCCGCGTGTCGGGTCGCGCATGAAGCGCAGCCCGGGAACCTTGAGTGCTTCCCGCGTCAGTGGCAGTACGCTGGCGGCATCGGACAGCAGCTCCCCGTGCAGGCCGAATGCCTCACGCGCCAGCAGCACGGCGATGCCGTGGTCACCCACGGGGCCACTGACGAGGATGGTGTCACCGTTGCGGATGTGGTCCAGCCCGAGTGAGCGGCTGCCGCGGACGCCAATGCCGGTGGTGGCCAGGTACAGGCCGCCGCCTTCACCGCGACGCAGCACCTTGGTGTCACCGGCTACGACCTGTACGTCTATGGCGCGGGCGCTGTCGGCAAGACTCCTGATGATGCGGTCCAGCACGGCGATCTCCATACCCTCCTCTATAAAGGCATTCAGGCTCAGATACTTGGGGGTGGCGCCGGCGACTGCCAGGTCATTGGTGGTGCCATGCACCGCCAGTGAGCCGATGTTGCCGCCCGGGAACTCCAGCGGCTGCACCGTGAAGCCGTCGGTGGTGAACAGGATGTCACTACCCTGCAGCGCCAGCGGCACGGCATCGGCGTGCACGTCCAGGTCCGGGTTATGTAAGTGGCGGGCGAATATCTCGTCAATCAGTTCACGCATGAACCGGCCACCGTTGCCGTGCGCAAGCGAGATGTGAGTGTCTTCCATGCCGGGCTTGATCCGGACCTAGCTGATCTTGCCGATGGCGCAGCTGACAAAGGACTTCGCCTTTGCCGTAGCCGCCCTGATCCCTTCCGCCGTGCCTTTTTCCGGGTAGCCGCTTTGCAGCAGCATGCTGACCAGCTGTTCGCGGCTGTCATCGGTGGCATCCACACTGACGCGGCCCTGTTCGATATCCACGCTGACCTGCGTCACACCGTCAAGCTTGCGCAGCCGGGTCTCGATGGTGCTGGCGCAACCGCCGCATTTGATGTTTTCAACGTCGATGATGTGCTTCATAAGTATTTCGCCAATCCAGGATTCGTCCGCGGGGAGCTGTGCAGTAGCAACATCCTACAGTTATCCCCGTTGGTGCACAAAATCCACCTGTAGGGGCGGCGACTCCGCCGCGAATTTTCATTCCCCCGTGTCGCGGCGCGGATGCCGCTCCTGCAACGGATGGGTTATTGCACGCTGCCGTGCTGGCGCAGTGCGTACTCGATGACCTGTCCATAGCTGAGACCGGCGTCATTGACGGGGATATCCTCGGGCAGTCGTATCCGGAATCCCTCCTCTTGCAGCCACCGGCAGGCCTGCTCGGTCAGCACCCGGTTCTGGAAGACGCCACCGCACAGACCGATGCGGTTCACGCCATGGCGGGCGCGTGCCTGCCGGGCCTGACGCAGCAGGGTATCGGCGAGACTGGCGTGAAACACCGCAGCACGCTCGGTCACCGGGCGGGTGGTATCCAGCAGTACCGGTAACAGCGGTGCCCAGTCTGACTGCAACACGCCGTCCGCCCGTGCCGTCATGGGGAGGGCGAGCGGTGCGGCGGTGCCTTCACAGGCGGCCTCCAGCAACATGGGGCCCTGGCCCTCGAAACTGGCCTGCGTGCACACACCGGTCAGCGCTGCCGCGGCATCGAACAGTCGTCCTGCGGCACTGGTCTGCGGGGAGTTCAGACGCCGCTGCCAGGCCTGTTGCAGCAGTGCGGTATCGGCGGGCAGCCCCGGCCAGTCCTGACCCGTTTCCCAGCACAGCGCAGCGGCGCTGCGCCAGGGTTCGCGGCCGGCCAGTTCGCCGCCCGGCAGGTGAAAGGGCCGCAGCGTCGCGAAGCGTTGCCAGGCACCGGGACGCCCCAGCAGGGCCTCGCCGCCCCAGAGGGTGCCGTCTTCGCCGTAACCGACACCGTCCCAGGTAAACACCAGGCTGTCTGTTGTGAGCGCATCAGCGTCTGTGCCCATGGCCGTCGCTGCATGGGCATGATGATGGAATACCTTGTGGACCGGCAGGCCACAGCGCTGCGCCCAGCGGCTGGTGGCATAGGCAGGATGGGCATCGCAAATAACCGTGGTGGCCTGGATGCCATAAAGGGACTGCAGGTCGTGCACGCTCTGCTCGAATACCGCCAGGCTGCGCGCAGTGCCCATGTCGCCGATGTGCGGCGAGACCACGACACGGTCCTGCCAGGCCAGTGCGATGGTGTTTTTCATGTGTCCACCCACCGCCAGTACGGCCGACCCAAGCATGACCGGCAGGGTGAGCTCCAGCGGGGCATTGCCGCGCCCCAGACGCAGCGGGCGCGGGCGGTCATGGATGACCCGGAACACCGGATCATCGGCGGGTCGCTCGATGGGGCGATCATGGTGCAGGAAGGCGCCAGCGACATGGCCGAGGCGTTCCTCGACGGCCGCGTTTTCGGTCAGTACCGGTTCTCCGCTGAGATTCGCCGAGGTGGCGATTAGCGGGGCCTCGAAAAGCGACAGCAGCAGGTGGTGCAAGGGACTGTAGGGCAGCATCACGCCGATCTCGTCGAGGCCGGGGGCAATCAGCGCGGATAAATCACAGTGCGGCCTTTTGCGTGCCAGCACGATGGGTCGGCCCGGTGACAGCAGCAGGTCGGCCTGGTCGCGTGACAGCCAGACCTTGTGGTTGGCACATTTCAGCGGGCTGCCCGGTCTGGCCGGGAACATCACGGCCAACGGCTTGTGTGGCCGCGGCTTGCGGCGGCGCAGGTGCGCAATCGCCGTGTCGTTGCGGGCATCGCACATCAGGTGATAGCCGCCGATGCCCTTGACGGCGACGATTTTACCGGCCTGCAGCGCAGCCACACAGGCCATCAACGCGGCCTTGTTGCCGCGGATGGCCTCGATGCCCGGGGCCGTAAAGCGCAGCCTCGGGCCGCAGGCCGGACAGGCAACCGGTTCGGCATGGAAACGCCGGTTGAGCGGGTCGGTGTATTCCCGGCGGCACGCGTCGCAGAGTTCGAAGGCGGCCATGGTGGTCGCCGGGCGATCATAGGGCATGCCGCGGATCAGGGTGTAGCGTGGCCCGCACTGGGTGCAATTGATAAACGGGTAGTGATAGCGCCGGTCCTGCGGGTTATGCAACTCAGCAAGGCAGTCGTCACAGGTAAACAGGTCTGGCGGGACGTGGATGTTACAGCGGCCAGCGGCCGTACTGTCTCGAATGGTGAAGCAGTCAAGCGCATCAATCGTGGCGGATTCGCAGCTTTCCAGTATCGGCTGTGACAGGGGCGGGGCGTGCTGGAACAACCGGCGGGTGAAGGCGTACAGCGCCTGGTTTTCACCCTGGATGTGGATTTCCACCTGACCGGTGCAGTTGCGGACCCAGCCGCTGAGGTTATGTGATTGTGCCAGGCGGTAGATAAAGGGGCGAAAGCCAACCCCCTGTACCCGGCCGGTTACGACCAGGTGCAGCGCCTCGGTGGATTCCGCAACCGTGTCGGCGACATTCAGGTCCATGGGAGAGAAACGGTTGGGCACGCAGCAGGGCTGGCAGTGCGCAGTGTGCCCGTCATACCGCGACCCGCTCTGACCTGGCGACCGGTTCCCGCATTCCGCTCGACCACCAGATTCGGCAGGCGCCCTCGTCGGACACCATACAGGGACCGATGGGATGACGTGGTTTGCAGGCAACACCAAACAGGCGGCACTCGTTGGGATAGATCTTCCCCAGCACCACGCTGGCGCAGTCACATCCGGGTGGCATTTCACCCGCGCGCTTGCGGGCATCATCCGCATAGTGGGGAAAGGCCTGCCGCGCATCGTGTGCCCGGTAACGCGGATTGAGGGCGAATCCGGAGTCGGGAATGATGCCCACGCCACGCCAGTTGGCATCCGTGACGTCCATGGCCTGCTGCAGTTGCCGTTGTGCGGTGCGGTTGCCACCGGGTCTGACGACTTCGGGGTAGCAGTTATCCAGGAAGCGCTGACCCTCGATCAACTGGCGCAGCGTCGAGTACATCGCGGCCAGCAGACTTTCCGGGGTGAAACCGGCCACCGCGGCCGGGATACCGTGTCGCACAACGACGAACTGCCACTCTTCCGGGCCCATGATGGTCGCAACATGGCCCGGTGCGACCAGCGCATCGAAGCCGGGGGAACCCGATTCCAGCAGCATGGCGACAGCCGGCCAGGTAAGACGGCCGGACAGCAGGATAAACAGGTTATCAGGGACGCCCTCGACCAGCAGCGCGGCGGCCGGTGCCGTGGTGGTCTCGAAACCGGCGGCAAAAAAGATCACCGGCTTGCCGCTGTTGTCGCGGGCGATGCGCGCCGCCTCCTGCGGGGATGATACCGGCCGGATATCGGCACCCCGGGCCCGGGCTTCTTCCAGGGTGCGCGCCTCGCAACGCGGCACATTGACCGGTACGCGCAGCATATCGCCATACGCCACCAGTATGAGGTCCTCGTGCAGTGACAGCTGTATGGCCTCGAAAATATCTTCTTCCGGGCAGATGCACACCGGGCAGCCCGGGCCGGGAACCAGTTCAATGCTGGATGGCAGTGCACCACGCAGTCCGGCCATGGTGATGGAGCGCTCGTGGCCGCCGCAGACGTTCATGATTTTTACGCGCGCTGGCAGCGGCAGCGCGTGAATGCGTTGCAGCCAGTCGCGGGCGGTGGCGGCGGTCATGCCGGCTCCGTGGCCGCCGCGCGTGTTCCTGCCGGGTGCTGCAGTTGTGCCCGTTCCGCCAGCAGCCAGTGAATCCAGACGTCCATGCCTGCCGCCGTTTTTGCAGACAATTCAAATACCGGTGCGGCACTGGCAAGTTCCTGCATGTGGCGGCGGGCGTTTGCCGGATTAAAATCATCCAGTACCGGCAGCAAGTCACACTTGCTGATCAGCATCAGGTCCGCCGCACGAAACATCACCGGATACTTGGCCGGTTTGTCATCACCTTCCGGGACCGACAACAGGGTGATATTACGGTGCTGGCCAAGGTCGAAGCTCGCCGGGCATACCAGATTGCCGACATTTTCTATGAACACGATATCCAGCTTGTCCAGATCCAGCTGGTGCACGGCGTCGTGCACCATGTGTGCATCCAGGTGGCAGGCGCTGCCGGTGGTGATCTGGATGGCGGGCACGCCGTGGGCGCGAATCCGGCTGGCATCGTTCTCGGTTTCGAGATCACCCTCGATCACCGCGATGGACAGTTCGTCCTGCAGGGCATCGATAGTCGCCTCCAGCAGGCGGGTCTTGCCGGCACCGGGCGAGGACATGAGATTGACGGCAAGCACACCGTGCCGTTCAAAGTGCTGGCGATTGTGCGCAGCCGTGTGGTCATTAGCCTGCAGCAAGCCATGCAAAACACTGACGGCCTCATGGCCGCTGTCTGTTTTTGACAGGCGTCCACCCGGCTTCAGCAGGTGGGCATTGCCGTGCGTCACATTACAACCGCAGGTATCACACATGTTTCTCTCCTGGTAAACCGGCTATCTAAAACCCTTTTGCGGATACCATCCGCTCCTGCAGGGTCATCGTAATATTGCAGGCTTGCATTGCAAGCGCGAGAAGGTCTTGCGCTTCAGTTAACTTGTTGATGACCGGCAGACTCCGCCGGTGTTCCCGGCGCCTGCCTGACAATTTCCACGTGCTGCAGCAGCAGTTCGTCGCCGCTCACAAGGCGGGTATGCCAGTCGCCACAGTTGCCGCACAGCAGACGACTCGGCAGTGCATCCGTGACCTCGCCACACTGCCCGCAGCTGACCCGGATTGCCACGTCTTCGATCACCAGTTCCGCCGTGTCGGCAACGCTGCCCGCACGGGCGACGGAGAAGGCCTGCTCAAGCAGCGCCGGCTCGACCCCCGAGAGGGGTCCGATACCGAGGTGGATAGCCACGACCCGGTCAGCGCGTTGCTCGACTGCGATTTGCTCGATCTGTTCCATCAGTGCCTGACAAATAGCCAGCTCATGCATCAGCATCACTCTCGGCGGGTTCTCCGGCCAGCATCAGGTCATACATTTCCCAGGCCGACCGCGCCTCACCGGGTGTGATTTTCTGGATAGCATAACCGACATGCACGACCACGTAATCGTCGACCTGGAAGTCCTCGTCCTGCAGCATGAACAGGCTGACATCGCGGTGTACACCTTTCGCCTCGCAGTTGGCGGTGTAGCCTTCAATGGATTTGATCTGCATCGGGATACCGAGACACATGGACGTTAATCCCCGTTTGCCGCCGGCAGCAGGCCGGCGTTTCCTTGGCGCCTACTTAAACACGGTCTATCTCAATGAGAGTTGATATGGATCAATAAACCTGTCGTTTTACTCCTGTACAAATCAACCTCAAGTATCGAGGGGCGCATTTGATGGCGAGTGATATTGGTACACTGGTACTGGGCATTGGCAACACCCTGCTGGCGGACGAGGGTACCGGTATCCATATGCTTGATTATCTGCGCAGACATCATCCCGAGCTGGGTGCTGTGACTTACCTGGATGGCGGCACGCTGAGCTTTACCCTGGCGCCCTACATTGAGGAAGCGGATCAGCTGATTGTCATTGATGCCGCGCAGCTGGATGCCCCGCCCGGCACGGTCACGGTGTTCTGCGGGCAGGACATGGACCGTTTTGCCGGCAAGACCAAGCGCAGTGTGCACGAGGTCAGCCTCGGTGACCTGCTGGCCATCGCACACCTTACTGATACCCTTCCGGAAAACCGCGCCCTGATTGCGGTGCAACCGCGTGATATCGACTGGGGGCAGTGTCTCAGCAACCCGGTGAAACAGGCGTTACCGCACGTGGCTGGTCACATTATCGAGCTCCTGCGGAGCTGGGGCAAGGCACACGAACAGCTGCTTGCCAGCCTGCAGCCGCAGGGCGATGCGCAAGCAGTTGCTGTACCGGGGTAACGGGCATGCGTACTGGTCCAGTCGTGCACTACAACTTGCGGAGCAAGCCATGCACAGTGGCGCCGGGTGAGCCCCCGGCCAGGAGCGCACAGCCGCTGCTGCATGAAGTTCGCTGTGCACTGCTGCACCTGTCCGAGCTGGGTGAAGGGACCGTCATTGACCTGCGTTATGTTTCACAGTCGTCGGTCTCGACGACCGGTGTTACGGAGCGCTACTGATGACGCGCAAGACACTGGTCCCGGACAATGGCTGCGCCCCGCCGACGATAAACGGCTGGAAGTACAAAGGGGGTAAAGGATAATGGAAAACAGAATACTGCTACCGCTGGATGGCACCGAATCCGTGCAGGAAGTGCTCCTCTATGTCACCGCGATAACACCGCGTGAGGCGACTGCGATCACCCTGCTCAATGTGATACCGGACGGGGAAGCTGTGGCCAGCGGTGATGTGCACAGCGGTGAAATACACGAAGCACTGAGCCAGGCCGGCTGGAGCGTCAACCGGGAAACCCGCAGCGGTGATCCGGTTGAGCAAATCGTCGAAGTGACCAGGCAGTTACCCGCCACCTTGCTGGTGATGTCGACGCACGGTCGTTCCGGGCTGGAGCGAATCCGTGAAGGCAGTATCACAGAGCAGGTATTGCAGCGCTCGACCTGTCCGGTGTTTATCCTGCACAGCACCCGCGCCGAGCCAGTGGACAAGCGTACCGAGCAGCTGTTTCGACGAATACTGGTGCCACTCGATGGTACCGAGACGTCCGCTTCCATCCTCGGATGTGTGGAGCGATTTGCCGGAATCCATGATTCGGAGGTCATCCTGTTTCATGACGAGATCGATACCGATGATGCGGACTACAATCGCGCGGCCGTCAGGGAAGTGTTGCAGGAGCATTGCGTCAAGCTCGCGAATGCCGGCTTGAAGGCGTCGCTGGACTTGAGTACCTACAGGCGGCCGATACGCGAGATCCTCAGCAAGATCGATGAAATGAATATCGACATGGTGTCGATGGCGACGCACGGCGAGACGGGCGCACGGCGCGCCCTGGATGAATCCGTGACCGCCGAGGTGATACGCCATTCCAATTGTCCGTTGCTGGTCTGGTCCGCGGATCCGCAGTGTCACCCGGTTGACTGAGGAACGATGATTCCATGAGTTGCGTGACAAATACAGAAACACTGCCGGTCGGGGCCGCTGAAGCCCTGACGCATAACGTGCAGCCATTGCTGCATGAAATCCGGCATGCACTGGCCAAGCTGCTTGATGACGGCGGCAGCACGGTCATCGATTTACGCAGCCTGCCGCTGGCACCTGGAGAGGAACAGCGGTTACTGGATGAACTGGGCCACGGCGAGGTCTATGCACGCATGCATCTGCTGGGCCCCACCGAGATTGTCGAAACACGCTATCCCGGTGTCTGGGTGGTGGTGCATTTCAACAATGACAACGAAGTGATTGGCAAGTTTATAGAGGTCTGCAGCATACCCGACCTGTTGTGTTCACAGCAGGAAGATATCCGCCAGGGGCTTGAACAACTGCAGTCGCATCTGGCTTGAGGCGACCCGCTGGTCGTAAACAGGAGATAACGATGTCGAAAGACGAAACTTTGGGCGAGGCCCTGCGGCGACAGGGTATCAGCCGGCGCGGTTTCCTGAAATTCTGCGCGGCAACGGCTTCCATGATGGCGTTGCCACCCGGCATGGTGCCGGTCATTGCGGCGGCTCTGGAAAAGGCGATGCGGCCATCGGTGATCTGGCTGTCATTCCAGGAGTGCACCGGCTGTACCGAGTCGCTGACCCGCTCGCATTCGCCCACGGTGGAAGGCCTGATCTTCGATGTCATCTCGCTGGACTACCACCATACGCTGCAGGCCGCCTCGGGCAGCGCCGCGGAGGCCGCACGGGAAACGGCCATGAAAGAGAATTATGGCAAATACATCCTGATTGTCGATGGCTCGATACCGACGGCCAATCCGGGTTACTCGACCATCGCCGGTATCAGCAATGTGGATATGTTGATGGAGGTGGCAAAAGGGGCCGCTGCCGTTGTGTCGGTGGGTTCGTGCGCCGCCTTTGGCGGCATCCCGCACGCCAGTCCCAACCCCACGGGCGCCGTATCGGTGTCCGACCTGGTCAAGGACAAGCCGATCGTGAATGTCCCCGGTTGTCCGCCCATCCCGGTGGTGATTACCGGTGTGCTGGCTCACTTCCTGACCTTCGGCACGATTCCCGAACTGGATGCACTCGGCCGTCCCATGGCCTATTACGGCCAGAGTATCCACGATCGCTGTTATCGCCGCCCCTTCTATGACAAGGGCCTGTTTGCCAATACCTTCGATGATGAAGGCGCAAAGAAGGGCTGGTGCCTGTACAAGCTGGGTTGCAAGGGTCCGACGACCTATAACGCCTGCGCCACCACGAAATGGAATGACGGCACCAGTTTTCCGATTGAGGCAGGGCATCCCTGCCTGGGTTGTTCGGAACCGGACTTCTGGGACGGTGGTGGTTTTTACAAGGCCATATCGACGCCTACCGCGGACATAATGCAGGCCGCAACGTATGCCATAGGTGCCGGAGCCGTGGCCGGTGTGGCCCTCGGTGTCGCGAACCGTGTCAAGCACAAAAAGGCGGTAGGCGAACATGTGAAGACCACCATCGATGACCTGGAAAAGGGGAACTGAAGATGTCAGAAACCGAATTTTTGTTATGGGTGCGCGGACCGGCACTCCAGGGTGCCACCATTATTTTCCTGCTCGGTGTAGTGGTGCGGATTCTGGAGATCCTGGTACTGGGCAGGAAACCCAACCTTGCCGAGGCGCGTGGATCGGCTGTCGCAGGGGGCTTGCGGACCATCATCTCGCGCTCGTTTGCCGATCGCGGAACACTGCAACGTACCGCGTTCACCGAAATAACCGGCTGGATATTTCACATCGGGTTTTTCGTTACCCTGTTTTTATTCGCACCGCACATTCTGCTGTTTGAAGAGGTGCTGGGCGTCAGCTGGCCGGCGCTGCCGACGACTATCATCGATGTCACGACCATCATCACCATCATTGCCCTGCTGGCGGTATTGATTCACAGAATCGGCAACCGGGTCATGCGGTTTCTGTCGCGTTTTCAGGATTACCTGGTGTGGCTGGTAACCATACTGCCGATGCTGACCGGTTACATCGCCTTTCATCGTGTGGGTCTGTCGCCGAACATGCTGATTGCGATCCATATTCTCAGTGTCGAGCTGTTGATGGTGGTGTTCCCGTTCACCAAGCTGATGCATGCCTTTACATTATTCATGTCTCGCTACTACAACGGGGCCATTGCCGGCTACAGAGGAGTAAACTCATGAGCAATGCCTCACTTGAACGGGGTATTCATGCCTTCAAGGAGGTCATCGATGCACCGGTGGCCTCGTTCTTCAGCAGTTGTGTGCGCTGTGGCCTGTGCGCGCATGCCTGTCTGTTTTACACCGAGACCGGGGATCCGAAATATACGCCCATTCATAAACTCGAACCATTGCGCCGGATCTGGCAGCAGGAATACAGCTTCTGGGGGCGTTTTGCCAAGGCGCTGGGACTGAGCAAGCCGGTGACTGATGACCTGCTGACCGAGTGGGAAACCCTGGTGTATGACAGTTGCACCATGTGTGGACGTTGTTCCATGATCTGCCCGGTCGGCAACGACATCGCCTACATGATCCGCAAGATTCGCGAAGGTATGGCGGCTGCCGGGCATGCACCCCCGGGGCTGATCGGTGCCACCCAGCGTGCAGTCACCATCGGCAGTCCCATGGGCGTGAAGCTGCCAGCCCTGCAGGCGCAGATTCGCCACACCGAGCAGGAAACAGGGTTGACGATCCCGGTCGATGTGGAAGGTGTCGAGTACCTGTTGTTGCTGTCTTCCATGGAGATCATGAATTTCCCGGAATTCATTGCCGCCATTGCCAAAATATTCAAGCATGCGGGTGTCTCCTGGACCATTTCCTCCGAGGCCTTTGAAGCCACCAACAGCGGCATCCAGATCGGTGTCTCCGAGATAGCCGCGGAGCTGGTGGAACGCATTGTTGCGGCGGCTGAAAAACTCAAGGTCAAGGGTGTCATCAGTCCCGAGTGCGGGCATGCCTACATGGCAATTCGCTGGGAAGGCCCCAACCTGATCGGGCGTCCCTTCAACTTCAAGGTGGTACACATCCTGGAACTGCTGGACGAATTGCGTGAACAGGGCCGCCTGAAAACCACGAGCAAGGAAACGCAACGCCTGACCTATCACGACCCCTGCCAGATATCGCGCCGCGGTGGCGTGGTGAAGCAGCCGCGCAACCTGCTGAACATGGTGGCAGAGGATTTTGTCGAGATGCCGGAAACCGGCACCATGAACTGGTGCTGTGGTGCTGGCGGCGGTGTCAGCAGCAATGAACGTGCCGATGAGCTAAGGCTGAAGGTCTTCAATCGCAAGAAACAGCAACTGGATGCCATCCGGCCGGATGCCATCGTGTCTGCCTGTTCCAACTGCCGCATCCATCTCGAAGACGGGCTGGAGGAATACAATATGGATATGCCGGTTCTCAGCCTGACGGAAACGATAGCAGAGCATCTTGCCGGTAGTGATCAAACAGGGAGCAAGCAGTCATGACAGAAGTGACCAATGATGCAGAATTCAGGAAGGCGCTTGACAGTCTGGATGCAACACGGCAGCGACTGGTTGCCGCACGTTTTGTCGAGAATGTCGTTGCATTGTGCTCCGACAAGCGTATTGCACGTGTGATTCAGGTGGCGAGCGACAGTGAGGCCGGGGAGGAGGAGCTTGCAGAGGCCTTGAAGGCCGCCAGGGCGACCACCTTTGATTGTCATACCCGCTGTGGTTCAGAGGGTGACTGGTCAGAGCAGGCGGGTTATTTTGTGGCGCGCGCAGCGACTGCCGCGTTGACACCCATGGCGCAGATGCCCAGCGGTCCAGCCTGGCAGGCGGCCCTGAGCAGCAGAATGGCGCAGACCTCCAGATCCATTGTAACCGGCGATGACACGTCCGGGCAGGAAGTCATACAGCAGTACCGTATCTTGTCCGAATTTCTGGATTCCTAAAGAGACTACATCCTATGATTGAACGTATTGTTGTTGACCCGATTACCCGTATCGAGGGCCACTTGCGTATCGAGGCGCAGATGGATGGAGATCGTATTGCACAGGCCTATTCAGCGGGCACCATGGTACGCGGTATCGAGATCATACTGCGCGGCCGGGATCCGCGTGATGCCTGGGCCTTTGCGCAGCGCATCTGTGGCGTGTGCACACTGGTACACGGACTGGCTTCCATTCGTTCGGTCGAAAATGCACTGAATTACCCGATTCCGCCGAATGCGCAGCTGATACGCAACCTGATGAGTGGTGCGCAGTACGTGCATGACCACGTCATGCATTTCTATCATCTGCATGCACTGGACTGGGTCGACGTGGTATCGGCGCTGAATGCAGATCCCGCTGCCACCTCGACGCTGGCACAGTCAATCAGCAATTACCCGAAATCATCGCCGGGTTATTTTTCTGATACCCAGAAGAAGCTGAAGAACTTTGTCGAGGGTGGCCAGCTGGGTATTTTTGCCAATGGCTACTGGGGTCATCCGGCCTACAAGCTGCCGCCGGAGGCCAACCTGATGGCCGTGGCGCACTACCTGGAGGCACTCGCATGGCAGCGCGACGTGGCCAAGCTGCATGCCATCTTCGGCGGCAAGAACCCGCACCCGAATTTCCTGGTCGGTGGTGTTGCCTGCCCGATCGACCTGAATTCCGATTCCGCCATCAATGCCAAGAAGCTGGCCCAGGTGCAGGAAATCATCAACA
>Ga0210065_1000106_pt1 | contig 24880 bp, 23 predicted proteins | sample Muzzi_PWB_D1_FD_185533 | JGI IMG/M metagenome (GOLD analysis project Ga0210065, IMG submission 185533) | Wetland microbial communities from San Francisco Bay, California, USA, that impact long-term carbon sequestration - Muzzi_PWB_D1 (SPAdes) | ecosystem: Environmental > Aquatic > Marine >... | reverse complement strand
CGGTTCCTTGCAGCGTGCAATGCCTTCCCGCCGTTCCTCGCCCCGCCGGGCTTTCCGCCACCCCGCCCGGAACGGGGATTTTCCCTGGGGAACTTTGTTAACCGGTTATTCGGCCTGGTGTCCTGTTTTTCCTGATCATCAGCCCCTCCGGCATGTTCTCTGCAACATCAGCCCAGGCAATATGATGTCATGCATATTGCCCAGAAAAGGGCCGTACGACGCCAGCGTTCGAGAATCGCTCCCCCCGATTCCGGGCCAGGCTGTCCCGGCCCTTTTACTTTGGATTTTCACAATCCCGTAATTGTTGATATTGCAAACCATTATCAGGTTTTAACCTTGATTTGACCCACCCAAAAACTACTTTTCCCGATGTAATACGGTTCGAACCAGTTGCGGCCCCGTATCCTGCAAGGAGCCTGTCGTGGGAAACAAAATCATCTTCACCAAGGAACTCGCTCCCAAAACCAAGCTGTTTGAGATCGAGGCCCCGCACATCGCCGAACGCGGCAAGGCGGGTCAGTTCATCATTCTGCGGGTCAACGACGAGGGCGAACGGATCCCCCTGACCATCGCCAACCGGAACCCGGAAAAGGGCACCATCACCCTGGTTTTCCAGGAAGTGGGCAAGACCACCGAGATGATGGGTGCGCTGAATGTCGGGGATGAGATCCACGACCTGGCCGGCCCCCTGGGCAAGGCCACCGAGATCCCCACGCAGAAGACCGTGGTCTGCGTGGGCGGAGGCATCGGCAACGCGGTGGTCTGGCCCCAGGTCCAGGCCCTCAAGGCGGCCGGCAACAGGGTCATCGCCATCCTGGGCGCCCGCACCAAGGAACTCCTGATCCTCGAGGAGGAGATCACCGCCCTGGCCGACCTGACCATCGTCACCACCGACGACGGCAGCTACGGCCGCAAGGGCATGGTCACCCACGCCCTGGTCGACCTGATCGATGAGGGCGAAAAGATCGACGAAGTCATCACCATCGGACCGGTGGTGATGATGAAGTTCGTCTGCCGGACCACCGAACCGTTCGGCATTCCCACCCAGGCCTCCCTGAATCCCCTGATGGTCGACGGGACCGGCATGTGCGGGGCCTGCAGGGTCACCGTGGGCGGCAAGACCAGGTTCGCCTGCGTCGAGGGTCCCGAATTCGACGGCCACCAGGTGGACTTCGACGAGTTGATCACCCGTCTGGCCTACTACCAGCCCGAGGAACGCTCGGCGCTGGAGGAATATCACCGGTGCCGCATGCATGAGGCCGCCGACAACCTGCACAGCAGCAACTAAGGGAGGCCGGCCGTGAACGACAAGCCCAAGAAGATCCTCAACAAGTCGAAGACCAAGACGCCCATGCGGGAGCAGGCCCCCATGGACCGGATCATGAACTTCGAGGAAGTACCCCTGGGGTACAACGAGATCGAGGCCCAGCAGGAAGCCCTGCGCTGCATCGACTGCAAGAACAAGCCCTGCGTGGCCGGCTGCCCGGTGGGCATCGACATCCCGGCCTTTTTGAAGCTCGTCGGGGAAAAGAACTTCGAAGGGGCCCTGAAGAAGATCAAGGAGAAGAACTTCCTGCCGGCGATCTGCGGCCGGGTCTGCCCCCAGGAAGACCAGTGTGAAATGGTCTGCACCCTGAACAAGCCGGACAAGGGCCGCGAGCCCGGCGGGGTCGGGCGGGTGGAGCGATTCCTGGGTGACTACGCCATGGAACACAACCTGGACATCCGGCCGGACATCGCCGAGCCCACCGGCAAGACCGTGGCCATCATCGGTTCGGGACCCGCCGGACTGACGGCGGCCAGCGACATGATCCAGAAGGGCCACGATGTCACGGTGTTCGAAGCCCTGCACAAGCCCGGCGGCGTGCTGTTCTACGGCATCCCCCAGTTCCGTCTGCCCAAGGAGATCCTCCTGCGCGAGGTCCAGGGCCTGGAAAAAATGGGCGTGAAATTCGTCATGAACTATCCCGTCGGCAAGGCCGAAAGCCTGGACAGCATCCGCGAGAGGTTCGACGTGGTGTTCATCGCCACCGGCGCGGGGCTGCCCTGGTTCCTGGGCATTCCCGGGGAGAATCTCAACGGCGTCTACAGCGCCAACGAGTTCCTGACGCGGGTGAACCTGATGGGCGGCTACAAATTCCCCGACAACGCCGACACCCCGGTCAAGAAGATCAAGCGGATCGCCGTGATCGGCGCCGGCAACACCGCCATGGACAGCGCGCGCACCGCCAAGCGGCTGCAGCCCGAGGTCGTGTACCTGGTGTACCGGCGCAGCCGGCTGGAAATGCCCGCCCGCGTCGAGGAGATCCACCACGCCGAGCAGGAAGGGATCGACTTCAACCTGCTGCACTCCCCCGTCGAGATCGTCGACGACGGGAAGGGCGCCGTGGGCGCGATCCTCTGTCAGGAGATGGAACTCGGCGAACCCGATGACAGCGGGCGCCGCCGCCCGGTGCCCATCGAGGGCAAGGTGCGCGAGTTCGCCGTCGACACCGTGGTGATCGCCATCGGCCAGGGTCCGAACCCCCTGCTGTCCGCCGACTGCCCCGAGCTGGAACGCAATGAGCGCAAGGGCACCATCGTCATCAACGACTTGATGCAGACCAGCTTCGAAAACGTTTTCGCCGGCGGCGACATCGTCACCGGCGGGGCGACCGTCATCCTGGCCATGGGCCAGGGACGGGTCGCGGCCGACGCCATGCATAGGTACCTGATGACGGGAAATCCCCGGGACACCCAGGGGGACGGCAGCGAGGTTTGCCCGAACCTGGCCTGATCCTTATATAAAGCATAGGATTCCTTCCGGGCCTGCATCCTGGTCGGGATAGAACACCTCCCTTGGTCAGTTCCTTGGGAGGTGTTTCTTTTTGGGATCAGGCCAGGTCGGCGGCCAGACGGGCCAGGACCTCGGGATACAATTCGCACTCGGCGGCAAAGACCCTTTTGGCCAGGCTGGTCACATCGTCCCCCGGCAGGACCGGTATCGACTTCTGGCCAAGGATTTTGCCGTGGTCATACTTCCCGTCCACCAGGTGCACGGTGCAGCCGGTTTCGGACTCACCGGCATCCAGCACCGCCTGGTGAACCCGGTCGCCGTAGAAACCCCGGCCCCCGAACTTCGGCAGCAGGGCGGGATGGATGTTCACCACCGGGCCGTCCAGCCAGTCCGGCTGGATGTAGAAACAGAGGTAGCCCGCCAGGACGATCATCCGGGGACCCAGGGGTTCCAGCCAGGCGTTGATCGCCTCGTTGTGGCCGGTGACGGACTCGTGATCCCGACGGCGAAAGACCGCGTGGGCGATGCCGTTGGCCGCGGCGATCTCCAGTCCACGGACATCCGCGCGGCTGGACACGACGGCGCAAATTTCCAGCGGCAGGGTTCCGGCCTCCTGGCGAACCAGCAGGTTTTCCAGGGTCCGCCCGCTTCCCGACAGCAGCACCGCGACTTTCACTGATGAGCCTTTTGCCATGGTCTCCCTTTCACCCGGCCAGATCGCCGGCCAGCCGGGCCAGCACATGCCGGTGGGCCGCGAAGGCGATGGGCCCGGGCCACTGTCCCATTTCAAAAAAACCCACGTCCGCGGCGTCATCCCCGGCCTGCAGTTCGCCCCCGGTTTCGACAGCCCTGTAGAAAACCACCAGCACGGGGATGTCCGGCGGAAGGATCCCCGATTCCACGGCGTACAACCCGGTCAACCGGACCTCAAGCCCGGTCTCCTCCAGGGCTTCCCGCCGCGCGGTCAGGCGCACGTCCTCATCCCATTCCATGAAGCCCGTGGGCAGGGACCACTGGCCCTCCTTGGGAGCGAACTTCCTTTTGACCAGGCAGACCCGACGGTCGCGCATGACAATGACGCCGGCCCCGGGCGCGGGATTCAGGTATTGCACAAAGGAACAGCCGGGGCAGACGGGCCGATCGATTCCCCCCTCGCGCCGCCTGACCAACTCGGTCCTGCAGTGGGGGCAATACCGGAAGACGTGCCGATGCCCGGGCGTCATGGCCCCGCCTTTTTGGCGGCGCCCGAACCGCCGCGGCCCATCAGCAGAACGGCCAGCAGCCAGAGTATCGAAAATCCGCCCAGGGGCCAGGACCCCAGGGCGACGTATAGGGTTCTCCCCTGACCGGGGCGGACGGCCGCCCGGACGATGCCCCGCCGCCCCAGGCCCAGGCTGTCCTGGAGACGCCCGCGGTCATCACAAATGAAACTGATGCCGTTGTTGGCGCAGCGGATGACCGGAACGCCGCACTCCACTGACCGCAGCCTGGCCAGCAACGCGTGCTGGCGGGGGCCCGCCGACTTCCCGAACCAACCGTCATTGGTGATCACGACCAGGCACTGGCTTCCCTCCCGCACCGATTGCCGGGCCAGGCGGGAAAAGATCGATTCGAAACAGATCAATCCGGAAAACCGGAAGGTGCCTGCGGGTGTCGTGAGGGTCATGGGCAGGGGCGGTCGCCCGGGGGTCCACTCGGCCTGACCGACATCCACCTTGGCCAGGAAAGGGAAAAGCGAGGTGAAAGGCATCGACTCGCCGATGGGCAGCAGATGGTATTTGGAATACTTGTCCACGATCTGGCCCCGGGGAGAAAACAGACCCGACGAGTTGTAGGTCAGGACCTTGCCGTCGGCATTCCGGTCGGCGTCCGGGAAGCCGGTGTACAGCCAGACCTTTTCCTCGGTCACCACCGCGCGGGCCCAGGCCAACAGGTCCTTGTCGTAACGCAAATAGGCGGGCACCGCGGTTTCGGCCCAGACCACGAATTCCGCCCCCTCGCCGGCGGCCACGCGGGTCAGCTGTTCATAGGGAATCCTGGTGGAATCTATCATGGCGTCGACCCACTTGACCGCCAGGGCCACATCGGCCTGGACGGCGGCCACTTCGAGTGAGTCCACCGAATCGGCGGCCTGCGTGGGGCCGGCTGGACGCAGGGCCGACCCCACCAGAAGAAACGCCCAGACCAGCGCCGTGCCCCCCAGCAGCAGGCGGCGTGTCTTCACCGTGAAACGGGAATCTTTCCGCCCCAACCAAAGGAATGCCGCCAGGGCGGCCAGGAAGGCCAATCCCAGGCCCACGCCCGCTTCGCCGCCGGCCCGGGCCAACCCCATCAGCGGGGTGCCGATGACCGCGGCCCCGGTCAGGCACCAGGAAAAAGCCATCTCACCCCGCGAGCGCAGGGCCTCCAGGCCCAGCCACAGGACCGGCAGGAGCAGCAGCCCCCGTGCCGGTCCCAGACGGTCGCGCAGCCGGCCGAAAACCCAGCCGGCGAGCAGGTAGAAGCAGGCCACGTACAGGATGGTCGCGGCGGCCTGGATCGGCACCAGGGCGCGGGTGGGAATGGACTTGGAGGGATCCAGCAGGAACAGCCAGTGCAGCAGGGTCGCCTGGTGGGCCAGCGCGAAGAACCAGGCGATCCGGCCGGGGTGGGCGTCGGCCGTCATGACGGCGAACAGGAGGGCCAGGCCCACCGGCACCAGGATGCCCGTCCACGGCTGGGGAGGCAGCCCCGCGGTGACCAGAAGGCCGGCCAGAAGAGCGAGATTGGTCGACAGTCCGGGCAGCCCGAACCGGGGCCGCAGGCCCTGATGTTCCTGGGTTCTTTCCATGTCCGGCAAAATACCCGACCGGACCGGCGGTGTCCAGCAGCACCCCGGGAACGCCCGTCCCCGCCCCCTACAATTCCCCCGTCGCGATGAGATCGGTCATGCCGTACCGCTGGATCTTCTTGTACAAACCCTGTCGGGATAGTCCCAGCCGCCTCGCCGCGGCCGCCTTGCGCCCTTCGGTGGCGGCGATGGCCTTGCGGATCAGGTAACGCTCCAGGATCTCCTGCGCCTTGCCGAGTTCCCGCAGCGTGCCCAGGTCCGCGGCCTCGACCCGGCCGCACCGGGCCCCCTGCACCTCCCGGGAAAGCCGCCCCAGGGTGATGATGTTCACTTCGGGGTACAGAGCCAAAAACCGCTGGACCTCGTTTTCGAGTTCCCGGACGTTGCCGGGCCACCGCCAGGACTGCAGGTTCTCGATGGCGCGCTCGGTGATGCGCACCTCGGCAAAGTCCTTCCCGTTCCGTTTGAGGAAATAGGAAAACAGGGGCAGGACATCCTCGGGTCGGTCCCGCAGGGGCGGAATGTCCAGGGAAACCACCTTCAACCGGTAGTACAGGTCAAGCCGGAAGCGACCCTGCCCTATTTCGGAGGGGATGTCCTTGTGGCTGGCGGCCAGGAACCGGATGTCGACCGGACGGTTCTGCAGGTCGCCGATGCGACGCACCGAACGTTCCTGCATCACCCTCAGCAATTTGATCTGCAGTTCCAGCGGCATGTCCCCGATTTCATCGAGAAAAAACGTTCCGCCGTGGGCCGCGGCCAGGAGCCCCTTCTTTTCACCGGCGGCGCCGGTGAAGGCCCCGGCCTTGTGCCCGAAGAGTTCGCTTTCGAAGAGGGTGGCCGGCAGGGCGGCACAATTCTGGCCCACGAAAGGGCCCTTGTTCCTGATGCTCAGGCTGTGCAGGGCCTGGGCGATGATCTCCTTGCCGGTTCCGCTTTCGCCTTTCAACAGGACGTTGACCCCGCTGCGGGCGACATCGCGCAGGCTCGCGCCCAGCTCCCGCATTTCCCTGCTGCAGCCGATGCAGCCGGGGATCCCCTGGACACTGACCGGGCGGGGCATCGGGAGACTCTTGCGATAGAGGCTGGAGTGGCGGGAATCGGACGACGGAGGCCCCGCCAACTTCGGCGGCAGGGGAAACAGGGTCCCCTGATCAGGCGCGGCGGCCGCCCCGCGGAAAACCCGCTGGGGCTCCAACTGTGCCAACACCGGCGACAGCCTGGCCGCCAGGCGCTGCCCCCACAGGAAGATGGCTTCCCGCCACACGGGATTCGCCTGGAACCAGATGCCGAGGCAACCCCTGACCTTTCCCTTGTCGTACAGCGGTTCGACCCAGAAGGCGGCGTCATCCTGCTTGAAGACGATTTCCTCGCGCTGTTCATTCATGGCCTTCATGAGGACACCCAGCGGCGGCTTCCGGTCCAGGCCCCCGGACCTGGCCAGGCCCGTGGCCCAGGAAAAGATGATGTTCAGCGGCGCGCCCGGATCATCGCTGTCCCGTCGCACGACCCAGACGGCCGCCCCTTGGCCGCCGTGGGGATAACCCCGGATTTCTTCCTGCCAGAAATTGTGCATGTACGTCAACCCCTTCCCAAAGGTGAACTCCTTCGGGGGTCATTGCATGGGCAATGCCAAGGGAATTCGTTACGAAGTTGACGAAGAGGGAATGGGCAACCTGTTAGGGGACCACAGATTGAATTTTCGGGATTCCAGGAACCGTTCGTGTACGCGACCCTAGGTGTCCCGGGGATGTCCCGCACTGGACATCGCGGGTTCCATCGAGGCGGGACATGTCCCGGATCAGAACGGCAGCCGGACCTTCGGTTCGCCTCGGCTCACCGCGCCGATTTCCAGGGCGTCCAAATCCTCCACTCCGGACAAATCGATGTCCGGACCGGTGACGACCACCATCCCGACGCCCATATTGAAGACACGGTACATTTCCGCGTTGGCGACCTCCCCCAGTTCGGCCATCAACCGGAAAATGGGCAAGGGTGTCCAGGCCGTGGGGTCGATGTCCACGCACAGGCCTTCGGGCACCACGCGCGGAATATTGTCATAGAATCCGCCACCGGTGATGTGGGCCAGGCCGTGCACCGCGGGCCGGCCGAACCGGGACCAGATCGCGCGCAGGTCCTTCAGGTAGCTCCGGTGAACGGCCAGCAGCGCGTCGGCCACCGAAAGCCCCCCCAGGGCCGCGGGCCGGTCGTCGATCGCCAACCCCGCCTTGTCCAGCAGGATGGCTCGCGCCAGGGAATATCCGTTGGTGTGCAGTCCGGTGCTGGGCAGCCCCCAGACCCTGTCGCCCGCGGCAATGGCCTGGCCGTCGATGACGTCGTCCTCGTTGACCCGGCCCACGATGGTGCCGGCCAGATCGAATTCCCCCGCCCCGTATACGCCCGGCATCTCGGCCGTTTCCCCGCCGAGCAGGGCGCAGCCGTTTTCCCGGCAGCCGGTGGCGAAACCGGAAATGATCTCCGGCAGCACCGCCTCCTCCAGCTTGGCCGTGGCGAAATAGTCCAGGAAAAACAGCGGTTCGGCACCCTGGACCAGGATGTCGTCCACGCAGTGGTTCACCAGATCCTGCCCCACCGTGTCGTAGCGGCCGGCCATCCGGGCGACCATCACCTTGGTGCCCACGCCGTCGACGCTGGCCACCAGCAGGGGCTCGCCGGGCGCGGCCTGGAACAGCCCCCCGAAGGCGCCCAGTTCGTTGCGGACCCGACCGTCCCAGGTGGACTTGACGGCTTCCTTGCTGCGGGCCAGGGCGCGGGTGGCGGCGTCGATGTTCACACCGCTGTCGGCGTACTTCATGGAGTTCCTTCCGGATCGGGGACAGGAGGGCACCGGGGCCGGTCATCGGAACAGATGATAAGATCAGGACGGCAAAGGTTCAAGAAAAGCCGGGCCAGGATGAGGCGCGGATCAGTCTTCGTCGCTCGGGGACTTGAGCGAGTAGATGGAGAGGCGCCGGTTGAGCGCATCCAGGACGGCGTGCACGACGGCCTGCTGACGGTTGTGCCGCGTGGAGCAGGTCCCGAACAGGGTGTCGCTGATGCGACCTTCCACCACGTCCACGGCCACCATCACGATGGTCTGGCCGCCGAGGTTGGACACCTTGATCTCATTCAGATGCAGCAGGATAGGGTCGACCAGCAGTTCGGTCAGGGCGTCCAGGGTAGCCCGGGCCACCAGTTGGATGTCACTTTCGGCGTGATTGGGTCCCTCCCGGGTCCCCCGGGATTCGAGGTCCCCGGTCCGCAGTTGGACTTCAGCCCGGACGACCATGTCGTTGGCCATCACCCCCACCCCGCTGCAGATCACCCGGGACGTCAGGCCCTCGGCCACCAGGACCGCCGGAATGGGTTCGGGGGCCGGTCCGGGTTCGGGCGCCGGTCCGGGTTCGTGAGCCGATCCGGGTTCGGGATGCGAATCGGATGGGGGAGCGGCAGCCGGATCGGGTTCGTCCAGGGTTTCGACGGCGGCCCCGCCCCAGTTGGCCTCGAATCCGGCTTCGGTATCCGGGGATCCGGGTGGGTGGAAAGTCACTCCCGAGGGGCCGGGAATACCTTTGGCGGAATCGCGGTCAGCTCCGGATGTTTCCCCGGGCGCAAAATCGGGCTTGGAATTGCCCATCACCTGGACCACCCCGATCTTCTTGTAATAAACGTCCATCTGCAACCGGGCCTTGAGCAGGCTTTCCACGTCCCTCACCACATGGCGGGGTTCGCGGTCCAGGCCTGTCACCACATGTATCCCGGATACTTCACCGGATGGATCAAGATCTATCTTACACTGCAGGACGCCCTTGATCTGGCAGATCCAACGCTGGGCATCGACGACCCAGGCATCCCGCTCGTTGGGATCCAACTCCAAGATGTTCTCCCCTGGAAAAAAAATGCCGGCCCACAAATCCAGGCTGGGGCTTAAGCGTGGTCCCATATTACCACACCCCAATTATTCAAACAACTTTTTGTTCAAATATGACGGCAATTCATGAATATTCCCGAAATGGTACGATAAAATGAAGGTAGGGGTTCCGGGGTGTCCCCCAAGCGGTCAGGGCATCATCATCGCCTTGAGGGTCGTCATCCGGGCCTGGTAGGCCGCGTCGTCGATCTTCAACAACCCCTCGACGTTGAACCCTTCGGGACAAAAACTGGCCGTCACGGTGCCGTCCAGCATGGCCTGGCGGAAGACATATTCATCGCTGGCGCGATCGGCCCCGGCCCGGGCCAGGCTGGCCATGAACCCGCCGGCGAAACAATCACCGGCGCCGGTGGGGTCGATCACCTCGTCCAGGATGATGGCCGGGACGGCCAGGACCGAGTCCGGGCCGAAATAAAGGGCCCCGTGTTCTCCCTTTTTGACGATGATCCGCGTGGGACCCATCCGGCGGATGGCCGCCGCGGCGTGGGCCAGGCTGCGTTTGCCTGTCAGCTGGCGGGCCTCCCCGTCGTTGACCAGCAGGATATCGACCTTGCGCAGGATGGCCTTCAATTCGTCCGGAGTCGTTTCAATCCACAGGTTCATGGTGTCCAGCGCCACCAGCCGGGGCTCGTCCATTTCGTCCAGGACATGGGCCTGCAGGGCCGGGTGGATGTTGGCCAGGAACAGGTATTCCGAGGACTTCCACAGTTCCGGAATCTCGGGCTGGAAATCGGCGAACACCCCCAGTTCGGTGACCAGGGTGTCGCGCTCGATCATGTCGTCATGGTAACGGCCGGACCAGTGGAAGCTCTTCCCCGGCACCCTCTTGATGCCAGAGACATCGGCGCCGGCGGCGGCCAGAAGGTCGAGGTCGGCCTGGAGAAAGTCATCCCCGACCACACCCACGCAGCGAACCTCGGCCCGACCCAGGGCGGCGATGGAAAAGAAACTGGCGCTGCCGCCGAGCTGCCTCTCACGTTTTTCCCGAGGTGTTTCCACGGTGTCATAGGCAACCGACCCGACCACGACAATCGACATATCAGACCTTCTCTCCCATGGTTTCCGGGGCCTCGACCCCTATCAGATCCAGGACGATCCTGAGGACATGCTGGGTCACCAGGCTCAGATGCAACCGGGCGCGGGAGACGTCCTTGTCCTCCACCAGGATGTGGCACTGGTGCCAGAACTGGTGGTACAGACCGGCGATTTCGTGGATGTAGCCGGTCAGCCGGTGGGGCTCCCGGGCCTCGGCCGCCGACACGATCACCTGCGGCAGCCGGATCAGCTCCCGAACCAGGTTCCAGGCCGCCGGTTCGGTAAGCTGCGCCAGCGATTCGGCGGTGATCGGGCCGGGGTCGAACCCGGCCTCATCGGCCTTCCGCAGGAGCGAACAGACCCGCGCGTGGGCGTACTTCACGTAGAACACCGGGTTCTCGTTGGACTGTTCCTTGGCCAGGTCCAGATCGAAATCCAGATGGCTGTTGGGTTTCCTGGTCAGGAAGATGTACTTGGCGACATCACTGCCCACTTCGGAAATCAGTTCGTCCATGGTCACGAAGTTCCCGGCGCGTTTGGCCATCTTCACCGACCGGCCGCCCTCCAGAAAGTTCACTTGCTGGAGGATCTGGATCTCGAGCCAGTCCCGGGGTATGCCCAGGGCCTGCATCGCGCTCTGCATCCGCTGGATATGCCCGTGGTGATCGGGTCCCCAGAAGTCGATCGCGTGCTCGAACCCCCGCTGGAACTTGTGGAAATGGTAGGCGATATCGGCCAGGAAGTAGGTGGGCGTGCCGTTGCTGCGGACGACGACCCGGTCCTCCTCGTCACCGAAATCGGTGGAGCGGAACCAGGTGGCCTCCTCCTTCTTGTACAGCACCTCGAGTTTTTCCAGGCGGTCGAGGGCGCGTTCGACCCGTTTGGTTTCGTGGAGCTCCGATTCGAAATACCAGGTCTCGAACCGCAGACCGAACTTGCGGCAGGTATCCCGCTGCCAACTGAGAATTTTCATCAGGGCGAACTTGGAAAAGCAGCGGACGGAATCCTCTTCGGGCAGCTTGCGCCAATCCTCGGCGTTGCCCGGGGGCGCCTGGACCCGCTGGAAACTCTCGTCATCGAAAGCCGAAGCCGCCTTGGCGATCGCGGCGGTGTCCTGCCCCAGAAGTTCCTCGGCCATGATCTCGAGGTACCGGCCGTGGTAGCCGTCCTCGGGAAAGGTGACCTCATCCCCCACCAGCTGCAGGTAGTGGGCCCGCAGGCTCAGCCCCAGCTTCTTGACCTGGCGTCCGGCGTCGTTCACGTAGTACTCGGAGTGGGCGTCGTAACCGATGGCGTCCAGCAACCGGACCAGGCACATCCCGAAGGCCCCCGCCCGCGCGGAAACCACGTTCAGGGGCCCGGTGGGGTTGGCGCTGATGAACTCCACGTTGATCCGCTTGTTGCCGCCGGTCTTAATGTCCGCCATGGCCCCGGCCGGATCCATCAGCTCCAGCAGTAGTTCCACCTGGTAGGAGGGCGCCAGCCGGAAATTGATGAATCCCGGGCCGGCGATCTCCACCGACTCGACCAGGCTTTTGGGAAAATCCACCTCGGCGGCGATTTCCCCGGCCAGTTCGCGGGGCTTTTTCTTGAGCCTCTTGCCCAGCACCATGGCCAGGTTGGTGCTCAGGTCGCCATGGGAGCGGTCGCGGGGTTTTTCCAGCAGGATGTCGACATCCTCCTCGAAGATGCCGAACTTTTCCAGCGCGTCCAACAGACCCTGTCTCAGCAGATCCTCTACCATGTCCATCCGTTTCTCAGTCGGCCGACCCGCCGCCGGGAAGGGGGGTGGTGAAATTCAAACCGGGATGACGTCCGGCCACGTCCGGGGCGGCGAACCATTCGGGTGTCAGGTCCAGGCGGGGAGCGTCGCCCCACAGCTTTTCCAGCTGGAAATATTCCCTGGCCGGGGTATGGAAGACGTGGACCACCACGTCGAAGAAATCGAGCAGGGCCCAGCGACCGTCGTTCATGCCCTCCATGCCCTTGGGTTTGTGGCCAGCGGCCACCAGGGCGTTGTGCACGTGCTTGGCCAGGGCATTGACCTGCGTCGCGGATTGCCCGGAGACCAGCACGAAGAAATCACAAACGTCCGAAAGGCCCCTCAGGTCGAGAATCGTGGCATCCACCCCCTTCTTTTCCAGGAGGTACCATCCCGCCAGCTCGGCCAGGGCGAAGCCATCCGAATCGTCGGGCAGCTGGAACCGGGGCTTTTCCGTCTTCGCAGCCTTGTCGGCATTTTCCTTGTTCATTCCACATCCCATGTCAGACGTTAAGGACCGGTTTCAATTCAAGCGATTGATGACATATTCGACGGCGACCGCCAGGAGGTCCTTCTGAGGCCCCATGGCCACCGGCTCCAGGGCGGACTTGGCCTCTTCCCCGAATTCGCGAGCCTTGGCGAAGGCGTAATCCACACCCCCGAAATCGGTCACGAAGGACTTGACCTCGGACCAGCTGGCCGCCCGCACCTTGCTGTCGGTCTCGAGGGCCAGCTCATGGATCCGCTTTCGCGCCACCGGGGACCCGTTCCGCCACGCGGCGATCAAGGGCAGGGTGATACGCCCTTCCTCCCAGTCCTGACCGGTGGGTTTGCCCAACCGGCGTTCGTCCCCGAGGTAATCGAATATGTCGTCCGTGATCTGGAACACAAGGCCCGTCTGGGCCCCGAAGACCCCGAAGGCCTTTTCCTCGGGAGCCATGGCGGGGTTGAAGGAGGCCCCGATCCGGCAGCTGTTCTCGATCAGGGACGCTGTCTTCTGGTAGATGATCTGCATGTACCGCTCTTCACTGATGTCCATGTCGAACCGGTATTCCAGTTGCAGCATCTCGGCCTCGCTCATCAGCACCGTGGTGCGGGACAGCAGTTCGACCGCGTGGTGCAGTTCCGCCAGGCAGAGGTTGTGCAGGGCCTTGCTGTAGAGGTAGTCCCCCATGATGAGGGCGGCGCTGGGCCCGTACTTGACATTGACCGCCGGCAGGCCGCGGCGCGTGACCGCTTCGTCGATGAAATCATCGTGCACCAGGGTCGCGGTGTGGACCAGTTCGACACTGGCGGCCGCGGTGATGGCCTCCGGGGCGAAGCCCTCGTCGTCCTGGGCGGCCAGCAGCAGAAGCGTGGGCCTGAATTTCTTGCTCTTCCCCTGCCGGATGTGGTCGCAGATGTCCCTGGTCAGGGGGCTGTCCCCATCGGTGATCCGCCGGAATTCCTTTTCGACCTCGGCCAGCGCGGGGCCGATTTTCGCCTGCAGGGTGATCAGCTTGATGCGTTCCTTATCAACCAGTCCCATGAACACCTTCTCTCAAAGATCAAGGTCGGTTTCGGCCCAAAACGTGAGGTTGCCTCAAATATTCCCAAAAGAAGGGCCGGGGTCAATCAAGATCCTCGTCCTTGCTCTTTTCGCGGCGGCCGGTCACGGCAATGGAAACCAGCACCGAACCGAGGTAGAGCACCAGGACCGGGCCCGCCATCATGACCTGGCTGATGACGTCCGGCGGAGTCAGCATGGCCGACAGCATGGCAATGATGATAATTGCATAACGCCAACCCCGCAGGAGAAACCGGGGATTCACGATGCCCAGGACACTCAGGAAAAACACCAGCAACGGCAGTTCGAAGACCAGCCCGAAGGCCAGGCACAGGTGGGAAACGAAGTTGAAATACGGCTCCACCCCGATCAGGGGCTCCATGACGTCGGTGCCGAAACTGAGCAGGAAGGTGATGACCTGGGGAATCACCACCAGGAAGGCGAAGGCCACGCCCATGTAGAACAGCACGGCGGTGGCCAGCAGCAGGGGTGTCACCACCTTTCGCTCCCGGCGATAGAGGCCCGGCAGGATGAAGCCATAGATCTTGAAGAAGATAAAGGGCGCCACCACGAACAGGCCCACCACCCCCGAAAGCTTCAGGCGCGTCAGGAAAGCCTCGTTGGGCGCGGTGAAGTAGATGCCCTGGTCGGCAATGGGCGAGATCATGATATTCAGCAGGTCCGCCGACCAGAACCAGCACAGGATGGTGGCGAGCGCCGCGGCGATGGACGACTGGATCAGGACGCTTCGCAGTTCCCCCAGATGATCCAGCAGCCCCATGCTGCCTTCATCCGGGCCGTCGTCATCGTCCGGGTCGTCTTCCCCGGGACCCTTCCCGGATAAGGGCTGGTCCTTGGGGCCGGGTTTGGCCCCCAGGAGTTCGGTCCCGTCATCGGGCTCGAAAGGCAGTTCGGGTTCCCGGTGGTCGGTCACGAAGGCCCATCCCCGGCGCGGAGGTCGTTCAGAAGGACAAAAAATTCATCGATATTCTGGAAGCTCCGGTAGACCGAAGCGAACCGGACATAGGCGACCTCGTCCACATCCCGCAGGTGTTCCAGGACGTAGCGCCCGATGGCTTCGCTGGGCACCTCCCGGCGGCCGGCCCGGGCCAGTTCCCTTTCCACCCGGTCGACGATGATCTCGATCTGCTCCAGGGACACGGGCCTCTTTTCGCAGGCCTTGGTCACGCCCAGGATGACCTTTTCCCGGTGGTAGGCCATGCGCTCTCCACTGCGCTTGACCACCAGCACGGGCTGGGTCTCGACCGCCTCGTAGGTGGTGAACCGCTCTTCGCAAACCAGGCACTCGCGGCGGCGGCGCACCGCGCGACCGTCACGCACGGCGCGGCTGTCCACCACCTTGTCGTCCTCGTTGCCGCAGGCCGGGCATTTCACGGGTCCATCTCCACTTCAAGCCGGCGCTACATGCCGGGGTACAGGGGGAACTGGCGGCAGAGCTCTTCGCTTTCGGCCCGCAGGCCCGCCAGGACATCTTCATCTTCACGGCCCCCGACGGCGCGGTCCATGATGTCGGCGATCCGGCGCATCTCCTCGGGCCCCATCCCCCGGGTCGTCAGGGCGGGCGTCCCCAGCCTGATGCCGCTGGTCACGAACGGGCTTTCCTGGTCGAAGGGAACGGTGTTCTTGTTGGCGGTGATGCCCACGTGCTCCAAGAGCTCTTCCATGTTCTTGCCGGTCAAGCCCTTGTTGCTGACGTTCACCAGCAGGAGGTGATTGTCGGTGCCGCCGCTGACGAGATGGAAACCTCTTTCGGCCAGAGTCTCCCCCAGGACGACCGCGTTGTCCACCATGCGGCGGGCATAGTCCTTGAAATCATCGGTCATGCATTCCTTGAAGCAGACCGCCTTGGCGGCGATCACATGCATCAGCGGACCTCCCTGGATACCCGGGAAGTTCATCTTGTTGATGGCCTTCAAGTGTTCCTGGCGGCAGAGCACCAGGCCTCCCCGGGGACCGCGCAGGGTCTTGTGGGTGGTCGAGGTCACCACGTCGCAATGCGGCACGGGGCTGGGATGCACCCCGCCGGCCACCAGCCCGGCGATGTGGGCCATGTCGAACACCAGGACGGCATCGATTTCGTCGGCCACCGCGCGCAGGACCTCGTAGTTCCAGAATCGGGGATAGGCGCTGGCCCCGCCGACAATCATCCGCGGCCGTTCGGCCAGGGCCTGTTCGCGAAGGCGGTCGTAATCGATGGTTTCGGTCTCACGGTCCACCTCGTAGTGGACGGCGTCGAACAGCAGACCGGAAAAATTGACGGGATGCCCGTGGGTCAAATGTCCGCCGTGCGAAAGCGACAGGCCCATGATCTTGTCACCGGGCTTCAGGAAGGCCAGGTAGGCCGTCATGTTGGCCGTGGACCCGCTGTGGGGCTGCACGTTGGCCCGCTCGGCCCCGAAAAGTTCGGTCGCCCTCTTCTTGGCCAGGGTCTCGGCCGTGTCCACGTGCACGCATCCGCCGTAGTAGCGCTTGTTGGGATACCCCTCGGCGTACTTGTTGGTCAGGGTCGACCCCATGGTTTCCATGACCGCCCGGCTGGTGAAGTTCTCGCTGGCGATCATCTCCAGCTGGTTCCGCTGCCGGGCCAGTTCCAGGTCCAGGACTTCCGCGATTTCGGGATCCGTTTTCCGCACTTCGTCGTACATGGCGGTCACTCCGCTTTCTGATGTTTGTTTTCGTATTCCATGATCTTGGCCACGCGGGCGGCATGACGGCCGCCCTCGAACGAGGCCCCCACCCAGGCTTCGAAGATCACCAGGGCCGTTTCGGGTTCAAGGGCGTCGCCGCTCAGGCACAGGACATTGCTGTCGTTGTGCTGGCGCGTGGTCCGGGCCTGTTCGGGCGTGAAGCAGAGGGAGGCCCGGACGCCGCGGACCTTGTTCGCCGCGATGCTCACTCCGATACCCGATCCGCAGATCAGGACTCCGCCGTCCGCGTCACCGCCGGCCACCGCCTCGCCCACCGCGAAGGCGGGATCGGGATAGTCGGAGGAGGTTGTTCCGTAACAACCCATATCCATGGTTTCGATGCCCCTCCCGGCCAGGATCTCCAGCAGCAAGGACTTGTGGGCGAAGCCGCGGTGGTCGGCACCAATGGCAATCCTCATCTCAGTTCATCCTTCCGTTCGGCGAGTTCCCTGAACCAGGGTTCCCAGCGACCCACCAGGGTCCTGATCTGTTCACACACGACACGATACTTTTCGTCCGATCCACCGTAGGGATCCGGAACCTCCTCGACCTCCGGGGAATGGGCCATCCTGCCCAGATCGACACCCGGGGCGCCGAGCACCCCGATCATCCCCGGATATCCCGCCCCGAACCGACTGCGGAAAAGGGCCGCATGACTGCGGGTCATCCCGATGACCCAGGCGGCGTTCCGGGCAACCTCCGGGGAGACGGGCCGGGACCGATGCTCCTCGAGAGGGGCCCCGGTCGCCAGGCCGTAGGCGGCCGAGGGGGTCGAAGCCGGCAGTCCCACGCTCGCCGCCAGGCCCGCCGAGGAAAAGGCCACCGGCAGATGGCGGTACAATTGCCGGGCCACCGCTTCGGCCACGGGGCTGCGGCAGATGTTGCCGGTGCACAGGAACAGGATGGACGTATTCATGATCTTCCCGGTAAGGGGACCTGAAAATCGGCCTGACAAGTCCGTCAGGCCCGTGTCCGGCCAAATTAGACCCCCCGCCAATCCCCGTCAAGACGCGCTCAGCGGGGCTGGGGCGCCTCCCTGGGCCCGGCTCTCAGCAGAACCGGCGGCCAGACCGTGAGATCGATGAGGGCACTGGGAACCGCTCTGTCATCATTTTCCGTATTTTCTTTAATGGAAGCCGGTTCCCAGACTTCATTGATATTCCCCGAGAACTGCTTGGCCGCCGCTTCGAGGGTCAGGCACGGCGGCTGGCCCGCAAGGTTGGCGCTGGTGGAGACCACAGGAAACCCCACCGCCAGGAGCAGTTTGCGCAGATCGGGGACAGCGGGAACCCTGACGGCCACCGTTCCGGCGGGAGATCTCACCGGTGCCGGCAGATCTTTGTCCGCCGGCAGGATGAGCGAATAGGGGCCCGGCCAACAGGCGCGGCAGTATCCGGTCTGGTTGTCATCCAGGTCGGCGGTCACCATCCGGGCCTGGTCGAAGGATCCCGCCAGCACGAGCAGGGATTTTCCCTCCTGGCGTCCCTTCAACGCGATGATGCGCCCCACAGCCGGCGAAAGGTCGGCCCGGCAATGGAGGCCCGGCAGGGTGTCGGTGCCCGACAGCAGGACACCGCCGGACTTCAGCAGTCCGACGGCGTCGTGGAAAGCCAGCCTGCGGCCGGTCATGCTCAGCTTCCGCCCTTTGCCAACTCCCGCCGGTAGGCCTCGACCGCTTCGGCGACCTCGGGATCCTTCAGGGCCAGCATCCGGGCCGCAAGACAGGCGGCATTCCGGGCCCCCGCGCTGCCCACCGCCACGGTCGCCACCGGAACCCCGGGCGGCATCTGCACGATCGACAACAGGGCATCGACCCCGGCCAAGGGTCCGGAGGCCACCGGCACCCCGATCACCGGTTTCCCCGTCAGGCTTGCCACGACGCCGGGCAGATGGGCCGCCATCCCGGCCACGGCCACGAAAACCTCGGCGCCCTCCTTCTCGGCCTGCTTCACCACCCGTTTCAGTTTTTCGGGCTGGCGGTGGGCCGAGGCGATGGCCACCAGGTAGGGCAGCCCGAACCGGTCGAGCAGGGGAAGCATCTTGTCGATCACCGGCAGGTCGCTCGAACTGCCCAGCAGCACCACGACCCTGGCGGGCACGGATTTTACCCTTGTCTTAGCCACGTTGTTCACCTTTCGCGGCGGCGATGTCCCGCCGAAAGATCAAACCCTCGAAGTGGGTTTCGTTCAGTTGGTCATAGGCCGCCTGGCGGGCGGCGGCCAGATCGGGCCCCGTGCCCACCGAGCCCAGGACGCGTCCTCCCCCGGTCACCAAACCCTCGGGAGCCGACCTGGTGCCCGCGTGGATGATCCAGCGGTCCGCGCTTTCGGCCTCGGGCAGCAGGATGGATTTGCCTTTGACGTAGGCTCCAGGATATCCGTCCGAGGCGCCCACGACCACCACGCAGTGCCGGTGCCAGTCCGTCATGCCCGATCCCGGCCAGCCTTCCAGGCCATCATCCCCGCCACCGGGCAGCCCCTGCAGGTAGCCGCCCAGTTTCCCGGCCGCGGTGCTCGAGCAGAGTTCGAGGAAATCCCCCTCCAGGAGGGGCAGGACGACCTGGGTCTCCGGATCCCCGAACCGGCAGTTGAACTCCAGGACCTGGGGACCGCTGTCGGTCAGCATCAACCCCGCGTATAGAACCCCGCGGTAGGGAATGTCCCGGCGACGCAATTCGGCCAGCACCGGCAGGACGATTCGGGTGTCGATGCCGGCCAGGACCTCGGGCGACAGTTTCACCGGAGCAAAGGCCCCCATGCCCCCTGTGTTCGGCCCGGTATCCCCCTCACCGATCCGTTTGTGGTCCCGGCTGGGGGCCAGCAGACAATAGGATTGACCATCGGTGACGATCAGGACCGAAAGCTCGGGACCGAAGATGCAATCCTCGATCAGGATCCGCAGGCCGGCGCCCCCGAAGCGCTGGTCGTCCAGGCATTCGCGGATGAAAGCCTCGGCATGGTCCCGTGTATCACAGACGGCCACTCCTTTGCCCTGGGCGGCCCCGCAGGCCTTGATGACCACCGGCAGATCATAGGTGTCCAGGTGTTTGAGGGCGGCGTGGGAACTGCTGAAGGCATGGTAGCGGGGCGTGGGCACCCCCGCCGAAGCGAGGACCTCCTTGGCGAACTCCTTGTCCCCCTCCAGTCGGGCCCCGGTGGCGCCGGGTCCGAACACCGCGATTCCCGCCTTGTGCAGATGATCAGCCAGGCCGGCGATCAGCGGATCCTCCGGGCCGATGATCACCAGGTCGATATCCTCGCGGCGGCAAAACTCCACGATATTTTCGAAAGCCAGGGGATCCAGGTCCACGTTGGTCGCCAACTCCGCCGTTCCGGGATTGCCCGGGGCCGCGAAAATGACGGGATCCTGGGGCGAGGCGGCCAACTGCCTGACGATGGCGTGCTCGCGACCTCCCGAGCCGATGACGAGAACTTTCCTGGCCATTGGGCTACTCCTTCTTGGGCCCAGCAGGCCCGAACGTGTCCATCACTCCCCAAGAGGAACCTACTCCAAGACCGGGAACCGGACAACGGGAATCAGGAAGGTACGATGCGGGTGCCGCGTTTGCCGTCCACCGCCGTCAGGATGTGTTCGGGCGAGGTGATGATGACCTCCCGCCCTCCGGCCGCCAGGAAAGTGATGGCCGATTCGATCTTCGGCCCCATGCTGCCGGCGGGAAATTCGCCGGCCGCCAGCAGGGCCGCGGCTTCGTCGGCGGTCAGGCGCTCGAGGGCCTGTTCATCCGGTTGACCGAAATGCAGACAGACCTTTTCCACCTGGGTCACGATGATCAGAACATCGGCCCCGATCAGGCCGCCCAGCAGGGCGCTGGCCCGGTCCTTGTCGATGACCGCGTCGATCCCTTCGAGCCGGTCCTCGTCATTCCTGATGACGGGCACTCCCCCGCCGCCGGTGGCGATGGTCAGCACCCCGGCTTCCACCAGGGTCCTGATGGCCTCCCACTCGATGACTTCCACCGGGGCGGGACTGGGCACCACCCGTCGCCAGCCGCGACCGGCGTCCTTGACGATCGTCCACCCGTTCTCGTCGCGCAGGCGCTGGGCCTGCTCTTCGTCGTAGAAGGGTCCGATGGGTTTGGTGGGATGCCCGAAGGCAGGGTCGTCCCGGTCGACCAGGACCTGGGTGACCACCGAGGCCACGGGAACCTTCAGGCCGAGTTCCGCCAATTCGTTCTGAAGCGTCTGCTGGAGCATGAACCCCAGCCCCCCCTGGCTGTCGGCCCCGCAGACGAACATCGGCATGGGCGGAATCCCGTGCACGGCCATGCCGGCGTCGTTGCGCAGCACGATGTTGCCAACCACCGGACCGTTGCCGTGGGTCATGACGACCTGGAATCCGTCGGCGGCCAGGCGGGCCACCTGTTTCATCGTCTCGCGGGTGATGGCCGCCTGCTGTTCGTAGGTTCCCTCCTGGCCCGCCGGGATGATGGCGTTGCCACCCAGGGCGATGACCAGACGACGGCCGGCGCTCCCCAGCGGGCTAGCCGCCATTGCGGACCGTCTTGGCGAAATCGGCGAAACGCTCGAGGGCCTTGCTGATATTCTCCTGGCTGTTGGCGTAACTGAAGCGCAGGTACCCCTCCCCGAAGGCCCCGAACGAGGTCCCGGCCAGGGCCGCCACGCCGAAATCGTCCAGCAGTCGGGACTCGACCTGCTTGCTGGTCAACCCCAACCCGGTGATGTTCGCGAAGACATAGAAGGCGCCCCGGGGCCTTTTGCAGCTGACCCCTTCGATGGCGTTGAGGCCGTCGACCAGCAGGTCGCGGCGGACCTTGAACTCCGCCACCATATCCCGCACGGTGTCCTGGGGACCGGTCAGGGCTTCGGCGCCGGCCATCTGGGTGAAGGCGGCGGTGCAGCTGGTGCAGTTGGTCTGGAGCTTGGCCACGGCCGTGGCCAGTTCCACGGGCATGATGCCATAGCCCAGCCGCCAGCCGGTCATGGCGTAGGTCTTGGAATGCCCCTCGAGAATGATCGTTCTTTCCAGCATGCCCGGACGCGTGGCGATGGAATCGTGTTCCCCTTCGTAGATGATCTGGCTGTAGATCTCATCGCTGAGCACCCAGAAATCGTGTTTGACCGCCAGTTCGGCGATGGCGTCGAGGTCGGACGAACTGAGCATTCCCCCGGTGGGATTCTGCGGGGAATTGATGATCAGCATCCGGGTCTTGTCGCTGGCCAGGGCCCGGAGATCCTCGATGTCGAAGGAGAAATCCTTCTCCTCGGACAGCTTCAGGGGAACCGGCTTTCCTTCCAGGAAATTGATCACCGACTCGTAGATGGGGAAACCGGGATTGGGATAGATGACCTCGTCGCCGGGGTCGATCAGGGCCGTCAGTGGGAAATAGATGATGGGTTTCCCGCCCGGCACGATGACCACGTTTTCGGCTTTCACGTCGATCCCACGGCTGGATGCGATGGACTCGGCGAAAATCTTGCGCACGTCGGGCAGGCCGGCGGACGGCCCGTAGTGGGTGTATCCCGAATTGAGGGCGTCGATGGCCGCGTCGATGATGTTCCTGGGGGTGTCGAAATCGGGCTCGCCGATTTCCAGATGAACGATGTCCCGGCCCTGGGCCTCCAGGGCCTTGGCCCTGGCCAGAACTTCGAAGGCCGTTTCGGTTCCCAATCTCTGCATACGTTTGGCCAACATGGGGTTCTCCCTCGGGAAAAGAAATGGAGCGGGCCGCAAAAGGGCGCCCAGACCAGCCAAACGTAGGATCAGATCGGGATCAAGTCAACCGTATCAGGCGAGGGATTTGAGGTATTTCTGGATCTCCCGGCAGACCTCTTTGCGAACACCCGCCTTGTCCAGGGCCATGCGTTTGAGATCCACCTTCGCGACGTATTTCACGTGGATGAATTTTCGCAATACCGACAGGGGAACATTGACCGGGGTGCGCAGGCAGGCCAGGGGCACGCCGCGGTTGGCAAAGCCCGTGTGCAGAATGCGCACCTTGGCGATGGTTTCGACAACCTTGGGGTTGCGGGTCCGGTTGACCACCTCTTCGACCAGCCCGGGGATCGCCACGATCTTGGGGCTGCGCAGGAAGCCCAACAGGACGCTGGTGGACTGGAGATTGGTCATCACCAGGTGTTTCAGTTCACTGCCCGAGGCGCTGTTGAGGTCGAACTCTTCCTGATCAGCATCCTTTGAATCGGGGGGGGCCGTCACCTCGTCCGCCCAGGCCTGGATCTCGTCGGGTTGGTCCTCGTCCGCGACGTCAGGGGTCACCGCGGGCAGATCGTGCTCGAGGAAAGCCCCTCCCTCGGGAATGGTGATGACCAGTTTGCCGTCCCGCAGGAACAATCCCGACAGATTGGCCGCCTCGGCGCCCATCCCGGTTTCGGCGGTTTCCAGGATATGCCCCACCGCCCGGGGAAAACCCGGGGTCAGCGGCAGGGCGAATTCCTTTTCCGCCAGGGCGGTCTCGGAATGGGTCTGGATCAGGCGGGCACCGGTGACGAGGTCCAGATGAACATCCGGCACCCCCAGCAGGGACAGGCGATCGGCCACCGCCTGCAACCTCACCAGGCAATGACCCATGACAGGAATACGGACGGGCTTTACCGCAACCTGGTCAAACAAACTCGCCAGCGGCTCAAGGTCCGGGTCACTGCGCAGGGCCTTTCTCAGCGACCCCCGATCATTTTCCTCCAGGACGTCAAGCGACCTGGACAAGGGCTTTTGGTAGTCCGAGCCCAGGCACCCTTCTTCGATCCAGGACGTCATCTGACGCAGGTCGCGAATTTCGGCGTCGGCCATGCTCAACAGGGGCAGGACGCGTGTGATGGCCGCCACCTCGAAAGGATGGATGCTGCCCGCCAGGTTGCTGATTCTCTCCTGCCAGGCATCCACCTCGAGACGCAGCAGGGCAACCAGAAGTTGACGGTCGTCCGGCGGGAAATCATCGCCCAGGGAAAGTCGGGCGACAAGCAGATCCAGGGAGTCTCTCAGCTGGGGCCAGGGCGGTTCATCTCCGGGCCGCACTGCCGAGCCGGTCGAAAGGCACGACGCCGCCGACGGCAGGGACGCGGTCCGATCCGCCAGCTTGTTCAGCCTTTCCAGCCAATCCTTATGGATGTTGGCCGGGTCATCCCCCATGGCCTGGATGCGGAATTTCAGGCGCCGGGAGGAACTGAAGGCCTTGACCCGAGGCAAGAGCCGGTCGCCGGGGGTGGAGACATCCAGGAAGGCGGCCAGGAGCCGGGCCCCGGCCGGATCTCCTGTTACAGCCAGATACTGAATACCCATAAGGTATTCTTTGGCATTGCTCTGCGTCGATACTTTTCGAAGGAACATGAAGAGGCCTTCTGCCCTGGACGCCACATCGGCATCCGCGTAGGCCAGCGCGCGCAGCGTTTCCAGGATGGACGGCTCCGGCTCCCGTGTCCGTGACACCGGTTGCGTATCCCAGGGCAGTACCAGGTCCTTGACGGCCACCAGATTCCCTTTTCGTGAACGCAGTTCAGCCAGCGGCGGCCCCTCCCCGGAAAGCCGCGAGTCCCATCCAGATATTTTGTTATCGGCAAATCCTTTATCCGATTGACCGTTGGATTTGGGTCACCAGGAAAAACCCGCTTCCAGCCACAGGGTCACCAACTTCCGGCCGGCGACGCCCGGCCCCGGTTCGGGTTCCCTCATGGAAACCGCCCCCCGGACACCTCGCCCTCCATCCCGGTTCCATTCCAGGCCAAGAAGGGTTTCGGAACGCCATGAACCCCAGTGCCGGGGCAAGACCATGCCGGTCATGGGACTGACGGCGCTGACAAGATCGACCGGGTCACCCCAGGCCGATGACCAGGATAGCCGCCAGCGCCACACCGAACCCGAACGGTAGTGTCCCGCCAGGCTGATCAGCCCGCGGCGTCCGGATCCTTCGTCCTTGTCCAGACCGTAGGTTCGGGCCAGGATCCGAATCCTCAGACCATCGGCCTCATGCGTGGCCTGCAGGGACACGACCTCCCGGGTGTCGGTTCCCGAAGGGACCGGAGGCTCCCAGGGAAACCGGGCCGACCAGACCGAACGCGCCACCGACGCCCGGCGGTAGCGGACAAAAATGTCCAGGCGAGGCCCCACCTTCCTGGAGGCCTGCAAATCGACGAGATGTTTGTCTTCACGGCCCCGCTCCCCCTCGCGATCCCATTCGACGCCCCGGCTGACCAGGGCCCGTAGTTTTAGTCCCGCCCCCACCGGAGCCATCGCCCGCATCGCGACCCCGCGCCCCGACCATGCCGGCAGGACCGCCGGACGGCTGGCCAGGACAGGCGG
>Ga0210065_1000105_pt1 | contig 24955 bp, 26 predicted proteins | sample Muzzi_PWB_D1_FD_185533 | JGI IMG/M metagenome (GOLD analysis project Ga0210065, IMG submission 185533) | Wetland microbial communities from San Francisco Bay, California, USA, that impact long-term carbon sequestration - Muzzi_PWB_D1 (SPAdes) | ecosystem: Environmental > Aquatic > Marine >... | reverse complement strand
GCTGGCGGACCTGAAGGATCTTTCCGGGGTTCGCCTCCTGGAATCATCGCCCGCCGATCTGTTCGGTTCGGTCGAGGTTCCCGCCAGGGGCGCGGTCCTGATCGCCAGCCGCAATCACGAACTGGACGGGGACTACCTCGAGGCGATCCTGGCGGCCGAAAAGCTGGCGGGCCGGGAATTCGTCTATCTGGGGGCACTGGCCAGCAGGACCAAAGCGGCGATCCTGCGCCAACGTTTCGCGAAGGAAGAAGCCACCCGGGAGCGGGTGGCCCGCATGCAGTATCCGGTGGGGTTGGACATAGGCGCCGAATCACCCGGTGAAATCGCGGTGAGCATCCTGGCCGAAGCCATGGCCGTCCTGCGGGGCGTCGACCCCATCACCGACGACCAGGGGCGGCCGCTGGGCATGCGCCTGTACCGGAGGCGCCCGTGAGTTCGGGGGGCAACATCTGGATCCAGGGGGCGGGGGAGCTGGCTTCCGGGGTCGCGGTGCGACTGGTGCGCAGCGGTTACCGGGTGATGATGGCGGACCTGCCCCGACCCCTGGCGGTGCGCCGACAGGTCTCGTTTTGCGAGGCGATCTATGAGGGCCGGACCCTGGTGGAGGATATTCCGGGTGTCCTGAAGGAGCCCGGGGAGGCCCTGTTCGTGGATGGGACCGTGACGGTGATCGTGGACCCCAAGGCGGAAAAGCTGGCCGGTTTGCCCGTCGGGGCGGTGATCGACGCCCGCATGACCAAAATAGCGCCGGCCCCGTTGCCCGGATTGGCCGCGCCCCTGATCGGGCTGGGCCCGGGCTTCACCTGCGGGCGGGACGCGGCATTGATCATCGAGACCCACCGCGAGGCCCAACTTGGCGCGGTCATATCCCAGGGGTCCGCCGCGGCGAACACGGGGGTGGCGGGGCTTGTCGGGGGAGAGACCTTCCTGAGAATTCTGCGCGCCCCGGCCGCGGGGCAATTTGCGACGTTATTCAGCATTGGTGACCTGGTGGACGAGGGTGTGGTCGTGGGCCACGTGGGCGGGCTGCCGGTCGTCAGCGGGCTTTCGGGAATGATCCGGGGCCTGGTCCACCCCGAAGCGGAACTTAACGCGGGCGAAAAGGTTGGAGATGTGGATCCCCGCGGCCGTTCCGTGGACAACTCGCGGCTCAGTGACAAGGCCCTGGCGATTGGCGGCGGTGTTCTGGAAGCCCTACTTCGATTGGGGGTCCTGCCGGCCTGAGGAATGGTGAACCGTCCCGCTTTCGCGTCGCGTCGAGGGACGAGGATTGACAGGGTACCGGGGTGTCTATTAACTTCACCTCGGCCCCTGAGTAGGTCCCCGGGGCTTGTTTGTGTTACCCCGCGACCGCCAAATCACACGAATCGGAGGTTTCCGAAGTGCTCCCGACAAGGAATTCCAACTCCATGGTCCGTGCCCTGGGCGTGGCCGTCATCCTGCTGGGAACATTCGCTGTTCCCCTGGCCCAGGCCGAGTGCCAGCCCGGCCAGATGCAGGAAGCCAACCTTGCCTACCAATCCGCCCAGGAGTTCCTGGTCAATCGCCAATGGGACCAGGCCATCGCGCGGCTGCAGTCCATCATCCAGGTCTGCCCCGAACATGTCGACGCCACGCGTGGTATCGGCACCGCCTTCATGGGCAAGGACATGTATGCCGAAGCCATCCCCTATTTCAAGGAAGTGATCGTCCTTCGCGGGGACAAGACCGAGGCGGGTGATTACGCGAACCTGGCCAAGGCCTATGCCAAGCTGGGTCAATATGCCGAAGCTCGGGCCGAATACACGAAGGCCGAACAGCTGGCTCCGGATGACTGTGGTGTCCTCTACAATCTGGGCGCCATGAACAACGCCTCCAAGTTCTATTCCCAGTCCGTCGAGGTGCTGGAGCGCGCTCTCGATGAATGCCCCCAGATCTCCGAACATGTCCTGAAGCTTCTGACCGACTCGGCGGAGAAGGCTTCGGCCCAGCAGAAGGCCAACGGCAACAACGACAGGGCGGCCTACTTTGCCGGGCTGGCCCAGAAATACGGCGGCCAGGCCGGTGGCTCCACGACCTACGACATGGTCAGGCAGAAGATGAAGGAACAGGACTACCGGGGAGCCGCGATCCTGCTGGAGCAGATGCTGGCCAAGGACCCTGGACACACCGGGGGCTGGCTGACCCTGGCCCGTGCCCAGGACGCCCTCAAGGATCGTTCGGCGAGTATCGAGGCCTACAGGAAGTACCTGGCCCTCAAACCCAACGATGAGAAAGCCACCGCGGCCATGCTTCAGGTCATGGTGGAGAACAACCAGTGCAGTCAGGCTCAGAATGAAGCCGCCCTTGCGTCGAAGAACTTCGAGTCCAAGGGCCGGGAGGCCCTGGCTCCGATATGGTATTCCTGGGGCCTGGCCCTGGAATGCACCGGAGACTTCGACCTGGCCAAGGAGAGGTTCCAGCAGTGCGCCAACAGCGGCAACGCCAAGTATTCCTCCTATGGCGCCCGCCAGGTCGAGCGCATGACAGGTCTGAAGGCCGTGGAGACCGCCGAAAAGAAAAAAGCGGCCCAGGGCAACTGACAGGGGTGGATGATCCCGCGCCTGTGTGCGATATTGATCCCGCGGATCGCCAGCCGGTCCGCGGGATTTTTTTACCCTTCACTTCCGACCGGGAGCCGATTTCCGTGGGCCGTCTGGACAAATTGCCGCCATACCTGTTTTCGGCTATCGATGCCGCCAAGAAGAAGGCCCGCGCCGCGGGTGTCGCCGTCGTGGACCTGGGTGTGGGCGATCCCGACAGGCCGACCCCGGCCGCCCTGCTGGAAGTGATGAGCCGGGCCGTGATGGATCCGGACAACCACCGGTATCCCGCCCAGCGCGGCGACCTGGTCCTGAAGCAGGCGGTGAGCCGGTGGCTGGCCGACCGCCATGGCGTCCAGGTCGATCCGGTGACCCAGGTGCTTATCCTGGTGGGCAGCAAGGAGGGCTTGGGGCATCTGCCGCTGACCTGTGTCCAGGAGGGGGACAACGTCCTGATCCCGGATCTTGGTTATCCCGTCTATGGTCAGGCCACCATCCTGGCGGGGGGGGAGCCGCGCCCCTTCAGACTGGTCGCCGACCGCGGTTTTCTGCCGGACCCGGCGGAACTCGAAGAACTCATGGACGACCGGACCCGACTGCTTTTCCTCAACTATCCCAACAATCCCACCGGCGCGGTGGCCGACCGCGGGTTCTGGGAATCGGTCCTCGGTTTGTGCCGGCGCAAAAACGTCGTGCTCGTCAACGACGCAGCCTACATGGAAGTCACCCTTGACGGCAGCCGCCCGGTCAGCCTCCTGAAGGTGGCCGACCCGGCGTCCGACAGGGTGATCGAACTGCACAGCTTTTCCAAGATGTTCAACATGACCGGATGGCGCATCGCCTTCGCCGCCGGACATCCGGCGGTGGTGGGCGACCTGGGCCGGGTCAAGGAGAGCATCGACAGCGGGGTGTTCACCGCCATCCAGGCGACCGCCGCCCATGCCCTGGGTGACGTTTTCGCCGAGATGCTGGACGAGGTCATGAGGGTATACCCCCGGCGTCGCCGCATCATGGTCGACGCCCTGGAAAAGGCCGGTTTCGAGGTGTTCGATTCCCCGGCCACCTTCTATGTCTGGAGCCGGGTGCCCGGATCCGAATCCTCGGTGGAATTCTGCAGGCGCGCGCTCGAGGAATTAGGGGTCGTGGTCACGCCGGGGCCGGGGTTCGGCTCCGGAGGGGAAGGCTGGTTCCGGATCAGCCTGACCGCCGACGACCGGGACATCGCCGAAGGCGCGCGGCGGATCGGGGAGTGGCGCTGATGGACAAGGTCAGCCTGTACGGCATCGATGTCTACGCCCATCACGGCGTTCATCCCGCGGAAAGGGAACTGGGGCAGAGGTTCGTCATCGACGTGGACCTGTGGGTCGACTGTGATCCGGCCGCCCGGTCGGATTCGCTCAACCAGGCCCTGGACTACACCGCGGTCCATCGCTGCATCAACGAGTCGACGGCGGGAACCTCGTATCATCTCATCGAGGCGGTGGCCGGCCACCTGTGCCGGGTTCTGCTGGAGGACTTTCCGGTGGAAAAGGTCCGGGTCACGGTTCAGAAGCCCAATCCCCCCATCGCCAACTTCCTGGGAAGCGCCTCGGTGACCTTTGTCAGGGAAAGATCCTGGCTAACCGCCGCTGCAAAGGAGGGGTCGTGACGACCTCCCCCAAAGCCTTCGAGACGGTCTTCCTGGGGTTGGGCACCAACGTCGGGGATCGGTTGCGGCATCTGCAGGAGGCGGTTTTTGGTCTGGCGACCCACCCTGAAATCCAGGTGACGGCCGTCAGCCGGGTCTACGAAACGGAATACGTGGGTCCCGGCCACCAGGATCCCTACCTGAATGCCTGCGTCGCGCTGCGGACGCGGCTGGAACCCGCGGTCCTGCTGGCGGTCCTCAAAGGCGCGGAACAACGCCAGGGCCGCCTGCCCGGCGGGCACATGCAGCCTCGGCCCATCGACCTGGACATCCTGCTGTTCGGGGACCGGGTGCTGAACAGCCCCCGCCTGAACGTTCCCCATCCCCAGTTGCGGGAGCGGGCCTTTGTCCTGGAGCCCCTGGCTGAACTGGCGGGCGGGCAAAAATTTCCGGATTCGGGGGAGACAATCGGGGACGCGTGTGCGAAAATAAGGCGTAAGTCGGGTCCATGGATCCGGATCCTGGAAACAGTAGGCCTTGATAAATCGTTGCCGGACAATAACAAGGAGGGTTGGCGTGCTGCCCTGGCGGTACATAGTCGTTGAAGGAGTCATCGGCGTCGGCAAGACCAGCTTGACCAAGCTGCTGGCCACGCGGACCAACGGTCGGCTCAATCTGGAAGTCGTGGAGGAGAACCCCTTTCTGGGGCAATTCTACCAGGACCGGTCGGCCTTTGCCTTCCAGACCCAGATTTTTTTCCTGCTAAGCCGTTATCGCCAGCAGCAGAACCTTTTCCAGGATGACCTGTTCAGTTCGACCCTCATTTCGGATTACCTGTTCGCCAAGGACCGTATCTTCGCCAACCTGAATCTGAGCGATGATGAACTGGCCCTGTACAACCAGTTGGCGTCCATTCTGGAGCAGCGGGTCCTCAAGCCCGATCTGGTCATCTACCTTCAGGCCCGGACCTCGGTCCTGCTGCGGCGCATCCGCTGGCGGGGGCGCGCCTTCGAGCAGGACATGGATGAGGGTTATCTGCATGCGTTGAACGACGCCTATAGTTATTTTTTCCATCACTACAAGGACGCGCCCCTGCTGGTGGTCAATACCGACAACCTTGACTTCGTCAACGTGCCGGGCGATTTCGAGCTTCTGTTCGATCAGATCACCGACAAGTTCAACGGTACCCGCTATTTCGCACCGGATTCCGGCCCCGAGTAACGGCAGGAAAATTCGGCGCCGATCCGGAAAGGCATGATCATGGAGAGGAAGGGCAAGCCCCTGACCCTGGGTGTTTTCTCCCGGCGCAAGGCGCAGGGGGAAAAGATCGTCGTTCTGACAGCCTACGACCTGACCAGCGCCCTGATCGCCAATGCCGGCGGGGTGGACGCCATCCTGGTGGGGGATTCGGCCGGGATGGTGGTGCTGGGTTACGAGAGCACCCTGCCGGTGACCATGGACGACATGGTCCACCACTGCCGCGCGGTGACCCGGGCCCGGCCGCAGGTGCCGGTCATCGGGGACCTGCCCTACGGCAGCTTTCACCTGACCCCGACCGGCACCGTACGCCATGCGCTGCGCCTGGTGAAGGAAGGGCGGGTGAGCGCCGTCAAGCTGGAGGGTGGCCGAAAGCGTGCGGATCATATCCAGGCCCTGCTGGACGCCGAGATCCCTGTCATGGGGCACCTGGGCCTGACTCCCCAGTCGGTGAACCGGTTCGGCGGATACAAGGTGCAGGGTCGCGGGAAGGAAGCCGCCGCCGCGCTCCTGGAGGAGGCCCTGTTCCTGGAGGAGGCGGGCTGCTTCGCCGTGGTCCTGGAATGTGTGCCGGCGAAGCTGGCCCTGGAGATATCCACGCGATTGGGGATTCCGACCATTGGCATCGGCGCCGGCGGGGGTTGCGACGGGCAGGTGCTGGTCTTCCACGACCTGCTGGGCCTGTTTACCGGAATCAAACCCAAGTTCGTCAAGCGTTATGCTGAATTGGGGACCGCCGCGGTCAAGGCCGTCGAAAAATACGCGGCCGAGGTGAGGGACGGCACCTTCCCCGGACCCGAACACGAATACGGGGAAGGCTCCTCACCGGCGGAGAGCGGTTCGGACCCCGGGGACAGCCCGCCGTCGGGTTACCTGGGTCACGTGGATCCGGACAAGGATTGACGCGCATGGAGGTCTGCCGCACACCTGACGAACTGGCCGCCTTGCGGAAAGGGAAAGGCCCGGGTCCCCTGGTCCTCGTGCCGACCATGGGCGCCCTGCACGAGGGGCACCTCAGCCTGGTGGAAGCCGGGCTCCGGTTCGGACCTGTGGTGGTGTCGATTTTTGTCAATCCCACGCAGTTCGGCGAAGGTGAGGACTTCGAGTCCTACCCGCGGGACCTGGACCATGACCTCGCACTCCTGGAGCCTCTGGGCGTTGAGGCGGTCTTTACTCCCGGCGTCCGGGAGATGTACGCCGCGACCGGTGAAGTGACCGTGCAGCCCGGCCGCCGGGCCGAAGGTCTTTGCGGCGCGAGCCGGCCGGGTCATTTCGCCGGTGTGCTCACGGTGGTGGCCAAACTCTTTGGCGCCGTGCAGCCCGATGTCGCGGTTTTCGGCCGCAAGGACGCGCAGCAGTGTCTGGTCATCGGGCAGATGGTCGCGGACCTCAAGATGCCCATCCACCTGATCGACGCGCCCACCATCCGCGAGCCCGATGGCTTGGCCATGTCCTCGCGGAACCGTTATCTGGATGCCACCGACCGCAAGCGCGCGCTGTGTCTCCACCGCGCGCTGGAGGCGGGCCGAACCCTGCTGGGCGAGGGGGAACGGGATCGCCAGGCCGTCATCGCGGCCATGCGGAAGGAACTGGCGGCTTCGGACACCCTGGAATACGCCGAAGTTCGCGGTGTTCCGGACCTGGAAATCCGGCCCACGGTTGAAGGACGCACCCTGCTGGCCGTGGCCGCGCGGGTGGGGCCGGCCCGGCTCATCGACAATTTCGTACTGGATGTTACTGCCAAGACGGTGAACGAGGGCCACCTGCTGGATGACCCGGCGGGGGATCGCGGCCAGGCCAAGGAGGACTAGATGAACAAGGATGCGGACATGAAGCGGCAGCCCCAGGTCGACGCGGTGGTTCTGGCCGCGGGCAAGGGCACCCGCATGAAATCCGACTTGCCCAAGGTGCTGCACCGTATCGCCGGACGTCCCCTGCTGGACCATGTGCTGGATACCGTGGAGGCCGTGGGCATCGATCACACGGTGGTCGTGGTGGGGCATGAAGCGGCCCTGGTGGAAAAGACCTGTGGGCGCGGGGGCCTGGATTTTGTCCTGCAGGAACCCCAGCTGGGCACCGGTCATGCCGTCCAGGTGGCGGTGGACCACCTGCGCCGGGGCGGATACTGCGTGGTCCTGGCCGGGGATGTTCCCCTGTTGCGCGCAGCCACCCTCGAGCGTCTTGTCAGCGGCACGGTCACCAGCGGGGCCGCCGCCGTGGTGCTGACCTGCGTGGTCGAGGACGCCGGGGCCTACGGGAGGATCGTGAAGGACGATGACGGCCGTGTCCTGAGAATCGTGGAAGCCAAGGACGCCAACGAGGCGGAACTGGCCATCGGCGAGTACAACACGGGCGTTTTCTGTTTCCGGACCGACCTGATGATAGAAGCCCTGGGCAGCCTGACGACCGACAACAAGCAGGGGGAATACTACCTGACCGACACCGTGGCCTATCTGGTGGGGGCCGGCCATCCGGTCGCCGCGGTGGCGACTTTCGACCCGGGGGAGGTCGTCGGCATCAACACCGTTGGAGAACTTGCCGTTGCCGAGGACATCCTGGCCGGGCGCGGGGATTGACATGGACCGGCTTTGCACGCCCTGGAGGTTTGCCTACGTGACCGGAAAATACAAGGAAGACGGGTGCGTTTTCTGCAATCGCCTGGTGTGCGATGACAAGGAAAACCTCATTCTGCACCGGGGCAGGTGCTGGTACTTGATCATGAATCGGTACCCGTACAACGGGGGGCACATGCTGTGCGTCCTGAACCGCCACCAACCCCTGCTTTCGGACTGCACTCCCGAGGAGATTTCCGAGATGGGGGTGCTGCTGCGGGTCATGGAAGGTTCCCTGATGGAGGCCTTCCACCCTGAAGGCATCAACTGCGGCTACAACGGGGGCATCAGCGCGGGCGCCGGCATTCCCGACCATCTGCACCTGCACATGCTGCCGCGGTGGTCCGGCGACACCAATTTCATGAGCACCATCGGGGACACGCGGGTCATGCCCCTGACCCTGGAGCAGAGCTACGAGACCCTGCTTCCCATCGTGGCCAGATGGGTGGAGGCCACCGCTTGAGCGGACGGGCCAACATGTGGCTTCTGGTGCTGGTGGGCGTGTGTGCCGCTTCCCTGTGGTTCGGGAAGGATCTGGTGACGTCCCGGCCGCCGTCCCCCCAACCGGAGGCCGACCCCGTGGATTTCAGTCTGGCTCCCGACGAGTCGGCCATCCACCTGATCGTTCTCAACGGTACACCAAGGGCGGGATTGGCTCGCGATGTCAGCCTGCAGCTGGGACGGGCCGGATGTGTGGCCGAAAACGTGGGCAACGCGACGCACCGGAGCTACGCGAAGTCCATGTTGATCAACAGACGCCTCACCGACCGCCAGGCCGCCGATCTGGCCCGCCGCCTGGGCGGCATCATGGTTATCCGGGAATGGGACGAACGCACCAGCGAGGACGCTGTCCTCGTCCTGGGCTCGGACTGGAATGACCTGGTGACGGTCCTTTCGAAAGAGAAGGGCCCCAGGGGTTGAGAGGAATGGTCGGGTCGGCCGGAAAAGAGCTGTTTTCCTGGGAGAGTGGTGATTATCATTGCGCCAGTCCGCGCCCGGTCCGGTTTCCGGCCGGTCCCTGCACCCCTCCTGGCTGGAGACCGCGGGAGATCCCAACAACGGGAAGTTAATGATCGATGCGTAAATCCCTTGGCACCGTCGTTCTGACCTTGATGCTGGGTGTCCTGGTCGGGGCCCTTTTCAGCGAGGTGATCGGCCTTTTCCTCAACGAGGGAAGTGTGGCCGAACAGCTGTTCGTCCGGTACATTGAATTCGGGCCCGAGGTGACCCACTGGGATCTGGTCATCATCGATTTGACGTTCGGGTTCAAGATCCATTTCAACCTCATGAGTGTCATCGGGGTCTTTGTCGCCTCGCAGATGCTCCGGTGGTATCGCTAAATTCCCCTGGGGAGGAAGCTCTTGATGACTTCGTTTTTCGCCATCATTCCCGGCATGACCGGCTGGCCGGAGATCGTGCTGGTCCTGATCCTGGCCCTGATCCTTTTCGGGCCCAAGCGGCTGCCGGAAATAGCCGATGCCCTGGGAAAGTCCATCCGGAAGTTCAAGACCGCCACGCAGAACGCCACCGACGAAGTGAAGCGTGAAATGGACGACGTGAAACGGGAAGTGAAGGAAGATCCCCCGCGCGAAACCGACAAGGATAAAGACAGCGACCCGTCCTGATCCGCGACGTCGGGTCGGCAGGTGCCGGGGACTGCAGGGAGGCGACCTTGAATCTTGCCCAGCTACTTGCCCAACTCAAGACCGATGAGCGGTTCCTGCGCAACGTCTGCCGGTGGGAGGTGCTGCCGCCCGAGCCCGCCCGCTATGCGGATTTCCCCCAGGATCTGGATCCGCGCCTGGTCGACGTCCTGAAGAAGCGGGGTGTGGATCGCCTGTACAGTCACCAGAAGGAGGCCGTTGATCTCGCGCTGGGCGGGGCGTCCTTCGTCGTGCCGACCCCCACGGCCAGCGGGAAGACCCTCTGCTACAACCTTCCGGTCCTGGACAGCATCCTGCGGAACCCCCACGCGCGGGCCTTGTACCTCTTTCCCACCAAGGCCCTCAGCCAGGACCAGATGCACGAGGTGCACGGGATGGTCACGGACCTGGGCGTGGACATCAAGACCTTCACCTTCGACGGGGACACTCCGGAAACCGCGCGGCGGGCTATCCGCAGCAGCGGCCACATCGTGGTGACCAATCCGGACATGCTCCACCAGGGCATCCTGCCGCACCACACCCTGTGGGTGAAACTCTTCGAGAACCTGAAATACGTGGTCGTGGACGAGGTCCACAACTACCGGGGGGTGTTCGGCAGTCACGTGGGCAACGTCCTGCGCCGGTTGCGCCGCGTGGCCAACTTCTACGGCAGCGACCCCCAGTTCATCTGCTGCTCGGCGACCATCGCCAATCCCGTTGAACTGGCTTCCCGGTTGACGGGTCTCGAGATGAAGGAGGTTGCCCGCAACGGGGCCCCGCGCGGGGAAAAGCATTTCATCTTCTACAATCCGCCGGTGGTGAACCGCGAGTTGGGCATCCGGCAGTCGGTGATCAAGACGACCCGCTCCATCGCGGAGAGGTTCATGTCCTCGGGGGCGCAGGTCATCGTCTTCGCCCGCAGCCGCATGAGGGTCGAGCTTCTGCTGACCTACCTGGAGAAGGCCGGCCGCCGGGTGGGCATCAAGAGCGGCGAGGTGCGCGGCTACCGCGGCGGCTACCTTCCGGGGGAAAGGCGAGCCATCGAACGGGGGCTGCGCGACGGCACGGTGACGACCGTGGTGTCGACCAACGCCCTGGAGCTGGGCATCGACATCGGGCGTCTGGACGTCTGCATCATGGCCGGCTATGCCGGCACCGTGGCCAGCACCTGGCAGCAGGCCGGGCGCGCGGGGCGGCGCCAGAACCTCAGCGCGGTGGTCCTGGTGGCCTCGAGCAGCCCCGCGGACCAGTACATCATCAACAATCCCGACTATTTTTTCGGCCGCAGTCCCGAACACGCCTCGCTGGATCCTGACAACCTGATCATCCTGATGAGCCATCTCAAGTGCGCGGCCTTTGAACTTCCGTTCACCGAGGACGAGGAGTTCGGGGGCCGGCCGGTGACCGAAATCCTCGACTATCTGACCGAGCAGAGGGTCCTGCACCGCAGCGAAGGGCGTTACCACTGGATGGCCGACACCTATCCCGCCGAGGACGTCAGCCTGCGCAGCGCGGCCCCGGACAACGTGGTGATCATCGACCGGTCGGTGACCGGGGGGCGGGTGATCGGCGAGATGGACCTTTTCAGTGCCCAGGAGATGCTGCATGACGACGCGGTTTACATCCACGGCGCGCAGCAGTACCACGTCGACCGCCTGGATTGGGACCGGCGCGAGGCGCACGTCCAGCCCGTGACCGTGGAGTACTACACCGATGCCCAGCGCAAGAGTGAACTGAAGACCCTGACCGCCGAGGACAACCGGAAATTTTCCTTTGGCGACCTGGCCCTGGGTGAAGTCGGGCTGGTGTCGAAGGTCACCGTCTTCAAGAAGATCAAGCTGGGCACCCACGAAAACGTGGGGGCCGGGCGGGTGCACCTTCCGGAGATGGAGATGCACACCACCAGTTTCTGGTGGGAACTGCCGCCCGACCTGGTGACGGCCATGGGCGGGGCCGAACTCGACCTCGGGGACGCTCTCAAGGGGTTGGCCCACCTGCTCGGAAGGGTGGCGCCGGTTTTCATCATGGCCGACCCGGCCGACCTTCACGCCACCGCCATGATCCGGTCCCCGTTCACCGGGCTGCCGACGCTGTACATGTACGATGCCTTCCCCGGCGGGGTCGGTTACGCCAACCGCATCTACGAGCAGTTCGAGGAGATCTGCCTGGCGGCCCGGCGCCACCTGGAGCAATGTCCCTGTGAAAAGGGGTGCCCCTCCTGCGTGGGGCCCGCCGTGGAGTCCGGCACGACCGCAAGGCGCGGGGCCTCCTGGCTTCTGGCCAAAACGGGGCTGGCCGCGGGCGAGGCCTGACATGGATCTCAAGAGCAGACTGGCCCGGTTGGACCGGCTCTCCCGGCGTCCGGAATCCCCGCAGCCTTCCCTGGTCGGGATCCGGCAGGAAGATGTGGAGGCTTCGCTGGAAGTCCTGGGCCTGGTGCGGAACGACACCCCGGAAGGTCCGGTCTGGCTGACCTCCCACCGTGACCTGCTGGCCGGTCCCGGGGAACCCCTGCCGAACCTGGAGGAAGTGTTCTCGCGCCCGGGACCCCATCGACCCTCCGCCGGGGAGATCCTTTTCCTGGATACCGAGACCACCGGCCTGGCCGGGGGAACGGGGACCATCGCCTTCCTGACGGGCGTGTCCTGGTGGGACGGGAAGGCCTTCGTGACCCGGCAGTATTTCCTGCCCGGCCCGGGCAACGAGTTGGCCATGCTGAAGGACCTGGCGCGGCTGGCCGGAGGGTTCGCGGTGGTGGTGACCTTCAACGGCGCCTCCTTCGACCTCCCGCTGTTACGGACCCGGGCCAGACTGAACAGGCTGGAGGATCCCCTGGCCGCCCTGGATGTGTGGGACCTGCTCGTGCCTGCCCGCCGCCTGTGGGGCAACCGCCTTCCCGACTGCCGCCAGCAGACCCTGGAGCGGGAAGTCTGCGGGCTGGAACGCGGTCCCGGGGATATAGACGGGTCCTTCATTCCCCAGACCTGGTTCGACTTCCTGGCCACCGGACAACCCGGACTGCTGCCCAGTGTCCTGACCCACAACCATCGGGACATGGTGGGCATGGGCCGGCTTTTCCTGGAAGTGGCGACCGCGGCCGGCTTGATCGACAGGTCAGCGGTGCTTCCGGCGACCACACCCTGGCAGGAGGGCTGGGCCCTGGGCAGGATCTGCGAGAGAAGGCGGGATGTGGCCCGGTCGCTGGCCTGCCTGGAAATCGCCGCCCGGGCGGCCCCTCGGGAACCGCGGCGCGGCATCGGGGACTCGAGGTTCCTGGCCGACGCCCTGCGCATCCTCAAGCGCGGCGGTGATTGGCCCCTGGTGGAACGATTGATCATCGAAGGTCTGGAGGCGGGCGTGGACGACCCCTGGTTGCATCGCGAGGCGGCCATCCTGTATGAGCATCGCCTGGTGGATTTGGGCCGCGCCCTTGACCACGCCCTGAAATCTGGCGAAGTTCATCGTTGTACCCGGCTGGAGGGACTGCTCCAAGGCCGCGGCCCGGATCGGTGAAGCGTAGAAAGGCAGCCCCATGATCAACATGACGCGCCGCGAGGCCCATCTCCTGCTGGCGGGTATTCGCGTGCTGAACCATCTCAACGAGCGCTCGCCCACTCCCGAGGAGCTGGCGGACCTGTTGCAGATGTCGCCCAGCGCGGTCCGTCTTCAATTGGCCTTCCTCGAGGATCTGGGGGTCGCCGCCCTGGTCAAGAGCGCGTTTGAAACCCACGCCGAGGTTCGGGATCATCTGGGTGTCGAAAAGCTGCCCGAGGAAGGGGGCCCCGCCATTTCCGATGACCTGCGCGACTTCGACCGCCGCAAGAACGAGGAAGCTGAAAAGATGGCGCGGCTGTTCGATTCCGGTGAGCACGAAAAGAAGCAACAGGACAAGATCAGGAAGATGGGGGACGAGCTGAACGACTTCCGCAGGAAAAAGCCCGTCAACCCCTTCGGGGAAGACTAGGGGTCATCCTTCTTCAACAAACCAAAGAGCCCGGAGCCAATGCGGCTCCGGGCTCTTTTCCGTCAAATCAGGGCGGGGCGACTAGGGCTGAACGTACCTGAGGTCGACGATCTTGGCCTCGGCCAGCCTGGCCTGGTACCATTCGTCCACGGCCACGTTCTGTGCCCGGGCCAGCAGGGCTCCCTGCAGGGCGTCCCGCCGCATGTCGAAGTCGGCCTGGTCGAAGGGGCTGATCCACAGGGGAATCAGGGCGTACAGTCCGCGGAGGGTTTCGATCTCCGGAATGAGCACGCCCACGGTGCCCTCGATGGCGGCCTTGTTGAACTCGGTTCCGTAACCCACGTTGGGAACGTTTCCATTGACGGTAAAGGTGTCGGTGACCGCGTAGGTGAGACCGGTTTCGGTCGCGACCTCGGCCATGCTGCGTCCCATCTGGATCTCGCCGACAGCCGGTCCGAGCAGTGCCTTGGCCGCCTCCTTCTGGTGTTCCTTCTTGACGGCCAGGCTGACGCGGCTGGTAACGTCCGCCAAGGGCGCGATGCCCTCGGGTGTGACCTCGCCCGCGCGCACGACATAGATGCAATCCTTGTTCTCGAAGATGGGGCTGATCTTCCCGGCGCTGGAGGCGAAGACCCAGTTGGATCCGGCCTGGGACAGGGGCAGTCCGGGGATGTCACGGCCCTTGTTGAATTCCGGGGGGGTCAAAAGATCCAGGGCCTCGGCTTCGGCGGTGGTCGCGAAGTTGGATCCGTTCACGCGGGCCCGGAACTCCTCGGCCGCGTCGCGCAGCAGGTCCAGTGTTTCGGGACCGGGCGTGACGTTGAGCAGGATATGCCGGGCGTTGACTTCATAGACCTCGCCGGTGTCCGCGTCGATGGACTGGTCGAGGACCTCGATCAGGTGGTACCCGAACTTGGTCTTGACCGGCTGGCTTATCTCGCCGACGGGGAGGTTGAAGGCCACCTCGGTGAATTCGGGGACCATCCGGTTGCGGTCGAAGATCCCCAGGTCGCCGCTCTGGACGGCACTGGTGGCGTCGTCGCTGTATTCCAGGGCCGCGGAGCCGAAATCCTTCTGCCCGGAAACGATTTCCTCACGGATCTCCAACAGGAAATCCTTCACTTCCTCGAAGTCCTGGGGGCTGGGTTCCTTGGCGAATCGAACCACCTGGCAGGAGGCCTTGGCCGGAGCCTGGTAGTCCTCCCGGTGAGCCTCGTACCAGGCGCTGATCTCGGATTCGGTGGGTTCGTAGTCGCTTTCCACGTCGGCGAAGGGGACGCCGATGTATTCGGCGACGGCGCGACCGGTCTGGCGCAGGTATTCCTCGCGGACTTCCTCATCGGTCACCACGGCGCTGGCGGCCACGGTTTCGGTGAGCTTCTGCCAGGGCAGGACGGCCCGGATGTAGGCCTCCTGCTGGGACCAGTCCACCGCGGGGTTCTGCAGGTCCGCGTAGTAGCGGTCCATGTCCACGTTGCCGGATTCGTCCCGGTACTGGGCCAGCAGTTCCGGAGGAGGTGCGTTCTCGAAAACCGCGAGCACTTCCTCGTCCGAGACCTTGATTTTCATTTCATCGATGGCCTGCTGGAAGATGGCCGCCTGGATCAGGGAATCCCAGGCCTGCTGGACCGCGGCGGCTTCCTGGTTGGCATTCAGTTCCCGGTTCTGGGACTGTTGGCGCATCTGGGCCCGCTGCTGGCGCATGGCGTAGTCGTACTGCTGGGCTGTGATCTTGGTGCCGTTGACGGTTCCGACCACTCCGGCCTCGGCATGCTTGGTGCCGGGAGCCTGGCAACCGCGGCCGGTCATGCCGCCGAGGAACAGGAAGAGGATGAAGGTGGCGGCGATCACCCAATAGAAAACCTTGGCCTGGGAACGCAGAAACTTGAACATTTTCGACTTCCTTCGAAAGGTGGCGGAACCCACCGATACGACCCCTTCGGGCCGCACAGGTCCGTGCTTCCAGAAACAGTGCCCTAAAATGGTAGAAGATGCCCGAATTCTCAAGTTGCACATTGAAGGGGCTGGCATTTCTGCTATTGTGGGCCTCCTGAGGGCCTCGGAAGCGTCCCCGTGGTCCTGCCGGGGTTGTCTCCAGGCCGGCCACCCATCGGCAAAGTGAGGGACCGGGTGATAAATCTGGGAATCATCGCCTTGATAAGCGGTCTGGTCGCCCAGGCGGCCAAGGTCGTCATCGAACTGGTTCTCCACCGCCAATTCCGTCCTTCCCTGTTCTTCGACAACGGGGGCATGCCCAGTTCCCACACCGCGACCGTCACCACGCTGACCCTGGCGATAGGCAAGGTGGAGGGGTACGGATCATCCCTCTTCAGCCTGGTGCTCATTTTCAGCCTGTTCGTGATTTTCGAAGCCACCGGGCTGCGGCAGGAGATCGGCAAGCAGGCCGAACTGCTCAACGACCTGATGGACAGAGCCCTGGCAGGCCGCAAGGTGCCCGGCCACCGGTTGCGGGAACTGATGGGGCACACCTGGGGTGAAGTGGCCGGCGGCGTGGTGGTCGGCGTCGGCATGTACCTCTGGCTGGGCGGGGCCGCGGTCTGATGGGGCGTTTCCCCGTGCCGCGGTCCTTCCTTCCCAGGATGATGTTGGCCCTCGGCTCCTTCCTGGCGGTCCTGCTTCTTCTCGAAACCTCATTTTTCATTCTGCGATCGGTTCGGAAGTGGACCGCCCCCGATGAAGGCCCCAGTCGCTTCGAGTGGTGCGGTGACTGTCCGGAGATCTATCGGAACAACCCGTCCCATCCCGAATTCGACGAACTCGGTTTGCGGGATTGCGGAGCCGAAGACCGATCGGGTTCCGGGGTTCCTGCCCCGCGGCGTGTCGTCCTTGTCCTGGGGGATTCGGTGGCCTACGGCTACGGGGTCCTGTGCCGCGAGGCCTTTCCGTTCCTGTTGGAGCAGGCCCTTGACGATTCCCGGCCCTCTGTCCGCGTCGGCAACGCGGGTGTGCCCGGTTACACCACCTACAACGAGCTCCAGCTCTACCGGAGGATCGGGCCGGTCCTTCAACCGGAGCTTGTCCTGCTGACGGTCGTTCTCAACGACGTGGCCAATCCCCGGCTCCACTGGGCCGAAGGCGGCCGGCGCGCGGTGGACGTGCCTCCGGCCGCCATCCCCAATCCCGATTATGACCGGGTCCACGCCCAACCCGCACTGGCCCGCTGGCAAAAGGAGGAGTCCCGCCGCAGGTTCCTGGTGGGTCGCGCCTGGTCGGCCTTGTCCGAGGGGATTCGAAGGTGGAAGGAAAGGGGAAGAAAGGAGGGACCCCTGCCGGACCTGATCACCGGCGAAGACACCTTGCGACTTTCCGTGCTGGAGGACGGGCAGTCCCCGGAATCGCGATGGCTGCGTGGGATGATGGCCGAACTGAAGGGCGAGGTTTCCGCCGGTGGCGGAAAACTGGCCGTCATGATTGTCCCGTTGTCCTATCAGATGAATCCCGAATACCCGACCGCTGCGCAGGCCACCATCGCGGGGATTTGCCGGGACCTGGCCTTGCCCAGCCTTGATCTGCTGCCGGTGTTCCGGCAGCGTGGGGGAAACCGTCTGTTCCTGCGGACGCTCCAGGGGACGGAGGATTACTGGCACCTGAGTCCCGAAGGTCATGCGGTGGCCGCGGATGCCCTGAAGGAATTTCTCCTGGAACGGGGACTCCTGGGATCGACGGCCATTCCTGTACCGCATTAATCCTGTTGACAGCCCCCGTGCACCCCGTATGCTGGTTTCAGCGGGACGCGCTTTACGATTCGTCATCGAAAGGATTCGATATGAGAGTCGTTGCCCTTGCCAACCAGAAAGGCGGATGCGGCAAGACCACCACCGCCACCAACCTCGCCTTCTCCCTGGCTCAACTCGAAAAAAAAGTCCTCCTCATCGACAATGATCCGCAAGGCCATGCCACCCTGTCCTGCGGCGTCACCGAAAAGGATTTTTCCCTCAGCACGACGGATCTTTACCTGACCAGCGACATCCTGGTGCAGGACGTCGTCCTGGAAATTTCCCCGGACCTGCATCTGGTTCCCGCCGGGGTGGACCTGAGCGGCGTGGAAATGACCCTGGCCCGCGAACCGGAAAAGGAAATGCGCCTGCACGACAATCTGCGGCGCAGTACACTTCCCTACGACTACATCCTGATCGATTGTCCTCCCAGCGTGAGCCTGCTGACCTTCAACGCCCTGCTGGCCTGCGGCGAGGTCATCATCCCCGTGGACCCCAGCGTGTATTCGGTGCAGGGGGTCCGGAAAATGCGCGAGACCCTGGCGGTCCTCCGTGAGAAGAAGGGCCATGACCTGGCGGCCCACATCCTGTTGTCCGATTGCGACCCCCGGCCACGCTTTGTCCGGACACTCATCGAGGAACTGGAGGGGACCTACCCCGAGGAGCTTCTCGAGACGGTCATCCATCACACGGTGAAAGTCCGGGAGGCCGCCGGTGCGGGCGTCCCGGTGACGAGGTTCGATCCCGAGTCCCGGGGAGCCTTCGACTTCCGGAGATTGGCCAGGGAAATCCTGGATCAGGAAGCGGCGATCGAGGTGGTGGCCCTGGACCACTGGTCCGCCCTGCTTCACGGTCCGGCGGTATCCATGGCGAGTGTCCGCTTCGAGGCGGATTTCCCCAGCGCGCGCACCGTCCGCGTCACCGGTTCATTTTGCGATTGGTCGGCCAAGGGGCTGCCCCTGAACCGGCGCGAGGACGGGTTGTGGGAATGTCATCTGGACCTTGAACAGGGGCAACACGAATACCGATTCATCGTGGATGGTTCGTGGCTGCCCGATCCCCACAACAATCAAACCGTTCCCAACGAGTTCGGCGGCGCCAACAGTCTGGTGGTCGTTGCCTGACCTAGTCCGCCGGGTCCGGCGACAAAGGTGTGAACATGGCGCATCCCGATCCGGGGGCCGCCCCCGGGCGGCCGCACCACATATCCTCCATAGCCCATCTCTTTCTCCAGGAACAGCCCCAGGAGAGGGAGGTCGATAAACCGGCGGCCCCCCTGGTCTGGGCGGTTGCCGGGCCGGGTGATTCCCCCGTTTCCGCATTTGCCGCCGCTGGCCTGGTCCACGCCTGTTCCCCCCGGGGGACACTGGTCGAAGGGGACGCCCCGCGGTGGACGGCCGGTTCCTTTTCCGTCCCTTCGGGTGAGCAATCCCCGGTTCATGGCCCTGCCGAATCCCGCGTCGCCGAAACCGAAACCTTCATCCACCACCTGGGCTGCCTGGACCCGGTGCGCATGGGGCAAATGGAATCCCTGGTGGCGGGGCGGGGCTTCGGATTTGTCCCCCTGACCGGGGTCGGGAAGCTTTACTGGGCCCTGCTTTCCGGCGAAGCGGGAAGTTTTCGCGCCGCCCATCTGCTGGGCCGGCTGATCGAACAGCTGCGCCCGGAACGACTCGAACTATTGGTGTTTCCGCAGGCCTGGGCGCGGGCGGGGCTGCCGGGCTGGCTGGTGGAAATTTCCACCGGAGATCCCGGCGGGAAGGAATCGGATCACATCAGGCTCTGCGCCGATCTGGCCGCCCAGGTGGCCGGGGGTATTCCCGTCGGGGTTCATCTGGTCAAGGGGAGTGACAACCTGCCGGGCAGTTTTTCCGGGCAACGGGGCGATACCACTTTCTGGTCCCGGACCGTTAGGCACACAGCAGGTGGGGCCGGATGAGCCTGTCCGGGGTGATCGGTCGAATCGTGGTGGCCGCCTGGCTTGTCGGGATCTGCGCAGCCGGGCCCGCCGGGGCCGAACCGGACGCGCCGGATACCACGTCGGGCGCCCTCGGGACGGAGGGGTACATCATCATCGAAGGAGCCAGGGAACCCGGCGGTGGGTTTATCTGGGAGGAAGACACCAGACCGGGCCACCGGGTCCTGACCTGGGAGGGCGGGCGGCTGGTCGTGCCGGATTCTGTTGAGGTCGGGAATTTTTCGAGGGGGGACCTGGGGATTCCCTGCGGAAGGAACCTGGCCGGAGCCGGGGGCAGCGGTCAGCTTGTTTTCAGGGATGGGATCTTCACCATATCCGAACCCGTGGTCCTTGGCGACGGTACCCTGGAGTTGAACCTTGTCGCCGGCGAATTGGAAATCAGGGGCGCGGTGATCCGCTACCGCCGGCCCGCCGGTCGTGAGGGTTTCACCAAGCCGGGCATGCTGATGTTGGCGGGGATGGCCCTTCTGGTCGTTGTCCTGATGCGCCGGGCGAGACTGCAATTCGGTAAGAAGGAGTCCTCCTGATGTTGGCGCGAGCGGCCGTGTTTTTCTACGGAGCGTCCCTGGTGACCCTGCCCTGGGTGGGGGCGGGCGTGCTGCGCCTGGCCACGGGCCGGGACTGGGGCGGGGGACTGCAACCGTCCTGGCTCCTGCTGGCCCTGGCCATGGTCTGCACCTTCAGCGACCGTGCCGGTCGCGGCTGTCTGGGCCGGGATATCCAGTCATTCCGTGACTCCGGTGCGCGCCGCTGGTGGCTCATTGGAGGAACGGCCGTCCTGTTGAGCGTCCTTCTCTCGGTTGTCGGTTTGTGGACCGCGCCGGTGGCCGAACCGTTCGCCACCACCTTCGGCCGGTTCGCCAAGCAACTGGTCCAACTGGCCATCATGGCATGTTTTGCGGCATGGCCCGCCCTGTGGACCCGGGGGGCCGGCCGCTGGTCCTGGACGGTGAAAATGCTCCTGGCCGGAGGAATTTTCCAGATCGTTTACGGAGCCCTGCAGGGGATGGACTACTACCTGCCCCTGCCCGGTTTCGCCTGGTTGGACGGGATGTTCACTTCCAACCCGTCGATCCTTTCGGGGTCCGGCGAGTTGTATCTGGGCGATGCCTTTCGCAGCGTTCCCCGCCTGCGCGGCACCGTGTGTGAGCCGCTTTACCTGGGAAACTACCTTCTGATGCTGATTCCGTTTGGTTTGTGGCAGGCAGGTGCCGCCCGCGGCCGTCGACGGCTGGGGCTTGTGCTCGGGCTGCTGTTGCTGCTGCTGGCCACCTGGTCCCGGGGCGCCTGGCTGGGTCTGGGGTTCCAGGGAGTGTTGGCCGTGTTCCTGCTGGCTGGAGGCCCTGGTCTCGGGCGTCTTGATGCGGTGACCAAACGGCGCCTCCTGTGGGGGGCGGGCGGTGTCCTGGCTGTCTTCCTGGTGCTTCCCCTGATCGGGACGTTGACCCGGTGGGAAGGGCTTCTCTTTCCCTACCGCCGCCTGCTCCAGACCTTCAGCGGTCAGGATTGGTCCAACCTGACCCGGCTCTACAGCATGCAGGCCGCCTGGCGCGCCTGGCTGCTGAGCCCCGTCGTGGGCATCGGCTGGGGGCAGTTCGCCTGGCACTTCCCGCTGCTGGTGGATCCCCTCGGACTGCAGAGCCAGTTCACCTGGCCGGTTGTCAACAACTTCCCTCTTTTGGTGCTTTGTGAAACGGGGTTGGTGGGGCTGCTGGTCTTCGGCTCCTGGGCATTTGGATTGACCAGGTCCTTTTTGCGGGGCTGGCGGATCCCCAACCCGGAAGTTGCGACGGGCACACCCCTGGGTAAGGGAAAAGGGCTGCTTCTGGCCTCCTTCCTGGCCGCGGCCGGGGTGGGGTTCCAGATGCTCACCTTTTCCCAGTACAACCTTCCCCACATCTGGGTGGCGCTGGGTCTGCTGCTGGCGGCCTTGAACGACAGGTCCGCAACCAATAGAGAGGACCCGGCCCATGGCTGACCGTCCCCATGTGGTCCTGGAGGCCCTTCAGGTCCGGGAGAATCCCGCCGGGACCGGCCGGGGCATCATCGATCTTTGCGTGGCGCTGGCCGCCAGGGACCGGGGATTGGACTTCACGGTGCTGACCACTACGGCCGGACTTTTCCGGGAACTCGAAGGGAAGACAGGATGGGCGGTGCGGGAAATTCCCACCGCCAGGCGCGGCGCCCTTCGCAAGGCGCTGTACACCCAGTTCGGGCTGCCGAACCTTTTGCGGGAGCTGGGGGCCGACCTTCTGCACTGCCTCCAGTTCGTGGCGCCGCTGCGCCCGCCCTGCCCGCTGGTGGCGACCGTCCATGACCTGGCCTGGCTCGACTTTCCCGGGACCATCGAGGAGCCCCGCCGCAGTTATTATCGATGGTTGGTGCCGCGCAGCCTGGCCAAGGCCGACGCCCTGGTCACCAACAGCGAGGCCACCACCAGGGAAACGATTCGCCATTTTCCCGGAACGGCTGCGAAAATCTTTACCACCCCGCACGGGACACCGCGCTGGGTGCTGGAGCGTATGGACCGCCCGGATCCGGTCACCATTCCCCAATCGGTCACCCCGCCCTATTTCCTGTTTGTGGGGACACGGGAGCCCCGAAAAAACCTGGTGAGACTGCTGGCGGCCTATGGCGAATTCCTGGGCTCGGCGGCGGTCGGCGCCGCCCCGCCCGGGTCGGTACCGCACCTGGTTCTGGTCGGGGGCCGGGGCTGGAAGGACGCTTCGGTTCGCTCCACTCTGGGGCAGTGGGCGGACGAGGATTCCGTCACCATCCTGGACTATTGTGATGATGATGTCCTGTGGGGGCTCTACCGCGGGGCCCAGGCTTTGGTTTTTCCTTCCCTGAATGAAGGTTTCGGACTGCCGATCCTCGAGGCCATGGCCGCAGGTCTTCCTGTTCTCACCTCCGACAGGGGGGGCACCGCCGAGGTGGCCGGTTCCGACGCCCTTCTGGTGAATCCGGAAAATGTGGCGGAAATCGGGAAGGCGATGGAAAGGTTGGCCTTCGACGGGGAATTGCGCGCGCGCCTTGGGGTCGCCGGCCCGGATCGGGCGCGCCAATGGTCCTGGGCGCGCACCGCCGACCTCACGGTCGATGTGTACAATGAGTTGCTGGACCGACCGGAGGGGAAAAAAGCATTGCCCATCCGGGGATGATGCTGTAATTTCCCACAGTCGAACAAATTGCAACTAATTGACAACAGGGCAGCTTCAAGGAGGAATCGTGGACCTGGGGATTGTTGCCGCACTAGGATTTACCGCCGCATTCCTGATGTCCTGGCTTGTCCAGCCGCATTTCAGGAACCTGGGCTTTTTGACGGAAATCGTGGATCATCCCGGTTACCGTCGTCCCCACCGCGAACCTGTGCCCCGGACCGGGGGCATGGCGATCTTCATCTCCTTCTTCTGTGCCCTCTTTTTTCTGGAAAACGTCATCCTGCGGACCGCGCTTCCGTGGTCGTGGCTGAGCATTCTCATCGGGGCCGGCGTGGCTATTCTGGCCCTGGGTGTTGGTGATGACCGTTTCGGCATCCATGCGGAGAAGAAGCTCTACGGTCAGCTCATCGTCATCGTCGGGCTGATGCTGCTGGGGCAGCGGCTTGACGTGATCACGCTGCCGCTGATCGGGACCATCGAACTGGGCGGGTGGGCCTGGCCCTTCACCCTGTTCTGGTATCTGGGCTTCATCAATTCCATGAACCTCATCGACGGTCTCGACGGTCTGGCCAGCGGAATCAGCATCGTGGCGTCACTGGCCCTGGTGATCATTTCCCTGGCCGTTCACGAGATGTACTCCACCCTATTCGCCGCCACCCTGTGCGGCGCCACGGTGGCATTCTTCTACTGGAACATCAGCAAGCGGAAGATATTCCTGGGTGATTCCGGCAGCATGTGGATGGGCCTGGTCCTGGCCAGTCTGCTGTTGAACCTCAGCCAGAAGGTTCCCATCAGCATATTCGTGATGATCGCGCCCATGATCGTCCCCATCTGGGACACGGGCACCACGATCGTCCGCCGCTACCGCCGTCGTTCCTCGATTTTCCTCGCCGACGATTTCCACCTCCATCACCGCCTCCTGAGGCTGGGATTCACACCTGCCGGCGCGGTCGCCTGCCTGCTGCTGGTTACCCTGGGGACCACCCTGTTTTCCCTGAGTGATTTTCTGGGCCAAGCCTGGCTGGGATTGCCGGCCATGGGGGTCTGGATGTGGGCTGGCCAGCTGGGCGCCCAGCGCCACCTGCAGAACCGAAAGCACGGGCTGGACCTTTTCACGGAACTTTTCTACGCCCTGGGATTTGATGACCGTCTGGACAAGCTTGCCGGCCAGGTGGGGCAGGATGTGGCCGACATCATCGACCTCCAGGCCGAAAGGCAGAAAGTGGCCCAGGCCAAGGGCCTGCTGCTGGAGGGGACCTCCGGTGGCGAAACGGTGGTGGAAGAAGGACCCGATGTCATTCACACCCCTGCCAAAGACCTTCACTGATTTTTGCGATTCCCTGGATTCCTCTTCACCGCGGATGCTGGAACTTGGTTGCGGCGATGGCATTTTCATGGCGCAAATGGCCCGGTCGGGCCATTCCTTTCTCGGGTTGGACCGTGTGGGCCGTGACGGCGGCACCGTGGCCGATATCGTGGGGGATGCCCTGGCCCCGCCGGTGGCCCCCGGCACCCTTGACGTCCTGGTCATTCCCAATCTCCTGCGGCATCTGGTTCCCCGTGCGCCCGGTCTCGAATTCGTAAAGCGCTGGCTGGATCTGCTGAAACCCGGCGGGGGATTGTTCATCTTCGAGGACCAACCCGCCGACCTTCCCCCTGGGGCGGCGCACTACCGGGATCTTCAGGAATTTCTTCGGAAACTGATGCCGGACTCGAGGGGGCCCTTGATTTCCCTGGACCAGTTCCGGCATCGCCTGGGGGGCCGCTGGGAAAGTGATACCTGGGAATTCGGTTTGGAAAAAAACAACTGGGCCCTGGATGCGGGGATGGTTGTGGACATGCTTAACCAGGGCGGGAAAGCCAAGGGTGAGGCAGGCCGTCTGGTCAAAGCCATCAGGCGGGATGGCCTTGATCCGGGATATTTCTGGTGGGCCGGGACCGTGGCTGCTTCAAGAGGATCGGTGACGTGAAAAATTCGTGGTTGGTCATCTTCCTGTTTCTGTTCCTGGCCGGGATACTGGCCACCGCTTTCCTTTTCGGGGAGCCCCCTTCCCTGGTCGCCTGGAAACCGCTGCGCCCCTTGGCCATCGAAAGCGATGACTGGGGCCTGGCCGGTTTTGTCCCCGATGAACGGGCCTGGGACGGTTTGGACAAGGGCCAGCTGGACACCGGTCATTTCCCGGGGATCTATTGGCTTTCGACACTCGAGGACAGCAGCATGGTGGGAGCGCTGGACCGGGTCCTGGCACGCCACATCGGCCGTGACGGTCTGCCCGCCGTCCTGCAGCCCAACTATGTCATGTCTTCCCTGGGGTATGTCGGGGGCAAGTGGAAGGCTTATGACCTGCCGTCGGTTCCGCCGGAGTATGAGCGTCCCGGCCTGTGGGAAGCCGTGGAAGCGGCGGTGCGGCGAGG
>Ga0210065_1000104_pt1 | contig 25017 bp, 20 predicted proteins | sample Muzzi_PWB_D1_FD_185533 | JGI IMG/M metagenome (GOLD analysis project Ga0210065, IMG submission 185533) | Wetland microbial communities from San Francisco Bay, California, USA, that impact long-term carbon sequestration - Muzzi_PWB_D1 (SPAdes) | ecosystem: Environmental > Aquatic > Marine >... | reverse complement strand
CGACTTCCTGCAGTCCGACGTGGACAACAAGTACTACAACTACACTTTTGTCACGAACCAGCGTTCGCTGTGCAACAAGTGCCACAACAAGGACTACGGAGACGCCCCTTACTAGGAAGTCCCAACGGTCAGTCCGCAGTGCTCGGAGAGCCGGCCTGCTTCGATGAATGGTTGACGTAATCCTGATTGACCCCCGCGGGAAACTCCCGCGGGGGTTTTTTCGAGGCAGGGCGCCGGCGCCATTTTCCCCGTCCGAGCCCCGCCGCCCTGTCCCGATTACCCTGTCCTGGAAAAGGATCTGTGATATAATTACTATTGCGTTGTTGCTTGCGATGCGGCCAGGCGATCGCCGCCGGCTGGACCACGCTCCTTTTTTCGTGAAAACCTGGTGGAATGATCTCTTGAAATCCCGGATCAGTTTTCTTGGCGCCGGCATCATCATCCTGTTGTCGGCCTGGTCTCCGGCCCAGGTTCCCGCCGCCGGCTTCCATGCCGGCGGGAGCAGCAGCTGCGCGACCTGCCACGTCATGCACGCGTCCAATGACGGCATGGTCGTGGTGGTGGATTCCGAACCCCTGTTGCTGGCCGAAACGGCCAGCGACCTCTGCCTCTCCTGCCACGATCAGGATTCCGTGTTCGGTTTTGATCCCCTGACCCCGCCTCCCGAACTGGGTGCGGGCAATTTCGTGTTCCTGCTGGAGGACAACCTCAACGACGCGCCTGACGGCCAGACCCTGATCATTCCCGGAGAGGCGGCCGGGCACAACATCACCTCCATGATCATGGGAACCCAGCCGGATTCCCGCTGGCAGGAATCCCCCGGCGGCAATTTCCCCACCAGCGAATTGGGCTGCACGAGCTGCCACGATCCCCACGGCAATACCAATTTCCGGATGCTCAACGGGGTGGGACCCGTCCAGGGGGATGTTGCCGATTTCGTCAACCCCGCCCCTCTGGCAGTCGGACTGGATATCACCGACCCCCTGGCCACCGAAGCCAACGACCAGCACACGGCTTACCTGGCGGGAATGTCCGAATGGTGCGCCAATTGCCACGGCCAATTCCACCAGGAGGATCCGAGCGCTCCGTTTACCCATCCAACGGATACCGCCCTGGCCAGCGAGCAGATGACCATCTACAACCGCTACAACGGCGATGATGATCCCCTGGGAGGCTCCCAGGCCACGGCCTATCTGAAGAATGTTCCCTTTGAACATCCCGGAGCAGCCGTCAACTCGTCTGCCGGGCCCTCCCCCGGAAGTCGCCTCATGTGCCTTTCCTGCCACCGCGCCCACGCCTCGTCGGCTCCGGCGGCCGCCCGATGGGACATGCGGGTCTCCAAACTGGAACAGGATGGGGTGGTTTCGGGGTCCTATTCTATCCCCAATCCCTATCCTGGGGATGTTCAGGGGGCTTTGTGTCGGAAATGTCATCCGAAAGGCCAGAATTTCAAGTACGACGACCAAATTCTGAACCCGTAGGTTGTGCCTTCGAAATTGTGTTTGTTCATCCCCGACACTTTCCATTGGTCCTCTTCTCACTGCTCAGTAGGCCATCTTCAACTTATGGCCAAGATTGCTGGGTAGTGCCCGGGTAACAACCTTCCTGTCATAGTAATCCGACCACCGCGGTGGCAGCTCACACCTGGTCCGGAACAGCCTTTCCCCCAAAAGTTCCCCGATTCCGATTGTCCGGTCCATCATTCCCCGCTCCATGGCCGGCGTCGGACTTCCCCTTTCCTTTTCTCGCCTACCGTTCATGTAGTTGCGCCATACGAGCAAGACCGCCAAACGCTCCGCACTCGACTGCCGACGCTTCGACCAAGCGATGGTCTCCCGCCTGTGGTTGGCGTTGCCGTGGCGGATCAAACGGTCCAACAAATTCACCTCCCACAAGGAGTTGTTCTTGTCCCGGTGTTTCGATCCTGGAGTGATGCGATGGTCGATCCGGGCCTTCATCTTCTTGATGGATTTCTTGTAGGCAGGGTGATCATCGCTAAAAACCCTGGCCGCCGGCCGCCCGGACAAGGCGACCTCCAGGGTTTCCCGCATGTCCTTTTCGATGGCTTTGGGGTCGGGTCGACCCAAGGTGTCTTCCAGTTGATTGCGCCTGAGCTTTTGGTATTCGGTCATCCGGCCCTTCCTGCGTAACTCACTGTCGGTGAAATAGATCAAAAAATCGGTGTCTTTCTCCACGGCGACGTGATGATGAATGGGAAAATACTGACTGAACTCAAAGGACTCGAAGCCGTCGACGACAACTTCCTCGACCGGAGGGCTGTTTTGCATCATCAGGCTGTGGAACAGCAGGCAATGCCGGCCAAGCCTCGCAATGTGACGATTGACGGTCTCCGGAGACACCTTCAGATCCCGGGCAATCTGTCGATTGGCCATCCCGCCGGTTGTTTTCATGAGGATCTGGGCGTCCAGTTTGGGGAGCTTTTGCCAATATGTTGTGGAAAATGTCTGTGAACTGAAGCTGCGATGGCAGGTCTTGCAGGTAAACCTCTGGATACGGTGGGGGGCGGCGAACCTCTTGTAGAAGCCGATTTTCTTGAAGGGCCAAGGGCCCCCGGAATGGTTGTGGTGTCGGCAGTTAGGGTTTGGGCAGAAGGGGGGCGCCCAGGATTTTCTGTGGATATTTGAAGTCGCCATGTCCGGCCCACCGCAAGAGGTGGACCGGACACAATCTCAAAGGCACAACCTACATGTCGAGGGATACACGCTTTTTCCCGGCGACTCGCCGCCCATTCCACCAGACCAATATCGGACTGGCGATAAATATCGAACTGTAGGTACCCACGATAACCCCGAAGCAAAGCGCGAAGGCGAAATCATGGATCACCGGCCCACCAAAGAAGTAAAGGGTGGCCGACACGAAGAAGGTCGTCAACGAGGTCAGGATGGTACGACTGAGGCACTCGTTGATGGAACGGTTGATGACCGCAGCGTAGCTCTCCTTGCGGCGCAGCTTCATGTTCTCACGGATCCGGTCGAACACCACGATGGTGTCGTTGAGCGAATACCCGATGATCGTCAAGAATGCCGCGATGATCTGAAGACTGATCTCGAAGTTCAGCAGCGAAAACACGCCCAGGGTCAGGGTCACGTCGTGAACCAGGGCCATGATCGCGGCGATGCCGTAACGGAACACGAAGCGGACGGAGATATAGAGCACGATCAGGGCCAGAGCCGCCACGACCGAGTTCATCGCCGCCTGCCGCAGTTCGCCACCGATCTTGGGCCCCACGCTCTCCTCGCGCCTCAACTCGATTTCCGTGCCGGGCAAGCTCGCCCGCAGGTCACCAAGAAGGATCTGGGCGGCGTCCAGGGTCTCTTCCCCCGAAACGGAGGCGACACCGGTCGTGATGGCCTGCTCATCACCCATTTCGACCGCCTCGGTCACTTCGGCCGGCGTCGGGAAGGTGATCAGGAACTCGTCCGCGGACCCGAATTCGGTGACCTGGACGCCTGCATAGCCCTGGTCCTCCAGGGACGACCTTATATCCCCCACCGTGGGCACCGGCGAAATTTTCACCTGCAGCACGGAGCCGCCGGTGAAATCGATGCCCATGCGAGGGCCGCCGTGGATAAGCATGGCGATGATGCTCACGATCACCAGGGACGCCGACATGGTGAACGCGAGCTTCATGGCGCCCACGAAATTGAAATTGGGATTCCTGAAGAATTCCATCGTCTTGTCCGACCTTTCCCGGGCCGTCACCGCCCGGTTCAACGCCCCGCAGCGCGGGGCCGATGGGGAAAGTCCGCCACCGCGGACCTAGATGCTCATCTTTTTCTGACCCTGGTTCCGGGTCAGGAACTCCATCAGGACGCGCGTCATCACCAGAGCGGTGAACATGCTCGTCAGGATACCGATGCTCAGGGTGACCGCGAAGCCCTTGATGGGGCCGGTCCCGAACCACAGCAGGATGGCGCCCGCGATAAGGGTCGTCACGTTGGCATCAACGATCGTGCGGGTGGCGTTGGCGTAACCCGACTGCACCGAAGCACGGATGGTCTTGTCCTTACGCAATTCCTCACGGATGCGCTCATTGATCAATACGTTGGCGTCGACGGCCATACCCACCGTCAGGATGATGCCGGCGATACCCGGCAGGGTGAGCACCAGGTCGAACTGGGCCAGGACCGCCATCAGGATGATGATGTTGCTCAGCAGGGCCAGCACGGTCACCAGGCCGCTCATCCGGTAGTAGATCAGGATGAAAATAATCACCATGAGTGAACCGTAAAGGGCCGCGTTGACGCCCATCCGGATCGAATCGCTGCCCAGGCTGGGGCCCACGGTCCTCTCCTCGGCGATGTAGACATCGGTCGGCAGGGCGCCGGCGCGCAGCAGCAGCGCCAGGTCGCTGGCCTCGTTGTTGGTGAAGCTGCCGCTGATCGAACCCGAGCCGCTGGGAATCTTGCCCTGGATCACCGGCGCGGACGAGATACGGCCGTCCAGCGAGATGGCCAGGAAACGGCCCACGTTCTCGCCGGTGACCTTGGCGAAGGTCCGGGCGCCGCGGCTGTTCAGGGAGAAATTGACCTGCCACAAACCCGGGCGCTCGGGATTCGCGGTCGAGATGGCGTCGGTCAGCTGGTCACCGGTCAGGATGGGCTTGGTTTCCACCAGGTACACCGGCCGCAGCTGCTGGCCCTGGCCGAAATCCATGGGCTCCATTTCCAGCTGGAATTCCGAGGTGCGCAGTTTGCGCGCGACCCGCGGATCGTCCAGCATGGCCTGGACCCGGGCCACGTTTTCCTCGCGGACAAACAGGGGGGTGCTGCCGATGACCCCCGGCTGGGCGAGCAAAAGCCCGGAGAAGGGATGCTCGAGCAGAAAAGCCTCATCGGCCCCGGCCAGGGAATCGTCCGTGGCCAGGGGATCATCCAGTTCCCCGAAGGGGTTGGTGGCGCTGTCGGCCTCGGCCTCCGCTTCTTCCAGGGCGGCGTCGACATCCTCGGTCACCTCCGCGGCGACTTCGGGATCACCCGCTTCGGCGGCCATTTCATCAACCGTCTCTTCGACGGCCTCGGTCGCCTCGGCGAGGAACAGCTGGTCCATTTTTTCCAGGGCGGGCTGGATCTCGGCATCCGGGCGCACCATGCGGAACTCGAGACGGGCGGTCTGGCCCAGCAGGTTCTTGGCCCTTTCGGGATCCTGGAGACCGGGAAGCTTGACGACGATGCGGCTGGAACCGAAGGTGGTGATCTCAGGCTCGGACACGCCGAACTTGTCGATGCGGTTGTAGAGGATCTCCTTGACCCTCATCAACGCGTCTTCCGCCTCGCTCTGGTTCATGCCTTCCTGGTCCACTTCCAGGACCAGGTACATGCCGCCCTTGAGGTCCAGGCCGCGCTTGATCGCGTTGGCGTCGATCTCGGCGATCTCGGCCGCCAGATCGTGATTCTCCACGGCGGCCTCGCGGTCGGCCTTGGAAACGGACAGGGCCTTGAAGGTCGGCAGCAGCCCATAAAGGGAAAACAGGAGGATGACGATTGTCAGCCCTGCCTTGATCTGCAGGGAACGATTCATGGTTCAACTCCCCATGGTCGGACTGACCAGGATTTTTCTGGACACCCCGGATGATGCCGGGCCATTACCGGTCGCGACAATTTGCTAGGCGCACACCTGAACGAGAACTCGACACAAAAAAGCACGCCTTGACGACGTCCGGGTGGGGCTGTCATCGCGTCAAGGCGCGTTGGAAGATCCTCGGGATATTTTCCGGACATTGCCGCGCGGAGACCGGAGTACGTCCGAAGGTACTTCGCGGTCCGCGGAGCTCGCCCAGCCCCACCGTGTTTTGAGGCGGCAATGATAACACATCTGCGGCATTTACACCAGAAAATGAGCCGGATCGGTCAGGCGTCCACCAGACGATATTCACGGGCGCCCAGACCCGACCTTTCCGCCTGGGAAATCAACACTTCGGGCTCCTGCCCGAATCCGCTCCACGAGGACAGGGAGCCCCCGGTCCGATCGCAAATGAGGTCCCATGTGGCCTGATCGAGGGCCACGGGATCGGTCGAAGCGAGGATACCCAGGTCTCCGAGACGTTGACGGCCCCGCGGTCGGCCTCCCCCGCCGTGGCGGTCCAGCCGCACCAGGAGGTTGACGTAGCCTTCCCTTCGGTCCAGCCCCAGGCCCACCCGGCGTCGGGCAGCCGCGGCCGCCCCGGCGACCTTGCCCTGGAACCGGGGAATTCCCGCCGCTTCATCCGCGCTGATTCCGGCCATGAAGCAGACGTTCATGCATTCTCCGCATCCGGTGCATTTGGTGTGGTCGATGAAAGCCCGGCCGCCGTTGATGGCGATGGCGTCAAAAAGACAGACCGCCAGACAGGATCCGCAGCCGGCACACAGGGGCGTGTCCACGTTCGGCCTGATATCCTTGTGCAGGAGGATCTTGCTCTCCCGGTCAACCAGGCCGAGCCCCAGGTTGAACAGGGCGCCCTGCAGACCCGCGTGAGGATGGGGCCTGACGGGATTGAGCACCAGGATCCCGGCCATCTTCACCACCGCCGCCGCCAGGGCCAGGCCCTCCGTGGCGGGATCCTCGGCCAGGGCCAGCGGGCAGGATGTCCCCTGCCCGGGATCATCAGCGACCAGGTAGGGCAGTTCATGGCCTCCGAAACCTTTGATTCCGGCAAGTTCCAGGTGCTTGGCGACCGTGTCCAGGCCGCCGGTGGTGATGGACAGGGTGTCGAAGCAGAAGGATTCCCCGAGAGATGTTCCCGAACCGGCCAGCACCTCGGCCGCCGCCAATGCCCAGCCAGGATCCACCGCCGGCGGCAACCCGGGAGCGCCCAGATGGACCTTCAACCCCCAGGGCGAAGCCCGGTTCGCGGCCCCCGCCAGGCCCAGCCGTTCCACCAGGACCCGCAGGCCCGCCCGCGGATCCGCCGGGGCAAACTCATGCCCGGGCGCCTGTTCGAGGGAATGGAAAAAGACCTCCGCGACCATGCCCGGTTACCCCCCCATCCTGGCCGAGGCGGCCCGATCGCGCAGCGCCAACATCTCCGATACGGTCACGAACCGCACCCCCTCCTTCATGAGCCGGGGCACCTCGCGGGCAAGAACCTCGGCCGTCGCGGGGTGGGGATGGCCGATGCCCAGGGCGAATCCCGAGGACCGGGCCGAACGGACCAGGACCTCGAGATTGGCCTTGATGGCGGCGTGGTTTTCATTGTCGTAATCCAGGAAAATCCTGTTTTTCGCGGTGGGCAGCCCCGCCTTGCGGGCTTCCGCGTAAGCCACGGAATTGGCCGACGTCAAGCTGTCGATGAACAGCAGGTGCCTCTCCCCCAGGACTTCCATCAGGGTGGTCATGGTCTGCGGGTCGCTGGTGGCGGCGCTGCCCATGTGGTTGTTCACGCCCGTGATCATGGGCATGGCGGTCAGGGCTTCATCGATCCGGGCGGCCATCTGTTCTTCATTCATCCCCACCATGACCGCCCGCGGCCCGGGATCGGGATCGGGATACCCCTGGGGCTCCATGGGAAGATGCAGCAGGATTTCCCGGCGAACGTCGGGGAAGGTCGCCTGACCTGCGCCAACGGTAACCTCCACGAAACATCCCAGGTCCATCCTCTGCCGGCGGGCCGAGGCCGACCCCTCGGGATTTTCCGCGGGGGACACGTCAGCGCCAGGCGGAAGGACCAGGTCGGTTTTCTGAAGGGCATAGAACCGTGAATAGGGCAGCCCGGGCAATACCGCCAGGGTCAAAGGGGCCGGAAGAGCCAGAATGGTCCTGGCCGCCTCGCTCTTGCTGTAGCCCCAGTCATCGATGAGCAGGGCCACCACGGGCCCCTCCAGCGCGGTGAACCGTGACCAGGCGGTGTCGCCCGGACCGCTTCCCCAACGGACATCCCCATTGTTTCCTTCCCGGTACAGGACCAGGGTATGGGTCGGCCGCCCGGGCACACCCACGTCAAGGCGAAGCATATCCAGGTCCTCGTTGGGGTGGATCTGGTCCTTGGGGAGACGATTCGCGGGAAAAAGGCGTTCGGCCCACAGGATCCGGCCGCCCCGGCTGCGGACCGCCGCCCCCACCGCGCTCTGCAGGTCCCACCACGCCAGGTTTCGCGACACCGGAACAGCACGGCAGCGGACGGCCGCCCCTTCGCCAAACTCCGGCGCGGGCCAGTCGTGGTCCGTCCCGCGGCCGCCCTGCGCCCCGGCGGTCGCATCGACGGGACCGGGCCGGAATTGGGGCAGGGCCTGGACGAGGCCCGCCTCCACCGCCAGCTGGACTTCGTCATACATCTTGTCCGAGCCCAGGGTCAGCAGGGTCGCCTGGCCCGAACCCGTCCGGGCCCATTTCATGATCCCCACCCCGGTGACCAGGATCACGATCAGCGCGCCCAGGACCCAGGGGATCAATCCGGGCGGCAGGCTCCGGGCGCCGGCCCTGCCCCGGGGCTTCCGCTTGTTTTTGGCTGGGGTTTTTCCACCGGATTTTCCACGACGGGATGATTTCCCGGGGGCTCGATTGAACAGGTTCAAGGCTGATCTTTCCGTTGGCGCATCCTGGGTCCGGGCTTCCCTGCCCGGGCATCCGGCCATTGGCGGCCGGGTCCGGCATTGGGCCAATAGTAGCCGAGATGACCAGGGCTGGCCAGCGGGGTGTCCAAAAAAAGCGGGAGGAGCCTGACCGCTCCTCCCGCCTGATCCGATCCTGAATACGGGATCAGTTGCCCGTATTGGTAAGATCCACCTGCCCGATCATCTGGTAGTACTTCCTGATGCTTCCCTCGAACAGGGAATCCCGGCCGGTGACATAGAACTTGATCGTTCCATCCACCTTCAGGGTCGAGAAGTTCTGGCCGCGGTCGAACAGGAACTCCACTTCCCAGGGCGCCCATTCCGCATTGGGAATGATGTCGTCGGAAGGCGAAGTGGCCCAGGCGTCCAGCGCCCGGAACTTGCTGAACGAGATGGAGACAACGCCCGGCACCAGGTCCCCGTTGGGATCGGTAACCGCGTCCCCGGAGAACATACGCTCATGGATCCGCAATTCCTCGTTCACATCCAGCGTGGTGCCGACGTCGGGAAATTCATCCGTGGTGGCCTGCTGCAGGATGGTCAGGAAGTCCGGGTTCATGATCTTCCGGTACTGGTCATAGTCCCGGGTCTCGTAGATGGTCTGGAAATTCGCCATCAACTGGTCCGGAGAGCCGGGGAAGGGCAGGGTGACCGGCCCGGGCGGGATGGGCTTGTCCGGGTCATCATCGGGTGAAAAAATGCAGCCGGCGGTGGCGAACATCAGGGCGAATGCCGCCAGCAGCAGAAAAATCTTCGATTTCATCTCACGTTCCTCCAGCAGGCCGGAGCTTCCCCAGGGGTCCCTTACCCGTAAATTCACATACGGATACGGATCAGAAGCCCGCTAATTTGTTCAATTCAGCACTTATTTTAACATATCGAAAGATTATTTGCTACCAAAACTTCCGCGCAACACCCCCATGGTGGATAATGGCTGGCCGGTGATGGGGTCACTTTCCCCTTGGAGATCTCTCCACTGGTAAATATACCAAAAATTCGCCTCGAGTCTAAAAATAACGTCACATTGGCCACGATATCTTACCTGAGAACCATCGGCGTCATTGGTCACCGTCAGATAGTAGACAATGTTTTCGACCGTCATTTCGGACCCCGAAGGCGGCGGGAAGGAAAATCCGTCCTCCACCATCAGGGCGATGATGCTCACCCCGCTGTTGTAGAAGCCATTGATGAAGTTGATCTCCCTGTCCCGGTCCCAGCCCACGAAGGTGTCCGGGGGGAACTGGTCCCTGGCCGCGTCGTCGGGAATGTAGCTGAACTCGTCCTGGCTGATGTTCGCTTCCCAACCGGGGGCATGGGAGGCCTCCAGGGATTTCCCCAGGTTGGCCCACACGTTGGCCGGGGAGCTCTGGGGCAGATAATCGATCTGGACGCCGGCGCCCGGGGGCTCGGGAACCCGGGGCGTGAAGATGCAGCCCGAAAGCAGCACCGTGGCCCCGGCCCAGATGGCCCCCACCGCACACAGGCGGCGCCGATTTCCGGCCAGACCGGTTTTCATCTCAAAACTCCCATTTCAGCCAGATGTCGGATTCCCAATAGTCGGAACTGGTTTCGGTGACACTGGGCCCGAAGGCGTTATACTTCCTGACCATGGCCGAAAGTTCCAACGGATTTTTCTTGAACCACCGGCGGCGGACATGGGCGCCTGCCCACATCTCCCCGGAATAGTTGGTGGTCACGGCGTTCCGGGGACCCAAGGCCTGCCTTTCATCCTTGGTCCGGTAGGTGGAGGCCTCGAGACTCACCCCCGGGACCACCCGGAAGACCATGCCCATTTCGATCTTGCTGGTGGTCTGGTTGAGGTCCCGCCGGTAGTAGGCGTTGCCCGTGGCGTCGGTGGCCGTTTTCGCCGCCGCGAATCGTTTGTTGTAGTCGTGCCGGATGGTCAGCTGCAGCCGGTCGGAAGGATCGATGATGACCTTGGTGGCCAGGTTCCCGCGCTTGTTGTAGTCGTCGGCACGATTGACCACGTCCTCCCCCGCGAAGGAGTAGTTCGTGTACTGGATGTAGACCCGGTAACTCTGGTCCAGGCTCAGCCAGGGGGAGATCGTCCACCCATACCCCGGGGAAACCTCGTAGGATTCCTTCACGTTGTTCGTCGAGGAACGGGAGGCGCGGATGTTGTAGTCCTGGACCTCCTGGTAGGCGAAGACCATCGTCGTGCTGAATTTTTCCACCCAGTTCCTGTCCATGCGGGCGCTGAAATCGATCTGGTGCCTGTCCTTGTCGTTGTCGTTGTATTCGTACTGGGCGATTTCCTGGACCAGACCCTCGTGGTACCTGAGGTTGAGGTTGGTCCGGCGAAAGAGGTTACGGAAGTAGTTGAACTCGAAGTCCCGCGACTTGTTGTATTGCCGGCCGCGATTTTCGGTGGCCCCGTTGTATCGCTGGTCATCCCACTTCCAGAGGTAGTCATAGCTGGTGGCGAAGGAGTCCCGGCCCGTGGCGTAGGTCAGGGTCAGGTCCATCACGTCGTGTTCCTTCTCCTTGAGACCCATGCCGCTCTGGGTGTAGTTGAGGTTGTCGGTCAGCTTGGTCAGGCGGGTCAGGAACCCGAAGCGCCCGACGCGGAAGGTGTTGTCCAGCTCGTAGGCGATCGCGTCGGTGGTCTCGAGTTCGTCGACAACCTTCTGGCTTTCGTCCAGGCCGACGGTATCGATCAGGCCGTTGGTATTCCTCTTGAAGTCCAGGTACTTCTTTTCGAAGTTGGCGCCGGTGATGGTCACCCGGCCCACGGCGATACCCCTGTTGTAATAGACGCCGACACCCAGGGAGTCGCCGTCGGCGTTGGAGGGGCTGGTGGTGGTGCCCAGCAGGCGCTCGCCCGAGGTGGCGGTGCCGTAGATCCTCCCGGCGAGACTGACGCCCGGCGCGATCCGGACCGCGGACTGCAGACCCCCGTCCACGTTCCCTTCCTGGAAATCGTTGCGCTGGCCCTGGTTGATGCTTTTCTGATCGTTGATGCTGGCCGAGGCCGAAAGGGTATGGGTGAAGATTCCCGTTTGCAGGACCGGCCTCAGGGCCCGGATGCCCGCCCTCTTCTGGTTCCGCTTGGAAAGGTTCGCGTATCCCGCGGTGTTGACCGTCTGGTCCTCACTCCAGTTCGAGGTCCCGTCCAGGGAGATGATCACCGGCAGGTTGGCCCCCAGCCCGTAGGTCAGGACATTGTCCCGCTTTTGAACATTCTTGTCCTGCTTCCGGTATTCCTCGAAGGACCATTTGAAGGTGTTCTTCAGCACGGAATTGCCCTGGAAACGGGCCGTGGTCACCAGGTCCAGGTAGTAGGTGAACTGCCGGACGTTGGCCATGGTCCCGGCCTTCGGAACGTTGACCACTCCCTGGAAAAAGGGCCCGACCACGGTGGTGGACGTCTCGGAGCGGTCTTCCTGGGAGGCCACGAACATGGCCTTTTCCATTTCGGTCATCCCCGCGGTCGGGTCATCGGCGTCCAGGCTGTCGGCCAGGGCGGACAGGCTGTCGCCGAGGGCCTCGCCCCCCTCCGAGGGGTCGTCCGGGAGCTGGGCGTCGGCGCCGGGGACCCCCGCGACGGCCACCGCCAGGAGGATCAACAGGATCATCGTCATGTCCCGGCTGGGGATCAATCGGGATCCTTTCGGGTCAGGGCGGCGGCCAGACGCCGGAAATCACCCGGGGCAATCTGCTCCGGGCGGCCGTCGGGGTCGATGCCGACCGCGCCGGCAAGGTCATCGGCAGCCTCGGGGCCCAGGTCAAAATGTCCGCGCAGCTGGGTCCGCAACTTTTTCCGTCTTTGTCCGAACAGGGTTTTCACGACGGCTGTGAACCCGGCCAGCTCCTCCTGGTCCCAGTCCTGGTTGGGCACCATCCGGATGATCGCCGACTCCACCTCGGGCCGGGGCCAGAATACCGTGGGCGCCACCTGGCGGATGATCTTGATCTCAAAAACCGAGCCAAGCACCACCGCCAGAATGCCGTAGTCCCGCCCGCCGGGAGTGGCGACCAGACGCTCGGCCACCTCCTTCTGGACCATGAACACGGCGCCGCTGGTGACCTCGCGCAGGTCCGCCAGGGCGAACAGGACCTTGCTGGTCAGGACATAGGGAAGATTCCCCGCGATCACCGGACGTTCGCCGGCGGTGGCCACGGCCGCCTTCCAGTCCAGTTTCGCCAGATCGTCCTCGATGAGGGAGAATTCCTTCCGGCCCCCGAACTCGGTCCGCAGCAGGGCGCACAGGTTCCTGTCCACCTCGACGCAAACCACCTTCCGCGCGCCCTCCAGCAAGTGCACGGTCAGGGCGCCGGCGCCCGCGCCGAGTTCCAGCACGCGATCGCTGATCGTCAGGGTGTCCTGCGCGATGGCCCGCGCCAGATTGCCGTCCACCAGGAAGTTCTGGCCGCGGCGTTTGACCGGGCGGATCCCGTATTTTCGCAGGAGGGAGTGCTGGCTTTCACTCAAAAAATTTCTCCGCCTTGGCCGTGGCGCCGGTTCGGGTCACCGAATCGGAAGTCACAGGGATGAAGGGCCCCCGAATAGCATGTCAAAAGACGCGGTTGTACGCCGCGAAACCTCGGACGGGTCCATTTCCAGAATCTCGGCAACCTTGTCCCTGGTATGAGCTAAATATGCCGATTCGTTCCGTTGTCCCCGGTAGGGAACCGGCGGCAGCCAGGGCGCGTCGGTTTCCAGCAGGATCATGTCAATGCCGGCAGCGGCCACCAAAGCGGGCAACTGGCTGTTTTTATAGGTCACGGGGCCGCCGATGCCCAGCAAAAAACCCCGTTGGCGGGCCCACTCGACCGCTTCGCGGTCCCCGCTGAAGGAATGCAGGACACCCCGGCGGCGAGGCACCCCGCACCGGTCGATGTGTTCCAGGGTCTCGGCCCAGGCGTCGCGAACGTGAAAAACGACCGGCAGATCCACCCGCTCGGCCAGGAGGAGCTGCGCCGAAAGGGCGGCCTTCTGGGCCGGGCGGGGCGAAAGATCCCGATAATAATCCAGGCCGATCTCGCCGATGGCGACCACTTCGGGGGCCGCGGCCATCTCCTCCAGGGATTGGAGGATCTCATCGCCGGCAGGGGTCATTTTTCCCTGTTCAGCGGCCAGCAACAGGGCATCGTGGGGGTGAATGCCCACCGTGGCCAGGATATCCTGGTGCGTCCGAGCCAGCGCCAGGGACTCTCGGCTGGTTTCCAGGTCGTAGCCGACGTTCAGGAATCTCGTGACCCCGGCCATCCGGGCCCGGTGAAGGACATCGCCGGTTTCACCCGCGAATTCGAGACGGTTCAGGTGGACATGGCTGTCTATCATGTTGATTCGGAACCTCGCATGGCCATATCCGGCTTCCCGCCCTGCAACCCCGCCAAAATTGGGTTGGTTCCAGGGACAAAGCAGAAAATGAGAACTTTACCGCCGGGATGCAAGTCTGTCCGACGGGCCGGGCAGCCAACAGTTAGGGATGATCAGGGGAAAACCATGGCCAGGGGATACTAAACCATTCGCAGGAAACCCGAAACATTTTGCTTGCGGTCAGAAGGCCTCTTCCAGTCCGAAATACACTCCGTTCGAATTGTTTCCCACGCCGAAATCGACACGAAGATTGACATGTTCCTTCTTGTTGAAAAGGTACCGCAGCCCGACGCCGCCGGCGAATTTGAAATCGGGTCCATGCAGGAGGGTCACATCGGAAGCCACATTGCCCAGGCCTCCAAAAACGACATATCCCCAGGGGCCGGTCAGGATCTGGCGGTACTCCGCCTGCACCATCAGGTAGGAATTGTCCACAAAACGGCCCTCGTAATACCCCCGCATGCGGTTCTGCCCCCCAAGGGCAGGCAACATGTCGAAGGGAGGGTCACCCACGGCAATATCCAGGTAGGCCTCAATCGCCAGGACCTTGCCCGGAGCCAGCGGAATATACCGTCGGTTATCGATTTCCAGGGTCCAGAAAGTAAAGTCGCTGCCCGTGCCGGATGAGTAGAAGACACCCTTGATCTGGTCCAGCTGCCCATTGGTGGGATAAAACGAACTGTTGCGCCTGTCCCAGACCAGGACCCCGCCGCCGCCTGCCGACGTGCCGCCCCTGCTGCCGGTGATATCGCCGGACTGCAGGTAGGGGTTGGTTTCCGGATCGATAGTTCCCGAATACTGGAAATTGTAAACAAAGCCGATGCGATCACTGATAAATAAAGTCGGGGGTGTCTCGATCTTGATTTCGATGCCGTTGCGGTCGGCGACATAATCCGCGTTGTCGATGTCGGGGGTGTCGGGGCCGATCCCGTAAAATTTGCTCACGTAATGGCCGAAGGTGAGCTTGACGCCCACGAAATACCTGTTCATGGAAAAGTAGAACTTGGGGTTGATCGTAAACTGGTACTGGTCGTTGGTGGTGTAATACCCCGACAAGGTGATATTCGAGGGACGAAGGCCCTTTTCCTTGGAGGTGTAGAAGGTGGCGATGCCCCCGGCCCCGTAGGCCAGCTCGGTTTCCGGCGTGTAGTAGACATAGGGAAAGGCCTTGATACTGGTCGAGTGAACGTGAAAACTGTCCGCGAACGCCACCTCGCTCGCCTGCAGGGGCCAGACAAACAGGACCATCAGGAGGATCACCAAGGCCGGCATCAACGTTCGCATAGATACCCTCCCAACAGGTCCCAACCAAGACACGATGTCTGCTCGATGGCGGGCGGACCACCCCTCGAAAAAGTCCGTATCACCCTTGCCCCGGCCATGGTCACGATCGTTCTCCTTTGCGGGGATCCACGGTCCGGACATCGTAACCGGAGGCCGCCTAATCAGCCATAAACTCCTGCCGGTCGACAAAAGTCCGGGCCGAGGGAAAATTTTCTTCGTCCCGTCCGAATAATTTTCACCAGGAAGGGAAAAACAGTGGGGCCGGGTTTCGCGAACCCGGCCCCGGCTTCGGCTACTTGGCGATGGGTTGATAATCGGTATTTTCGAGCGTGACCCCGACACTCTTGGCCTTCGCGTCGAGAACGGCCTTCTCGGCATGGATCGTCCCGTCGGCGAGCGCCCCGTAGGTCACATCCAGCGTCACGGCGCCATCGGATGCGGACCCGATGTAACTGGAGACATCGTATCCCGCCAGGGTATTGTTGGTGATGTCCACCGCGATGGTCACCAGATCCCCGGACAGGTTGTAGTCCTTGAGCAGGACGTTGATCTTCTTGCCGGGCTCGACCACCTGGACACTGAGATTGCCGGCGTCCTTGCAGGCCTGGATCTTATCCGGGCTGGGCGGCACGTAGGTCTTGATCAGGGCCACGGCCTGCTGCATGTAGTCCTTGATCTCACCTTCGACTTTTTCTTTCCGGTGGCCGCGCAGGCCTCTTTTCTTCGAATCTTCAGGAGGGGTCCCGACTTCGGTCTTGGCAACCTTGCCGTCGGGGCCGTATTGGCAGCTGAACTGCTCGGTGGATTTCACCTCACCCTTGTAGGACATGGTCTGGGTTTCGGTCCACTGGTAGTTCTTCAGTGCGGCCTGGCTGGAGGCCAGGGACTTCTTGAGGGCCGCGACTCGGTCCGCGGTGGTTTCCTGGGCCACCGCGGACCCGAACACCAGACCCAGCACCAGGAGGGCGGCGAACGAACCAAAGCGCCTGTTCAACAAGCTCTTCCTGTTCATGACTTTCATGACATCATTTCCCTTCGTTCACCGCCCCGGGGGCCGTGGATCAGAGCCCGAAGCCGACATCGATGCGCATGACGTCATTGCCGTCATAGGAATTGATGTCGACCCATGAGTGTTCATAACCGATTTTCAGGAAGGAACCGGGCGTCATCTGGAAACGCAAACCCAGTCCCAGGCCGTACGTGAATTCGTCCGAGCCGTAGGTTTCGGGATAGGCTGAGCAGACATAGCCGTAGTAGGGATACCACCAGCAGCCGCTGCTGATCCCCGCGGTGATGTTGGTGTTGACGGCCATCCAACCCAGGTTGCCCGACAGGTAGGGCATCAGGCGTTTTTTACCGATCGTGTACTCGCCGGTAAACACGAATGCCGAGGTGTCCATGACATTGCTGTAGGGCGTGGTGACGGAAGGATCATCCTCGGAAACGAGGTTGGCCGTGTAATGGAACGAGTGCCAGAGGAATTCCAGGCCCAGGTTGAAGCTGTCGGAAATGTTGTAGCCGAACCCGAATCCCCAGCCCAGATCGTCACTCAAACTCAGGGTCTCCCCGTTGTCACCCGTGAAATCCTGCGACCAGGAGTACCGGGTCATGATCGAAAAATCCCAGGTATCCGCACGATCAAGGGGCACGAACGAGGCGGCTTCGGCGAAGCCGGCGAACAGCAACGCCAGGACCAAAACGGGGAAAATTTTGCGACACATGGCTCTTACCTTTCTTTCATGGATAAACAAAGGGGACTTGCCGAGGGAACCAAAAATTCCAGGTTTGCAGGGTAGCAAACCCAGGTCAATAAATCGATGAAAATATAAGCCTGGAATGACCGGGTTCAACCGCCTTGGCGGCACCATTCATGGCCGACGCACCCCGATCAGGACTCGCCCGGACCTTGGCCACATCTGCCATTACTGCAACCGCTTACATTCTTCTTATCGGTGGGATGGGGATCGGGAAGGTCCTGTGCCGTTCCCCACTCGAGGCTATGGGCCGGCCATTCGTTCAGGCCCTCCTGGCCGGGCCGGGACACCCCCACCCTTTCCTGAAGCAGGTCGAGCTTGCGAACCGTTCCGGATCCGTCCGGGGTCATGACCCTGGAACCCACCTGGGGGAGCTGGCGGCGCACCTGGCGGTACACCTCGTTTTCGTAGGTCAGGCAGCAGCGCAATCGCCCGCAGGGACCGGATAGTTTGCCGGGATTCAGGGGCAGCTGCTGGACCTTGGCCATCTTCAGGGTCACCGGAACAAACTCGTGCAGGAAGGTCGAGCAGCAGAACTCACGACCGCAGACCCCGATCCCGCCCTTGAGACGGGCCTCGTCCCGAACACCGATCTGACGGAGTTCGATGCGGGTCCGGAAGATCCCGGCCAGATCGCGCACCAGTTCCCGGAAATCCACGCGTTTGTCGGCGGTGAAGTAGAAGGTGATCTTCTTGTGGTCGAACTGCCGTTCGACGGTGACCAGGTTCATTTGAAGGTTGCGCGCCCTGATCTTTTCCTGACAGATATCCCAGAATTCCCACTCGTCGCCCCGGTTGTCGTGCAGACGGGACAGATCCCCCGGATCGGCCGCCTGGATGACACCCTGCTTGCCGGCCAGGTCCCACCACTCGGGCTTGCCGGGGCCGATGTAGTTGATGCGGCCCATGTCCCGGCCGCGATCGGCTTCCACCAGACAGTACTGACCGACGGCCAGTTCCAGCCCCCGGCGATTGTGGTAATAGCCCTTGCGGTGGCCCTTGAACTGGACCAGGACCAGGTCAGCTTGCGGACCGGGCCGATCCAATGCTCTTGTCTCGTTCGGCATGATCTATCAGTCCTTCGAACAACACCGCCATCGCCAGGCCGATGTTGATGTTGCGATCTATTTCCAGACGCGTGTCCTCGACCCGCTGGATGTCCCCGAGCAGGCCCGCGGTACTGCGGGCGTTCCCGATTTCAGCGGTCAGGGTCGCGGCCGCCGGCAGGCGCGGCCTGCGGGCCTCACCCAGTTCGCGCCAGAGCACGGCGTCACTGTAATGCAGATTGAGCAGTTCGCATAGCTGGATGGCGCGGTCGCGCCGCAGGGGATTGGTGTCGGCGACCAGCTTCTTGCCGCCGCCGTCTGGCCGGCACCGGTAGGAGATCAGCCCCCGGTGAAGTTCATCGGCGGAGATGGCGGCCAGGGCCCGATCCCGGCGATGAAGCCCCTCGAACAGGACAGAAGCCCAGTCCAGCATGAGCCCGGCCTCCTCGCCGAGCAGGGCCAGTCCCCGGCGGGCGTTGCCCTCGGCGGTCCGGGCGGCGGCGCGGGCCCGCTTCTCGTCCACCTCGCCGATATCAGCCAGCAGGCCGGTCAGTTCATCCTCGGACCAGGGTTCGAACCTGATCTTCTGGCACCGTGACAGGATGGTCGGCAGCATGCCCTCGGTGCCGGTGGTCAACAGGAAGATCACCGTGGACGGGGGCGGTTCCTCCAGGGTCTTCAGGAAGGCATTGGCGGCCGCCGTGTTCAGGCGCTGCCCCTCGGCGATGACCGCGACCTTGTAGGCCCCCTGGTAGGCCCGGCGCCGCAGGAAATGGATCAGGGACCGGATGGTCATCGGTTCTGGGTTCTCGGGGTCGCCGATGCGGACCTGCGCGGTGGCGGCGGCGGGATCCTGGTGGAAGGGGTTGGCGATCTTCTTTTCGAGAAGTTCCCTCACCCCCGCGTCGTCCAGCGAAGCGGGCGCCGGTCCGATCCAGCGGATGTCCGGGTGCTGGAACCCTAGGGCCTTGACGCAGCTCTCGCAGCGGTGAACGGGACTGCAGGTCTCGGGGGAGGAACAGTTCAGCAGGCGGGCGAATTCGAGGGCGGTGTTTTCCTTGCCCGAACCTTCGGGACCGACCAGCAGGAAAGGCTGGCCGAGCTTGCCGGCCTCGCGCGCCTTCTGGAGCCTTTCGAGGACGGCCGGACGGCCGAGGAATTGGCTGATGCCCAAGGCGATGCTCCCCATCCAGGGTGGTGTGCACACTCCGATGCCGCAACCTGGACAAATCGGGGACCCGTCGCCGTGGTGGTCAGCGGGACTGCAACCAATCAGCGGGATCCAGGGGCGTGCGCCCCTGCCGGACCTCGAAATAGAGCTGGGATTCCTCACCGGTCGAGGGAGTCCCCACTTCGGCGATGACCTGGCCCCTGGCTATCTTGTCGGCCTTGGCCACGAAAACCCCGTCCAGATGCGCGTACAGGGTGTAATACCCCGCACCGTGGTCAAGGATAACGCATTGGCCGAAACCGGGCAAATGGTCAGCGTATTCTACGGTCCCGGCCGCGACCGCCGCCACCGGCGACCCCACCGGAGCGGCGATGTTGTACCCGTTGTTCAGGGTCACGGTCTTGAATTTGGGATGGACCGAGCGCCCGAAACCGCGAATCAGCTTGCCCCGGACCGGCCACTCCAGCCGTCCCGCCAGGGGGACGAGGTTGTTGTCGACGGCGACTTCCCGGGCCGAGCGCTCCACGCGGACCTGCTCCAGGTCCGTCAGGACGTAGGACAGCTTCTGCTCGTTGATGCCCAGTTGGACCAGCTGGTTCTTCAGGTCCTTCTTTTCGGTTTCCAGTTCCCGCAGGACGCCCATCTGCTCGGCCATCAGATCCTCCAGGCGGTCGTTCTCCTGGATGGCCTCCTCGCGATTCTGCCAGATCTCCGCCAGGGCCGCGTTGAGGGCGCGCTGTTCCCGGCGCAGGGTCTCGCCTTCGGTCTTCACGTCGGTGAGCATGGCGGCTCCCAGGCGGGTCAGGGTGCGGCCGATCTTCATGGAGGTCATCAGTTCAGAAAAGCTTTCCGAGGTCAGGATCATTTCCAGGTCGCTGCGCTGCGACCGGATGTACATGGTGCGCAGGCCCTTGGCCAGGGCTTCCTTGCGTCCCACGAATACTTCCCTGCGGATTTCGAGTTCGGCCTTGAGCAGTTCGCTTCGTTCCTGGAGCTTGAGCTCCGCCTGGACCATGTCGCTGAGGAACTTCCGGCTCATTTCGATTTCCTGCTGGATCTCCTCATGGCTGCGGCGGACGTCCGACGCTTCCTGGTCCAGGTTGTTGATCCGCGCCCGGTGCTTGTCGATTTCGGACTTCAGCTGGTCCAGTTCGACCGTGTTTTCCTGGATGCTCTTCTTGAGAAGATCCTGGCCCTTGGCCTGCTTCGACGTGATGACGACCTTGCCGGTGGGTTCCGGGTTGTCCGGCACCGGCTCGAGCCGGTTGGCCGGCTCCTGGCCCCGGGCCATCGGACTCAGGGCCGTCAGGACAAGAACGAGAAGCAGGGATTTGGCAGCAGGCGGAAACTTCATCACATCTCGCTTTGCATCGTCAGGTACTTGCGCATGGCGGCGTAGCTTCCGGTCAACCCCAGGGTCACACAGAACAGGATGAACCCGCCGATCTGCCCCGGTGAGAAGAAGACCACCCCGCCGAGACGATCGTTCAGGATCCAGCCCGCCCCGGCCAACAGCCCCATGGCCAGCAGGCCGGCCAGCAGGCCCTGGATCATTCCCTCGCACAGGTAGGGTGTCCGGATGAAGGCGTTGGTCGCGCCGACAAGTTTCTGGATCTGGATGACCCGCGCGCTGGCGGCCATGGTCAATTTGACCGTGTTGGATATGACAAAGACCGCGGCCACGAAAACGATCAGGCCCACCATCAGGCTCGCCATCTGGAAGCGGAAGGTCCAGCTCTCCAGGGCGTCGATCCAGCCCTGGTTGAACAGGGTCTCGGAAACCTCGTCCCAGGCTCCGATCTCGGCCGCGATGCCCTCCACGGCCTCCAGGTTGCGGGCCTCGGGGGTCAGGGTCAGGTGGTAGGACGCCGGCAGCGGGTTGGCGTCGAGAAGCTCCATGACTTCCGCGTCCTCGCCCAGGCTTTCGCGGAACTGGGCCAGGGCCGTGGCCGGCGAGATCCAGCTGACCTGCTGGACACCCGGGATGGCCAGCAGCCGCGGCTGCAGGGCGGCCATCTCTCCGGGCTCCAGGCCGTCGTGAAGAAAAACGCGCATGTCGATGCCGGTGCGGGCCTGAGCGAGAAGGTTGCCCATGTTGAGGGTGGCCAGGGTCAGGACGGCCAGGACCAGCAGGGCGCTGCCCATGATCAGAATGGTGACACCGGTGGTCAGCTTCCTGCGGTGGAAACCCGCGAACGACTCCCGGATCAGATAGGCGGCCTGGGCGGATTTAAGCATTGATGCGGTCCCTTCGTTCGCTCGCGCGATACATCTTGTCGGCCAGGCTCACGCTGCGGTCGATCGGCACCCGGCGCTTTTCGTCCGAGACGATGCGGCCGTCGGTCACGACGATGACCCTCTGGCCGAAGGATTTGACGATGTCGTGGTCGTGGGTGCTGAAGATGACGCAGGTTCCGGCGTCGTTGACGCGGAACAGCAGGTCGATGATCTCCTGGGCCGTCACCGGGTCCAGGTTTCCGGTAGGCTCGTCGGCCAGCAGGATCTTGGGGCTGTTCACCATGGCCCGCGCGATGGCCACGCGCTGCTGCTCGCCGCCGCTCAGCTGCCGGGGCAGGCGGTGACGTTTGTCGTAAAGGCCGACCTGGGTCAGGACCCGCATGTTGTTCTTGGCGATCTGCCAGCGGGGAATGCCCACCACCAGCTGCACGAACGAGATGTTGTCCTCGACGCTGCGGTCCTCAAGCAACCGAAAATCCTGGAAGACGAAGCCTATTTCCCGCCTCAGGGAGGGCACCTTGCGCCGGCTCATCTTCGAGGACATCATGCCCCGGACCATGACCTCACCCCGGGTCGGGAAGGCATCCATGGCGATCAGCCTCAGGATACTGCTCTTTCCCGCACCGCTGGGCCCGGTCAGGCACAGGAATTCACCGTTTGTCACCGTGAAACTGACATCGTCGATCGCTTTCTGGTCATCGTAATCCAGGTCCACGTGATAGAAACCGATCACCGACCGGGCGTCCAGGGGCCCCTCGGAAAGCGAGCCAGAGTGAGATCTCTCGGTTTTCAAATCCGCCTCCATTAACAATTTACGCCGTTCCGACCATGGCCAATCACTAGTCATCCCGTCGGAATCCGGCTCAACCTCCCCCTCCTTTTGCATGATCCATGCCTATATTCCCCCCGCTTGGCTGCCGCTTGCCACTGAGGACGTGAGCCCTCCTCCCAAACAAAAAGCCCCCGGAAAATCCGCAGGGCTCTGCCGAGGACATTCCGGGGGCTTTTTTTTGGGAGGAGGCCTCACGCCCTCAGCGCCAAGCCTCAGCTCTTTTCATCGATGAAAAACTGCGTCCGCAGCTCGGCGACGTAAGCGGCCAGGGCCGCTTCGATCTTTTCACCCTCCACGGCCTGCCGCAGGTTTTCACGCAGTTCCTCGAAGGTGTACATGTGCCCGGGCGTCCTTTCCTGGACCTGGAAGATATACCAGCCGGCCGGATTGAGAATGGGCTCGGTGACCTCGCCCACCTTGGCGTTTTCGAGAGCGGCCTGGAACTGGGCCGATAGGTCTTCCAGGCGGAAGGTGCCGAGGATCCCGCCCTTGGTGGCGGAAACGGGGTCCTTGCTGACCTCGGCGGCCACGGACGCAAACGAGGCTCCGTCCAGGATCCGCGCGCGGGCGTCCACGATGATCGCCTTGGCGGCATCCACGTCCTTCTGGCTGACCTCGATGGGAAGGAAGACCTGGCTGATGGCCCGGCGCCCGTCCTCCTGGACGGCATCAAGCCGGAGCAGGTGGACCCCGCGGGACGAAACCACCGGATCACTCACCTGGCCCACCGCCAGGGAGAACACCACCCGGTCCAGGCTGGGATCAAAAAGATCCCCCGGAGCGACCACGCCCACCTCGCCTCCCCGCTGGGCATTGGGCCCCTTGGAGAACTCGCTGGCCACCTGGGCGAAGGTCTGGCCGGCCGCCAGGGCCTGCCGCACCTGGGCCACGGTGTCCTGGATCTGCTGCCGCACCTCCACCGACGGCTGCACCGGCACCATGATGTCCGCGATGGTCAGGCTGTCGGGTTCGGAAGGCATTTCCTCGAGGTGTTCGAGGTAGTAGTCACGAACCTCGTTCTCGAGAACCTCGATGTGGGGCCGGATGAACTTTCCCACCACCAGGCGCAGATACTGCTGGTCCCGCAACTGGGCCTTCATGCGGGCGCGATAGTCCTCCAGGGTCATCCCGCTGCGGTTCAGTTCCCGTTTGAGGGCCTCAAGGGACCCGAAATGTTCCACGAACTGATCGATCTTCTCCTGGACACTCTCCTCGATGGCCTCCTCATCGACCGTCATGTCGGCCTGTTTGGCCGCGGCGATGATCAGCTTGCTCTCGATCAGCCGGTCCAGCATCTCCCGTCGCACCTCGGCGGTGTCGGTGGGCATCGGTTCCCCGGTATATTCCTTTTCCATCCGATAGAGTTCGACCTCGCGATCGAGATCGCTCTGCAGGATGGCCTCTTCGTCCACGATGGCGACGATCCGGTCCACCAGCAGGGGCCCGGAATCCTGGGCCGGCGCGCCGCCCGCTCCCAGGAGTACCGTCACCAGGGTCGCAAGCGCGAACAGGCGGGGGACGTCATGTCCCCCACCGGCAAACCGCTTCAATTCGCGGCTGATGGACTTCATCGACGTGGATCCTTCCATGCGGTCAATTGCGGGGAACCAGGTTCTCCGGTAGTTCGACGGCCCTCAATTCGGTCCAGGACGCCACTTCCGCCAGGTTTTCCGGGAAGATGGTCACCGGAATGTCCTTTTTCCATTTTTCCATCATGGCCTGGAACGCTTCCTCTTTGCGGTTTTCACGAATCCGTGTGCCGACAGCTTCGGCCACCTCGGTCATCTCCACCGGGTGCCCGGGCTCGATCGAATCCACGCGGACGACACCGTACCGGCCTTCGGCCATGGGGAAGGGTTCGCTGACCTGGCCGACTTCCAACGCGAACATGGCCGTGGAAACCGGCTCGTCGGCCTGGAGAATGACGCCATCCAGCTTGCCGGAACGGGCCTTGTTCTCCCTGTCGGTTCCGTAGTTGACCAGAATGTCCCTCCATTCCATGCCGCCCAGGGCCTGGGCCTGGGCCTCGGCGGCCTGATCGGCATTGAGGCAGACTACCAGGCGGCCGCTCCGGTTATCGCGGGCCACATATTCCGAGGAGTGTTCGGCCCAGAAGGTGGTCAGGTCCTCGGGCGTGACCTGCTCATCAATCTGGATGACCTCGACGTATAACTTGCTCACGATCATTTCCTCGATCTTGAGGTTGACCTTGGACGTCACGGCCGGATCCTCGTAGAGTCCCATGTCCTGGGCCTCGAAATTGAGGACGATCTTCTCCATCTCCCCCATGATCTTGCTCCGGAGGCCACCCAGCATTTCGGTGTCCTTGGGCCGCTGGAAGACGCTCATATTGTCGAAATGGGTCTTGTAGTCGAGAAGGGTGAACTCTTTTTTCACCCCGTCACGGTCGAGATAGGAATAGAAGGGCATGTCCATGTCGGCGGTCGCGATATCCAGGGGTGACAGCTCATCCTTGGTGCGGGGATCCTGGGTTCCCTCGCGGAACAGGGTTTCCCCGGCAGGAAGGCCCTGGTAGCATTTCCAGAGAGCGTCCTCGTTGATGGTCACCTGGTATTTCTTCAAGACCCCGGCCTTGAATTCATCCTTCAGGTGGGAAAGTTTCCTGAGGTGCGTGACGTCAAGGATTTCGGCCTTGGCCTCCTCCAGGGGCGGTTTTTTCCCGGGTTTTTCCTCCAGGACCTTCAGGACCCAGAAACCGTAGACCGTGTTGATGACCGGAGTGACACCGCCGATTTCGGTGTTGAAGACCCCGTCCTCGTATTCGGGATTGTAACG
>Ga0210065_1000103_pt1 | contig 25084 bp, 22 predicted proteins | sample Muzzi_PWB_D1_FD_185533 | JGI IMG/M metagenome (GOLD analysis project Ga0210065, IMG submission 185533) | Wetland microbial communities from San Francisco Bay, California, USA, that impact long-term carbon sequestration - Muzzi_PWB_D1 (SPAdes) | ecosystem: Environmental > Aquatic > Marine >... | reverse complement strand
TCGGTGGCCTACACCGGCAGCGACGGCGGGGTTCACAAGACCTCCAATCCCCTGGCCGGAACGGTGAACTGGACCCCCTTGAACAACGGGTACAACACCAGCCAGTTCTACACCACGGCCATCGACGAGAACCTGCCCGGCAGCGACATCATCATCGGCGGCATGCAGGACAACGGGACCTGGTTCACCGGCAGCACCAGTCCGTCCAGCTGGTGGATCGAGGTCCTGGGAGGCGACGGCAGCTATTGCGCGGTCGCGGACGCCTCGGGGGTCGAAGGCACGTATCTCGTCTCGGTCCAGAACGGGGTCGTCTACCGGATGACCCTCACCAACAGCACGGGCAACTACACCACCTGGACGCGCATCGACCCGATCGGTGGAGGGAACTACCAGTTCATCAATCCCCTGATCGTGGACCCCAACGACACCGACATCCTGTTCGTGACCAGCACCGACGGAATCTGGCGCAACAGCGACTACAACGCGGTGCCCCTGTGGAGCAATGATCCCACGGCGGTCAACTGGGTCCATTTGACCACCGTCCCGGTCAGCGAATCGGTGACGGCCCTGGCCATGTCCCGGTCCGCCAGCCGGACCCTGTATTACGGCACGGCTGTCGGCAAGGTCTACCGGCTGGACAACGCCCACACCGCGCCCGCGGGTTCGGTTCCCACCCAGTTGAACCTGGGCCCCGACTTCAACGGCGGCAGTTATGTGTCCAGCATCTCCATCCATCCCTACGACGACCAGAAAGTCCTGCTGGGCGTGTCCAATTACGGGGTGGTCAGCCTGTTCTACACCCAGGACGGGGGGACCACCTGGACGGCCCAGGAAGGAAACCTGGCCGGTGCGGCAGGTCCGTCGGTCCGGGACGTGGCGATCGTGCCCTACGGCGGCATCGACATCTATTTCGCAGCCACCAGCACGGGCCTGTATTCCTCGTATTTCCTGACGGGGGCCAGCACCATCTGGAGCCTGGAGGCGCCGGACCTGGTGGGCAACGTGGTGGTGGATCAGCTGGCGACGCGCCCGGCCGACGGGCTGGTGGTCGCCGCGACCCACGGCAAGGGGGTCTACAGCATCAACATCCCGGCCGGAACGGCGGTGGACGACGCGGTTCCGGCGCCTGTCCGGTTGAGCCAGAACGTGCCGAACCCCTTCAACCCGATGACCAGGATTTCCTTCAACCTGCCGACCGCCGGCCGCGCGACCGTGGCCGTCTTCGACGTGGCGGGACGGAAGGTTCGTACCCTGGTCGACGGCGACCTGGGATCGGGGGACCATGTGGTCCGCTGGAACGGCGTCGATGACGGAGGGCGGCCCGTGTCCGCCGGGGTCTATCTCTATCGTCTGGACAGCGGATCGGTTCACGAAGTCAAACGCATGACCCTGGTGCGGTAAGCCAGGCACAGGAAGGTCACCGTGAAATTCAATCATTTCGACGGCCGGGGCCACGCCCACATGGTCGACGTCTCCGGCAAGGAAGCGACCCTGCGCGAGGCCCGGGCCGAAGCCGTGGTTCATCTCGGTTCCGAGGTTCTGGACGCGGTCATGGACATGGCCGTGGCCAAGGGCGACGTGTTCGCCATTGCCCGGGTGGCGGGAATCGCCGCGGTTAAAAAGACCTCGGACCTCATTCCCCTGGCCCACCCGCTGGCCATCCACCAGGCGGCCGTGGACTTCGATCCCTGTCCCGAAGACGGTTCGGTCAGGATCATCTGCACCGCCTGCGCGGTCGAAAAAACGGGGGTGGAAATGGAGGCCATGACCGGCGCGACGGTGGCGGCGCTGGTGGTTTATGACATGTGCAAGGGGCAGGACAAATCCATCACCATCGGGCCGGTGCGGCTGCTGTCCAAGTCCGGCGGCCGGAGCGGGACCTACCGCTTCGAGGATGAGTCCGACTCATGAGCGGGGGGACTTCCGGAAAGCTGCGGGCGGGAATCCTGGTTCTCAGCGACAAGGGCAGCCGCGGCGAAAGGATCGACACCAGCGGTCCGGCCCTGCGTGCCTTCCTGGTCGAACGCGGGGTGGATGTCGTCGGACTGGAGATCCTGCCGGACTCCCGAACCCTGATCACCGATCAACTCATCGCCTGGACCGACGGGGATCATTGCGACCTGGTCCTGACCTGCGGCGGCACGGGGGTTTCCCCTCGCGACGTCACCTGTGAAGCGACACGCGACGTGATCACCCGCGAACTGCCGGGGTTCGGCGAAAGGATGCGGGCCGCCAGCATGGAAAAATCACCGCACGCCATCGTCAGCCGGGCATTGGCGGGCATCAGGGGGAACTGTCTGATCATCAATCTTCCGGGCAGTCCCCGTGGCGCGATCGAAAACCTCGAGGCGGTCTGGAGCGCGGTGCCGCATACGGTGGCCAAGTTGCAGGGGGACATGACCGACTGCGCGTCGCCCGGAAATCCGGACTAATTTTCATTTTTACTTGACTTGCGCCATTATCGATCACGACACATTTTTGGTCCATGAATACGGGAGCCAAATCAATCTATCCGGCTCAGCCCACGGGCATCGACCGGTTTTTCAGGGAAATATCCATGAGGATTGCCGAGCTGTCCGATGATGACCGGGTCTGGGTGAAGGAACGCACCGAGCTTCTGTTCGGCGGCGACTTCGTCGTATCCCGGGACGAGGTCCACGATCCCCACGAACTGCCGGGTTTCATCGCCACCGAAGGCAACGAACGCGTCGGGCTGGCCACCTATCACATCGAGGGAGATTGCTGCGAACTGGTGAGCATCGACTCGCTGTGCCAGTTCATGGGCATCGGGTCGATGCTGCTGGAAAAGGTCGAGGCGGTCGCCCTGAAGGCCGGCTGCCGGAAGATCTGGGCCATCACCACCAACGACAACCTGGACATCCACCGCTTTTTCCAGAAACGCGGATTCACCATCTCGGCCGTCCGCCTGGGCAGCATGTCCAAGATCCGGCTGCTCAAGCCCAATGTGCCGAAGATCGGCTATTACGGTATTCCCATCCGGGATGAGATAGAATTCGAGAAACCGCTGGACCTCAGCTACTGATCCCGTCTTTCGGCCGACCGCCCCGCGTCATTTTTGCCGGCCGTACGATCCCACCAGCCGTGATATCAGCACCGCCATGAACAGCGTTCCGGTAAGGGCTTCCAGGATGGCCAGATTGCGGGCAAGGACCGACACGGGGGACAGGTCCCCGTAACCCAGGGTGGTCAGGGTGACGTAGCTGAAATAAGTGAGGGTGTGTATGGGGTAGGCGTCCTGAAGAATGGGATGGCTGAAGGCGGCGGGATCTTTGACCACCACCGGGGCATAGAAAAGCACCCAGACGGACCCGATCAGGAAATAAGTGCACAGGGCCAGCCCGATCGTGTCCAGGGTAATGATCCTGGCGCCAAATATCCTTTTCAGCATCAAGCCGATAACATACACGTACAGGGCCAGCGTGATCAGGTAGCTGGCCAGTTCCAAGGGGTTGTTGTCCAACCGACCCATGAAAAAGAGAAGGACCAGACCCGGAATGCCCAACCCCAGTCCGATGCCAAGGTGCTTTCTGTTGTCGGCGGTCATGAAGATGGCCGAGAAGATGATCAAGGCGCGTAAAATGAGAATCAGGGCATGGCCGCCGAGGCCGGTGCCTTGCAGGGACAAATTCAAAAGAAGGGCGAAGAGGAGAATAAAGGCGCGATACTTGTGTTTGGTTTTGAACAAGGTAACCTCGGCATTGGCCAGGGTCTGGTCTTGGTTATCCCGGGAAATAGGGGGCATGGGGACTCAACCTGGCTTCGGGGACAAATACCTGTTCGCGGCCTGCTCCTGATACTCTATATTGGTTCGATGCAACGGACAACCACAATCGATTCCAGGTTCGCTCAGGATGGAACGCCACGCCTGGATCGGCACTTGGCCAATGGAGGATAAAATGAATGCCCACCTGAAAGTCGCGGCCCTGCGCAAGCTCATGAAAAAGCACGGCCTGGCCGCCTACTACGTTCCCAGCGCGGACCCCCACCAGAGCGAATACCTGCCGGAAAACTACAAGCTCCGCACCTGGCTCAGCGGGTTCACCGGTTCGATGGGGGAACTGCTGGTCGGGGTGCGCAAGGCGGGTCTGTGGACCGACGGCCGCTATTTCCTGCAGGCTTCCAAGGAGCTGCCGGGATCGGGCATCGACCTGATGAAGATGGGCGAACCGGGCACGCCGGACATGCCGACCTGGGTGACGGCGAACCTGAAGAAGGGACAGGCCCTGGGCATGGATCCCAGCGTGGTGTCCGTGGCCGCGGCGGAAAGTTTCGAGCAGGCCCTGCTGCCCCACGGCATCCGGGTCAAGTTCGTGACCCCCAACCTGGTGGCCCAACTGTGGGCCAACCGGCCCGAGCCCAGCCTGGCGCCCATGTCCAATCATCCGGTGAAATTCGCCGGCGAGACGGTGGCCAGCAAGCTCAAGCGCGTCCGCGAGGCCATGAAGGAGGTCAAGGCCAAGGCCCACGTCATCGGGGCGTTGGACCAGGTGGCCTGGCTGCTGAACATCCGGTCGACCGACATCGAATTCACGCCCGTGGTGGTCAGCTACGTCGTGGTCACCGATCGTGCTTGCACCCTCTATGTCGATGACCGCAAGGTCACCAAGAGCGTGGCCGCGGCCCTCAAGGGCAAGGCCGTCATCAAGGGTTATGATGAAATCTGGAACGACCTGAAGGCCCTGGGCAGCAAGAAGGTCAAGGTCTGGATCGACCCGGCCACGACCAACCGCCGGGTCTTCGACAGGCTGAAGGGGGTGCAGTACCACTTCGACGTGTCCCCTGTCGCGGCCATGAAAGCGGTCAAGAACGCCAAGCAGATCGCCGGGATCACCGCGGCCCACCGCCGGGACGGCGTGGCCATGGTCAAATTCCTCAAGTGGTTGCCCGAGGCGGTCCGCAAGGGCGGCGTGACCGAGATCACGGCTTCGGATCAGTTGACGGCCTTCCGGGCCGAGAACAAGGAATTCAAGGACTGCAGTTTCGGTACCATCAGCGGCTACGCGGGCCACGGCGCCATCATCCATTACAGCGCCACCAAAAAGAGCGCTTCGAAGCTGAAGCCCAAGGGGATTTATCTCATCGACAGCGGGGCCCAGTACCCCGACGGCACCACCGACATCACCCGCACGGTGGCCCTGGGCAAGCCGAACAACCGCCAGGTCGAATGTTTCACGAGGGTGCTGATGGGCACCATCGACTGCACCATCACGCCTTTCCCCGCCGGCACGACCGGACAGCGCCAGGAGATGTTCGCCCGCCGGGCCCTGTGGATGATCGGCCAGGATTATGCTCACGGAACCGGCCACGGGGTGGGGCAGTACCTGGGCGTCCACGAGGGTCCGCACAGCCTGAAGAACCTGGTCAGCCCGCCGTTCGTCGAGGGCAACCTGATGTCCATCGAGCCGGGCCATTACGAAAACGGCCGCTTCGGAATCCGGATCGAGAACCTGGCTTTCGTGACGAAAAACGAGAAGCTGAGCAAGAACGGCAGGACCTGGTTCTCGTTCCATTCGGTGACGCTGTGCCCGATCGACCGCCGGCTCATCGACAAGAAGCTGATGACCAGGGACCAGATCGAATGGCTGAACGCCTACCACAAGAGGGTTTACCGCGAACTGGCCAAGGATCTGGACAGGGACCACCGCGAATGGCTGGCCAAGGCCACGCGGCCCATTTGACCGGAGTTCCGGCCACCGGCGGGAATGATGACCAAAAGGGATGACAAAAAATGGAGGGCCCCCCTGGGCCCTCCTTGGTCTTTTCGGGGAACTACCTGAACAGGGCCTTGACCGATCCGAAGGAGGTCTCTTCGGTACCCACAAACGACGCGCTGGGCAACATGATGGAAGCGTGGTCGGGAATGGTGACTTCCAGGTCGTCGATGTAGACGATGTCGCCCGGGCCCGAGTAGGTCCGGCACTCGATCACCAGACCGGTGTGGCCATCAACGTTGTTGAAATCGAACAGGGCCTGGTTCCAGCCGTCGCCCGGTCCGTAATCGGTTTGGCCGCTGGCGCTCCCGCTGTAGGCAAAATAGTCACCGGGCAGATCGTCGTTCCAGTGGCCCCAGATCCGGCAGCTGGGCGCGGCGTCGAAGGTGGTGTCGTAGCGCCAGAAGCTGGCGCTGACCACGTCGCCCATTTGCAAATCCCACACATAGGCGACAAAGGCCTGGGGGGTGCCGCTGGCCATGTTGTCCTCGAGCTTCAGGGAATAGGTCCCGATGTGCACGGGATCGGGTGCGCCCACATAGTTGGCGAACATGACGTCGGAATTATCCGGATTGGTGCCGTAGAATCCCAGGACGGTCCCCCCGTCCTCCCACCCATAGTAGTAGGTTATGGCCAGGGCGGGTCCGGCACCCAGGCCCAGCATCAGTAGCACCATTAGAAATTTTCTCATGACGATCCTCCCGTGTTTCCCTTGAGGCTGGAGCGAACGGCGCCGGGGGTGTTCCCGAGCGGATTCTTTCCCGTGAATTGATTATAACATTTCACTTGCCTCGGGCAAGGACCGAGTCGGACGATTCCCCGTATTTGCGCAAATCACCCCGTTGCCTATTATTGAAGCTGAAATTCATCGACTATTCGGTCTGGCCGGCAGGGGCCGGGGGATTCCACGTCAGGAGATCATCATGATTATTGGTGTCGCCAGGGAGACGGTTCCGGGCGAAAGGCGCGTGGCGCTGGTGCCGGCTTCGGTGCAGCCGCTGGTCAAGGCCGGCTGCGAGGTGCTGGTGGAGCAGGGTGCCGGCGATGAAGCCGGATTCCTGGCCTCCGAATACACCGACAAGGGGGCGACGGTCGGGACCCGGGACGAGGTGTTCGCCAAGGCGGACATCATCCTGCAGGTCATCGGCGCGGGCTCCGACGCGGGCGCCAAGACCACCGGGGAATGCTGTGAAGGCAAGGTCCTGATCGGTCTGCAGGATCCCCTGGGCAATCCCCACGGAACGGCCGCCCTGGCCGCCCGGGGCGTGACCGCCTTTTCGCTGGAACTGGTTCCCCGCATCACGCGGGCCCAGAGCATGGATGTGCTGTCGTCGATGGCCACGGTCGCCGGGTACCAGGCCGTTCTCGAGGCCGCCTCCCACCTCCCCCGTCTGTTTCCCATGATGATGACCGCCGCCGGCACCCTGGCCCCGACCAAGGCCTTTGTCGTGGGGGTGGGCGTGGCCGGACTGCAGGCCATCGCCACCGCCAAGCGGCTGGGCGCGGTCGTCGAGGCCTATGACGTCCGGCCCGCGGTCAAGGACCAGGTGATCAGCGTGGGGGCCAAGTTCGTCGAATTCGACCTCGAGACCGAGGGCGCCGAGGACAAGGGCGGCTACGCGAAGGCCCAGAGCGAGGACTTCATCCGCCGCCAGCAGGAGCAGATGAAGGCCGTGGTGGCCCGCAACGACGTGGTCATCACCACCGCGGCCATCCCCGGCAAGAAATCGCCGGTGCTGGTGACCGAGGAGATGGTCAAGGCCATGGCCCCCGGCAGCGTGATCGTCGACCTGGCCGCCGAACGCGGGGGCAACTGCGAACTGACACGCGCGGACGAAGTGGTGGTCGCCCACGGGGTGACCATTCTCGGGCCGACCGATCTGGTGTCGCGCAAGCCCTACCACGCCAGCCAGATGTTCTCCAAGAACGTGGAGACCTTCCTCAAATCCATCCTGGAAGAGGGAAATCTCAAGATCGACCTCGAAGACGAGGTCACCGCGGGCACGCTTCTGACCCGGGACGGCCAGGTGGTCCATCCCCGGGTCCGCGAACTGCTCGGCCTGGACAATTCAGCCGGTGACCACGCCGGAACGGAAGGAGGCTAGACCATGGAAGTCCTTGTTGCCGCATTGACGGTATTCGTCCTGGCGATCTTCATCGGGTTCGAAATCATCACCAAGGTTCCGCCCACACTGCACACCCCCCTGATGTCCGGCTCCAACGCCATCAGCGGGATCACCCTGGTCGGCGCGGTCATTTCGACCCGCTCGGACAATCCCAAGCTCGCGACCATCCTCGGCGTCTGCGCCGTGGCTTTTGCCATGGTCAACGTCGTGGGCGGATACATGGTCACCCACCGCATGCTCGCCATGTTCAGGAAGAAGAGGTGATGACGTGAGCGGATTCCTGATCGATATCGGCTGGGTGAACCTGGCCTACCTCGTGGCCAGCATCCTGTTCATTCGCGGGATGAAAGGGCTGACCCATCCCCGCACCGCGGTCCAGGGCAACCTGACCAGCGCCGTGGGGATGCTGCTGGCGGTCGTGGTGACCCTGTTGGCCAACGGGCTCGACTACCACTGGATCCTGTTGGGCGCGGTGATCGGCGGCCTGATCGGCGGCATCGCGGCCGTCCGGGTGCAGATGACCCAGATGCCGGAAATGGTGGCCCTGTTCAACGGCTTCGGCGGCGGCGCTTCGGTGCTGGTGGCCGGGGCGGCGTTCATGATCACCGCGAACCCCGACGCCCAGACCACGATTTCGACCGGCCTGTCGGGCCTGATCGGCGCGGTGACCTTCACCGGATCCCTGATCGCCTTCGGCAAGCTGGCCGAGATCCTGCCCGGCCGCGCCATGGGCTTCCCCGGCATGAGGGCCTTCAACGCCCTGGTCGGCCTGGGCGCCCTGGCCTGTGTGGGCTGGCTGACGGTGGATCCCTCGGCGACGGTCGCCTACTGGATCATCGTGGCGGCCGCCTCGGTGCTGGGCGTCACGCTGACCATTCCCATCGGCGGCGCGGACATGCCCGTGGTGATCTCGCTGTTGAACTCCTATTCGGGGCTGGCGGCGGCGGCGACCGGCTTCGTGCTGATGAACAACGTCCTGATCATCGCCGGCTCCCTGGTGGGCGCCTCGGGCCTGATCCTGACCAACATCATGTGCAAGGCCATGAACCGTTCGCTGGGCCACGTGCTGTTCGGCACGCTCGGTCCCAGCGCCGACGGTCCCAGCGCCGATGACGTCTACGGCGGCAAGGTCAAGTCGACCAGCCCCGAAGAGGTCGCGATGCTGTTCGATACCGCCCAGCGCGTGCTGATCGTGCCGGGGTACGGACTGGCCGTGGCCCAGGCGCAGCACATCGTGCGCGACCTGGCCAACATCCTGGAAGCCCGGGGCATCACGGTCGAATTCGGGATCCATCCCGTCGCCGGCCGCATGCCGGGCCACATGAACGTGCTGCTGGCCGAGGCGGACGTTCCCTACGAAAAGCTGCGCGAGATGGACGACATCAACAACGAGATCGAACAGATCGACGTCTGCATGGTCGTCGGGGCCAACGACGTGGTGAACCCGTCGGCCCGCACCGACCCGAACAGCCCGATCGCGGGCATGCCCATCATCGACGTGGACAAGGCCCGCACCGTGGTGGTGGTCAAAAGATCGCTCAGCCCGGGTTTCGCGGGCATCCCGAACCCCCTGTTCGCGGCCGACAACTGCCTGATGATGTTCGGCGACGGCAAGAAGGCCATGACCGAGCTGGTGACGGCCTTGAAAGAGGGTTGAGCGACCGCTTAGCCCTGATGAACCGGCCGCCTTCCTGGGCGGCCGGTTTTTTGTTTCTACCCGGTGCGGAAGACTGAAAATGGAGAAATGAAAGCACTTGTTTCCCGGGAAAAGGGGCAGGTAAACTACAGAGAGCACCCATGATGTAAAGGAAGACATTTCGGGTCATTTGGACAGCGGGACAGCAAAAACTCAGGGACCCGTACGGAGAGGGGCAACGAATGGCCGGCTCAAAAGGGGATCTGTTCAAAGCCACCGCCACGCCGCTTTCTTCCATTTTCGGCAGCGGCTTTCTGGTCATTGTGCCGATTCTGGCTGGGGCTGTGGGGATGTGGTCGGTACCGGCCATGGCGGTCATCTGTGCCCTGGCCATCGCCATCGGCAGCATCATCCGCTACAACATCAGGACCGTGGAACCGGTGCTGGCTGGAAATCCTCCGGAGATGACCCTGTCCTTCGAACGGGCTTCCGATCTGGCCCTGATTCTGGCCTATGTCATTTCCGTGTGCCTGTATCTGCACATCCTTTCCTCGTTTGTCCTGGGCAGCCTGTCGCTGGACACGGGTCTCAATGAGGATATCCTGACCACCGTTGTCATCCTGGCCATCATGGTCATCGGTTTGACGAAGGGCTTGGAGGAACTGTCGTTCCTGGAGGATTGGGCGCTGTATATCACCCTGGTGATTATCGCGGTGCTGGTTGTCGGTTTTGGATTGAGTGATTTTGGATCATTCCGGAGTGCGGAGGGGATCACCTGGTTCCAGCCATTGAGCAATAGTCCCTGGAAGGTGGTGACCATCGTCGCCGGAACATTGATTGTGGTTCAGGGATTCGAGACTCCACGCTACCTGGGTGACGAATTCGACGCGGAAACCCGGATTCGATCCTCACGATTGTCCCAGATCATCTCCACCGTGGTTTACCTGGTTTTTATCGCCGTTTCCATGCCCCTGGTGCATAAATTGAACGGGCATTATAACGACAACAGCCTCGTCAAGCTGGCCGGATTCGCCTCATCGCTTCTCATTGCGCCGTTGGTCATCGCGGCGGCCATGAGCCAGTTTTCCGCCGCCGTGGCCGACACTTTGGCGGCCACCGGAAATATGGAAGAGGTGACGGCCGGACACCTGAAAATGAAATTCGGGACGGTAATAATAGGGTTCGGTGCGATTGCTTTGACCTGGTCGGCCAACACCCTGGAAATTGTCGCGCTGGCCTCCCGCGCCTTTGCTTTCTACTACTTCCTCCAATGCCTGGTGGCCATCAGCGTCAGCCGAAACACGCTGCAGAGAACAGGCATGGGGTTGGTCGCTGCCATCCTGGCTTTTATCACCGTTTTCGCCGTGCCGGCCAGCTGATCACCGGGTGGGCGATCCGGTCTGGTTGAACCAGGGTGCCGGGCTCTTTGGGAAAATAGTTGTTGCAACAAATATCCTCTCGACGTATAATATTTTCAAGGAGGTCGTCATGGCCGCCAGGAAACAGGACCATCCCCCGATTGTGCACACGGCTCACGAGATTTTGTCAGCCTGGCCAGGACCGGGAGCAAGAAGATGCGAGAGGTGAATGCGTTTCTTGCGGCATACGGGCTGACAAAGGACGGTCCCTTTCGGCCAGCAAATTACCCGAACAAGAGGAGCAAGACATGTCCGTCCTTACAAACCGCCCGCTGGCCCCCTTCGAAGGGAAAACCTACGCCCTGCTGCGAATCGTCGCCGGCGCGATGTTGTCGTTCCACGGGATCCAGAAAATCTTCGGTGTCCTGACCGAGTTCCAACCTCCGGTGGGTTCCCAGTTGTGGATCGGCGGGGTGCTGGAGCTGGTCTGCGGGACCGCCATCGCCCTGGGGATCCTCACGAGGTCGGCGGCTTTCCTGGCCAGCGGCATGCTGGCGGTGGCCTACATGCAGTTCCACTGGAAGTTTCAATTCGACTCCGGGTTCTTCCCGACCGTGAATCAGGGTGAGCTCGCCGTTCTGTATAGTTTTGTCTTTCTCTACATGGCCTGCCGGGGTGGGGGCATATGGAGCCTGGATTCCTTGAGGGGGAAGAAGATGGCCTGATCACCCTGAAATCCGACAAGATCCGGCCGCTGGATGGGCGGCCGGTTTTTCTTCCACAGGGCTGTCCGGTATTCAATACACCAAACTCCGTTAACCCTGGGGAGAATACAGGACGGTATGGTATCATCAATGGGTGGACGATCTATTGTCGGGAAATACCGGGGATCAGCGATGCGTATTTTGGTTTCCCTACTCCTAGTACTTTGGGCTGCCCCCCTGTTGGCCGAGGAGTCATTCCCGGTCAGTTCGGGGCCGGGCTCCACGCCGGAAGTAGCCGCCCCGACCGACAGCACGGCGGTGTTTGTCTATGCCAGCGAGGGAAAGGTGTGGTTCAGGAAGTATCCCAACGGGATGGAAACCCCCGTGGGTCTTCCGGGTACGGACATCGAATCGGCGCCGGCGGTGGACGTATTCCCTGACGGGAGTATTGTCGTTGTCTGGTTGTCGGACAATGGGCTGGAAAAACAGGCGATGGCCCGATTCTTCGACCCGACCGGGAACCCCACCGCTGATCCGTTTCCCGCTGCCGGGGACCGCGCGGCCGAAGACCTCGATGTGGCCGCCCTGTCAACCGGCGGGTGCGTGGTGACCTGGGCAGAGTTCGGACCGCCGGGATTCGCCAACGTCAAGGCTCGGGTTTTCGGCGCGAACAGCGAACCGGTTTCACCGGTCATGGGGGTGAGCGAGCTCCAGGTGGTCTACAATATTCATCCCCGGGTGGCGGCGGCCTCCAGTGGTGGGTTCACCATCGTCTGGGGGACATTCCTGAATCCCGACGCCGCCGCGCGGGCCAGGACCCACACGGGTATTGGAAACGCCTGGTACGATCCCTGGCCCGTGGCCGACAACGCCGCCTTTCCGTCCGTCGCGATCGACCAGGACAACAGTTGGCTCATGGCCTGGACATCAACCGAGGGCAAAGGTGAGGTCCGCGCCCTGCGTGAAGGATTCCCGGAGGTGATTGTCGGTGGTTCCGGCACGGGGACGGTGGCCCTGGCCATGCATTCCACGGGCATGGGGGTGGTCGCGTGGCTTGAAGGCGACCTGGGTGGGCCCGGAGTTCTTCGCGCCCGCATCCTGGACACCACCGGCCAGCCATCCGGGGATATTTTCACGGTGGCCCAGTGGACCAGGGACATGGGCGGGGTCCCTGATGTCGGAGTATCACCTTCGGGGCGCATCATCTTCACCTGGGCGGATTTCACGACGGGAAAAATCATGGGGACATGGTGGGGCGGCACCCTGGTCCCGGTGGCGGAACAGGGTTGGGGATCGTTCAAGAGTGCCTGGAGATAGGGGAAATGGAATACCACCTGGTTCCATTTTGGTCTTGACCATCCTGCAGGGAAGTTGGATTCTTTGGGCATGTTAGGCTTTAAACTTACATTTTGGGACTACGTGACCTTTGCCTCCCTGGCCATGGTGGGCCTGGCGGGTGTCACCCTCTTCGTCTGGCTGGCGGGCTTGCCGGGTCGGATCGCCCTGGCGCGAAAGCACCCGGAGGCCGAAGCGGTCAAGCTGCTCGGCTGGGCGGGAATCCTGCCTACGATCTACCCCTGGATCCAGGCCTTCATCTGGGCGTTCAAGCCAACCGATATCATCGACATTCGGCGGTTCCCCAAAGAAGAGGGGAGGGCGATCGATGAGGACATAGCCCGCCTCACGGGCAAGCCCCCCGCAGCCTCACCTGAATCCGACGGAACCCCGAAATGACGGCAGCCATTGCCCTGCTCTTCGGTTTTACCATTATCGTTTATCTCGTGTTCTTCAAATTCAAATGGTTGAAGTTCAACATCGCCTGGGGCGTGGTTACGTTGCTGTTCGGGGCGCATCTGCTGCTGATCTTCATGATCGGCCTGCGGTTCGTCGCGCCGCAATCCATCGATGTCAAGGTTATCCAGCACACCATCCAGCTGACCCCGCGACTTCCCGAGCCGACGCTGGTGACGGCCGTGCTGGTCGAGCCGAATGTCCCGGTAAAAAAGGGACAGCCTTTGTTCCAGTTCGATCGAACCCAGTACGAATATTCGGTCAGGCAGCTCGAGGCCCGGCTTGCCGAGGCGAAGCAGAACGTGCTGGTTCTCGAGGCTGACATCGATGTCAACGAGCAGATGATCGACAAGCTGAAGGCCGATCTCGAGTACGCCAAGTACCAGTTGACGCTTTCCGAGAGCCTGGCCCAAAAGGGAGCCGGCCCCGAGGAGGACGCCAAGATGTGGGCCTCGAAGGTGGCCGCGACCGAGGCAGGCATCAAGCAGGCGCAAGCCGAGGAGCACCGGACGCGATTGCGTTATCAGTCCGATATCGGTGGCGTCAACACGACGGTCGCCGCGATCGAGGCCGAGCTCGCCCAGGCGCGTTTCTACCTCGACAACACGACGGTGGTGGCGCCCGAGGACGGTTATATCATCAACCTCCAGGTGCGGCCCGGGATGGTGGCCGGATCCTACCGGATCGGTGCCATCGCGTCGTTCATCTGCGATGCGGATCGTTACGCGCTGGCCACCTTCTTCCAGGAAAACCTGAAGTACGTGAAGCCGGGACAAACGGTGGAGCTGGCGATCGACCTGTATCCCGGACAGATCTTCCCGGGGACGGTGCAGGCGGTCTGGCGCGGGAGCGGCGCCGGTCAGATGCTGCCGAGCGGGTTTCTCCCTGAATTCAAGGCTATTCCGACCGACATGCCGCAGGGGCAGTTCGCGGTCGCGATCCATATCGATGAAACGGATCAGACCATGTTTCCCATTGGCACCCAGGGCAGGGCGGCCATCTACACCGACCCCAAGAGCGGATTCTCCTTCCTTCGCAAGGTCGAGATCCGTACCTACTCATGGTTCAATTTCCTGTATCCGTTTTCCGGATGACAGCCGTCCGGCTGGCAGCGTTGCTGATGGCGGCATGCGCGCTGTTCGGATGTTCCCTCAAGACTCCCCCTCCCAAGAGCGAGCTGGTCCAGCAGGTGCTGCCGAATGATTCAAGCATTCCGTCGTCCTGGCAGGCTGAAACCGACGGCGGTCCGGTGGCCGATGATTGGCTGGAGTCGTTCGACGATTCGACCCTGGTGGCCCTGGTCGCCGAGGCGATGGCCCACAACCTCGATCTGCGCCAGGCGGCGGAGAACGTGAGAGTGGCACAGCAGACCCTGATCGTGGTCGGGTCCCGACTGAAACCCCAGGTGGATGCGGTCCTCGGTGGGCGGGCGACCTGGGTCGACGGTAAGGACGACATTTCCACCGAAGGTATTGCCGCTGGCGGGGTGTCGTGGGAGATCGACGTCTGGGGACGGCTGCGTTCCCGACGGGCAGCCGCCGAGGCGGGATACGAGGCGACAGCGCTTGATTACGCGTTTGCCCGTGAATCGCTTGCCGCGACGGTGGCGAAGGGCTGGTATCTGGCGACGGAGGCCCGCCAACTCGTGGCCTTGGGCGAGAAATCCGTCGAGATTTATGAAGGAATGCTCGAACTGGTTGAAATCAGGCGCAAGGGCGGCAAGGACTCTGATCTCGATCTCGCCGACACCCGAGCCAAGCTCCTGACCGCCCAGGCCGACCTCGTGGGAGCCCGCCAGACCTATGAGGAGGCCCGCCGGGTCCTGGAAGTTTTGCTGGGACGCTATCCGGCAGCCGAGGTCGAGGTTGCGGAGATCTATCCTCCCTTGCCGCCTCCGGTCGCAACGGGCGTGCCCCTGTCGATGTTGGAGCGCCGGCCAGACCTCGTCGCCGCCGAGCGCGAAGTGCTTGCGGCCTTCCGACGGCAGGAGGCGGCCAGGCTGGCCCTGTTGCCGGACTTCTCGTTCTCCCTCGCAGGAGGCCGCCTGGGGGACCAGATCCTGTCGGTGCTTGGCCTTGCCCCGTGGCTCGCGTCAGCCGCCATCGGGGCGACCATCCCTGTTTTTGACGGCGGCTCCCGGGGCGCCAAGGTCGAGATTGCCACCGCCCAGGAGGCGCAAGCTGTTGCCCGCTACGGAGCCATTGCGCTTACAGCCTTCCGGGAAGTGGAGAACGCCATCGCAAACGAACAATTCCTGGCGGAACGTCTGGCGTGGGAAGAGGAAGCCCTCGAGAGCCGGATCGAAGCCGTACGGATTGCCACCGTCCAGTACAACAGCGGCCGCCGGGACCTGCTCTGGGTGACCGCCCTGCAGACCGCCCAGATAGCCACCGAAATTTCGGTCATCCAATTGCGCACCAGCCAGCGTGTCAACCGTATCCAGCTGCATCTGGGCCTTGGCGGCGGATTCGAGGCGGCTGAACCGGCCGTGGGTGAATAGGCTGGGCCTCTGAAGTTGTGGCCTGGGTTTGATCACTCGAGACTTCCATAAGCGGATCCTTTCGGGGACCCGCAATTTTTTTGTCCAACGGTGGCCGGATTGCCGCGAAAAATTCGTACTTAACAACAAGGATAAAAATACACCTGTTTAAATGAGCGAGGGAGATAGATCTTCATGAACCTCCTGAGAAAGCAATCCGGCCCCGTGGTCCTGATCCTGGCCCTGGCGGTCCTGGCCGCCGATGTGCTGGCCGACGGGACCTACAACCTGCGGTTCGGATTGGCCAGCGCCGGCACCGAAACCAGCGCGTCCGGCGGTTTGAAGGTAAGGGGCACGTCAGGCCAACCGGTGGTGGGCCGATCCGATGAATCCCCTCTTTCTTCCGGACACGTCCTGAGGTCCGGGTTCTGGACCCCCGCCACGGCCGTGCCCACGGCCGTGGGAGATGAACTGCCGGGCAATCCCCAGGTGAACCGCCTGAACTCTCCCTACCCGAACCCCTTCAACCCGGCCACGAACGTCAGATTCGAATTGGCGGCGCCCGGTCCGGTGCGGGTGAAGATATTCAACGCCCGGGGCCAGATGGTCCGGGATCTGGTGAATGAGGATTTCCCCGCGGGACGTCACGAGGTCCTGTGGGACGGCCGTGACGACCAGGGAGGCAACGCTCCCAGCGGCATCTATTTCGTTCATTTTGTCGCCGGTGGGACCACCGGGACCAAAAAGATGACCCTTTTGAAATGACAATCGAACCGACAACCCATGGCGCCCAGGGAGGCCCTTTCATGAAGACGAGAATGACCATGCTCCTGCTGATCCTCCTGGTATCCTTCGGTGTTGCGCAGGCCGGTCCGGTCAGCAACGCCTTTACCTATCAGGGACATCTGGAACTGGACGGTTCCCCGGTCACCGGGGCCGTCGATCTGCAGTTCTTTCTCCACGACGCCGAGACGGGCGGATCCCTGGTCACCGGCGGATACCAGTTCCCCAACGTCGCGGTGGAAAGCGGGGTATTTTCCGTGCTGCTGGACTGGGCGGCCGTGAACTGGAACGGCGATGAGCGCTGGCTGGAAATCAAGGTCCGCAATCCCCATGACCCCACCAACACCCAACCCTTTGTCCCGCTGGATCCAAGGCAGAGGATCACCGTGGTGCCGTACGCCATTCATGCCCTGAACGGCGGCGGCAGCGGCGGCGGTTTCTGGGATGCCAGCGGCAGCGCCATCAGCAACAGCAACTCCGGATTCGTGGGCATCGGCCGTTCCACCCCGGTGACAAGCGCCGAGGTCTTCGGCCTTCAGGCCCCGGGAGACGGGTACGCGGGCATGTACATCAAATCCGACGGCGCGGGGGGACTTCCCTTCTACGGGTACAAGACGCCTTCCTATACCAGCTACCACTATCTGGCCGAGTCCACGGGAACGTGGACCTTCTTCAACGGGGCCAGCATGTATTTCACGCGGTCGGGCAACCTGGGATTGGGAATTTCGAGCCCGACGTCGAAAATCCAGGCCAACGGCATCATCCATTCGACCGTCGGCGGCTTCAAGTTCCCCGACGGCACGGTTCAGACCACCGCCGGCGGCGGGGCGGCGTCCTCCGAGGAACTGCTCCTGTCCGACAGCGCGGCACACCTGACGGTGGCCCTGAAGGCGTCCACCGCCGGCGTGGGGACCGCGGCCGGCCCCATCCTGAACATGTACAACACGACCGGTCAAAGGACCTTCTTCATGTTCGGCGGCAACACCAGCGGCAGCGACCTGCGCATGTACAATACGGCCAACCGGGCCACCGTGCAGCTGCTGAGCAACTACACCTCGGGAGCAGGGAGCCTGTTCGAACTGTCGCAGGCCGACGGGGGCAACGCCATCCGCATGCAGTCCCAGGGCGGCTTCGGGGAGGCCACCAACGGACCGGAGATCGAGATGTACAATCTGAGCGGAACGCAGTCGTTGACCATCCTCGGCGACTACAACGGGACCGGGGAAAGCCGGGTCGTGGCCAACGTCGTGGAGATTACCGGTGGGGCCGACCTGTCCGAACACTTCGACATCACCCCCGGAGCCTTGGCTGTCGAGCCGGGGGCGGTGGTTTCGATCGACCCCGCCTCTCCCGGAGACCTGCGGGTGAGCACCGAAGCCTATGATCGCGCCGTGGCCGGAATCGTCAGCGGCGCCGACGGTGTCCAACCGGGCCTGCTGATGGGGCAGAAGGGATCGGTCGCGACCGGGGAATATCCCGTGGCCCTGACCGGACGGGTCTACTGCAAGGTGGACGCCTCCTTCGGCGCCATCGCCCCGGGCGACCTGCTGACCACCTCGCCCACTCCGGGCCACGCCATGAAGGTGGCCGACCACGACCAGGCCCAGGGCGCGATCCTGGGCAAGGCCATGACATCCCTGGAATCGGGACAGGGCATGGTCCTGGTCCTGGTTTCCCTGCAGTAGGAGGATGTCATGAAGGCTATGATCCTATCGCTGGTTTTGTTGGCGGCCCTGCCCGCGGCCGCCGAAACCTTCAACATCGAGATCGACTACATGGTCGACACCTCGGTCGGCAACCCCCATTCCCACAAGCCGACCCAGGCGGAAATCGACGCGGTGGTGCAGATGTTCGCCTGCCAGGGTCACACGCTGAACATCGTGGTGGACGACGCGCTCACCCACTACAACGTCCTGCAGCTGGACCCCGCCAACGCCAACAACTTCTTCGGCTATTCCGGAACCGCCGATTCCTTCGGCCGGCTGAAGAGCAACAACTTCGACAATACGGGAGGCGGGTGGCATTACGCCATCTTCGGGCACCAGTACGAGTGGCCCGACACGAACGGCAACTACATCAACTCGGGCAGTTCCGGGCTGGGTGAAGTCAACGGCGACGACTTCGTGGTGACCCTGGGGACCTTCAGCGGCAGCACGGGCACACCCTACGACAAGGCCTCCACCCTGGCCCACGAATTCGGGCACAATCTCGGCCTTTCGCATTGCGGGGGGGCCAACTGCAGTTCGGTGGGAAACAGTCCGCCCAGCTTGCCCAGCATCATGAGTTACGCCTACCAGTTGGAGGGTGTCCAGACGGGGCTGCTTTGCAACGGCCTGATTCCCCAAAGCGCGGCGGACCTTTTCAAGGAGATCGATTATTCCGGGGGAAGGATGGCCTCCCTGCAGGAGGCCGCCCTCGACGAGGCCCTGGGGACGACCTTCCGCTCGGTGGACTGGGACTGCAGCGGCACGGTTTTCGGAATCGTTTCGCAGGATCTGAGCACAAGAGGCCCTACATGGTGCAGCAACACCGGCAGCCTGAACCTCATAGGCGACTATGACGAATGGTCCCTGATCACCGATTCGGCCAAACTCAAATCGGCCGGCGAGCTGAACAACCTGGATCTGGTGTCCTGCATGACTTCCGAGGAATTGAAGACGATGCGGGACAAGGCCAACTGCCCCCAGCCCATCCTGGCCACGGAATCGTGCGTGAGCGCCGATGTGTACTTCGTGAAGGGTTCTGGAACCTCGACCGCCTCGGGGACATGGAAGGATCCCGTCAATACGGTGAACAACGCCCAGAACAAGGCTCCGGCGGGAAGCGCCCTGGTTCTCTTTCCTGGCACCTTCAATGAGGGCGGCAGCGGCGGGGTGATTCTCAAACAGCCGGTTCGCCTTTACAGCGCCACCAGTTCGGTCATCAAATAATCGGCCCCTGTCCGGGGTAGGGGAACCGGCCGCCCGTGGGGGAGCGGCCGGTTCCTTTTTGGGCACCGAAAGGTGGTCCCGGCCCGGTTGGCCTGCTAGAATCTCCGGGTCAGCAACCCGAACCGATCAGGGGGATCCCGATGAAACACTGTCCCAACCCGGAATGCAGCGGCATCGCCAATTTCAACATCGTCTCGGAATTCAACGACACGGCCACCGAATGCTCGGATTGCGGCACCAGGCTGGTCAGCGGCCCCGCGCCCAGCCCCGAGGAGTTGCGCGGTGAGACCGAACCCGAACCCGATCCCGACCTGGAACTGGTTCCGGTTTTCATCGCCAATGACGAGGCGGACCTGATGGTGGTCGAAGGGGTTTTGGAGCAGGCGAAGATTCCCTATCTGGCCAAGGGTGAACAGATCCAGGACCTGTTCGGGTTCGGCCGCCTGGTGGCGGTCAATCCCATCACCGGACCGGTCGAGATTTACGTCTCGGCCGACCATGCCGAAACGGCCCGCGAATTATTGGCCGAAGCCCTGGAATAGGACTTCGGCCGGTCGTCGGTCACCGAATTATCAAGCCGGGTCAGCCGTTCTGCTCGTGCCACTTGGCCAGAAGTTCGGCCTCGCGTTCGGCTGAGATTCCCGAGCGCATCTCATTGTCCTTCCGCTCCTGGGGGACGTTTTTCCACCAATCCAGGGTGCCCCGCACCGTTTCGGCGATGGGACGGTACGTAATCCCGGCGGCCACCGCGCGGTCGACCTCCATGAATGGATGCCCGGCCTCCTCACCCTCCAGCGGAACCCAGACCGGCATGTCGGACCAGGCGGAAACCTCGTTTTCCTCGAGAAATTCCGCGCTGACCCAGGTGAACGTCGCGTCCGAGCCGGACACCGCCCGGCAGGTGTCGAAGAGTTCGCCCATGGTCAGCTGTCCGGGGGGCGACGTGGCGTTGTACACCCCCACGGTATTTTCCTCGGCGCAGTGAACGATGAACCGGGCCAGGTCCCGCACGTCGATGACCTGGGTCACCACATCGGGCTGGTCGGGGCACAGGACCTCGCCGCCCTTGGCGATGCGCACCGGCCAGTAGGTGAAGCGGTCGCTGCGGTCCATGGGGCCGACGATCAATCCGGGCCGGATGTTGCAGCAGCGCAAGGGGAAGGCGTTTTCGGCCTCCTGCTCGCACAGGGCCTTCAGGGGACCGTAGTTGGCCCCGGTGATGTCCTTCATGGACTGGGCGGCGGCAACCTCTTCGGGGGTGAGCACACCCACGGGGGAATTCTCGTTGTTCCCGGGCTGGCTGAAATCGGCGTACACCGAGATCGACGAAATGAAGATGTACTGCCCGGCCCGCGAGGCCAGCAGTTGCGCCGAGTCCCGCACGGTGGAGGGGATGTACCCGGTGTTGTCGACCACGACGTCCCACTCGCCGGTTTCCAGGGCCGCCAGGTCCCCGAAACGATCCCCGACCAGCCGGGGGACATCGGGAAACAGCTCGGGATTGGTCTTGCCCCGGTTGAAAAGGGTCACCTGGTGGCCGCGGGTCAGGGCAATCTCGACCACCGCCGGCCCGAGGAAGCCGGTTCCGCCCAGAATGAGGATTTTCAGGGATTTTTGGCTCTCGTGAGGAGAAAAGTCGGCCAGGGCCCGGCGGGAGGTCAGGGCGCCCGCGGTGGCCGCCGCGCTTCCGACCACCGCGGTCTTCAGGAAATCTCGTCGCGTCCAGGTCATGGTCCACTCCCGGTTTGAAAGTTGATGGCCTCTTTGTGTCTCAGGTAACACATCCCTACGCAAATGGGGCCTGAATGATTCACCAGGATTTCCTTGATCAGGCTTCCCTCGCCGGCTCGTCGCCCTCGTCAACCAGATGCAGGGTCTGGGTGGGGTAGGCGATACCCATCCCCATTTCCTCGACCATTTCCATGATGCGCAGATTCACCTCCTGCTTCACCGCCAGATGACGGGTCCAATCGGTGGACACGGTGAAGCAGTAGACGAAGATGTCCAGGCTCGAGCTGTTGAAATCCGTGAACTTGACCAGCATGAACTCCTGGTCGATGTCGGTGTTGCCCTTCAGGTATTCCTCGATCCGATCGACCAGCTGGCGGACCTGGTCCACGGTCGACTGGTAGGTCACGCCCAGGGTGAACTTGATGCGGCGTTTGGGCATCAGGGAGTGGTTTTCGACCGTGGCGTTGGCCAGGGCCTGGTTGGGGATCGACACCACCGTCTTGGCGAAGGTGCGGATGCGGGTCGAGCGCATGCCGACCTCCTCGACCACGCCGTCGCCGCCGGGAAAGGTGATCCAGTCGCCGACGAGGAAAGGCCGGTCGACGAGGATCATGATCGATCCGAAGAGGTTGGCCAGGGTGTCCTTCGAGGCCATGGCCAGGGCCAGGCCGCCGATGCCCAGGCCGGCCAGCAAACCGGAAACGGAATAACCCATGTTCTGGGCGATGAGGATGAAGGCCAGGACACCGATGAAGATCTTCAGCGACTTGCGCACCAGGGGAACGACCTGGTCGTCCAGCTTGCTGTCGGTCTTGGCCGCCAGTTCGGTCAGCAGGATGGTCGCGGCGTCGGCCAGCTTGAACATCGTCCAGGTGATCACCAGAACGCTCACCACCATGAAAATCCGGTCCGTGACGACGACCCATTCGGGCCGGGTCAGCAGGGTACGGACGGCCAGGTAGACGCCGACCACCGGCAGGATCAGCCCCAGGGGGCTGACGATGGCGTCGGTGGCGACATCATCGGCTTCGGTTTCGGTTTTTTTGGCCAGTGAGGACAGGCGGTTGGACACCACGGAGTTGAGGACCGCGCGCAGGACGAATCCCGCGAGGATGAAGCCCAGGGCCGCGGCCAACTGGCCCAGGTTCCAGGGGCCGACGGGCTGTGCCAGTGCGGCGGTCACCTGATCCATGTCATTCTCCTTCGGTTGGACTGTCGGTGGTGTCGGCGGATCCCGACAACAGGGTGCTTCCGGCAGTCAGGCTGTCGATGCTGCGTCCGGTGCAGCTGCTCAGCAGGTTGAAAAACAGGTCCTGGATGCCCCCGACCTGAAGGGCCGAGGATCCGTGGCCCAGTTGGCGCACGGTCCAGTCCACGAATCGTTCCTTGTTCTCCAGGACCAGGTCGAAGGGGATGATCATCTGCCCCTCGTCGTAGATGAACATGAAGGATTCCTGGTTGATGGCCGCGGCCCTGACCAGGTGCCGGCGCGCGCGGTCGAAATGGCCGAGCCCGATGTCGGTCAGGGCGGCGTAGAGCAGGGCGTTCCAGGACCGTCCCCAGACCCGCAGGCCCGTGGCGGTTTCGGCCACGACCATGCCCTCGGGCGGGTTGGTGGTCAGCCCGCTGGACCACACCACGGTCACCCCGGGGCCGAGGACAAATTCCGGCCCGACGGTTCCCTGCAGGGCGTTGTAAAGGTCCGTAGGCGCGACCCAGCGCTCCCCGAAACGGTCGGCCTGCTCGGCGGCGGTTGGGGTGATGGGCTGCTGGAAAATGGTCAGGTAGGAAAAGGGGTTTCCCTGTTGGATGCTCTCGAGATTGGACAGGGTGTTGCATGCCTGCCAGGACAAACCGGTGGCCCGGACCACGGGGTCGGCGATCATGCCGTTGTCGTCCCGCCCGGCCAGGCGGACGCGCATGCCGGTGAAGCCCCACAGGGTGAACGCCAGGGTCAGCACGATCAAAACGGGCACGCGGGGCGACCAGCGGCGGGGCAGCAGCGTGACCAGGGCCAGGGACCCGGCAGCCTCCGCCAGATAGGCCAGATAGGGGACATGGCGTTCCTTCAACAACAGCGCCGGCCCCAGCGACAGCAGGGCGCCCACCAGGGCCAAAAGGACCAGCTGGCGACCGCGTCGCCACTGGATCACCCCCCAGGCAAGCCAGACCAGGAACAGCAGCCCGCCGGGCACCAGCTTCGGCCACAGCAGCTTGCTGGCCATGATGGGACCGGGAGACAGGAGCCACCACCCGTAGACACAGAGATTCGTCACCGCGCGCAGCGCGCCGCCGGTGGCGTAGGACCCGGTGGGGTCGGCGGCGAAATGGTTGATGACCAGCACGCCTTCGGTCACCGCCGCGGCCAGCATGAACATCCCCATGGCCCAGGCGAAGGCCTTGTCCTCGGGTCGGACCCCGATCCGCAGCCACATCAGGGCCAGAAACAGCAGGGGCAGCCCCAGGCCCGATTCCTTGCAGAACATCGAAAGGATGGCCGCCAGGCTGGCCAGCAGAAGATCCCGGCGGCTGTGATTTTCGGAGGTTCCGGCGGCAAGCCACCGTTCGACCGCCGCCAGAGCCAGGATCGCCGCCAGAAGCTCCTGGATGCCGGAGGCCCAGTACAGGGGCGTGAAGGCCAGGGGGGAGGCGGCGAACAACAGCCCGGCCACCAGCCGTGGAAGCCTGGCCAGGCCGGCGCGGGCGCCGATCCGGGTGACCAGGACGGCGGCCAGCCCGTGCAGGATCAGGCGGATCACCGCGTGGGCGTCGCTGCCGAGGCCGAACAGGGGCCAGGTCAGGTCCCAGTACAGGTGCTGGCTGATCCAGCGGGCGGGAAAACCCTCGCCGCCGGCCAACCCGGCCATGCCCGCCGCGCGGCCCAGCTGGCCCCAGTCATCCAGGTTCCACCAGGCGCCCAGGGCGGGCATCCTGCCGATCATCGCGGCCAGGAAAACCGCCAACTCCACCGGGAACGGTTTCTGGAGGGAAGCGGAGGCGGCCGCTGGCTGTTCCGTGGTACTCAATGGGGCTCCTGGGTCAAGTGGGATGGGTGTCGCCTGATCGGGGCCCATGGTATACAAAATGACGGGGTTTTGAAACCTGAACCCGGGGATGTTATTATAGCCACTGGAAAATCCGTCCCTTCAACCCGTCGCCGAGGACCGGAACATGAAAAAAGACCTGATCACCAAAATGGGAACCCTCATGCTCCCGCTGCTTGTCCTGGCGGCCGTTCTGGCAGCCGGTTGCGGCAAAAAAGAGCAGGCCCCGGGCCCGATGGAAATGACTTCCGAGGAATTCGAGGCCTGGGAAATCGCCCTGGTCGAAATGCGTATCGAAAAGAACGAGGAATTTTCCAAGCCGGGCGTCTCGCCCCTGCCCGAGGCGGCCCTCGATGGTTTCGAGGGATTGAACTACTACTTCCCCATGGCCGAACTGCGATTCAAGGCCCCCTTTATCGCCGAGGCGGGCAATGACACCGTGAGCCTGACCAAGCGCAAGGGCCAGACGGTTCCCTATCTGCGCCGCGGCAGGGTGGCCTTCACCCACCAGGGCCAGGAGTACAGCCTGGATGTCTTCGGGCCGGCCGATCCTTCGGACGGCGACTACCTCTGGCTCCCGTTCTTCGACGCCACCAGTGGCAAGGATACCTACGGGGGCGGGCGCTATCTAGACGTGGAGGTGGACGCCGAGGGGATGGTCGACCTCGATTTCAACTACGCCTACAACCCCCTGTGCGACTACAACCCGGACAGGTTCAACTGCACCCTGCCTCCGGCGGGCAACAAGCTGGCTTTCGCGGTCGAGGCGG
>Ga0210065_1000102_pt1 | contig 25359 bp, 19 predicted proteins | sample Muzzi_PWB_D1_FD_185533 | JGI IMG/M metagenome (GOLD analysis project Ga0210065, IMG submission 185533) | Wetland microbial communities from San Francisco Bay, California, USA, that impact long-term carbon sequestration - Muzzi_PWB_D1 (SPAdes) | ecosystem: Environmental > Aquatic > Marine >... | reverse complement strand
GCCCGACGTGCCGGAGGCGTTGCGGCGGCGCTTCTACGATCGCGGGGGCGACGTGACACCGGGCCCCGGCGGCACGACGACCATCATCTACAACCCGGCAAGGCAGCGAACGGAACGCCAGTTCCTGAGCCTCGGCGGCACCGAGTACAACTGTGCCGGCGGGCCGACTCCCTGGGGTTCCTGGTTGTCTTGCGAAGAATGTTTCGAATCGCCGGGCCGCGTGAACTACTTCGGGAAAGCGGCAACCCGGGACAAACGCCATGGCTATGTGTTCGAGGTGCCGGCCGCAGCCGATGAACTCGTCGAGGCCGTGCCGATCAGGGCCATGGGGCGGTTCGAACACGAAGCCTGCGCCGTCGACGCAGGGACCGGCATCGTATACATGACCGAAGACCGTCACCACAGCCTGTTCTATCGTTATATTCCGGACGTGCCAGGCAAATTACACCGGGGTGGGCGGCTGCAGGCGCTTGCCATTCGGGGCAGGCCGACCGCAAGCACTCACAACTGGGGCGCAACTGCCGATATTGAGCCGGGCGTGCCGCTGCCGGCTGACTGGCTGGACCTCGACGACGTCGACCCGGCGGATAACGATCTCCGGCTGCGTGGTGCCAGGATCGGCGCCGCGACGTTCGCGCGCGGCGAAGGCCTGTGCATTGCCGGGGACCGCTTCGCGTTCACCTGCACCAACGGCGGTCCGGCACAGCTCGGCCAGGTGTTCACTTATGCGCCAGGCCCGTTCGCAGGCACGAGCCGCGAAGCCGATGCACCCGGACAGCTGCAACTGATCGCGGAGTCGACGCCTGATTCGCTGCTGCGCAATGGCGACAACCTCACCATGGCGCCCTGGGGCGACCTGATCGTCTGCGAAGACACGGCCAATCATTGCGGGCTTGTCGTGATCAAGCCGGATGGCAGCCAGTACCCGCTGGCCGACAATGCCTACAGCGACTCCGAACTCGCCGGGGTCTGCTTCTCCCCGGATGGCGACATCATGTTCGTCAATATCCAGGATCCCGGCATGACGCTCGCGATCACCGGACCCTGGCCGAGCTAGTCGCTCGTAACGGCTTGCGCCTCCAGCAACGTCCTCAGACGTGCGCGGCTTGGCGGCGACCAGACTTCCCTGGTCACGTAATATTCGTCGACCGCGCGGGCATCAGGCGGCAGCACTACCCATGGCAGTTTCGACGCCGTGTGGATATGGATATCGGGTGGCAGGCACGCAGAATCGTCAAGCGTGCCTACGCGGACAAACACGATCAGCTCGCCGATGCCGCCGGACATGACGAGGTAGCGACTCCAGACCGCAACCTGGCAGCGCGGGCAACGGGCGATTCTCTGGTCCTTGCCGCTGGGCGAAGGCACCGTCACGTCCACGACCTCGCCCTCGAGCAGCTCCACCCGATCGGCTTCGATCAGCGCGTTGATGACGAATGCCGACCCGGTCTGGCACTGGCACCGCGTGCAGTGGCAGCAGTGCACGATAAGCGGCTCCGATGTCATGCGATAACGGACGTATCCGCATGCGCAACCGCCATCGTGTGTGTCCATTGTCTCGGCCATGATACGGTCCTCCGGCAGCCTGTCGCGCCCAGCGGCCGCCCCTACACGCCCCGTTGTTCGAGCATCGCCACCGCGGGCAGCTTTTTCCCTTCGACAAACTCAAGGAACGCGCCGCCACCGGTCGAGATGTAGGAAATCCGGTCCGCAACGCCGTACTTGTCGATTGCTGCCAGTGTATCGCCGCCCCCGGCTACTGAAAATGCGTCGCTCCTGGCAATGGCTTCCGCGAGTATGCGCGTGCCTTCGCCGAACTTGTCGAACTCGAACACACCAACCGGGCCATTCCAGATGATCGTCCCGGCGCTTTCGAGAATTTTCGCAAAGCGTGCCGCCGTTTCCGGGCCGATGTCGAGGATCAGGTCATCGGCCTCGACCTCGCCTGTCGACTTGGTTGTCGCCGATGCGTCTTCGGCAAAGCGGTCGGCCACGACGACATCGTCGGGCACCGGGATCTGTGCGCGGTCGCTGGTGTTCGCGGCAAGTGCACGCGCCGTATCCAGCATGTCCGCCTCGTACAGCGATTTTCCGACCGGATGCCCCGCCGCAGCAATAAAGGTATTGGCGATACCGCCGCCAACGATCAGGCAGTCGACGATACCTGCCAGCGCATCGAGGACCGTCAGTTTCGTCGAGACCTTGGACCCGCCGACGATAGCGACAAACGGTCGTGCCGGATTGTCCATCGCCTTGCCGAGCGCCTCGAGTTCGGCAGCAAGCAGCGGCCCCGCGCAGGCAATCGGTGCGAACTCGGCGACGCCGTAGGTGCTTGCCTGCGCGCGGTGCGCCGTGCCGAAAGCATCCATGACGAAGACATCGCATAGCGCCGCCATTTTTTTCGATAATTCCGGGTCACATTTCTTTTCGCCGGCAAGGAAGCGCACGTTCTCCAGCAAGACGACCTGGCCCGGCTGCACATCGACGCCGTCGATCCAGTCTTTGCGCAGCGGCACTTCGCAGCCGAGCAGCTCGCCGAGACGATCGGCAACCGGCTGCAAGGAGAACTCTGCGGCCGGCTCACCCTCGGTGGGTCGGCCGAGATGCGATACCAGCATCACGGCCGCATTGGCATCCAGCGCCGCCCTGATCGTCGGCAGGGCGGCCCGAATTCGAGCATCACTGGTGACGACGCCGTCGGCAACGGGAACGTTGAGGTCTTCGCGTATGAAAACGCGCTTGCCCGACAGGTCAACGTCGGACATCTTGATAACAGCCATGCCTTTTTCCTGTCTGGTGCCTGGTCGATTACTTCGCGTTCATCAGCGCGACCGTCGTATCGAGCATGCGATTCGAGAAGCCCCACTCGTTGTCGTACCACGCAACGACCTTGACCAGCGAGCCGTCGATAACTTTCGTCAGCGTCGAATCGTAGGTCGACGATGCCGGGTCATGATTGAAGTCGATCGAGACCAGCGGCGCGTCGTTGTAGGCAAGCACACCCTGCAGCGGGCCTTCGCTGGCCGCCTTCAACACCTTGTTGATTTCCTCGATACTGGTCTCGCGCTCGGCGACGAAGGTCAGGTCGACGGCGGACACGTTGATTGTCGGAATGCGCATCGAGAAGCCATCGAGTTTGCCGTTCAGCTCCGGCAACACCAGGCCTACCGCTTTGGCAGCACCCGTGCTGGTCGGGATCTGTGACATGGTCGCGGAACGTGCACGACGCAGGTCCTTGTGAAACACGTCCGTCAGTACCTGGTCGTTGGTATAGGCATGGATCGTGGTCATGATGCCGTGCTTGACGCCAATGGCCTCGTGCAGTGGCTTGACGAGCGGCGCCAGGCAGTTCGTCGTGCACGACGCGTTCGAGATGATCGCGTGATCGGCCGTGATGTCGTCATGATTGACACCGAAGACGAAAGTGCCATCGATGTCGGCACCGCCGGGCGCCGAGATGACCACCTTCTTCGCGCCACCTTCGATGTGCTTGCCGGCCGTCTCGCGAGTGCGGAACAGACCCGTGCACTCGAATACGACGTCGACACCAAGGTCGCCCCACGGCAGCTTCGCCGGATCGCGTTCGGCGAAGACCTTGATGCGGTCACCATTGACAATAATGTCGCCACCATCGACTTCGACCGTGCCGGCAAACTTGCCATGCGCAGTGTCGTAACGCGTCAGGTGCGCATTGGTCTCGGCGTCCCCGAGATCATTCAATGCAACAACGTCGAACTCGTTGGTCCGGCCATATTCGTGAATGGCGCGCACGATGTTGCGCCCGATGCGACCGTAGCCGTTGATACCGATCTTGATAGCCATGTAGCGATTACTCCTTGGGTTTTATTTCAGCAATTCTTTTGCGACCGCCACGACATTCGTTGTCGTGAAGCCGAAATGTTCAAACAGCTCGCCGGCGGGTGCCGACTCGCCGAAACGGTCGAGCCCGATGACCCGCCCTGCCGTACCGACATAACGCCACCAGCCTCCCGTGACACCAGCTTCGATAGCAACACGCGCGGTAACTTCGGGCGGTAATACCGAGGCCTGGTAGGCCTCGTCCTGTGCGTCGAAAACATCAGTGCTCGGCATAGATACTACACGGGCCCTGATGCCGTCGCTGGCCAGCGACCCGGCGGCGGCGACCGCCAACGCGACCTCGGAGCCCGTTGCGATGAACAGGATATGCGGTTCACCGTCGCAGTCCCGCAATATGTATCCGCCGCGGCCGATGCCGGCGACCTGGTCCGCCGACCGAGCCTGGTGCGGCACGCCCTGTCGCGTCAGGACCAGGCTGGTCGGCCCGTCCTGTCTCTCTATCGCGTGTCGCCACGCGACCGCCGTTTCCACCGCATCGCAGGGGCGCCAGACGCTCATGTTCGGCATCAGTCGCAGCGATGCGACGTGTTCCACAGGCTGGTGCGTGGGACCGTCTTCGCCGAGACCGATCGAATCGTGCGTGAACACCAGGACCTGCTGAATCTTCATCAGCGCGGCCATGCGCAGGGCGCTGCGCGAATAATCCGAGAACGTCAGGAACGTGCCCGAGTACGGCAGTATGCCGCCGTGCAGGCGCAATCCATTGCAGAGCGCGGTCATGCCGAATTCGCGGACCCCGAACCAGATATAGTTGCCGTTGGCGTCATCACCGGAAATGGGCACCGACGCATCGTGCCTGGTCAGGTTGGACCCGGTCAGGTCGGCCGAGCCACCGGCCATTTCCGGCAGGAACGGGGCGAATGCGTTCAAGGCACGCAGCGACGCTTTGCGCGTTGCCATGTCCTGGGCCTCGACATCAATGGCCGCGATCGCCTTGTCCGCATGCTGACACCAGCCATGCGGCAACTTGCCGGCCATCCGGCGGGTAAACTCGGCGGCAAGCTCGGGATACTCGGCATTGTAAGCGGCGAATGCCTGGTTCCAGTCCCCCTCCGCAGCCGCGCCACTCTCTTTCGCATCCCACGCGGCCCGGATCTCGTCCGGCACCTCGAACGGCGCTGCGTCCCAGCCCAGTTCCTCGCGTGCCGCAGCAATTTCGGCCTCGCCCAGCGGCGCACCATGCGTGGCCGCGGTGCCCTGCTTGTGCGGCGCGCCGAAGCCAATGATCGTCTTGCAGCAGATCAGCGTCGGGCGTTGTGTTTCACTCACGGCCTGGTCGATCGCCGCGGCTATCGATGCCGCATCGTGGCCGTCTACATCCCGAACGACCTGCCATCCGTAGGCCTCGAAGCGCGCCGGGGTGTCGTCGGTAAACCAGCCATCGACCTCGCCGTCGATCGATATATTGTTGTCGTCGTAGAAACAAACGAGTTTGCCCAGCTTGAGGGTACCGGCCAGCGAGCAAGCCTCGTGCGAGATACCTTCCATCAGGCAACCGTCGCCAAGAAATACCCAGGTCCTGTGATCAACAATCTCGTGCCCGGGCCGGTTGAATCTGGCTGCCAGCATTTTCTCGGCCAGCGCCATGCCGACGGCATTGGCCACACCCTGCCCCAGCGGCCCGGTGGTCGTCTCGACCGGTCCGCCGGGCTCGTATTCCGGATGCCCCGCCGTCCGGTAGCCCAGCTGCCGAAAATTTCGCAACTGTTCAATGGGAAAATCGTCGTAACCCGTCAGGTTCAGCAGGCTGTATAGCAGCATCGAGGCGTGACCGTTCGACAATACGAAACGGTCCCGATTGGCCCATGCCGGGTTCGCCGGATTGTGGCGCAGGTAGTCGCGCCACAGCACTTCGGCAATGTCGGCCATGCCCATCGGGGCGCCGGGGTGGCCTGAATTCGCCGCCTGCACGGCATCCATGCTCAGGGCTCTGATCGCGTTGGCCAGTTCTCGCCGGTCCGGGAGAGCGGCTGGGGTTGCTTGTTGTGGCATGGGACCTGTCTTGTCGGCCGCGTGGCCGAGTTGATTTCGTGGGGGGATTTTTCTCGCTCCGGCGAGGCGCGCATTTTCCCTGTTATAGAGGGCCGCATCAAGGGTACAATGCGCGGCCCCTTTAACCAGAACTCGCTAAATCATGACTGATTCATTCCTGTTCACCTCGGAATCCGTGTCCGAGGGGCATCCCGACAAGATATCCGACCAGATTTCGGATGCCATTCTCGATGCCATTATTGCAGAAGACCCGAAAGCCCGGGTGGCCTGCGAAACCATGGTCAAGACCGGCGTTGCCATCGTTGCCGGCGAGATCACCACTTCTGCGTGGGTCGATATCGAAGACCTGGTGCGCAATACCGTCCTCGAAATCGGCTACAACAGCTCAGAAATGGGGTTTGACGGTGCGTCGTGCTCCGTACTGAATGCGATCGGCAAGCAATCGCCGGATATCGCACAGGGCGTCGACCGCGAGACGGCCGAGAGCCAGGGCGCCGGCGACCAGGGATTGATGTTCGGCTACGCCTGCAATGAGACCGGCGTCCTGATGCCGGCACCCATTACCTACGCGCACCGGCTGGTGAAACGCCAGTCCGAGGTTCGCAAGAACGGTACGCTGCCCTACCTCAGGCCCGATGCGAAGAGCCAGGTCACATTCGTCTACGAAGACAACAAGCCGGTGGCCATCGACGCAATCGTCGTGTCCTCGCAGCATGATCCCGATGTCTCGATGGCAGACCTGCGCGAGGGTGTCATGGAGGAGATCATCAAGCCGATCATCCCGGCGGAACTCCTCGGGAAAGACACGAAGTACCACATCAACCCGACCGGCCGCTTTGAAATCGGCGGGCCGATGGGCGACTGCGGTCTCACCGGACGCAAGATCATCGTCGACACCTACGGCGGCATGGCGCGCCATGGCGGCGGCGCATTTTCGGGCAAGGACCCGTCGAAGGTCGATCGTTCGGCGGCGTATGCGGCACGTTATGTTGCCAAGAACATCGTCGCGGCCGGTCTGGCGGACCGTTGCGAGATCCAGGTGTCCTACGCCATCGGCGTGGCCGAACCGACGTCGATCTCGGTTGCCACATTTGGCACCGGGAAACTTTCTGATACAAAGTTGACGGAACTGATTCGCGAACACTTTGATCTGACCCCCTATGGCATCCTTAACATGCTCGACCTCATCAGGCCGATCTACAAGCAGACGGCAGCTTACGGACACTTCGGTCGCGAAGACATCGACCTGAGCTGGGAAAGAACCGACAAAGCCGCCGCACTGAAGGACGCAGCAAACTAGTTACAGGCTACCGGACACCATGTTTCGCTGGATGACATGGTCCCGGTTGCCCCACCACCCGGACGAAATACGGTGTCCGGTACCCAAATTTCAGGAGATTGATTATGAGCAGCGAAGCCGTTGCCGTGCAGAACAATGACTACAAGGTGGCCGACATTTCGCTCGCCGACTGGGGCCGCAAGGAAATTGCGATTGCCGAGACCGAGATGCCGGGCCTGATGGCCTTGCGTGAGGAATTCAAGGGCCAGAATCCACTGGCCGGCGTACGCCTCACAGGCTGCCTGCACATGACCATCCAGACCGCGGTACTGATCGAAACGCTGAAGGAACTGGGCGCCGATATCCGCTGGTCTTCCTGCAACATCTTCTCGACGCAGGACCATGCAGCGGCGGCGATCGCGGCCGCAGGCGTTCCGGTCTTTGCCTGGAAAGGCGAAACCGAGGACGAGTACTGGTGGTGCGTCGAACAGACCATCAACGGCCCCGACGGCTGGCAGCCCAACATGATTCTCGATGACGGCGGTGACCTGACCATGGTCCTGCACGAGAAATACCCGGAGATCATGAAGGGCGTCAAGGGTTTGTCCGAAGAGACGACCACCGGCGTCAAGCGCCTCTACGACATGATGGCCGACGGCTCGCTTGCCTGCCCGGCATTCAACGTCAACGACTCGGTAACCAAGTCCAAGTTCGACAACCTGTACGGTTGCCGCGAATCGCTGGTGGATGGAATCAAGCGCGCCACCGACGTCATGATTGCCGGCAAGGTGGCCGTCGTTTGCGGTTACGGCGACGTCGGCAAGGGATGCGCTCAATCGCTGCGCGGCCTGGGCGCAACCGTCTGGATCACGGAGATTGATCCGATCTGCGCACTGCAGGCTGCGATGGAAGGGTTCCGCGTCGTCGATTTCGACGAGATCTGCGACAAGGTCGACATCGTGGTCACGGCTACCGGCAACTACCACGTCGTCACCGGGCCGCAGATGGAGCGGATGCGCAATCAGGCGATTGTCTGCAACATCGGCCATTTCGACAACGAGATCGACGTTGCCTACCTGAAGCAGTACGAGTGGGAAAATATCAAGCCGCAGGTGGATCACATCATCTTCCCCGATGGCAAGCGCATCATCCTGCTCGCCGAGGGCCGCCTCGTGAATCTCGGTTGCGCCACCGGCCACCCGAGCTTCGTCATGTCCAACTCGTTCACGAACCAGGTGCTGGCCCAGATCGAACTGTGGGAAAACGGTGACAACTACGAGAACAAGGTCTACGTCCTGCCGAAGCACCTCGACGAAAAAGTCGCACGCTTGCACCTCGGTCGCATTGGTGCCAAGGTCACCGAACTGTCGGACGAGCAGGCCAAGTACATCGGCGTTTCCAAGGATGGCCCGTACAAACCTGACCATTACCGTTACTAAGGAATCAGCCTATTCAAGCGCCCGCGGCGGACACTGCCACAATACGGGTCCTTCAACTGACGGACCCGCACCTGTTTGCTGATGCTGACGGCAGCCTGCGGGGCATTGTCACGCAGGACTCGCTTGGCCAGGTGCTGGCTCATTACCATGCCTCCGACTGGCAGGCCGATCGCACTCTGGTGACCGGCGACCTGATCCAGGACGATTCGGCCGCTGCCTACGACCGGTTTCGGGAGCTGCTGCTGCCACTCAACATGCGCGTCCATTGTGTGCCCGGCAATCACGATGTCCGGGACCTGATGCGCAAAGTCTGCTGCGCACCGCCCTTTTCCTATTGCGCTTATGAAGAGGTCGGCAACTGGTTGATCGTGGGCGTCGACAGTTGCATCGAGGACAACGCCGGCGGCGAGGTGACGGCTGCCGAAACGGAGCGCCTGTCCGACATCGTCGTTGGCAGCCCCGCAAAACACGTCATGGTCTGCCTGCATCATCCGCCGGTGGAACTCGGCAGCACCTGGCTCGATTCTGTCGGCCTGCGAAACAAAGAAACATTCCTTGAACGCCTGCGAACCCTCGGCCGCGTCCGTCTCACGGTCTTCGGCCATGCGCACCAGGCTTACGACGACGTTCACGAAGGCATCAGGATTCTCGGGACGCCGTCGACCTGTCGCCAGTTCCTGCCAGGCAGCGACGAGTTCGCAGTCGACGAACATCCCCCGGCGTATCGGCGCATCGCGCTCCACGGCGATGGCAGCATCGATACGGAAGTCGTCTGGACTGCTTCATGACGCGCATTCTTTGCGTTGTGATACTGCTGACGTGCGCTGCGCCGCTGCTGGCCGACAGCGGCAGTCACCCGGTGACGATGTGGCGGGTGCAGGGCCAGAGTAACGTCGTCTACCTGCTGGGATCGATCCACATGCTGCGCCAGCAGGATTACCCACTACCGCGCGTGATCGATGCCGCATACGAGGACGCAGACCAACTGGTCATGGAACTCGACATGGACGATCTGGATAACGCGGCCGTCCAGGCATTGTTCAACGTCGAGGGAGTATTGCGTGACGGAGACACGCTGCAGGACCTGATGGGCGAGAAAGCCTGGCAGCAGGCAACGGCAGCGGCGGCGGCGATCGATATTCCCATCGAAATGCTCGCCAGCAGTGAACCCTGGTTGGCGGCAATCACGGTCGAGATGCTGATGCTCTACCGCGCCGGCTTCAACCCGATGCTGGGCGTCGAAATGACGATGCTGTCGCGCGCCCTGAGCAACGGCAAACCGATCGCCGGTCTCGAAACGGCAGCCGAACAACTCTCGTTCCTCAACGGCCTGAGCCTCGACGCGCAGCGCGACATGCTCCTGCAAACGCTCGAGGACGGCGCCGAGATGGACGTGATGATCGATACATTGATCGATGCCTGGCGCAACGGTGACGTGGCAACGCTCGAAGCCGGCCTGCTGGAAAGCATCGAGCAATATCCGGAGCTCTATGAGGCATTGGTCACGGCACGTAACCGCCGCTGGGCCGATAGCATCGAATCGCTGCTCGATGATGACGATGACTACCTGGTCATCGTTGGCGCGCTGCACCTCATCGGCAATGACGGTGTGCCGAACCTGCTCGTGAGGAAAGGCCTCGCGGTCAGACAGTTGAGTGAGTCGCCGCCACTGAAGTAGCATGCGCTCCTCGCCAGGAGGAAAGCCATGAGTCTGTTTTCAAACGCGCAACAAGTCATCGCCGGCGGTGTCAATTCACCGGTCAGAGCATTTGCCGGTGTCGGCGGTGAACCCGTTTTTTTCAAAAGCGCGAAGGGCGCGTGGGTAGAAGCCGAGGACGGCCGCAAGTTTATCGACTACGTCGGTTCCTGGGGGCCGATGATTCTCGGCCACGCACATCCGAAAGTCATCGATGCCGTCGTCGAAACCGCCCGCCGGGGCCTGAGTTTCGGTGCCCCGTGTGTACTGGAAACCGAAATCGCCAATAAGATATGCACGCTGGTGCCATCGATCGAACGTGTCCGCATGGTCAGTTCCGGTACCGAAGCCACGATGAGTGCGATTCGCCTGGCGCGCGGCTATACGGGCCGGGACAAGATCGTGAAATTCGAAGGTTGTTATCACGGCCACTCGGATTCATTGCTGATCAAGGCCGGTTCCGGGGCACTGACTCTCGGCGTCCCCAGTTCCCCGGGCGTTCCTGCAGGTCTCGCGGAACACACGATCACGCTGCCTTACAACGACATGGACGCGGTCAACAAGGTCTTCAGCGAACTCGGCGAGCAAATCGCCTGCGTTATCGTTGAGCCGATCGCAGGCAACATGAACATGGTGCCCCCCGTCCCCGGGTTTCATGAAACCTTGCGTGAACAATGCACAGCGTCCGGAGCACTGTTGATCTTCGACGAGGTCATGACCGGGTTTCGCGTGGCCAAGGGCGGCGCACAAGCTGTTTTCGGTATCACGCCGGACCTGACGACGCTCGGCAAGATTATCGGTGGCGGCATGCCGGCCGCCGCTTTCGGCGGCCGCGCCGACGTGATGGCCAGCCTCGCGCCGGACGGACCCGTCTACCAGGCGGGCACGCTGTCCGGCAACCCGGTGGCCATGGCCGCGGGACTCACGACGCTCGAGTTGCTGGACGAGCCCGGCTTCTACGAGGCCCTGGCTGCAAAGACGCAACGCCTGACGGCTGGACTGGCGGAAGCCGCGGCAGACGCAGGCGTGCCCGTGTCGCTGGAACAGGAAGGCGGCATGTTCGGCATGGTATTCACCGCAGACGGGCCGGTGCGCAGTTATGCGCAGGTCGTGGCTGCCGATGTCGAACGTTTCAGGACATTCTTCCACGGCATGCTCGCTGCCGGCGTCTACCTCGCACCGTCTGCATTCGAGGCCGGTTTCGTTTCCGCGGCGCACAGCGACGACGACATCGATGCCACCGTCGCGGCTGCGCGCAAGGTCCTCAAAAACTGAAGATGACACCTGCCGTCGCGGTGAGCTCGGGGCCATAGAGGCGCACGCCGATCGGGATGCCGGACCCGCCAGCCCGGTTGATGCCCGCCAGGTGGTCCTGGTAAGCCTTGTCCAGCAGGTTGTCGATTCGTGCCTCGACGCGCAGTGATTCCAGCGGCGTCCAGGCGAGTACGATGTTCCAGATGCCGTAGCCCGCGGATGGCTGCTCGTTATTGTAGGCCGACACCTCGTCCTGCGCCGCATAGGTGACCAGCTCGGTCGTGACAGCCAGCGTATCGGTCTGCCGGGTCAGCCCGATGCTCGCGTTCAAAGGTGATATCCGATACAGGTTGTCCGCGACATCGGTGCGCCTGCCACGCACGTACGCGACGTTACCGTCGATATACCAGCGCTCCGCCAGGTCGACCTTCCAGGCAAGATCGACGCCCCATATTTCGGCGTCGACATTGCTGAACTGCAGTGCCGGCATCCCGGACATCATCTCCGAGACCATATTGGCCACCATGTTGCTCGACGGTATGCCCTGGATGTAGTTGCTCACATCGCGGTAATACGCCTGCGGCGACAACGTAAGACGGCTCCCGCTCCAGCCGAAGCCGAAAGTGATCTCATTTGCTCGTTCCAGGTCGAGGTCCACGCCGCCAATGTAATTGCGACCGTCTGCCAGCCCGCCGGTCGCCTGCAACGGTAACCACAGGTACAACTCCTGGTACGACGGGGCACGCGACTTGCTGCCAAGCTCGAAGCGCCACTCCGTGTTGAATGCGCTGCGGTAAACCAGTTTTACGACCGCGTCGACAGCGTCGAAATCCCGGCCCTTCTGCGCATTGTTGAATGCGTCGGCAAGCAGTGCGACGCTCGCACCCATGCCGCCCATCAGGCCGGTCGCGCCGACCTCGCCTGCGTCGGCCGATACGCGCTTGGCGCGCAAACCGATCTCCAGCTGTGTTGCTTCACCATCGCGACGCCATTCGGCGAACAGTGACGACACATCGCGCGTCACATCCACGAAGTTACTGATGCTGAACATCGCGTTGTTCGGGTTGGTGATCGTCGCGTCGTGATCGGCCGTGACCCCGTCGAAGCCGATGCTGAAGTTAGAGCCGGACATCGCCCGGGTCGCCGCGACCTTGTACTGCAGTCCGGTTCCGGAAGTCAGGTTTTGCCGGTACATCGGCGGCATTGGCGCCTGTCGCAGGCTGTAGTTGTCCATCAGGTGTTCGACATCGTTCCAGCCGATGCGCGCCTCGATGCCCCAGTCATTCGAAACGCCGAATGTCGCGTTGGCACCCGCCAGGTTGGTTTCTATGTAACGAATATCCATCGGCAGTGCCGCCGTACCGGTATTCTTCGTATCCAGCCTGCCGCCGAAGACCATGAACGTCGCCCGCTCGCCCGCGAACGCGTAGCTCATATCCGACCGTTCGCGGTGCAGTCCGGAAGGACGGATTACGCCGACCGGCGTCTCGATATCGTCGCCGTCATCGAGCTCTGCGATGAGTGACAACCTGTGCCTGTCGGAAGCCATCGTCAGCCGGCCCGCCGTGGTACTGACATTGCCATTACCGGAAAAACGCGAGCCGACGAAGCCACCCAGCTCGCCGCGACCACTACTGAAGTTGCCGCGCGCCAGCGCCGTCGCGACGTGGCCGCCGATAGACTCGGGAGCGGCCGAAACGCTCGCGATACCACGCGTCACGGCCAGCGTCTGCGTGATCATCGGCGATACATAAGACAGCGGCGTATCCATCGCATTGGGACCACCGGATACGACGCCGAGGTGATCGATGGAAACGGCGACCCGGTCACCGTACATGCCGCGATACTGCGCGATGCCTGTGATCGGGCCATTTCTATTGACGTTGGCGCCGGGGATTTCCTTGAGCGCCGTTGCGGTATCGACCAGCAGGTCACGATCGACCTCGATCATGGCAAGACTGGTCGAAACGCTACGACCGATAACGACGACTTCGTCGATTTCGTCGGCCGTCTCTTCCGCGGCCGGTTCTGCCGCGGCAATCAGCGGCAGCACCAGGCCTGCGCAACAGGCTGCCGTTCTCGAAAATTTCATGGTTTTGCTCCTGCAAAGCACGCCATCATGTGGACCGAGGTCCACCTGAAAATTCACCAGGGATTTATTGAGACGAGTGCTTCAGCAGGGGGGCGCGCGCGACCGGAACGCGGTACGCCGCGTCCGCACCAGCGGCAGGAATACGGCAACGAGGAATTCCGGCGAATCGGGAACCGTGGCCGGCGCCACATCACCATCGACGGCTGCGGCGGTGGACAGCATGTGACCGATCGGGCACTGCTCCGCCGCGGCCGACTGCGACGCCGTATCATCGGCGCCATGGTGACGATGGTGATGGCCCGGGCCCGCCAGCGCCTGCATGACTGCCGCCGGCATGCCCTCGGGACAAAGCTCGAATACCAGGCCGCTGCCGGGGCTGGCAGGCATATAGCCCTCCGGCGTCAGGGCACGCATCGACAGCATCGCGAGTGCCGCGAGCAGCCAAGCAGTCCTGTACCGGTGCCGGATTTTCATGGCTGTCAGTGTAGCGCCCGCCATTTCCGGATACATGGGTACTTTCCCCCATTTTGCGTTGCGGCTAACCGGGCTGCTGGCTTGCCAGGTAGCGCTCTATCTGCCGCAGCCGCGCGAGCGTGTCACTGCTCGCGAGGCTTGCCTGCTTTTCCTCGAGATCGATCGGCAGGATCTCCATCAGCCGGTAGCTGACCCAGACCGCATCGTCATAGCGACGCTCCAGTGACGCGTAGAGCTTGCCGAGGTCATCCAGCACGTGCTCGAGGATCGGTAACATCGATGCATACGCGCCTGGCAACGGTATCTCGGGTTCAGGCGCAATCGCTTCGATCCGGCCGATATTCAACCCATCGCTTTGCTGCGTGCTGGAGACGAGCCGGAAACGCTGGCCACCCACCGCCGTGATGCCCAGCAGACCATCGCTTCCCTGGTACCAGTCGCTGATTTCGGCCAGCGTGCCGATCTCGTATACCGTAGCCGGGCCCGCTTCATGACCTGCACGAATCAGCAACACACCGAACGGCATCGTTTCTTTCATGCAACGTCCGATCATGTCGATATAACGTGGCTCGAAAATGCGCAGCGGCAACGGGCCATCCGGGAACAACACTGTGTTGAGCGGAAACAGCGGAATTTCCATAGATTCAGTATAGGCCGCTGTAGCCGGTAGCGCTCGACGTCTCAGGCGCTGCCGCGCGTGCGTTGCAGCAATGCCGTGAGCGTCTGTCGCGCACGACCGAAGCCGCCGTTGCTCATGAAGATGACCTGGTCGCCCGAGAGCACCCGTTGTGACATGTCGGTGACCAGCTGATCGTAGTCGCCGAACAGGCGTAGTTTGCTTCCGAGTCCGTCGAGGGCCGCATCGAAACCTGCAGGCATGTCATCGGGCCGATACATCCAGACCAGGTCGGCATGCATCAGCGACCCGGCCAGCGTGTCGTTGTGGACACCCAGCTTCATCGTGTTCGACCGGGGCTCGATCGCAACAAGGACCCGGTGACCAGGGTAGCGCTTGCGCATCGAGTCGATGGCCTTGCTGATGGCAGTTGGATGATGCGCAAAATCGTCGTATATCGCGATATCCGCCACCGTGGCCGTGCGTTCCATGCGTCGCTTGACGCCCTCGAAGCGCGACATTGCGTCGACTGCCTGCCCCAATTTCACGCCGGCCGATGCTGCGGCGGCCACCGCCGCAACTGCGTTCTCCAGGTTGTGCGAGCCGGCCATGCGCCAGCGTGTTTCAGCCGCCGTGCCGCCGGCACGGCGCAGCCTGATCTGCCGCTCAACCTTGTCGCCGAAGCTCGCGCTCCAGTCAGCGCCGTCCGCAGTGCCGAATGTCTCGACCGGCGTCCAGCAGCCCATGTCGAGCGCCCGCCTGAGGTTGGCATCTGCACCGTTGACGATAATGCGGCCCGTGCCGGGGACCGTCCGCAAGAGCTGGTGGAATTGCCAGAGTATGGCGTCCAGGTCGCTGTAGATATCGGCGTGATCAAACTCGAGGTTGTTCAGGATCAGCGTACGTGGCCGGTAGTGCACGAACTTCGCGCGTTTGTCGAAGAACGCCGTGTCATATTCGTCCGCCTCGACGACGAAATAGGGGGAATCCCCGAAGCGCGCCGTAGCACCGAAATTGCCCGGCACGCCACCTATCAGGAACCCCGGTGTATGCCCCGCATCCTCGAGAATCCATGCCAGCATGCTCGCCGTCGTGGTCTTCCCATGGGTGCCGGCCACGGCGAGCACGTGCCGGCCCTGCAGGACATTTTCGGCAAGCCACTGGGGTCCGGACTTGTAGGGAATGCCACGGTCCAGCATTGCCTCGACGACCTCGACACCGCGGCTCATGACGTTACCCACGACGACGCAATCAGGCTTGACGTCGAGCTGCGCCGCATCCACTCCCTCATGAATCTCGATGCCCAGGTCCTTGAGTTGCGTGCTCATCGGCGGATAGACGTTATGGTCGCAGCCGGTGACATCGTGGCCTGCGGCGCGCGCCAGCGCGGCGACGCCGCCCATGAATGTCCCGCAGATTCCAAGAATATGTATGTGCATGAAGCCTCAGCTTGCCGCTACGGGTACCGGATCGATGATCGAGTACAGGAATAACTGCAATACGAATACGGCCATCGCGGCAACAATACCGACGTACCAGTGGCGATCGATGGCCCGCGCAATGATATGGCCTTCTACCGGCACGGACCAGAAGAGAATCAGCATCACGATGAGGCTGGTGAGATTCTCGCCGAGAAACGGCGCGAGAAATATATCGACGGCAACGATCAGGATGCTCAGCAATGCGCCGCACCCGATGATGGCCGTCATGGTCTGCAACAGGCGCGGGACTTTGCCCGCAAATATGATCATCGCGACATAGCAGAGCAACGCGGCAGCCGCTGCTGCGATACCCGGCAGGAAAGCATCGGGGTCGAGCTCCGGGGAAGTGACGGTCATCGCGATACTCGCAAGCAACCAGAGCGCGACGGTCATCACGAACAGCAACTGGGAATGCGGAATCGCGTCAGGCCCCTTGCGGAGGCGAATAATGTCGAACAGGGTATGAATGAGGGCAAACAAGATATACGGGCTCTGACTCGTGTTGTGGTACGACGATGATCGCATGTTACCCTCCGCTTCTGAATCTCGCCCGACCCAACCCATGCCCCACTACCAGTTTATCGACAATCCCGACGCTGCCGCCGGTGCTCTTCACGATCATCTGCATCTCGGCGTCGATACCGAGTTCATGCGTGAGCGGACCTATTTTGCACAGCTCTGCCTGGTCCAGATAGCAACGCCTGACGAGATTTATTGCGTGGATCCGCTGGTCGACACCACTCAGGAAAAATTCTGGCGGGAGCTGCTGGCCCACGACTGGGTGGTGCACTCGGCGCGCCAGGACATCGAGGTTGTCTACCAGTCGGCCAAAGCCATGCCGGCTTCCATCTTCGATACCCAGATTGCAGCCGGCCTGCTCGGCTATCCCGCCCAGATGGGCTACGCCGGACTGGTCAGCGAACTTTTCGACGTCGACATGGCCAAGTCACATACGCGCGCCGACTGGAGCAAACGGCCGTTGCGCGAGGCCTACCTGCAATATGCGGCCGAAGACGTGGAGTACCTGTTGCCCGCCTGGGAAATCCTCGGCGAGCGACTCGACGCCAAAGGCCGCCTGGAATGGGCGCTGGAAGACTCGCGCCTGTTGCTCGATCCCGCGCTCTACGAGATCAGCCCGGAGCAGGCGCTCGAGCGACTCAAGGGCGCCCGCAACCTGCGTGGTCGCAAGCGTGCCGCCGCCGCAAGACTCGCAGCATGGCGGGAAGCCGAAGCCATCAAGCGCGACCGGCCGCGGCAGTGGATCGTGCGTGATAACGTATTGCTCGACATCGCATTCAAACTGCCGACCAGCGAGACAGAACTGGCCGCGATCGACAATCTCCCGCCGAAGGTCGTGACGCGGGTCGGCAAGGAACTTCTGGATGCAATCAGCGCGTCCGCCAGCGACGACAACGGATACAGGCCGCCTGGCCCACCCGACGAAGCGCAAAAAGCGCTACTCAAGAAAATGCAGGCTCGCGTCGCGGCTTGTGCGACCGAGCTCGGCATCGCTGCGGAGACGCTGGCATCGAAGCGGGAGCTTTCGGCAATCATCATCAGCGGCAGCCAGGATTCGAAAGTCTTCGCGGGCTGGCGCGCCGGGCTCATCGGCAACGAACTGCGGGATCTATTGTAGAGCGGCCCTTACGAGAGCGCCGAGACTAGCCGGTCATAGACCTCATCGACCGTACCTTCCGCATCGATCCGGGTGAGCTTGTTGCGTTTCTCGTAGTACTTGATCAGCGGCTCGGTGCTCTCCCGGTAAACACTGAGTCGATTGCCGATCGTTTCCTCGTTGTCGTCTTCGCGTTGTACGAGTTCGCCACCGGCTTCGATGCACTCGTCGAGTTCTTCCGGCGACGAGAAATAGATGTTGAGCAGCTTGCCAGTCTTGGAACAGGTACGGCGCCCGGTCAGACGCTTCATCAGGATGTCGAAATCGACATCGAGCAGTACCGCGGTATCCAGCGGTGTGCCGAGTTGGTCAAGCAGCTCCTCGAGATCCTCTGCCTGTTGCGTATTCCGGGGAAAGCCATCAAGGATGAAGCCGTCCTGTGCATCCGGCTGGGCCAGGCGTTCGCTGATGATGCCCAGCACGATTTCGTCCGGCACCAGGTTTCCCGACTCCATGAGCGGCTTGGCTTTGATGCCGAAACGCGTTCCCGCCGCAATCGCCTCGCGCAGCATGTCTCCGGTCGATACCTGCGGAATTCGCTTGTCTGCCATGAGCTGCTTTGCCTGCGTGCCTTTACCGGATCCCGGCGCGCCCAAAAGAACGATTCGCATTGGAAAATCTCGTGCTTCGTGTAGGGCGGGGTACGCTACCCGCAAAGGACTTTGACGTCAATGCGCGGTATCCTTGCCGCCATTATTACCGTGCCAGGGAGCAACCATGTCCGCAATGAACGCCTTTTATGCCCAGTCCGGCGGTGTCACAGCTGTCATCAATGCCACGGCCTGTGGCGTTATCGAGACGGCCCGCAAGCATACCGACCAGATCAGGAACGTGTATGCCGGCCGTAACGGCATCATCGGCGCCCTGACAGAGGACATGATCGATACCAGCAAGGAAAGTGCCGCGGCAATCACGGCATTGATGCATACACCGGGGGGCGCTTTCGGCTCGGCGCGTTACAAGCTGAAGGGAATCGAGGAAAACCGGGCCGAGTACGAGCGGCTGATCGAAGTCTTCAGGGCGCACGACATCGGCTATTTCTTTTATAACGGTGGCAACGATTCCATGGATACCGCCCACAAAGTCTCGCAGATCTCGAAGAAGATGGGTTTTCCGGTGACGTGTCTCGGCGTTCCGAAGACCGTGGACAACGATTTGCCGGTCACCGACAACTGCCCGGGCTTCGGCTCGGTAGCCAAGTACGTCGCGGTCTCGACGCGAGAAGCAGCTCTCGACGTTGCGTCGATGGCAAGCACGTCAACCAAGGTGTTCATCCTGGAAGTCATGGGCAGGCACGCAGGCTGGATCGCGGCGGCCGGTGGCCTCGCCGGCACGGCGCCTGGAGAGGCGCCGCACATCATCCTGTTCCCGGAGATACCGTTCAAGAAGCGCGAGTTCCTGAAAAAGGTTCGCCAGTGCGTTAAAGATTACGGTTATTGCGTCATCGTCGTCAGTGAAGGTGCCCGCTTCGCCAATGGCAGGTTCCTGGCCGACCAGGGTACGCGCGATGCTTTCGGGCACGCCCAGCTCGGCGGCGTCGCTTCGGTCGTGGCCACGATGGTGCGCGACAACCTCGGCTTCAAGTATCACTATGCGATCGCGGACTACCTGCAACGATCGGCGCGCCATATCGCCTCGGACACGGACGTTAAACAGGCTTACGCGGTTGGCAGGAAAGCGGTCGAATTCGCACTACAGGGCAAGTCGGCGGTCATGCCGGTGATCAAGCGCGTTTCCGATACGCCCTATCGCTGGAAGATCGAGTCCGCACCGCTCGGCCGCATCGCCAACAAGGAAAAGATGCTGCCGCGCCGCTACATCACCAAGGATGGCTTCGGCATCACCGAGGCCGCCCGCCGGTACCTCGAGCCGCTGATCAAGGGCGAGAATTATCCTCCATATATCAAAGGCTTACCGAAGGTCGCCAAGCTGAAAAACAAGCCGGTCAAGCCGCTGACCGGGACGAATTTTGTGGTATGATGCGCGGCCTGCGGCGGGCGGGGCCCTCGAATCAGGGGTCCGGGAGCGCCAGTCGCTGATGAAAACCAAAATAATTTGAGTAATTAACGGACGTGGCCCAGGCGCTGGCACTCGGTGTCGGCGATCCCGGTTGCGTCCGATCTGTTCGCTAAAAATTCAGGAGAAATCTGATGTCTAACGAGTTGGCCCTGTGGCTCTCGATTGGTGCGGGCGTGCTCGCCATACTGTTCGGAATCTTTTCGACGCAGTGGGTTCTGAAGCAACCTGCCGGTAACAGTCGCATGCAGGAAATCGCTGCTGCGATCCAGGAAGGCGCGAAGGCGTACATGGATCGTCAGTACATGACGATCGGCATGGTCGGCGTGGTACTTGCCATCATCCTCGGTATCGCACTCGACTGGGCAACCGCGATCGGCTTCGCCATCGGCGCGATCTTCTCGGCCCTGGCGGGTTACATCGGCATGTTCGTTTCGGTACGGGCCAACGTGCGCACCGCCGAGGCAGCCAGGAAGGGCGTCAATCCTGCCCTGGACGTTGCTTTCAAGGGCGGCGCCATCACCGGTATGCTCGTCGTCGGCCTCGGGCTCCTCGGCGTTGCCGGCTATTACCTGATCATGCTCACGCTCGGTTCGACGGTGGATCACGCCATCCATGCGCTGGTTGGCCTCGCCTTCGGTGGCTCACTGATCTCGATCTTCGCACGACTCGGCGGTGGTATTTTCACCAAGGGCGCTGACGTCGGTGCCGATCTCGTCGGCAAGGTCGAAGCGGGAATTCCTGAAGACGACCCCCGTAACCCGGGCGTAATTGCGGACAATGTCGGTGACAACGTCGGCGACTGCGCCGGCATGGCCGCTGACCTGTTCGAGACCTACGCAGTCACCATCATCGCCACGATGCTGCTCGGCAGCCTCGTCGTCGATGCTTATGGCGTGCAGGCGGTTCTCTACCCGCTGGTTCTCGGTGCGGTCTCGATCGTCGCATCGATCATCGGTACGTTTTTCGTCAAGACCTCGGACGGCGGCAAGGTCATGGGCGCCCTGTACAAGGGCATGATCGTTGCCGGCGTCATTGCCGCTGCTGCGTTCTGGTTCATCACCGACATGATGCTCGGCCACACCGGTGCCAGCACCAACATCTTCCTCTCGTCGCTGATCGGCCTCGCGCTGACGGCCGCGATGGTTGTCATTACCGAGTACTACACCGGTACCGACTTCAAGCCTGTCAAGACGATTGCCAACGCATCGCTGACCGGTGACGCGACCAACATCATCGCCGGTCTCGGCATCTCGATGAAGGCCACGGCGCTGCCGGTACTCGCTGTCTGCGCCAGCATCTGGGGCGCCTTCCAGCTGGCGCCGGAGGGTGTCGCGATGGGCGGCCTGTACAACATCGCTATCGCCGCGACGACGATGCTGTCGATGACCGGTGTCGTCGTGGCACTGGATGCCTTCGGCCCGATCACGGATAACGCCGGCGGTATCGCCGAGATGGCAGAGCTTCCGCCGGAAGTACGCACGATCACGGACCAGCTCGACGCAGTCGGCAATACGACCAAGGCGGTAACCAAGGGTTACGCCATCGGGTCGGCCGGCCTTGCCGCGCTCGTCCTGTTCGCCGACTACAACAATGCGCTGGCGACTGCCGGCAAGGACGTCACGTTCCTGCTGAACGACTATCGCGTCATCATCGGCCTGTTCATCGGCGGCCTGGTTCCGTACCTGTTCGGCGCCATGGCGATGGAAGCCGTGGGGCGCGCGGCCGGTTCGGTGGTCGAGGAAGTGCGTCGCCAGTTCCGCGAGATCGAAGGCATCATGGAAGGCACCGGCAAGCCGGATTACAGCCGCGCCGTCGACCTGCTGACCAAGGCTGCGATCAAGGAGATGGTCGTGCCCTCGCTGTTGCCCATCGCGGTACCACTGATCGTCGGATTTGCGCTCGGCGTCGAAGCACTTGGCGGCCTGCTGCTCGGCACGATCGTTACCGGCCTGTTTGTCGCCATTTCGATGACGGCCGGCGGTGGCGCCTGGGACAACGCCAAGAAGTACATCGAAGACGGCAATTGCGGCGGCAAGGGCTCGGATGCCCATAAAGCGGCCGTCACCGGCGACACCGTGGGCGATCCCTACAAGGATACTGCGGGTCCCGCGATCAACCCGCTGATCAAGATCATCAACATCGTTGCCCTGTTGATCGTGCCGCTGCTGTAATTGCGGTCGATTACGCGCGCACTGCGCGAGAAATCAAAGAGCCGCCGGATTCGTCCGGCGGCTTTTTTTTGCCCTTCAGGCGTTCAGTACGCGGTGCGTACCGGTACTTCCCGTGCCCAGCGGCATCGGGCGCTCGATGAAATAGCCCTGCACGAAATCGACGCCTATGTCGCGCAACCAGTCGAAGTCTTCCTGGTGTTCCACCTGCTCGGCCACGATACGAAACTCCATCGTGCGAGCGAGCTTGATCATGGCCGCTACCATCTCCTGGTTAACGAGGTCCGTCTGCAGGTTGCGCGTGTAGGTGCCATCGATTTTCAGGTAGTCGACGGGCAGGTGCTTCAAGCTCGAGAAAGATCCGAGGCCACTGCCGAAGTCGTCCAGCGAGAATTCGCATCCGATGCCATGCAGCACCTCGATGAAGCGCTGCGCATGCTGCACGTTCGACAGGATGGCCGCTTCCGTCACCTCGAAGCAGATCGATGACGGCGCCACGCCGGAACGGTCGAGAGCGTCCACGACGAAGCCGAGAAAGGCCTCATCGCCAAGCGTTTGCGCCGACAGGTTGATCGCGCAGCTGCGCTGTGCCGGCAGGCGTATCTCGCCGCTTGCGATCGCGGCGAGTGCCGCGTTGATCACCCAGCGGTCGATCTGCGGCATCATCTGGTAGCGTTCCGCGGGCCGCAGGAATTCGGCGGTATTGGTCGAGCGCCCGCGCCCGTCGTCGAGGCGAATCAGGACCTCTACGGCCGGTCCGGCTTCGACCTTGCTGTTCATCGCGATGATGGGCTGCACGGCAAGCTCGAAGCTGTCCTCATGCAGCGCGGCCTGGAGATGGCGCAGCCACTGGATATCCCCCCGTTCCCGTGCGACCGCTTCGTCGCGTGCCGAGTAGACATGCACCTGCCCTCGTCCCTGCTGCTTGGCCATGTAGCAGGCGGAATCTGCCGCACTCATCAGGTCCTGGATCGTGCCGCTGGCGTGACTGATCTCCACCAGCCCGATCGAGATGCCGATGTTGAATATCTTGTCTTTCCAGACAAAGCGGTAGTCGGCAATGGCGTTGCAGATATCGCTGGCGATCTGGCGCGCTTTTTCAATGGGGCACCCGATCAGCAGCGCACCGAACTCGTCCCCACCGAGGCGGCCGACGAAATCCGACTCGCGCACCTGCTCCTTGATGATCGTCGCCACCTCGCGGAGCATGTTGTCGCCGGCGAGATGGCCGCAACTGTCGTTGACGGCCTTGAAGCGATCCAGGTCCATGTAAAACAACATGTGGACGGCTTCCTCTGCGTGCGCCGCGTCCATCGCCTCGTCCAGGCGACGTTCAAATTCGCGCCGATTGATCAGCCCGGTCAACGGATCATGGGTCGCCTGGTAGGACATCTTCCGGGTCAGTCCGCGCAGCTCGCCGACGTCGTGAATAACGACGACGACACCGGAAATGCTGTTGCCTGGACCGCGCACCGGTGACGCGGTGATCTCTACCGAATGCTCCTGCTCCCCGTCGGAACTCACCATCACCGCACGCCGCCCCATATTGACGCGCCGGCGCATCGCGAGGCAGCGCTCGACCGGGTCTCCGAGGGTGCGGCGATCGGCGTCGTCGACCAGCGTGAACAACTCGCCGGCACGATGCCCTGCCGCGTCTTCGCGGTTCGTGCCGATCAGCGTTTCCGCGGCCTGGTTCATGTAATCGATCCGGCCTTCATTATCGGTCGTGATGACGCCTTCGGAGATCGACTCGAGCGTGTACTGCGCCTGGCGCTTGCTGCGCGACAGCGAGACTTCGATGCTCTTGCGGTGACTGATATCACGAGCAACGGTCAGGATGGCCGGCCGGCCCTGGAATTCGATATTGGAACTCTGCGCCTCGACCCACAGGCCGGTCTGATTGCCGTTGATGAGTTGCATCTCGATGCGGCGCGGCACCTCCTCGCCAGCCAGCCGCTTGTCGACGGTCTTGCGAAACAATGCCCGGTAGGCTGGCTTGACCAGGTCAGCCACCTCGCGACCCGTGAGTTGTGCCGGCTCCAGGCCGACGAGGCTCGCCGCGGACGCGTTCGCCAGCAGGATGCGCTCATCGTGGATAATCACGATTTCCGGTAGCGTCCGCGTAAAATCCTGGAACAGGCGGTCACGTCCCTGCAGCTTTTCCTCGCGTTCTGCCAGGGCGTCGAACAGGCGATTGACCGTATGCGCAAGCTGCGCCGACTCCGGATCGTTCGGTACGGTCAGGCGCCGGCCCACCGACGCGTCGCGGGATGCCTCCAGCGTTTCCTCGTTGAGACGCGTGATGCGCGCCGCTATGCGGCGTCGCGAGGTCCAGAGATAAGCGCTGATGCCTGCTGCCAGCAGGGCAACGGCGGCGAGGACGATAATGACGGTGAATGCTGACATTCAGAGCCCGGTGCAAGACGCAGTCAAGTTAGAGTCGATCATTTGTTATTATCAGGGCTCGATACACATCTCCAAAAACGGCGATGTGAGGTGAGAAAAGCTCAAACAAATTAAGCGTCTGTAAGCATATCCCAGCAACGAGAGCGCGCCGCGGCGATTCACCATAATTCCGGATCCGCCTGGCACTGATGCCGGGGCGCCTTGCCGACGCTTCAGTTAGACTTGCGACGCCCTGTAATACAACCTTAAAAGGACACCACAGGCAATGAACACTGAATTCGCCCGCCGGCAAATGGTTGATCAGCAGGTGCGTGGCTGGAACGTCTACGACGACGATGTGCTGCGAATTCTCAAGGACCTGCCGCGCGAGCAGTTCGTTCCCGCGGCATACAAGTCGCTGGCATTTGCCGAAATGGAAATTCCGCTGAGGCATGGAGAGCACATGATGTCACCGATCATCGAGGGACGCGTGCTGCAGGCGCTGGGCCTGACCGGCAGTGAGCGGGTGCTGGCACGAATGAATGCCCCATTGGTGCGAACCCAGGGCGAGGGCGGTGTACCATACGCACCCGGCGAGGCGGGCGACGATGTCGAAATCGACAGGCGGCTGCTGCTGTTGAACTGGGCCAATGCGCTCAAGCCTGAAGATATTCCCCAGTTTGCCGCTTTCGCCGCAGTGCCCCCGGGTAATATCGTGAGCGCGGGGCTCGGCCCTGTGCAGCAGGAGATGGAGAACCTGGCGGGCAGGTTTGAACCCCCCGCGGACCACGTTCTGGTGGTAGTAAAATCCTGGGAGCCGCCGATGGCTGACCTGGCTGATTTTCTGGCGGGTATCAGCGAGTGTCAACGCTGCACCCTATATCTGGTGCACCTTCCGCACAAGTCGGTA